>Ga0307509_10000133_pt1 | contig 110450 bp, 87 predicted proteins | sample 10_EM_MG_FD_202245 | JGI IMG/M metagenome (GOLD analysis project Ga0307509, IMG submission 202245) | Populus trichocarpa ectomycorrhiza microbial communities from riparian zone in the Pacific Northwest, United States - 10_EM | ecosystem: Host-associated > Plants > Roots > Unclassified | place... | reverse complement strand
CGCTGCGACCACGGCGGGATGCGCTGGATCGAGGAACGTGTGGAGGCCGTCGTGCAGCTGCGGTGCATCGAGGCCAACGGCGACTGGGACAGCTTCGTGGAACTCGTTCATGATCGCATGCGCTCGGCCGCACAACGCGATTGTACGCGACTTCGCCTGCAATCTTCAAAACCTGCGGAACTCCCCACCTTGCTCAAGGCAGCGTGACATGGGCCGATCTGCACCCAATTCAATCTAGCGAAGGACGTCACTCTGAGGCATGTTTTGATCGGCCGACCTCAGCAGAAACTATCTGTCGTCCAAACGTTGTGTATTACACTGGCGACCCGACAGGCCATTCAATTCGGTATTGCCTGAAGAGGCGACAGAAACCTTGCAGACCAAACTCTGCTACACCCTCATACACCTCTAAAATAGCATACCAGGGCGCGTACGCAGGCTTGTACCTATTGCGCAGCCAGAACTCGAACCCATGTATCTGGCTTCTCAGCCGTTCAGCGTACACCGGATCAATGGGATCGAGACCACACCAATATCCATTGAGTGTCTCAAATAGACAAACAATAGTGGAGCGAACCAGATACACCGCAGCGCGGCTGCTGTCAATCGCTTCTATAATGGAGTCCAAGAGCGGTGCGGTTGATCCAACATCGACAGATGCATCTGGACCATCTCCATGGAGCTGTAGCTCATGTTCAAGTGCGGAGAGTAGGCGGTCAAAGCTTGACTTCGGATCCGTACTGGCCAGGTACGCAAGCGTGCAAGCTGACATCTCATCGGATCCAGCGAAGTCCGTCGCAGCCCGTCTCAAAGGAGACTCTATACTCGAGTTCGCATAAGCATAGCCAGAAAAAAAGGCCTCGAGTGCGAAGGCACTCTCTGTACCCAAAAACTCGAACGGCTGCCTTCGCAATTCTCGACAGAGCGACAAAATCGACATTGCGTTTCCGAGACTACCAGAGGACATGTTCCAATGCCATCAGATCCAGCATGCTACGCATGCTACGGCTCGTTGTCGGTAAAGAGAATCTCCATTTTCACCCCACGAGGGCTCGTGGATCAATCAAGTCGAGTGTTGGTTCGGGCTCGTCACACAGCGTACGATCAGCGGGGTGCAACGGTGCCGACTGCAGCGTCGCGTCGCTCAAAGCAGCGATCGAGTAATTTCTGGCCGCACACAACGACGATCCCACGCCGTTCGTGTGGACGAAGTCGGCCGACTACATCCTCGCAAGGGTCGCCCGCTTCGCGACGAGGACGAGCGCGGTCGTCTTCGGCAAGAATAGTGGTGCGTCGACCTCACCAGCGACATCGAGTGGCCAGCCGCAGCGCTTACGGTGCGCTGGAGACGGTGACGATCGCGCAGTCGTGTGCGTTCCACATGTTCTCTGCGAGTCTCAGCGCCGTTTCCCGAACGACGTCGCCTGAACATAACAGGTTGAGGTACCCGCCACATCAGCCTGTCTCACGCCACTCCCAGCTCTCAACGACGACTCCGTCCTCGCGGCGAAACAGAGGCAGTATCCTAGAAAGGTACCAGGACACATCAGTCGTACGCGCTTCCAATGTCAGCCGGTTAATAGTAGCACAAAATACGACCTGACAGTCAGGAAAGATGAGGAATTCACCACCTATCTCACCGGACTCCCACCAAAGGCGTATCCCGAACACCTCGACGCGGGCTACCTTCTTCACAAAGAGAGATCTGACGCGCTTAATGTCATCGCTGTCAAGCAGGATCCATTCAGAAGGATCCTCTCCTGGCGAGACGCAGCTCCAACCCTCGTTGTGCCTCGACCATTTCGACGCCAGAAGGACGTCTAGTATCGCACTCGGGCCTCGGTGACAGACGAGGTTCAAATACATTCCTGCATCGACTGACAAGGGACTCTCCTTAATGTTCAAAGAGCACGCCGCCCTTCGTTGTTAACCAATCCTAAGGCATCGCTTTGGTAGGCTTGAGTGTCCGCTCGGAGAAGCAATCTCGTACTTGGCGTGATGGGGCCGATGCAAAAGACATGCGGTCACCGTACCCTCGGGTCGCTTGCTCTCAAAGCCTTCCCTGCAGCCTCCCGGAGGGCGTCGGACTCACCTTCGTCCAGGATGCGAGAAAGCTGGTTCATAGCATTTTCTACAAGAATGTTGTTGCCACAGGACATCAAGTCCCCCAGCCGAGCCACGGCTTCCTCTGAATTAAATCTCCCCAGTGCCCATATACACTTGACGCCGAGCGCGAAGGCTTCATCATAGTCAAGGTAATCGTGCCTTGTCAAGGCCGCTCTGTACAGCGTGTCGATGCTCGATAGGGCCCTGAACTTGGCGAGGCCATCCACTACGTTTTCGTGCTGCCTGTGCCAGCCTTCACCGGCGAGGTGAAGAAGAACCGCCAGATGCTCATCGGTAAACCCGAACTGGTGTCCGAGGATGAGGCCAAACTCCACTCCAGCCGCATCGTGTTCGTCGCTGGATTTGCGAAGTAGCTGGAGGCTAAGGCCGGGCATGTCTTCCGCGGCTGTAGTCATGGAGTCACAAAACGTCTTCTCCGACATCTTGCCTGTGACGAGCCCAACTGCAAGCTGCCACTGCTGTTTAGAAATTAACGACATTGAACCCGTGATGTTCGAGTTGAATATATCAAGGACGCGGCATTGACCAGCCTTTCAGCCGCAGAAGATCCACACCCTAGTCGTTTTTCGACGACGAACAGTGCGCCTACACGCTCTCCAGCAACGATTACAGCACCACGCTGGTATACATAGTCAGAGCTGCCAAACCTAGGCCAATGTAGTAGTCACGGTAAGGACCAAATTCGGCTTCGAAAAGGTTCCAAGCAGCCTCCGCTTCGTCGCGTTCCATTGTATTGGCCGTATGGCCAACGTCGTTGCCACCGATCAGTGCATTAACAACTTCGGCTCTTGCCAGATCTGCATCAACTCGATAATCCGCCCAGCTCTGATCTGTTGGGCGATCGGCCAATGCTCCCCAAGGCTTGTCATCGAGGAGTTCAAACACTTCGTCCAACGCGGCTTCGTTCCGACAATCCTCGACAAGCTTATCGAACGTGAGAGCTTTTAGTAGATGGTAGCCATGAACGCGGGGGTGAGAATACAAGACTTGTTCGACAGCCACGAGCGCTGGTGTGATTAGTGGGCGAGCATTCACAGGAGCGAGGCTATCACAACACTCCTTGCCTGTAATATTTCGTACCAATGGTCGCGATCTTCAGCGCCGCAATCCGCTACGCGTGCGCCGACAGGGGAACCTCAATCGTAGCGGCTACGGTCGATGTCGAAATCACGTACCCAGCGCCAGAAGCTAGCGCTCGATGAGCAGACGCGATGGTGCACCGCAGCACTGGGCGCGCGTGTGGACTGTGGTTCAGACTCCCGATCAGGAAATGATGGATTAGATCGACGCTTCGACATCAGTTGTTTCGTGGGGTCACACAACAAGGCTCGCGCTGACAGTCGCAATCGTTATCGTTCAGGCCGCACCGGGCTTCAAGCCGATGGCAGGCGCGGACGCGCTGACCGCGGGAACGACGCCGCCGACCAACGTCTTCTTCGATCCCACCGCGACCTTGCGGGCGCGATCGGGACCGTCGACTGGACGGCAGCTGGACCAAGTATCCGCGAAACTAGTCCGATTCGGCGTGCCGGAGCGTCCGCAGATCGGGTGCCGCCAACCAGATGCCATCAAACACGAGGGTGGCCTCGACCTCGAACTCGGCGGGCACGTACAACAGTACTCTGGCACCTTCGTGTAGCTCGTCGCGATGGGCGTCGAGATCGCGAAGTGACCCTGCGGTATTCAAGCACACGCGCCCTTGCTCATCGCAGCTATTGAAGTCCGCGTAGATTCGCAGCATCTGACTTCAGTTCTCCTTGCGTACTGGAGCACGATTTGGCATCACGTCATCACCTGGCTTGGGAGCAGGACGCGGGGCAGGTGTCGGCGCGGCAGGTCGCCTCAGGTCGTTTCCACAGCCGGTGGCGCACGAGCAAGTATCGCACGGTCCGCCTTTATCCATGTCCCCCCAAAAAAACGGTCACACCAGCGCCGGCGGCAGCGCCCCAGGGCGCGACCAACTCGCCGCGCCGGCCAGCAGGGTAGGAGGGTCAGCGGTGGTCGCACCGGAACCGGCGGGGCAGAGATCGGCGCGGCAGGAATCGACAACGAGGGACGGTGTCTCTTTTGTCTCGTTCCCGGACACCAGCTGGACAGCGACCGCTCGCAGGAGCGGATCTCAGTACCTGACCCATCGAGCTCATCGGCCGCGCCCGATGATACCGGACCGTATCACACCGGCGGGTGGCTGGCGTCGTCGTGGGTCTTCTTGGGCGCGCGGAAGATCAGGTCCATCTGCGGACCGTGCACGCCCTTGGAGTGATCGCCGCGATCGTCGGGCTTGATGCCCGGTGGGACCAGCCACGGGATCGTCGGGTTGGGATAGCCGCGGGCGGCCTCGAACATGTAGCGCGCCCAGAGTGGCACGACGGTCAGGTACGCCGCGTCGGTCTTGCCGAGGGCGCGAGCGCGCTTGTCGTCGCCCAGCCAGACCAGCGTGGTGAACTTCGAGGTGTAGGCGATGAACAGGTTGTCGAACGTCGCGCTCGACGTCCCGGTCTTGCCGGCGGCGTTGACCTGCGTCGCGCGCAGCACGCTCGCGAAGCCGTACTCGACCTCGTGCGCGAGCAGCTTGGTCATGAGGAACGCCGCGCGCGTCGGGATCGCCTGCGGCGGCGCGATGCCGGCTAGCGCGGCGGCGCGGTCGAGCCGATCGGCGGCCGGCAGCCACGGATCCTCGGCGACCGTGTTGTCCTCGATGGTATTGCCGCTGCGATCGAGGATCCGGCGGGCGTAGACCCAGGCCTTCTCGTTGCCGGGGCTCGGGGCGTTCGGTTTCGGCGGCCGCGGCCACCATGTGCCGAGCCGCGCGAACACCGTGAACGCGCGCGCCATCTCGTCGAGCTTGGAGCACGACGCGCCGAGCGCGAGCGCGTCGTCGGGGAAGATCTTGGTGGTGAACCCGAGCCGGCGCGCCCACGCCTCGACGTTCTTGGCGCCCAGGCGGCGGAACAGATCGACCGACGGGATGTTCTTCGAGAACACCAGCGCGTACTCGAGCGTGACGTCGCCGTCCATCGTGCCTTCGAGGTTGCTCGGTGACCACACTTCGCCGGTCACCGGATCGGTGATGTCGACCTTGACGTCGTCGAGCACGGTGTCGAACCCGTAGCCCTGATCGAGGCCGAGCGCGTAGTAGATCGGCTTGTAGGTCGAGCCCGGCTGGCGGCACGCCTGCACCGTACGGTTGAACTCCGAGCGGTCGTAGTCGAACCCGCCGACCATCGCGACGACATAGCCGGTGTGGTGATCGGCGGTGAAGATCGCGCTCTGCGGGTGCGGCACCTGCTCGAGCTTGACGACGTCGGGGTGCGCGACGTCCCACTCGGGCTGGTCGTCCTTGGGGATCCACGACGGATTGCGCGCCTCCGGCGAGATCGTCCAGTCGCGGTAGCGCGCCAGGGTACGCAGCTCGCGGCTGACCCACACGACGTAGCCCGGCTTGAGCACGGCGGTGGCGCTGTCGACCTCGACGTCGTTGTCGGCGTTGCCGGGCATCCACTTCGACGCCCACTTCATGTTGCGCAGCGGCAGCGTGAGCCGGCGGTCGCCGATCAGCAGCTCGGCGCGATCGTTCTCGACCTTGTCGACCAGCGCGAGGTAGCGCTTGCCGGGCGCCAGCGGCTCGGCGCCGTACAGCGCGCGCTGGCGGCTGAGGAACAGCTCGCGCGCCGCGCCGTCGAGGCGCCACTCGGGGCCGCGCCAGCCCTCGCGCTTGTCCTGGTGCCGCGCGCTGAAGTCGGCGTTCTCGTACGCTGCGGCCTCCCACGCCGGTTCGGCGGCGGTCTCGATTCGCAGGCCCTGCGCGCCCAGCGCGTCGCTGCCATAGCGCTCGCCGATGTAGCGCCGGACGTGCTCGGCGTAGTACGGCATCCGATCGGGGAACACGTCGCGGTACAGATCGAGCTTGATTGGCTCGTGCTTGGCCGCCTCGACCACCATCGGCGGCTGCAGGCTGTACCCGCCGAGCTTGTCGAGCACGACGTTGCGCCGCTCGGTCGCCAGCTTGATCGATCGGATCGGCGAGTACGCCGTCGGCGCCTTGGCGAGCCCGGCGATCAGCGCGCACTCGGCGAGCGTGAGCTGATCAAGGTTCTTCTGGAAGTAGCGCCGCGCCGCCGCCGCCACTCCCCAGGCGCCGGACCCGAGGTAGATGTGGTTCATGTACACGGCGAGGATCGCGTCCTTCGAGTAACGCGCCTCGAGCCGGCGCGCCATGATCGCTTCCTTGCCCTTGCGCGACAGCGACTTCTCGCCGCCGAGGAACTGCTTGGCCACCTGCTGCGTGATCGTCGAGCCACCCTGGGCAAAATCGCCGGCCGTGATGTTGGCCCACACCGCGCGCCCGATGCCTTTCCAGTACAGCCCGCCGTGGTGATAGAAGTCGTGATCCTCGACGGCGAGGAACGCGTCGATCAGCCGGCGTGGCATGCGCTCGAACGGCACGATCTCGCGCCACTCCTTGGCGAACTCACCGAGCTTCGTGCCATCGGCCGCGTACACCCGCGACACCGAGGGCGTGACCTGTGCATAGACCCGCAGATCCGGCACCGCGGGCGCGTTCAGCGAGAAGTAGCTGTAGATGAGCAACCCGATGAACGCGACGCCGGCGATCAGCACGAGGGCCGCGAACGCGTAGAGCCGCGCGAGCCAGAACACCAACCCGCCGTCGCGGCGATTCAGGACCACCACGTGCGCTCGCGCGGAGTCGGGCGAGCTCACGCCGGAGTGGTACACGTGCCATCATCTAGCCCGCGACCTGCAGGGGCGGCAAGTCCTAGCCGGCTGACGAGCTGCCAGTGCGCTGCGCCACGGTGGCCGAGGATCCAGCAGGGGTGCGCGAGCGCCCTGTGAGTGCCCTTCGACCACGGCGGTTCGACCTTCGCGTGGGGCGCGCCTTACGTTGCTTGTCGGTCTCTGTCACGTGCCAACACGTGATGCGCGACATCCGCCCAAGACATCGCGAGACCCGCGGCACACCTCGCCCTGACAACGCAATGGCGACTTGCGGCAAAGTTATGTAAGAAACTTACAAAATTCGGGGTGCGACGCTTGGTGGGGCTGCAACTCGCCAGGGTGGACAGAACCTGTCGTCCCAATTCCTTGTAGAGGTCCTGTCACCGGCGTTTAGATGGGGCCGATCTCACTTAGGAAGGGTCTTCATGCTTACGAAACGTTTTGCTCATCCGTTGGGGACGGTGTGCGCGTTGGCGCTCATGCTGCTCTCGTTCACTGCGTTCGCGCAGCCAGCTAAGGGAAAGGGGCGAGAGATCGTCGGCACCATTGTCGACGTCGACTCATCACCTGTGGCGAACGCCACGGTGAGTATCGCCGGCGGACCCACGGCGACCACGGCCACGGACGGCAGCTTCAAGCTGACCGGCGTCGCCACGACCAACCTTGCGATCGACGTCACGGCGGACGGCTTCACTGCGAAGCAGGTCCCGATCCTCGCTGCGACGACCGCGCTGCAGCTGCAAGTGGTGCTCGTGAAGCCGGTGGTGGTGGCACCGCCGCCGGTCGTGACCCGCATGGTCGGCGGTGTCGTCAGCGACGCGGGCCACGCGCCGGTCGCGGGCGCCACGGTCCGCGTTCACGGCACGACGATCCAGGCGCAGACCAACGCCGACGGCAGCTTCACGCTGCCCGGCGTTGCTATCGCCGAAGTGACGCTCGATGTCGAGGCGCCGAACCAGCCGCCGACCACCGTGACCGTGGGCGCTGATCGCGCCGCCGTCGTGGTGACCGTCGGTGCGCCGATGCCCGCCTCGCCGACCACCCGCACGATCCGCGGCAAGGTGGTCGACGACGTTTCGGGTGAGCCGATCGTCGCGGCACAGGTTGGCGTCGCCGGTGGCACCAACGTGGTGTTCACCGAAGCCGACGGCGCGTTCTCGATCGAGGGCGTGTCGGCCGGCGCGGTCAAGCTCGAGGTCTCCGCACCCGAGCACGTGACAGCCACGCTCAACGTCCCCGAAGGCAAGGACACCGTTTCGATTCCGCTCAGCATCTCCGCGGGCGAGCAGATCGTCGTGGAGGGTCGCGCGCCCTCGATCACCAAGCAGAACATCACGGGCGGCGGCTCGGTGATCGACGGCAAGGACCTGACCCGGGTGTCCGCCGCGACGCTCGATGACGCGATGACCGGCAAGCTCGCCGGTGCGAACCTCCAGTCCAACTCCGGCGCGCCCGGCGGCGGCGCGCAGCTCCGTCTGCGCGGCATCTCGACCATCAATGGCCAGTCCTCGCCGCTCTACGTGATCGACGGCGTGATCATCTCGAACGTGGCCACGTCAGGCGGCACCAACGCGCTCACCGGCGCGGCGGCCGGCATCGCGCCCTCGACCCAGGACAACGCGGTCAACCGGATCTCCGATCTCAACCCCAACGACATCGAGAACATCGAGGTCTTGAAGGGTGCCTCGGCGGCGGCGCTGTACGGCTCCAAGGCGGCGAACGGCGTCGTCATCATCACCACCAAGCGCGGCCGTCAAGGCGAGAACCACGCGTCGGTGACCCAGCGGTTCGGGATCGCGCAGGTCTCGAAGCGGCTCGGCTCGCGCACCTTCACCTCGCTCGATGAGGTCAAGACCCAGTTTTGCGGGCCGACGGACAGCATGGACAAATGCAATGCCAACGCCTACGTCCAAGCCTACATCGCGGGCGGCGGTAAGGTCTATGACCACGAAGCCGAGATCGAGCGCACGCCGTTTTCGATGGAGACGCTCGCCAATGTGTCGGGCGGAACGGAGAACGGTAACTACCTGGGCTCGGTGCTCATCACGGATACGCCGGGCGTCGAGATCGGCACGTTCTACAAGAAGCAGAGCGGACGAATTGCCGTCGGGTACAAGTTCGGCGACCGGGTCCGCGTGGGCCTGACTGCCAACGTGATCCACTCGCTGTCGGATCGCGGTGTGTCGAACAACGACAACGTCAACGTCTCGAACTTCATCGTCTTGGGCTCCACGCCGAGCTTCATCGACCTGAATGCCAAGAACGGGATCTACCCGGCCAATATCCCGGTCAGCGCGAATCCGCTCCAGACCGTCGCCTTGCTCAAGAACCGCGAAGACGTGTGGCGCATGATCACCGGAGCCACGGGCGCGGTCGATGCCTACTCGAGCCCGGATGGTCAGCACAAGGTCAAGGTAGTCGGGAATCTCGGCGCCGACAGCTTCGACCAGAAGAACAACCTGTTGTCGCCCAACGCGCTGACGTACGAGGCCGACGACAAGCTGCTCGGCACGATCATCGACGGCACCACGACCAACCTCAACTGGAACACCGGGGCCAGCGTGGCGTGGTCCTACACACCGCAGAGTGGAAAGTTCCGCAGCGCGCTGACCGGTGGCGTTACCTACGAGAGCGTCGATCTCAAGTCGAACTATGTGTTCGGCAGGAACCTCACGTCGGGGCAACCGAGCACCAACGCCGTGACGGCGGTCAGCACCAACCAGAACTACCTCAGCACCCGCGATACCGGGTTCTACGGCCAGGAAGAGCTGTCGCTACTCGATGATCGGCTCTCCGTGCTGGGTGGCTTGCTCGCCGAGCGGTCGAGCCTCAACGGCGACACGGACAAGTACTACCTGTATCCGAAGATCGGCGCCGCGTACTCGCTGATCAAGCCGGCCAAGGCCGGCGAGACGCCGATGCTCGCGGGCTTCGAGTCGCTGCGCGCTCGCGCGGCGTACGGCGAGACGGGCAACCGGCCGAACTATGGCAACAAGTTCACGCCGCTCAGCGCGGTCAACAGCATCAGCGGCAACGGCGGTCTCGTGATCGGTGGTGCCGCCGGCGACACCGACATCGAGCCCGAGCGCCAGCGCGAGATCGAGCTCGGTGTCGACGTTGCGACGAAGAACCAGCGCGTGGTCGCCGAGCTGACCGGGTATCAGCGCGGCATCTCGAACATGCTGCTGCAGCGCACGCTGCCGCAGTCCGTCGGTTTCACCACGCAGTTCTTGAACGGGGGTAGCCTGCGAAACCGAGGCCTCGAAGCCGCGGTTTCCGTCAAGCCAGTGGTGAACTCGATGGTCGAGTGGACCACGCGCGGCACGTTGACGCTCAATCGATCCGAGGTCACGTCGCTGCCTGCCGGCATCACGCCGTTCAACGTCCCCGTGGGCTTCGGCTCGTTCGGCCTGTACCGCATCGAGGTTGGCAAGAGCGCGACGCAGATCGTGACCGGCGACGGCAACGGCAACCTTATCGTGGCCGGCAATGGCGAGCCGGACTTCCGGGTCGGCTGGTCGAACATCGTCACCGCAGGCGACTTCACGCTGAGCACGCTGCTCGACTGGCAGCAGGGTTCCAAGGTCATCAACCTGACCCGCAACGGCTACGATGCAGCCGGCCTCGCACCTGACCAGGCCGCCGCTGCGCAGCGCCTCGCAACGTTCAAAACCGGCGATGGGCGCCCCTACATCGAGGACGGCTCGTTCCTGAAGGTGCGCGAGATCTCGATCGCCTACACCTTGCCCAAGCGGTTCGTCAGCCAGCTCGGGCCGGTCAAGAACCTGCAGCTCAGCCTGAGCGGACGGAATCTTTTGACGTTGACCCACTACAGCGGCATGGATCCCGAGGTGTCGAACTTCGGCGGCCAGGCGATCGCTCGTAACATTGACGTGGCGCCGTATCCGCCGAGCCGGGTCTACTGGTTCTCGGTCACGGCGGGGATCTGAGGAGACTATTTATGAACACCAAACAACTAGCGCTCGTCCTCGGCGGGGTCTTGAGCTCGCTGGCCCTGCCGGGTTGCGGTCTCGACGTCGGCGATCTCAATAACCCCGGGCTGGACCAGCTGGAGAATAGCCCCGACGTGCCCGCCATCGTGGGTGCCGCGACCGGTCTCCTGGTCGGCAATCGCGCCGGCAAGGGCAACACCACAGGGCTCGTCAATCAGCTCGGTATCGTCGGCCGCGAGGCCTATGACTTCGACGGCTCGGACGGCCGGTTCGTCACCGAGCTCATCCAGGGCACGCTCGTCAAGAGCGACGCCTTCGGTGGCGTGTTCTGGGCGGCTAACTACGCGAACATCCGGCTCGGGAACATCATCCTGCACGGCCTCGACAAGGTGGTCGACTTCAGCGATGAAAACAGGGCGGCGATCCGAGGCTTCACCCATACAATCCAGGCGCTCGAGTTCCTCACGATCATCATCACGCACGACACCACCGGGGCGGTGATCGACGTCGATCACCCGCTCGGCGATCCGCTGGGCGCGTTCGTCGACAAGGCCGCCGTGCTCACCGAGATCCAGCGGCTGCTTGACGCTGCTGTGCCGGACCTGACCGCCGGGGGCAAGACGTTCCCGTTCCCGCTGTCGGCCGGCTACGTCGGCTTCGATACGCCGATGACGTTCCTCACGTTCAACCGGGCCATCAAGGCGCGCGTCGCGGTGTACCAGAAGGAGTACGCCACGGCCCTGACGGCCCTCAGTGCGTCGTTCATTGTCGACATGCCGACGGCGGCGGTCAACTTCAACACCGGCGTCTACTACGCGTTCTCGCTCCAGACCGGCGATACCGCGAACGCCCTTATCAATCCCGCGATCTACGCGCACCCGAAGCTCCAGACCGAGGCGCAGATGAACGGCACGACCATCGACGCTCGGTACACGGCCAAGGTCGGGCCCGCGGAGACGCCCGCGGTCTTCGGCAGCGACGCCTCTCTGGCGTCGGGGCTCGTGTTCCTGCTGTACCCGTCGAATACGTCGTCGATCCCGCTGATCCGCAACGAGGAGCTGATCCTGCTCAAGGCCGAGGCGCTGTGGTTCACGGGGCTGCATTCGGAGGCGGTCGACGAGCTCAACATCGTGCGCACGGGCGCCGGTGGCCTTCCGCCGCTCGCGGTGCCCGCAGACGATGCCGGGTTCACCGATGCACTCTTGTACGAGCGCCGCTACTCGTTGATGTACGAAGGCGGGCACCGGTGGATCGACCTTCGGCGGTTCAACATTCCGTTGCCGCTCGACGCTCCGGAGCACACGCGGAACATCCGGTGGCCGATTCCGCAGGCCGAATGCGACGCGCGGCCCGGCGAGGTGGCGTGCACGATCAAGAGCACTGACTAGACGAACACGTTGGCGTTCGCAGGACGGACGCCGTTCGACGGACTGAGTCGTTGTCGTGCAAGCCGTCCCTTGCAAGAGGTGGGGCGGCCTGAACGACGGTCAGAGCCAGCCGGTTCTCAGATGTGATTCGCGCAGCGCGGTTCCGGCTCTGACTCTGGCTGCTCGGGCGGCTTTCGCAGTACGCCCAACGCCCGGCGAGTTGTGTCGCGTCGGGACCGGCCTCGGCGTCGGGACCGGTTCTGCGATGCGCCGTGCCCGGACATAGTCGAGCCGAGCGCCAGCGTGTCGCGGGGCAGGCGACCTGTGAACGGGCCGCAGGCCACCGGGTTTCGCTCGCACCGCAGTTGTACGCCACTGCGAGCGCCATGGCATGCCCGGCGCGGTCGTGTGTAGTATCAGCAAGCACTTGTCACGCGCGAATGTGAATTGCTAATCAGTCACTGCTAACCGGTCACTCGCACGGATCGCGAAGAACGCAGCGACAAGCGACTACAACACCGATGTTGTTCGCGACCGACCGCTACAGGGGCTCCAGCGCCTCCTCGGCCGGGCTGTCAACCGGTTGGGCCCAAACGCCTTGATCAAGACTGCTCGGCCACCGGATACGGTGCCCGAGCAGTCGCTTGCGCAGCGATTGGTGCGTCACGGCGAGATGCGATGCGATGCGGTGGTGATAACCCCACGTGTGGCGCATGGTCACGTGAACTGATGGTCAGCCGATCTAAGCCTTTTCGGGCAGTGATGCGCCTTACAAACAGCCGCAACACACCGCGCTAGATGCGCGGATATGGGCATTTTCTTGTGACGTGTTCTGCGCGCGAGCATAGATAGCGAGCCACCACCTAGGGGAAGACTCCATGTTCACGCGACGATTCGGCCATCCGTTGGGATCGGCAGTATGCGTACTAGCGGTGATGCTGGTCGCGACGACTGCCCATGCACAGACTGCAAAAGCTCGAGAGGTTTCAGGCATCATCACAGATGTCGACGGCACACCGGTCGCCAACGCTACGGTGGCGGTGTCCGGCGGGGGGGCGACGGCGACCACCGCGGCCGATGGTTCGTTCAAGCTGAGCGTCCCGCCGACGAGCCTCGCGCTCGAGGTCAGCGCCGACGGCTTCACGGGCCGCCAGGTCCACCTGCTGGCGGCGGGCACGCCGCTGTCGCTCCAGGTCACGCTGTCCAGGCCGGTGGTGGCCGCACCACCGCCGGTCGAGACCCGGATGATCGGTGGCGTGGTGAGCGATGTGGCCCACGCACCGATCGCAGGGGCCACGGTTCGCGTCCACGGCACGACGATCCAGACGCTGACCGCCGCCGACGGTAGCTTCACGCTGCCCGGGGTGGCGGTTGCCGAGGTCGTGCTCGACGTCGAGGCGCCGAACCAGCCGCCGACCAGCGTGACGTTGCCCGCCGACAAGGCGGGGGTAGCGATCACGGTTGGCGCAGGGGCCCCGGTGGCTGCCGCGACCTCGCGGTCGATCCGCGGCAAGGTGTTCGATCCGACGTCGAGGGAACCGATCGTGGCCGCGCAGGTCCAGCTGGTCGACAGCACCATCCTGGTGTTCACCGACGAGACTGGCGCGTTCGTGATCGAGGGTGCGCCGCTCGGGCCGGTCCGGATCGACGTCACCGCGCCGGAGCACGAGAGCCATGTGCTCGAGGTCGCCGCCGGCCAGGACACGATCGACGTGCCGCTCGGGCTCTCGAAGGGCGAGCAGATCGTGATCGAGGGCCGCGCGCCGGTGATCGTCAAGGCGAACCTGGCGAACGGCGCCTCGGTGGTCGACGACAAGGATCTGAACCGGGTGAGCGCGCAGACGCTCGACGCGGCGATGACGGCCAAGCTGCCGGGGGCGAACCTCCAGTCCAACTCCGGCGCGCCCGGTGGCGGCGCGCAGCTCCGGTTGCGCGGGATCTCGACGATCAACGGCCAGTCGTCGCCGCTCTACGTGATCGATGGCGTCATCATCTCGAACGTGTCGGTGCCGTCGGGCGCCAACGCGATCACCGCGGCGGCCGCGGGCGGCAGCACGTCGAACCAGGACAACGCCGTCAACCGCGTCGCCGATCTCAACCCCAACGACATCGAGACGCTCGAGGTGCTGAAGGGCGCCTCGGCCGCGGCGCTGTACGGATCCAAGGCATCGAACGGCGTCGTGATCATCACGACCAAGCGCGGTCGCAACGGCGAGAACCACGCCACGGTGACCCAGCGGATCGGCATCGCCCAGGTGTCGAACACGCTCGGCTCGCGCCAGTTCAAGGACGTCGACCAGGTGATCGCGACGTATGGTGCCGACTCGCCGTTCGTCCAGTTGTTCATGAACGCCAACGGCAAGACCTACGATCACGAGGCCGAGCTGACGCGTACCGCGTTCCAGCGCGAGACGATCGGCAGCGTGTCCGGTGGCACCGACCACGGCAACTACTATGGCTCGGTGCTGGTCGCCGACGATCCGGGCGTGGTGCTTGGCACGTTCTACCAGAAGCAGACCGGGCGGATCGCGGTCAGCTACAAGTTCCTCGATCGCGTCCACATCGGGATGACCGCGAACGTGATCCACTCGCTCTCGGATCGCGGGCTGACCAACAACGACAACACCGGCACGTCGAACTACGTCGTGCTGTCGGGCACCCCGAACTTCGTCAACCTGCAGCCGACCAACGGGGTCTATCCGGTCAATCCATCGGTCGGCGCAGGCACCAATCCGCTGCAGACCGTCGCGCTATTCAAGAATCGCGAGGACGTCTGGCGCATCATCGGTGGCACGACCCTGTCGGTCGATGCCTACACCAGCAAGGACGGCGCCAACAAGGTCACGCTGCTCGGCAACTTCGGTGTCGACAGCTTCGATCAGAAGAACAGCGTGCTGTCGCCGAACGCGCTGATCTTCGAGTCGGCCGACGGGCTCGCCGGCACGTCGATCGACGCCTCGACCACGAACCTCAACTGGAACGTCGGCACCGGCGCGGTGTGGACGTTCAAGCCGGCGAGCGGCAAGTACCGCAGCGCGCTGTCGGGCGGCCTCACCTACGAGAGCGTCGATCTCAACTCGGTCTACGTGATCGCGCAGAACCTCAACGCGAGCCAGTCGAACGTCGACTCCGGTGCAGCGATCAACACGACCCAGAGCCGGCTGCGCACCAAGGACTCTGGGCTTTACGTCCAGGAGGAGATCTCGGTGCTCGAGGATCGGCTGTCGTTGCTCGGCGGCTTGCTCGGCGAGCGGTCGAGCCTCAACGGCGACACCGACAAGTACTACGCGTTTCCCAAGGCCGCGGCGGTGTTCTCGGTGCTGCCGCCCGCGAAGTCGGGCGATCCCAGCCCGCTCGACATGTTCGAGACGCTGCGAGTCCGCGCCGCGTATGGCGAGGCCGGCAACCGGCCGAACTACGGCCAGAAGTTCACGCCGCTCAACGCGACGACCAACGTCGACGGCAAGGCCGGCCTGGTGATCGGCAACGCCGCGACCCCCGGCACGATCGGCGACGCCAGCATCGAGCCCGAGCGTCAGCGCGAGTTCGAGCTCGGCGCCGATCTCGCGACCAAGGACCAGGTCGTGGTCGCCGAGCTCACAGGCTACCAGCGCAATATCTCGCACCTGCTGCTGCAGCGCACGCTCGCGACCTCGACGGGATTCGGCACCCAGTTCCTCAACGGCGGCGGGCTGCGCAACCGCGGGATCGAGGCCGCGGTCCAGGTCCGGCCGCTCAAGCTCAAGCTGCTCGACTGGATGTCGCGCGCAACGCTGACGCTCAATCGCTCGATGATCACCAGCCTGCCGCCCAACGTCCCGGCGTTCGACATCACGGTGGCCGGGTTCGGCGCCAACCTCGGCGCGTTCCGCATCGAGAAGGGCAAGAGCGCGACCCAGATCGTCGCGCCGGTCGACGGCAAGATCGTCACGGTCGGCGACGGCGAGCCCGACTTCCGGGTCGGCTGGTCGAACGTCGTGACCGCGGGCGACTTCACGTTCAGCGCGTTGCTCGACTGGCAACAGGGATCGGACGTGATCAACCTGACCCGGTTCCTGTACGACGGTGGTGGCAATTCGCCGGACACCGAGGCCGCCGCAGCCCGCCGGGCCGAGCGCCGCGCGGGAACCTATCCGTACATCGAGGACGCCTCGTTCGTGAAGCTGCGCGAGCTCTCGGTGTCCTACGACCTGCCGAAGCGGTACGCCACGCAGCTCGGGCCGCTGAAGACACTGCAGCTCAGCCTGACCGGACGAAATCTGCTGACGTTCACCCACTACAGTGGCCTCGACCCCGAGGTCTCTAACTTCGGCGGCCAGCCAATCGGCCGCAACTACGATGTGGCGCCCTATCCACCCAGCCGGAGCTTCTGGTTCTCGGTCTCGGCGGGGCTGTAAGGAGTCATCATGAGCACGACAAGACTCACCGCGTTCGCCCTCAGCGGCATCCTCGGCTCGCTCGCGATCCCCGCGTGCGATCTCGACGTGTCGGATCTCAATAACCCCAGCCTCGCCGATCTCCAGAACAACCCGACGGCGATCTCGATCGGGGCGGCGTGCACGGGCCTTCTGGCCGGCAACCGCCGCAACCACGCGGCCGAGAACGGCTACGTCGTGTTGCTCGGTGTGCTCGGCCGCGAGGCCTACAACTTCGATCAAGCGGATCCGCGGTACGTCGACGAGCTGCTCGCCGGGACGCTCGATCAGGGCAGCCCGTACGGCGGCAACTTCTGGGCGCTGCCCTACGCCAACATCCGGCTCGCGAACGTGGTGCTGGACGCGCTCGACAAGGTCGATGACCTGACCGATGAGAACAAGACGGCGATCCGCGGGTTCGCCCACACGATCATCGCGCTCGATCTGCTCGAGGTCATCGTGACCCACGACACCAACGGCGCCGTGATCGAGACCGATCGCGACCCGCTGGCGGATCTGCCACCAATCGCCGATCGAGATCACACCTACGCCGAGATCGTCCGGTTGCTCGACGCAGGCAACACCGAGCTCGCCGCGGGCGGCACCACGTTGCCGTTCGCGTTGTCGAAGGGGTTCTCGGGGTTCGACACGCCGGCGACGTTCGCGTTGTTCAATCGCGCGATGCGCGCGCGGGTGGCCGCCTACCTCGGCGCCTATGGGGACGTTCTGTCGGCGCTCGAAGATTCGTTCATCAACGACGACCCGGCGACCGCGGACTTCAACGCGGGCGTCTACTACTCGTACTCGACCAAGCCGGGCGACACGCCGAACGCGCTGATCAACCCCAACATCTACATCCATCCGTCGGTCGAGATGGATGCGCAGAAGAACCTGGCCGACGTCGTGGACGCCCGGTTCCTGCGCAAGGTCGGGACGCCGAAGCAGCCGGGCACGTCCGGCCAGCGCTCCGCGACGCTCGCGTTCAACAAGCTGTATCCGGATCCCGAGGCGTCGGTCGCGGCGATCCGCAACGAGGAGCTGATCCTGCTCAAGGCCGAGGCGCTGTTCGCCACCGGGATGGTCGGGCCCGCGGTCGCCGAGCTCAACATCGTCCGCACCGGCTCGGGCCGGCTCGAGCCGCTGACCGGGACTCCGGACCAGGCGACGTGGGTCGACGAGCTGCTGTACGAGCGCCGCTACTCGCTGCTGTTCGAGGGCCACCGCTGGATCGATGTCCGGAGACTGAACAAGCTGGCGACGTTGCCGATCTTCGTCACGATGAATGATGACGGCACGACCACGCCGGACACGTTGAACGTACGGTTCCCGATCCCGCTCGCCGAGTGCGATGCACGGCCCGGCGAGCTGGCGTGCACCAAGGGCAGCACCGACTGAAGACGTTCGAATGAAGCCCGCGGCCGGTCAGGCGAGCGCGAGTGCGAGGGGTAAGCGGCGAGTTACCGCGGCCGGTCAGGCGAGCGCGAGTGCGAGGGGCGAGTCACCGCGGCTGTTCAGGCGAGCGCGAGATCGGCAATCGGGCTATCGCCGGTGACGCTCTGCAGACAGCGCATGAGGTGCGCGCGGATCTTGTGCTTCTTCGAGTAGACCGTCTTCAGGCTGATCTGCATCTCGGCGGCGATCTCGTCGGCTTCCATTCCGCGCTGGTAGTACAGCTCGACGAACGTCCGGTCCTTGTCGGTGAAGTCGGAGAGCAGCGAGTTGAGGTGCTCCCAGCGCTCCTTCTCGATCAGCTCGTCGAGCGGCGTGCGATCGCACTCCTCGTGCGGGTCGAGCACGCCGTCGACCTTGTCGAGCAGCGGGCGACGACCGGCGCTGCGCAGGAAGTCGTACGCGGCGTTGACCGAGATCATCCCGATCCACGATCCGAGCTTGGTGCCGCGCGCCGGGTTGTAGATGCGCAGCTTGTGCATGTCATCGCGGACCAGCTGCATCATCACATCGGCGTAGATCTCGTCGAGGTCTGCGCTCGACAGGCTCGGCGCGTACTTGAGCGTGACCTTGGTGATGCAGCGGTAGATCAGCGGGCGGTAGCGGCGAACCAGCTCATTCCACGCCCGCGCGTCGTTTCGGAGGACGCACCTCAACAGCTCACGATCGGACCACTCAGCGGGGTTCCTCGGGGCGCGCGTCGCAAGAAGAGCCATGTGCAATCCCTCCGGCCGACTCGAACAGCAACCTCGATGCCACACCTAACTAGGCAGTTTTATTGGGGCGCCTGGCCCAGCGATCGGTGCACTCCACCAGTTCTTGGTGAAATCGACCAGGCGGGCGCCCGCCGAAGGGAAGAAGCCCCGGAATCGCCCCGTAGCCGCTCTTGGGGGGGACGGCCCCTTGTCTCGTTCCGGATTGCCCAATCGGGAACGAGACAAAAGAGACACGCCCCGTCACGCGTTGCGTCACGCTTTGGCGACGGCGATGTCCCAGCGGGCCAGGTGCTCCGCGACGCGGGCGCGGTCGGGGGTCGGCTTGAACCGGCGCTGCTCGCGCCACGTCTGCTTCACCTGGTCCTGGTCCTTCCAGACGCCGGTTCCCAGGCCTGCGAGGAATGCGGCGCCGAGCGCGGTGGTCTCGACGAGGGCCGGCCGCGAGATCTCGACGCCGAGCACGTCGGACTGAAATTGCATCAGCAGATCGTTGGCCGAGGCGCCGCCGTCGACCTTGAGCACGGTGAGCGCGCGACCGGCGTCGCGCTCCATCGCGCGCAGGATGTCGACAATCTGCAGCGCGATGCCCTCGAGGGTCGCACGCGCGATGTGCGCGCGCGTCGTTCCGCGGGTGAGCCCGGTGATCGCACCGCGGGCGTCGGGTCGCCAGTGCGGGGCGCCGAGCCCGGCGAACGCCGGGACGACGATCACGCCGCCCGAGTCGGGGACGGTGCCGGCGAGCGCCTCGATCTCGGTCGCCGACGTGAAGAACGACAGGCCGTCGCGCAGCCACTGGACCGCCGCGCCTGCGATGAACGCTGATCCCTCGAGCGCGTAGCGCAGCTCACCGGTCGACAGCTTCCATGCGACGGTGGTGAGGAGCCCGGCCTTCGAGGCGATCGGCGCATCGCCGGTATTCATCAGGATGAACGCGCCGGTCCCGTAGGTGCACTTCGAGTCGCCGGGCGTGAAGCAGGCCTGGCCGAACAGCGCTGACTGTTGATCGCCGGCGAGCCCGGCGATCGGGATGCCGTCGGGCACGCCGGGCACGCCGCGCGTGGCGCCGACCTGGCCCGACGACGCGACGAGGTTCGGCAGCACCGCGCGCGGTACGCCGAACAGCTCGAGCAGCTCGTCCGACCACGTGAGCGTGTGGAGATCGAGCAGCAGCGTGCGCGAGGCGTTGGTCACGTCGGTGGCGTGCACGGCGCCGCCGGTCAGTCGCCACAGGAGATAGGAATCGATCGTGCCGAACGCGAGGTCACCGGCGGTGGCGGCGGCGGCGGCACCGGGCACGTTGGCGAGCAGCCAGGCCAGCTTGGTCCCCGAGAAGTAGGGATCGAGGGTGAGCCCGGTCAGCTCGCGGACGCGCGGCGCCCTGCCGCCGGCGTTGAGCTCGGCGCAGCGGTCGGCGGTCCGTCGATCCTGCCAGACGATGGCGGGGTGCACGGCGCGCGTGGTCTTGCGGTCCCACAAGACCGTGGTCTCGCGCTGGTTCGTGATGCCGATCGCGGCGATCGAGCTCGGATCGATCCCGCGCAGCGCCGCGGCGAGCGCCGCGCAGACCGATGCCCAGATGTCTTCCGGATCATGCTCGACCCAGCCGGGCTTGGGATAGCGCTGGCGAAACTCCTGGTAGCCGCGGCCCCGGAGCGCCAGCTCCTCGTCGAGCACGAGCACGGTGGAGCCCGTGGTGCCTTGGTCGATCGCGATCACATGACGCATGACGAATCTCCCGGGGTGCCGGCGGGTGCGGCGGCCGGCGTGGCGGCCGGCGTGGCGGCCGGCGTGGCGGAGTGACGGTGGACGAAGTCGATCACCTCGGCGGCGACGAGGTCGCGCTCGACGTCGATGGCGATCAGATGGTAGCTGCGCTCGAGGATCCGGACGCGGCGGTCGCGCGCCCGGGTGGCGAGCTCGAGGATCCGGGCGGCGCACGCGACCGGCGCCGTGTGATCGCGGCGCGCGTGCAGGACCAGCAGCGGCGCGGTGATCTCCGGCAGCGCGGCCTCGACGATCGGCATGAAGGCGAGCAGCTCGCCGAGGGCACGGGTCGGGATGGCGCCGTAGCTCGGGTTCTCGGCGCGCGCACGGCGGTCGCGGACATCGGAGCCGCCGAGCTTCGGGATCCGGCGAATCGGCCGGCCGAGCGGGCCGAGCGACGTGGTGAGCCAGCGTGCGGCGTGACCCGACATCCCGCCCAGCCACAGGGGCGCCGCCAGCGACCCGACCGCCACCAGCTCGGGATGCCGCGCGGCGACGTGGAGCGCGAGCAACCCGCCGAGCGACTGGCCGATGACGGCAACACGCTGGCATCGCGCGGACATGGCGTCGACCTCACGTTCTACCGACGCTGCCCAGTCTTCCCAGCGCGTGCGCTCGAGGTCCTCGAACGACGTCCCGTGGCCGGGGAGGAGAACCCCGCGGACCGTGCTGCCGCCCCGTGCAAGCGCCTCACCCAGGTAGCGCATTTCGTAGGGTGAGCCGGTAAAACCATGGATACAGATCACACCGACATCGCCGTCGCTGTCGCCGACGAAGTCGAATGGATCACCAGCACCCACGCCGCGTGCGTATCACACCGCCATATACATTGACAGCTAGCGACGCTTGCGGTGAGATCGAAACCAACGCGATCACGACAGGTTGGATCGCTGTTAGCGCTCGATCGGCACATGAGCGAGTGGAAGACACGCATCACGAAGGTCCAGGTCGTAAAGCCGGCCAAGGAAGCGGGCGAAGCGTGCCTCGTGCTCATATATCCGCCGGGCCCCGACATGGGCAAGCGGTTCCCGCTGTCGCGTAGCGAGATCGTGCTCGGACGCGGCGCCGATTGCGATATCCAGGTTGACCGCGATTCGGTGTCGCGCCGCCACGCCCGGGTGTTTCGCGCCGGCGAAGGCTGGTCGGTCGAGGATCTGCAGTCGACCAACGGGTCGTACGTCAACGATGTGCCGGTCACCGAGTCGGGGCTGCGCGACGCGGACTTCCTCAAGATCGGCGCGGCGATCTTCAAGTTCCTGTCGGGCACGGGCGTCGAGGCGAGCTATCACGAAGAGATCTACCGGATGACGATCATGGACGCCCTGACCGGCGCCCACAACAAACGCTACTTCCTCGAATTTCTCGAGCGCGAGATCGCCCGGTGTGCGCGCTACCGCAGGCCGCTGTCGCTGCTGATGTTCGACATCGATCACTTCAAGGACATCAACGACAAGCACGGACACCTGACCGGCGACTACGTGCTGCGCGAGCTGTCGCGCCGCTTGCTCGTCCGGGTCCGCCGCGAAGAGCTCCTGGCGCGCTACGGCGGCGAGGAGTTCGCTGCGGTGTTGCCGGAGACCGATCTGGCCGGCGCGCGGACGTTCGCCGAGCAGATCCGCCGGATCGTCTGCGACCAGTCGTTCGAGTACGAGGGCGACACGTTCCCGGTCACCGTCTCGGTCGGCGTCACCACCGTGGAGGGCGAGGACATCGACGTGTCGGCGTTCATCAAGCAGGCCGATGATCTGCTGTATCGCGCGAAGCGCGAAGGCCGAAACCGCGTCGTCGGTTAGCCGGCGCGCGGACGGTCCGCAGGCCGGACGCTCGAGTCGCAACGGGGCGGCGGCCAAGCGTACCCGGTGGCCGCGTCAGCCCAGGGCGAAGAACGCCTTGATGCCGCCGAGGATGCGGTCGCGCTCGGAGGCCTCGCGCTCGCTGCGCGACGCCGGATCGAGCGCGCCGCGGGCGGCCATCAGCTCGACGCGCCGGCTGGCGAGCTTGGCCGACAGCTCGGTCGCGATCTCGGGACGGGCCAGCAGCACGGTCTTGAACGTGTCCTTGCCGAGCCGGAAGCAGTCGACGTCGCCGACCGCGATGACATCCGCGCTGCGTGGCGCGCCGGTCATCAGGCTCATCTCGCCGAAGAAGTCCGGTGCGGTCAGCTGGGCGACCCGGACCTTCTGGTCGGGCAGCTCGCCGCGCTGCAGCCGCCCGAGCGGCGTCGAGCGGTCGCGGGACGCGGCGCCGGGGACACTCGCGACCGTCTCCTTGCGATCGGCGTCATTCCGGCGTCGGCCCGAGCCGAGGTGATCGATGCCGGCGCGCTTGGCGGCGCGATTCGGGGCTTCCGCCGGGGGCTGGCCGGTGCGCGGCGCGGCGTCGGCCTTGGCGCTCGGCGTCGCGGGATCGATCAGCTGTGCGGCCTCGCTGGGCGTCGGATCGACGTGGGTCCGGATCTCGGCGCTGCCGTCGGTCATGACGTACAGCCAGTGAGCGTCGGCGCCCTGCCGGGTGATCAGCTCGCCGTCGGTGTACATGACGTGGATCATCCCGGCGGCCAGCGTGCGCAGCTCGTCCTCGGTCAGCGTGCGGAACAGGTGCACGGTCTTGAGCGCCGCGAACCGCTCGTCGAGCTGGCGCTCCGCGCGGCGCGCGGCGCGCGCGTCGTCCTTGAGCTCGACGAACGACGTGCGCGCCGGAACCGCGAGCGGGATCCGGGCGCGCTGCAGCGCCGCGTAGATCCGAGCCCGGACGCGCGAGCTGGTCGGATCATCGCTGGCGAGATCGAGCAGCCAGTAGCGCACCGCGAACGTCGCATAGCTGTCCTTGGCGTCCTTGGCGAAGTCGGTGCACACGACGTCGGGCGGTGGCTCGGCCGCGACGTTCTCGATCGCCGACGATCGCAGCGCATCTGTGACCACCTCGATCACCTGGGTCGGCGCGAACCGGAAGTCGACGTTGAACCCCACGGCCATGCGCTGCGGCACCGTACGGCCCTCGCGCTTGCCGAGGATCGTGATCGTGGTCGCCAGCAGCAGCGAGTTGGGCACGATGATCGTCGACCAGTCGCGGGTCTCGAGCACGGTGTGCCGCCAGCGCACCGAGCGGACCCGGCCCTGGCGGCCGTTGTCGAGCTGGATCCAGTCGCCCTCGCGGACCGAGCCGTCGAGCTGGAGCGCGACCCCACCGACGATGTTGCCGAGCGTGCTCTGCAGCGAGATCGCGAGCACAGCGCTGACCACCGCGCCCGAGACCAGCGCGCCGGTCGGGTTGACGCCGTGGCGCGCCAGGACCACCAGCGCGATCACCACGTAGCCGAGCCCGACGATCAGATCGCTCGCGATCATCGGCAGCTCGAGGCCGATCGCCGGGAGCACGATCGCGAACACCAGCGTCGCCGACAGGCTGATCAGCGTGAACGCCTGGAGCACCTCGGCCGCGGTGAGGCAGCCCGCTGACCAGGTCGGCAGCTGCGCGGCGTCGAACGCGATGCCGGTCGCGGTCGCGGTGGCGAACAGCGCGAACACGGTGACCAGCCGGCGCAGCCGCGGTCGCTGGATCGGACGAAATCGGTTGACGAGCGCGGCGGTGACCACGATCGCGACGAACACCCCCACGACCCAGAACAGCTTGTCCGCGTGCGCGCGTAGCACACGCTCGTTATAACCCCGCCACGTGAGTGAGGCGGACCTGGAACCTGGTCAAGCGGTCGACTCGCCGGGCCTACCGGCGCGGACGCCGGCTGTTGATGGGGACGGTGTCTCTTTTGTCTCGTTGACGCTCCGTGCATCCGGAACGAGACAAAAGAGACACCGTCCCCATCAAGATCTCGCGCATCCGGAACGAGACAAAAGAGACACCGTCCCCGTTATGCCTGCGCCGCGGCGTCGCGCAGCGCCTTGTCGCGGATCCGCTTGTCGAGGAAGTAGTCGCGGCCCCGCCAGAACTCGGCGAACACACCGACCACCGAGACCGCGGCGGCGAGGATCGACAGCGGCTCGGCGTACGCCGGGACCAGCCAGGCGGCGCCGACCAGCGCGCACACACCGAGCACGCGGCTGCCCCACGCCAGCGCCTTGGTCGCGCGCTTGTGATGCGACAGCAGGTTGTCGAGCCCGCCGACCGCGAGCTCGAACGCCAGGATCACGAAGATCGGCCACGCCGGGCCGGGCCCGACGAGCACCTTGTAGAGCAGCATCGGCAAGGCGAGCGCGCCGATCAGCCGTACCGCGTCGGCGCGCGCGAAGTCGCCGCGGCCCCGCAGCTGCTTCCAGCCCACCACGATGTAGTCGATGCCGCTGATCCAGGTGATCGCGACGACCATGACCATGATCGCGCGGATCGTCAGGACCGTGTCGCCGTACAGATGGAACGCGAGGATCGGCGCGAACGAGCCGGACATCACGAACGCGCCGCGCCAGATCTTCTTGCGGATGACCCACAGGACCACCATCGCGACCAGCGGGCTGGCGACCCCGGCGATCAGTAGCCAGGTCAGGAAGCTCTGGTTCGAGACCAGCGGGAACAGCAGCATCACGCCGATGCCCTGCATCTGGGTCCAGGTCTTGACCTTCGCGAGGTAGCTGGTCTTGAGCGTGAGGTTGCGCTGCTCGTAGGCCGAGCGCAGGGCGGTGACGAAGAACTCGCGCTGGAACATCAGCGCGACCGCCCACCACGGGACCAGCGGGTCCTTGCAATCGACGAACGGCGTGTAGGCGAACGCGATGAAGATCTTGTCCGCGATCGGATCGAGCAGGCCGCCGAGCACGGTCGGGCCGTACTTGCGGGCGAGCAGCCCGTCGACCCAGTCGGTGCAGCCGATCAGCGTTCCCGCGATCAGCGCGCTCCACATGTAGACGTTGTCCTGATACCCGAGCTTGGCGCCTTCATAGATCAGCCAGCTGAGCAGCGGCATGGGAATCAGGCGCGCCAGGGTCACCTGGTTCGCGGTGATCAGCGGGCGCCGGGCGCTCGACACGGGGGCACCCTATCACGTTCGGCACGTCCGGCCCGGCCGCCACGGCCGAAGCTCCGGATCGCCGCCCGGCTCGCTCATCCGTACGGGATTCCGGGGCCGCGGCGCATCACGCTGGATGCGGCTCCAGGTGGCGAAGGCCCGTGGCCTCCGTAGGCTCCGTGGGCGAAGGCGCCCGGTACGGTCAGTTCCCGACTTCGGTGACGCAGTTCGCGACGATGTGGGTGTCGGTCGGAAGTGCGTCCTGGCCCTCGACTTTGAGCAGCACGTGGTCTCCGGCCGTGCACTTGGTGTCGTCGGTGATGAGGCGCCAGCATGGGCTGTTCGCGGCCGCGTCGCTATCGGGGACGCAGGCCGGCAGCACGGTCTCGACCTGGTCCGCCGTGCCGGACTTCTGGATCGCCGAGACCGAGCAATCGTACTGCGCGCCGGCGGTGTTGGGATCGACGTCGGCGAGCTTGCCCTCGATGCATGGATTTCCAACGACCGACTTCAGCAGCTCGGCGATCTGCTGGAGCCCGCCCTGCAGGCTGCTCTGGCAGATCGACACGAAGGTGCTGCGGTTCGGGAACTGATCGAGGAACGACTTGAGCCGGATCGGGGGATCGGCGACCTCGAGCTTGCCATCGGCTCCGGTGTAGTTGCACGAGTGCTGGAGCGCCGGGATCTTCGCCGCGTTGGGCTGGCCCTCGGGCGCCCGGAGCTCGGTGGCGAACGGATCGGTCGTCCCCATGATCCCCGCGACGATGACCTTGCTCGGGTCGTCCTTGAGGCCCTTCAAGAACGTCGCGTAGGCCGCGACGTTGGTCAGGAACTGGGAATCGTCGTTGGGATGGCACTGGGTCTTGCTGCCGACCGCGTTCATCGCATCGGTGGTCGCGCCGCCATCGTTGCACAGCACGCCGAACCGGGTGCAGCGGAACGACACCAGCGGGCCGATCGTCGGGGACTCGGGGCCGAGCAGCGTCGAGTGCGACATCGAGCAATCGTCTTCGTCGGCGATGATGATGACGGCGAGGAACGCGTCCTTGCGGAGGAACCCGGCGTTGACCGAGTTGGTCGGCTGGAGCGCTTGCCGGATCGCTTCGAGGTGTTGCTCGAAGCCACAGCCGACGGCACCGACTTTCGCCATCGTGGCGAACTGCGTGGCTAGATCGCCGCTGTAGTTTCTGATTCGCGCGTTGGGATTGTTCGGGTCGACGACATCGCTGAGGAACTGGCCGCCGGTCGCGGTCACGCCGCTAAGCGTCAGGTTGCCCTGATCGCCAAACCCCGCACAGCCACCGTTGCCGAGCACGCCGACCTTGGTGCCGGCCACCGCATCGTCGGCACCCTTGGTCCCGAGATCGGACGTCACCACGCCGATGTGCACGTTGGGGAGGCCGCCCGGGATCTGGCTGAGCACGTCGATGAACGTGGGGAAGTTGGTGGCGAGGTTCAGCTGCTTGTCCGCCATCGACTTCGAGTTGTCGACCAGGAACAGCAGATCGACGTCGCGATTGACCTGGACCGGGATGTCCTTGAACTCGACGCGACCCTGGGCAGGATCGACCTCGGAGATGGAGCGATCAGGACATGCGGCCAGCAGGCTGGCCGCGGCGATACATACAAATGAGGGTGCAACAGCGGCGTGGCGCATAGGGGCCTCCAGGAGGACGCTCGGAGCATAGAGCAAGTTGCGGCGCAAAGTGGACTCTCCAGCAGTTTCAGCCGCTTACTTTTCCCGCCACGCGCCGCCACGGGCCGCCACGGACCGCGGCTAGGCGACCTGGCACGTGCCTGGACCGGATCTGAAGAGTCCTGCGGCTTTCCGTTCGTCCGAGACAGTCGCGTAGGCGATCGTGGGCGCATGAGCGCGGTTGCGCAGTGTGCGCGCCGCTACGCGGTGCTGCGAGATGCCACGAGCGAGCTCATCGAAGCCCCATCACATCGGGGCATCGATGAGGCAGCTGGCCACCACGTGCGTGTCGCTGGTCAGCGTGGCCTCGCCTTCGATCGTGAGCTTGAAGTGGTCGCGGTTCGGGCAGCCGGTCGCATCGGTCGTGATGTGCCAGCACGGTGGGTTGGTCGCGCTGGCGTCCTCGGGCGTACAGATCGGCAGCACCTTTTCGGTGCGCGCCGGGCCGTCAGGATCGGTCACGGACAGCACCGTGCAACGGGGCTGCGTTCCGGGCGCCACGGCGTCGATGTCGCTGAGCGCGCCCTGGATGCAAGGATCTCCTGCGAGCGTGCGCAGCGCCGAGGCGATCTGGATCAGGTTGGTGGACTGATCCTGCTGGCAGATCGACGTCAGCACGTTGCGGTCGGGAAACTGATCGAGGAAGAACTTGAGGCGGGCCGGCGGATCGCCGACCTCGACCTCGCCGGCGCCTCCAACGTACGAGCACGAGTGCGCGAGCGACGGGATCGCCGCGTTGCTGCCGGTCGGTGCTCGCAGCTCGGTGGCGAACGGCTCGGGGGGCGCGGCGATCGCGGCGACGAACACGTCCTTCGGGTCCTGCCTCAGGCCCTGGAGGAACACCGCGTAGTCGGCGACCTTGGTCAGGTACGGCGAGTCGTCGTTGGGGCGACACCCGCCCTTCGGTCCGACCTCGTTCATCGCATCGGTGGTCGCGCCGCCGTCGCTGCACAGCACCCCGAACCGGGTGCAGCGGAACGACTGCTGCGCGCCCAGCGTCGTGGTGCTGGGCACGAGCAGCGAGGAGTGCGAGAGCGAGCAATCATCCTCGTCGGTCACGAACACCACCGCGAGCCGGCCGGCGGGCCGCAGGAAGCCGGCGTTCGCCAGGTTGGCCGGCAGCAGCGCCTGCTTCATGGCCTCGAGCGACTGCTCGAATCCGCAACCGCTGTCGCCGACCGTGGCCATCTGCGCGAACGCGGTGGCCAGCTCGCCGGTGTAGTTCCGGATCCGGACGCCATCCGACACAGGATCCTGGATATCGACGAGGAACGCGCCGCCGGTCGTGGCGACGCCACCGGTCTGCAAGGCACCGGCCTGGCCGAGCCCCTCGCAGCGGCCCTTGCCGAGCGGACCGACGCCCGGGCCGGCGGCGGCGTCCTCGGCGCCCTTGGTCCCCAGATCGGAGGTCACGACGCCGAGGTGTAGGTTGGGCAGCCCGCCGGGGAGCTGGCTCAGAACATCGAGGAATGCGGGGAAGTTGACGACCAGGTTGCTCTGCTTGGCGTTCATGTTCGCGGAGTTGTCGACCACGAACAGCAGGTCGAGGTTGCGGTTCTGCTCGAGCGGGATGTCCTTGACCTCGATCGAATGCTGCGGATCGAGCCCCGCGTCCGAGGACGGGCGGTCCGAGCCGTTGCAGCCGGCCTCCGCGCCCAGCAGGCCCAGCGCGATGAACAACGAAGACGTGACAATACGATGCATGGCAACCCTCTCCACCAATGCGGCGAGCTTAGAACGAGTCCTGGGCGCGAAGCGACCTGCCGGATGCAGCAGCAGACGCAAGACCTGGGAAGCAGGCAAGCGAGACGTAGCGGAAAGCCAAAACTCGCCGCGATTTTCGCCGCGGTGGTAGGTTTCCCGGATTGTGCCGGGGGGGTTCACGAGCGCAGCTGATGCCGCTGGATCGCTGCGTCATGTCCTGATGCTGGGGCCCGACGATGACGGGCGCCGGACGCTCCATCTGCTGCTCGATCGGGTGGGCAAGCAGGTGGCAGCCGTCGCCGAGCTCGCCGGGGCACGCGAGTACCTGGCTGCCGGGCACCCGTGCGACGCGGTGATCGCCGCCGGGGAGCTCGCGGCGGCGCTGGTGCGGTCGGGCGGGGCGCCGCCGGTGATCGCCGTGGTCCGGCCGCGCGACCTGGCGCAGGCGATGGCGCTGCTCGACGCCGGGGTCGACGACGTCGTGACCGATCCGCTCGACGAGCTCGGGGTCATGCTGGCGCTCCGCCATGTCGCGGCGCTACCGCGGCGGACGGCTGTGCTGCCGCCGGCCACCCTGGTCGGCGGGGGCACAGCGATGCAGCAGCTGCGCTCGATCATCGAGCGGGTCGCGGGGACGCGGTCGACCGTGCTGGTGCTGGGCGAGAGCGGGACCGGCAAGGAGCTGGTGGCGCGCGCGATCCACGATGCGTCACCGCGCGCCGGTCGCCGGTTCGTCGCGATCAACTGCGCCGCGATCCCGGCGGCGCTGCTCGAGTCGGAGCTGTTCGGTCACCGCCGTGGCGCGTTCACCGATGCGATGCGCGACAAGCCCGGGCTGTTCGAAGAGGCCGACGGCGGCACGCTGTTCCTCGACGAGATCGGCGAGCTGCCCCTGGTGCTGCAGGCCAAGCTGCTGCGCGCGCTGCAGGACGGCGAGATCCGCCGGGTCGGTGATACGAGCTCGATCCGGGTCGACGTCCGGCTGATCGCCGCGACCCTGCGCGACCTGGCCGATGATGTCCGCCAGGGCCGGTTCCGCGAGGACCTGTACTACCGGCTCGCCGTGGTGCCGGTCGCGATCCCGCCGCTGCGCGAGCGGACCGAGGACATCCCGGTGCTGGCCCGGTTCTTCGCGCGCCGCCACGCCGCGCGCCATCAGGTCGGTGAGGTGGTGCTGTCGGAGCGCGCGATCGAGGCGCTGGTCCGGCGGCCGTGGCCCGGGAACGTGCGCGAGCTCGAGAACGCGATCGAGCGCGCGGTGGTGCTCGCCGAGGCTCCGGCACCGGGTGCGGGGGCGCCCGAGGCTGCAAACGGCCGAGCCGGTGCCGACGGTGCAACCCGCGCTGCGCACACAGGTGGCACCGGGCACGCAGGCGGCACCGGGCACACAGGCGGCACCGGGCACACAGGCGGCACCGGGCACGCAGGCGGCACCGGGCACGCAGGCAGCACAGGGCACGCAGGCAGCACAGCGCACACAGGCAGCACAGCGCACACAGGCGGCCTGGGCAGGGTCATGCCGCGCGTCATCGATGACATCGCGTACCTCGACACCGCTGCGCGCCCCCGCGCCCAGCCCCCGGCCGCGGTGCGGGACGCCACGGCGCTCTCGATCAAGAAGGCGTCGCGCGAGCTCGAGGAGGGGCTGATCCGGCGGGCGCTCGATGTAACCCAAGGGAATCGCACGAACGCGGCCAAGCTGCTCGAGATCAGCCAGCGGGCGCTGCTCTATAAGATGAAAGACTACGGCATCACCTGAACCGGCGACCTGAACCGGCGACCTGTCTGCGAGATGTCCGCGTTTTTGGAGATCCGCCCAGAACACCCTACGATGTACGGACCGCTTCCCGGGGCACCGGAGCGCGCAAAGGTCCCATGGCGAAACAGTGTATCGGCCTCGATATCGGTTCCAGCAGCGTCAAGGCGGTACAGCTGCGCCGGAAGGGCACGGGCTGGGCGCTGCAGGCGTTCGGCATGCAACCGCTGGTTCCACAGACGATCGTCGACGGCACGATCATGGATCAGGGCGCCGTCGCCGAGGCGGTTCGCCAGCTGTGGCGCCGGCTCAAGCTCAAGCAAAAGGAGGTCGCGATCGCGATCGCCGGGCACTCGGTGATCATCAAGAAGATCGCGGTGCCGCAGATGACCGCGGAGGCGCTCGCGGCGAACATCCGCAACGAGGCCGAGCACCACATCCCGTTCGGCCGCGACGACGTCGAGCTCGACTATCACGTCACCAACCCGGCGAACTCGAGCGGCCAGACCGAGCTGCTGCTGGTCGCCGCGAAGAAGGAAGTCGTCTCGGACTACGTGCAGGTCGTACGCGACGCGAACTTGTTGCCGCTGATCGTCGATGTCGCGGCGTTCGCCAGCCAGAACGGCTTCGAGGCCAACTACCCGCTCGACCCGCGCGAGACTATTGTGCTGATCAACATCGGCGCGGCGATCTCGAACATCAACATCGTGCGTAGCGGGGTGTCGCTGTTCACGCGCGACGTGACGATCGGTGGCAACGCGTTCACCGAGGAGATCCAGAAGCAGCTCGGGATCGCGGCCGACGAGGCCGAGGCCTACAAGGTCGGCGGCAACCAGACCGAGGACGGCGTCGTGCCGCAAGAGGTCATCCGGGTGATGGACGGCGTGTCGGAGGTGATGGCCGGCGAGTTCCAGCGCTCGCTCGACTTCTTCCTGGCGACCACGCCCGACGCCAACGTGACCCGCATCGTGCTCGCGGGCGGCAGCGCCAAGGTCGGCTCGCTGCACCGCGCGATCGAGCGGCGGTCGCGGCTGCCGCTCGAGGTCGCCGACGCCTGGCGCAAGGTCGAGATCGATAGCTCGCTCGATCGCGGCTATCTCGGCGCGCATTCACCCGAGGCGCTGATCGGCGTCGGGCTGTCGATGCGCTCGGCCGGAGACAAGTGACATGATCAAGATCAACCTGCTCCCGCAGCGCCGGGCGAAGAAGCGGGCCTCGAGCCCCGACGAGTCGACCCGGCCGCTGATCATCGGCGTCGCCGGGCTGGCGGCAGCCGCGGCGGTGGTCATCCTGTTCGTCGATCTGCCCAGGCGATCCAAGCTGTCCGACCTCGCGGCGTCCAATCAGCAGCTGCAGAGCGAGATCCAGGCGAAGAACCGCCAGCTGGAGGGCTACGCCGAGCTGCGGAAGGCGGCCGATGAGGCCGACGAGCGCTACAAGTCGATCCTGCGGCTGCTCAGCACCAAGGTCGTGCCCGCGCACGTGCTGCACGAGCTCGGCGAGGTGCTGTCCGCGAACAAGTACCCGACGATGACCGAGGACATGGCCAAGCGCACCGGCGGCGGTCCCGACAGCGATCCCAACAAGCGGTTCCAGGCCGACTGGGATGCGTCGCACGTCTGGCTGTCGGGGTTCAGCGACACCGCGGGCGTGTTCAAGCTCGAGGGCGGCGCGCAGTCGGAGAACGACGTCGCGCAGCTCGCGAAGCGGCTCGCGGCGTCGGTGTACTTCACCGACGTCACGCCGGCTGGAGGCGAGCGCGTCGCCGATACCGCCAGCGGCACCAACTACTACCGGTTCACGATCACCGGAAAGGTGGCGTACTGATGGCGGCCTCCGGCGCTATGTCCGACTTCGCGCGGATGCCCACCCAGAAGAAGGTGCTGGTGTTCGTCGGGATCGGCCTGTTGTTGGCCCTGGTCTACTGGAAGCTGGTGTTCAAGTCGCTCGGCGATCAGCTCGAGTCAGCGCAGGTCGATCACGACAACAAGGTCCAGACCAACAAGCGGCTCGCCGACGACATCCCTCGGTACGAGGAGCTGCGCACGCACATGACCAAGCTGCGCGAGCTGATCGAGAAGAACCAGACCGCGCTGCCGAGCGAGGCCGAGGTCCCGGCGTTCTTCGAGACCCTCCAGCACAAGGTCAACGAGTCGGGCGTCGAGATCCGCAAGTGGACCAACCGCACCGAGGAGCCGGTCGAGAGCTTCGTCAAGGTGCCGGTCGACGTCGAGATGACCGGCACGTTCATGCAGATCAAGCGGTTCTTCGCGTCGCTGATCCAGAAGGACGTCCGGCCGGTCCAGCCCGGCGACAACACGACCGAGGACCACGAGCGCATCGTGTCGATCGAGAACCTCGCGCTGTCGAGCCCAACCGTGCGCAACCGCGAGATCGTGTTGACCGCGAAGTTCACCGCGGTGACGTTCCGTCAGGAGGACAAGCCGGCGGGCTCCGACAAGGGGCCCAACGGCCAGCCAGGGTCGCCGAACACGCCGAAGTCGACCGCGCCCAGGCCCCCCGCCGTGCCAGCTCGCCCCGCTCCCCCACCGACGCCGACGGTGGCACCCCCGCCGCTACCGAGCGCCACGACCCCGGCCGGCGCCAAGGCGCGGGTCGAGAATTCGATCGACAAGGGCGATACCCGCAACCGCAACGCGGCTGGGGTCAACGAGGCCAAGGCGCCGGCGGCCGGCGGCGATCGCTTGAAGGGAGGACTGTGACCATGCGCGGATTGCTAGCGAGCCAACCGGGCCACCAAGGCTACCGAGTCCAACCGGGCCACCGAGGCCAACGACAGGCGGTTGCGCGGGTCACCGCGATGATCATCGTCGCCGCGCTCGGCGTGAACCCCGGTTGCGGGGACGATGACGAGGCCACGCCGCCGGCCCAGACCGCCAAGCCGACCGCCGCGGCGGCCGCGGCGGCCGGCTCGAAGATCCAGCTCGCCGAGAAGGTTCACATCGAGGACCGCGTCAGCTGCTCGGTCCCCGACCGGCCGAGTGATCCCAAGGATGGCAAGTGCGACCTGAAGGCGCCGAGCTGCGGCGAGCACCTCTACTGCATGCAGCTCGCGCAGGGGAGCTACTGCGAGCCGTGCCCCGAGCGCGATGGCATCCGCCACGCGTTCAGGGAGCGCGATTTCACCGAGCAGAACCGCGACCCGTTTCAGTCGTTCCTGCTGCCGCAGTTCGTGACCGGACGAACCGGCGATACGGTGCCGCTCGATCCGACGAAGAAGTGCCTGCGCAAGGACCAGATGGTCGCCTCCGGATACAGCTATGCCGATCTCAAGCTGGTCGGGATCGTCGCGCAGGGGACCCAGCGCAAGGTGCTGATGATGGGCGGCCCGCTCGGCTACATCATCAAGCGCGGCGACTGCGTCGGTAAGGAGAAGGCCGTCGTGAAGGACATCGGCGCGGGCTTCATCACGTTCCAGGTCGATCCGGATACCGCGATCGCCAGCGCCCGGTCGACCGAGGAGTACTCGGTGCAGCTGAACCCCAAGCAGCTGATCGTCGACGAACCGGACCTGGTGATGCCCGCGCCCCGGACATCGATCACGCCGGTGGTGCCGCCGCCGGCGACGCTGCCGGCACGTCCAGGGCAACCGGCGGCAGCCGCACCGACCGCGCCCGTCGCGCCCACACCGGCCGGCCAAGCGGTGCCGGCCGCGGGTTCCGCGGGCGCGGCCCCACCGGTGGTCGCGCCCCCCGTGGAAGCGGCGCCGGTCGCGCCCGTGCCGAAGCGGTCGTTCGTTCCGGCTGAGTCGGCTTCGAAGCGGCAGTAGGCGGCCCGCGTGTTGCGGGCCCGTTGCGAGCCTGTAGCGGCCTGTAGCGGCCTGTAGCGGATCGATGCACGACCGGTCGCGGGGATGCGGTGGGGTAGCCAATGGCGTGGCTGCCAGACTCGATAGCTGGCGGAACAGGCCTCTACGTGTCTGGTAATCGCCTCCGCTGTGCGCCCTTGTCACGCCGCGTTTTGCGGCGCATTTCTCGTCGGAGATCGGCGGATGGACCGCGCGTGTAGTCACACGTGCGGTCGCGCTTGACAGCGATGCGCAGGTTGCGCAAAGTGCGCGAAGTGATTCGCGTTATCAATTGTCGTGACGTGGTCCATCGCATCGACCGACCGGTGGTTCGTGACGAGCCCGCCGATCCACGGCCCGCGGCGCGCGTCTCTGGCCGCGCCACGACGGGCCCGAAGCTTCCGAGGACGACGAGCGCGATGGCGCGTGCGAGACAATCGGACGCTGCGCTGTCGTTGGCGCTGTTCGGTACGGGCTGTACTCCGAGCTGAGCGAGCGGCGTTATTTCCGTCGCGGGCGCAGGTGGCAGTGTCAGCGTACGCAGCCGTTCCTTGCTGATCTTCAGCACGATGCCGGCGTTGCGATCGGCGACCTCGCTGACGCGGTACTCGGCAGCCGTGCCGAACACCTGGGCGCTCTCCGACGGCGTCAGCTGGTAGGCGGCATCGCGAGGATCACGAGGTCGCGGCGCACGTTGCCTGGTGGTTGTTGGTCTCGGGGCTGTTCCTGATGGGAAGGCCAAAGGGCCGCGCGTGTGCAACTCGGCCGGCCTCGCGGGTCTGGCCGCCGGAGAACCGCCGAACCTGATCGAGTGTCCATCCGGGAGCCCTGACGGGTCGGCACCAGCTTGCGTGACGGGTCCGCGGTGCCGCCAGGTCGCGCGAGCTGGCGCGGGTGAATCGGTGGCGATCGGCACACATGTGGATGAAGCCGGGTCCGGTGGTTGCGACTCGTCGCGGGCGTCGCGGGGCCTGTTCGTGGGGAGCGCGAGCGGCGCAACGCCGCGAGGCACGTTCGGCGCCGCGTCGACGGAGGTGGGCGAGCCGTTGCGGCCTTATGTAAGCGACGCTTTTGACGCGAAAATTTGTGATCGGCGGCCAGGCGGGCGAACATTTTCGGCGCGCGAGGAGCGTGCTCATGAGCCAAACCAGGTCTTGGATCGTTGCAGTCGTCATCGCGGCGGCCATCGCACCGTCGGCAGTGCGTGCCGACAGCAAGAATGAAATCCGTGCGGTGACGTTCGAGGACGATAGCGGCACGACGCTCGTCCACGTCCGCGGCGCGCAAACGCCAACGTTCACCGTGTACAAGCTGGATCGGCCGAGCCGCGTCGTGATCGACGTTCCGCAGGCCCGGCTGGCAGAGGCGCTGCGGGGGCACGAGACCGCCTCGGTGCTGGCGGCGAACACATGGGCGGTGAGCACGATCGCCGCGCAGCAGCTGGATGACGGCGGGCAGGTGGTGCGGGTGATCGTCACGCTCGCGCGGCCCGGTCGCTACGACGTGAAGACCTCCGGCAACGAGCTGGTGGTGATGGTGATGGCGCGCGATCCAGCGCCCAAGACCGCGAGCCCCGAGGCGCTGGCGGCGGCGCAGGCCTCGAGCGAACAAGCGAAGCAAGCAGCGCTGACGGCCGAGCAGGGCCGCGCGCAGGCCGAGAAGTCGAGCGCCGCGGCGCTGGCGGAGGCGGCGCGGGCCAAGACCACGGCAGCGACGGCGCTGGCGGAGGCGGCGAAGGCCAAGGACGCGGCGGCGACGGCGCAAGCCGACGCGGAGCGGCTGCGCAAGACCGCGGCGGATCAGGCAGCGCGCGCGGCGGCGGCCCAGGCCGCGTCGGATCAGGCGCGGCGGGCCGGGGCACAAGCGAGCGCGGCCGATCTGGAGCGCGCGAAGGCCGCGGCGGTGGCGGCGCAGGCCGAGGCGGCGAAGTCGAAGACCGATGCGGCGGCGGCGCAGCGCGAGGCAGATCGGGCGCGCAGCGCGGCCGAGCTGGCGACCCGCGGCGCGCAGGCCGAAGCCGACCGCGCGCGGGCCCAGCTGGCGGCGGCGCAGGCAGACGCGGCGAAGTCCAAGCTGGACGCGGCGCGCGAGGTCGAGGCCGCCGCGCGGACCAAGACCGAGGCCGAGGCGGTGAAGCAGGCGGCGAGCCGCGATGTGCTGGCGGCCCGCCAGGCGGCGGCCCGCGACGCCGAGGTCGCCAAGCAAGACGTCGCGCGCTTGAAAGCGGAAGCCGATGCCGCGCGCGCCGACGCCGCGCGAACCAAGGAGCTCGCGGCGGCGACGCAGGCGGCGGCACAGCAGCAACTCGACGCCGCGACGGCCGCCAAGGCCGATGCCGATGCGGCCCGGCGCGAGGCGCTGGTGGCGAAGGCCGAGGCGGCGCGGACGCGGGCCCAGGCGATGGCAGCCCGCGACGACGTCGCGCGGACCAAGGCGGAGGCGGATGCGGCGCGCAGCGACGCTGACAAGGCCAGCGCCCTGGCGCGCGCGAGCCGCGCCGAGACGGAGGCGGCGAAGGCAGATGCGCTGCAGAAGCGCGCCGAGGCGGTGGCGGCCAAGCGGCAGGCGGAGGTCGCCGAGCGCGAGGTGGCGCAGCGGCAGGCCGAGGCGGTGGCGGCCAAGCGGCAGGCGGAGGTCGCCGAGCGCGAGGTGGCGCAGAAGAACGCCGAGGCGTCGGCCGCGCAGGCCGAGGCCGCGAAGATGAAGGACGCCAACGCGCGGATGCGCGACGATGCGACCCGCGCCCGCAGCGAAGCGGAGGCCGCGAAGGCCGAGGCCGCCCAGATGCGCGCCGTGGCGGATACATCGCGCAACGAAGCGGAGACTGCGAAGCGGCAGGCCGCCGCCGACAAGCGCCAGGCCGAAGCCGCGCGCGGCGAGGCCGAGAAGCTGGCGCGCGACGCCAAGCAGCAGGTCGCAGCGCTCGACAAGAAGGCGCAGGCGGCGCAGTCGCTCGAGGACAAGGCGCGCGCGGCGAACGCGGCCGCGCAGGCGCGCGAGGACAAGGCGCGGACGCTCGCGGTGCGCGCCGCGGCCGAGCGGCAGGCGGCCGAGGCCGCGGCCAAGCTCGCCACGGAGGCGCGCGATCGCAAGGCGCACCAGGCGGGCGCCGATCGCGACCAGGCGATCGCCGATGCCCAGGCCGCCGAGGCGCGCCTGGCGGCCGCCCGCAAGGCGACCGACGCGGCGGAGCAGCAACGCGTGGCCGCCGAGGCCGCGGCGACGGCGGCGAAGCGCGACCTCGAGCACACGCGAACTGCGCTGACCGCCGTCGAGCAGCAGCGCGCGGCGGCCGAGCTGGCGGCGAGCGAGGCGGCACGCAAGCGCGGCGACGCCGAGGCCGCGGCGAAGGATGCGACCCGCCGGCGCAGCGAGGCTGAGCTGGCGGCGAGTGAAGCCACCAAGCAGCGCGCGGCCGCCGAGCTGGCGACGAGCCAGGCCGCGGAACGCGCCGCCGCGGCACAGCGTGTGGCCGAGCAGCAAGAGCTCGCGCGGATCAAAGCGGCCCGGGCCGAGGCGCAGCTCGCCGCCGCCGCGCCCCCGAAGTCAGCGCCGGGACCAGGGTCGACGGTGCAGGCGGCGACGGGATCGATGGCGAGCCAGACGCCGGCGACCGCGCCGACCACGCTGGCGGCAGCGGGATCAGCGCCGGCGCAGAAGCCGGGGACGGCGGCGGGTTCGGGCGCGCTGGCGGCAGCGGGATCAGCGCCGGCGCAGAAGCCGGGTTCGGCGGCGGGTTCGGGCGCGCTGGCGGCAGCGGGCTCGGCGACGGCGCAGAAGCCGGGGACGTCAGCGGGTTCGGGCCCACAGGCGGCAGCAGGTTCGGGCCCACAGGCGGCAGCGGGTTCGGGGAACCAGCTGTCGACGACCGCGACGACGCAGCTCGCGGCAACCGGATCGGCCGCGACGCAGAAGTCGGCGGCGATCGACCCAGCGGCCGGCCCGCGGGTCGCGTCGGCTGGACCGACGCAGAGCCTGGGTGCTGGCGGCGCTGGCGCGCCGAGCGCTCGCGGCGCGGGTGCGCCGCTCGCGAAGCCCGGGGCCACGCCGGCTCCAACGGGACCCGCGGCTCGCGTTCGCGACATCGCGTTCACCGGAGACGACGTCACCGGCCACGTCAACATCGCGCTGACCGGCGATGCGACGGTCACCATCGGCGAGGTCACCCAGACCACGGCCGAGCTGATCATCGATCACGCCGAGCTCGGCACCAAGCTCGAGCGCAAGCTCGACGTCAGCCGGTTCGGCGGACCGGTCCGCGCGGTGTCGTCGTTCCGCGATCGCCGCGTGCCCGATCGCGTCCGCGTGATCGCCGAGCTATCGTCGCCGGCGACGCCGAGCTTCGATCGCGATAGCGCCGGGGTCCGCTGGAGCTTCGTCGGTGCGGACATCGCGAAGCGCCCGGTGGCGAGCCGGCCGGGGCTCGCTCGCGCGCGCAACGTGCCGACCCCGGTGGTGGGCGGATTCGGCGCCGCGTCGACGCCGGTCGCGCAGCAGTCGGTCTCGCAGCTGCCGCCGCAGGGCAGCCGGCGCCGCGTGTACCACGGCCAGACCATCGATCTTCACTTCAAGGACGCGCCGATCCACGACCTGCTCCGGCTCATCGCGGATACCGGCAAGGTCAGCATCGTGGTGCCTGACACGGTGGAGGCCAGGGTCACGCTCGACCTCAAGCGCGTGCCGTGGGATCAGGCGCTCGAGGTCATCCTGTCGTCGCATCAGCTGTGGTACCGGCGCGAAGGCAACCTGTATCGCATCGCGCCGCGCAAGGAGCTCGACGCCGAGGACGAAGCCGAGGCCGCGCGCCGCGAGGCCGCGCTCAAGTCGGAGTCGCCGCGGCCCGGGCTGGTCCCGCTGAACTACGCGTCGGCCGCCGACCTGGCCAAGAAGCTCGAGCCGATGCTGTCTCCGCACGGCAAGATCGCGGTCGACGAGCGCACCAACCAGCTGATCATCACCGACGTCGCGGGCAACCGCGAGCAGATCTCGCGGCTCGCGCAGTCGCTCGATACCCAGACGCCGCAGATCTCGATCGAGGCCCGCATCGTCGAGGCCAACTCGACGTTCACCCGCCAGATCGGTATCCAGTGGGGCGGTCGCGCGCTGTCCGGTGCGACCGGCGGCAACTCGACCGGGCTGGTGTTCCCGTCGTCGATCTCGCTGATCGGTGGCAGCGAGGACGCCCAGACCAACCGGACCGGCGTCGCGGCGCCGTCGGACTTCGCGGTCAACTTGCCGGCGGCGACCGGCAGCGGTGAGGGCGGCGCGCTCGGCCTCGCGCTCGGCTCGGTCGGCGGCAACTTCAACATCAACCTCCGGCTGTCGGCGCTCGAGGACACCGGCTCGGTGCGCATCATCTCGGCGCCGAAGGTCATGGTGCTCAACAACAAGCAGGCGAGCATCGCGTCCGGCGTGTCGATCCCGATCTCGACGATCTCGGCGACCGGCACCCAGACGCAGTTCGTCCAGGCCGACCTCCGGCTCGACGTCACCCCGACGGTTTCGCAGCGCGACTGCGCGATCGCGATGAACCTCCTGGTCACCAAGAACGCGCCCGACTTCGGTCAGCTCGGCGCGCGCGGCGATCCGACGATCCAGCGCCGGGAAGCGCGCACGTCGATGATCGTCGCGGATGGCCAGACCAGCGTGCTCGGCGGGATCTACACGCGGACCGCGGCGCTGAACCTCCACAAGCTGCCGTTCTTCGGCGATCTGCCGGTGCTCGGCTGGCTGTTCAAGAACCGCCGCGAGCAGGACGATCGCACCGAGATCCTGGTGTTCATCACGCCGCGGATCACCAATCGCGCGCTCCTGTCCTGCAAGTGAGTCATAGTGAGCGGGCTTTGCCACCGCTGTTCTTGATCGGGTTCATGGCCGCCGGCAAGACGTCGGTCGGCCGCGCGATCGCGGGCGCCGCCGGGCGCCGGTTCATCGACCTCGACGACGTGATCGCCCAGGGCGGCACGCCGGTCGCGGCCCTGGTGGCGCGCGACGAGGCCGAGTTCCGCCGCCGCGAGGCCGCCGCCCTGGGCACCGTGATCGCCAGCGCCGATGACGGCCCGGTGATCGCGACCGGTGGCGGCGCCGCCGCGCACGGCGACAACCTCGCGCGCATGCGCGCCGCGGGCCTCGTCGTCGCGCTCGGGGTCGACGTCGCGGAGGCGCAGCGCCGGGCGGCGGCCGAGCTGGCGTCGCGCGCCGGGGCCACCCGGCCGCTGCTGGGGGCGGCGGCCGTGCTGGCGGCCGCGCGTGCTCCGGTGTATCGCCGCGCGCACGCCGTGGTCGACACCACCGGCCGCTCGGTCGCCGAGGTCGCCGACGCCGTGACCTGGGTCGAACGAGCCTGGCGCGCCGCGCCGCACCGCGACGTCACGCTGGTCGCGCTCGGCGACCGCAGCTATCCGATCAGCGTCACCGATCGGCTCGATCCCCGGGGCCTGCGCGCGGCGATCGGCAGCCCGACCAAGCTCGCGGTGATCACCGATGCCAACGTCGCCAAGCACTGGCTCGCCGGGCTGGCGGTCGACCCCGGCACCGAGATCATCGCGATCGAGCCGGGCGAGGCGAGCAAGTCGTTCGCGACCTACCAGCGGATCAGCGAGCAGCTCGTGGCGGCCGGCCTCGATCGCGGCTCCGCGATCATCGCGCTCGGCGGTGGCGTCGTGGGCGATCTGGCGGGGTTCGTCGCGGCGACCCTGTACCGCGGCATCCCCGTGGTCCAGATCCCGACGACGATCGTCGCGATGACCGACTCGGCGATCGGCGGCAAGACCGCGGTCGATCTGCCGGCCGGCAAGAACCTGGTCGGCGCGTTCTGGCAGCCCCGGCTGGTCGCCTGCGCGCTCGAGACCCTCGTCACGCTGCCGGCGCGCGAGCGCCGCGCCGGGTTCGGCGAGCTATGGAAGTACGCGCTGCTCGACGGGCCGGACCTGTGGCGCGCGGTCGTGACCTGCGCCGGATGGGCCGCCGGCCCCGACATCACGCCGCCGCCGCCCGAGCTGCGCACCGTGATCGATCGGTCGATCGCGTTCAAGGCGGCGATCGTGGGGCGCGACGAGCGCGAGCAAACCGGCCACCGCGCGCTGCTCAACCTCGGCCACACCGTCGGTCACGCGATCGAATCGGCGACCGGCCTCCTGCACGGCGAGGCGGTTGGCCTCGGGCTGGTGGCGGCGTGCCGGATCTCGGCCGCGGTGCTCGGCACCCGGCGCGACCTCGAGCACGAGCTGGTCGCGGCGCTGCGGGCGAGCGGGCTGCCGGGCGACCTCGACGGCTACCTCACCGACGACATCCTGGCGCGGGTCCAGGTCGACAAGAAGCGGATCGGTGCCAACCTGCGGTTCATCATGATCCGCGAGGTGGGCGCGTGTGAGCCCACCGAGATCGCGGTCGCGGAGCTGCGAAGAATTTTGCGCCGCGCGCCCGCGGCTTGATACGATTTTCCTCGGAGGAATTCATGCAACGCGTACTCGTCTCGCTGTCTGTGGTAGCCGCGGTCGCAAGCGTCGGTGGCTGTGCAGCGTCCGGAGACGAAGCGATCCTCGTCATGTCGAACGTGGTCGCGGGCGACAACTGCACGACGACCACCGGCACGCAGACCGTGCTCGCGCACGGTAGCCTCGAGCTGGTGGTGCCCACCAGCTACGTGTTCTTCGCAAATCTCAAGAGCCGGATCACGGCGCTGACTGGCCAGGAAGATCAGCGGACGATCAGCGTGTGGGGTGCGAACGTCGATATCACGTTTCCCAACAGCACGCTGTTCAGCGCCGACGAGCTGGCCCAGCTCCGCACGGACGCGCTGACCCGGTTCAGGGCACCGTCCGACACCTTCCTCACCCCGGGCGGCACCGCCACCGCGCCGTTCGATATCATCCCCCAAGGGCTGGTCGAGCGGATCGCCGCCAAGGTGGATCTGAGCCAGGAGTTCCGGCTCGAGACGATCGCGACGCTCACCGTGGTCGGCACGATGTCGGGGGGGGACGTGACGAGTCAGCCATTCGCCTACCCGGTCACGATCGGCAACCAGATCTCGGTCCATATCACCGGCAACTGCTCGGCGCTGGCGAGCGACTTCACCGCGCGGCAAGGTTATTCGTGCAATCCGTATCAGGACGGCGTCATCGACTGCTGCCTCAACGGTGGCCTGGTGTGCCCTGCCGAATGATTCGCTGGCGCCGCCGCTGGCTCCACCCCACCGGGTCTAGTACCGTGCTCGCACAGGTGGACCGTGTTTGCTGAAACACTCAAGAAGGTCGTCGACAACGTCGAGGGCGGAATCGCGGCAGTGGTCATGGGCCTCGACGGAATCTCCGTCGATACCTACATCAAGCTCGCGGACCGCGTTGACGTCAACACCGTCGCGATGGAGTTCTCGTTCATCCTGAGCCAGGTTCGCAAGGCCGGTGACAGCCTTGCGGTCGGCAACCTCGAGGAGCTCTCGGTCAAGGCACAGCGGCTGTTGCTGGTGTGCCGGATGATCTCGCCGCAGTACTTCATCGGGATCGTCATGGCGCCCGAAGGCAACTTCGGCAAGGCGCGGTACCTCGCGCGGCTCGTGCAGCCGGCGCTGGTCGCGCAGTTGTAGACGTGGCGAGGGCCGAGCGACCCACGAGGGCGACGACGCCGGTTGCGTCGCACCGGTTCCGCGTGCAGGTGTTGCACGGCCCGAACCTCAACCTGCTCGGCACGCGGGACCCGGGGGTGTACGGCTCGACCACGCTCCCGGAGATCGACGCCGAGCTCGCCAAGCGTGCCGCGGCGCGCAACGCCGAGGTCCGCTGTCACCAGACCAACCTCGAAGGCGAGATCGTGGGTCTGATCCATCGCGCGCGGGGATGGGCGCATGCGATCCTGATCAACCCCGGCGGCTACACGCACACCTCGGTCGCGATCCGCGATGCGCTCGACGCCGTCGCGCTGCCTGCCGTCGAGGTCCACTTATCGAACCTCCATGCGCGCGAGCCGTTTCGTCACGGATCGCTGACCGCAGCGAAGTGCATCGGACAGATCTGCGGCTTTGGTGCACAAAGCTATTACCTGGGACTGGACGCGGCCCTTGGCCACGTGGAAGCTACGACTCGCGATGGCAACCCGCGGAAAAATCAAAGCTGAAGACCGGCAGTCACAGTCGGCAGGACCGGTGGGACCGCCGCTCGTTGCGATGGCACGTGGCCTCGCAGAGATCGTCGCCGAGCATAACCTCTCGGAGCTGATCCTCGACACCAAGGAGCTCACGCTGACGGTGCGCCGGGGCGGCGCCACGGTGGCCGTGCAGGCCCAGGCCGCGCCGGTGTACGCGCCGGGGCCGGCGGTCGCACCGGCAGCGCCGGCACCCGCTCCCGCGGTAGAGGACAACGCCCACGTGGTGACGTCGCCGTTCGTCGGCACGTTCTATCGCCGGCCCAACCCGGATTCGCCCAACTACGTCGCGGTGCATGAGAAGGTCGACAAGGGCCAGGTGCTCTGCATCATCGAAGCGATGAAGCTGATGAACGAGATCGAGGCCGACGTCGCCGGCACGGTGATCGCGATCCTTGCGGACGACGGTGCGTCGGTCGAGTACGGCCAGCCACTGTTCAAGATCGCCTGAGGTCAGGAGCCGGCGATGTTCAAGAAGGTATTGATCGCGAATCGCGGCGAGATCGCGCTGCGGGTGATCCGCGCGTGCCGCGAGATGGGCCTCGAATCGGTGGCCGTGCACTCGACCGCCGATGCCGACGCGCTGCACGTCAAGTTCGCCGACCAGGCGGTGTGTATCGGCCCGCCGGCGTCGCGTCAGAGCTACCTCAACGTGCCGATGATCATCTCGGCAGCCGAGGTCACCGGCGCCGACGCCGTGCACCCCGGCTACGGATTCCTTTCGGAGAACGCGGACTTCGCCGACGTGTGTCGCAAGTGCGGGCTGACGTGGATCGGCCCCCCGGCCGACGCGATGCGGCTCATGGGCGACAAGATCCGGGCGCGCGCGGCGATGACCGCAGCGGGCGTGCCGGTGCTCCCGGGTTCGTCCGGGATCCACGATGAGCTGCAGCTCCTCGAGGCCGCCGAGAAGATCGGGTTTCCGATCATCCTGAAGGCGACGGCGGGCGGCGGCGGTCGCGGCATGAAGATCGTGTACGAGAAGGAGAAGCTGCTCGACGCGTGGTCGACGGGGCGCACCGAGGCGCAAGCGGCGTTCGGCAACTCCGAGATGTACATGGAGCGCTACTGCGAGCGGCCGCGTCACATCGAGATCCAGGTCGTGGCCGACAAGCATGGCCACTACACGCACCTCGGCGAGCGCGAGTGCTCGATCCAGCGCCGCCACCAGAAGGTGATCGAGGAATCCCCGTCGGCCGCGCTGCCGGAAGCGACCCGCGCCCGGCTGACCGCCGCGTCGGTCCGCGCGATCGAGGCGATCGGTTACACCAACGTCGGCACGATGGAGTACCTGCTCGACTCCGACGGCCAGTTCTACTTCATGGAGATGAACACCCGGCTCCAGGTCGAGCATCCGGTCACCGAGCTGGTCACCGGGATCGACCTGGTGCGCGAGCAGATCCGGATCGCCGCGGGGGAGCCGCTGTCGTTCACCGACGAGCGGCGTGCGCGAGGTCACGCGATCGAGCTTCGCGTCAACGCAGAAGACCCGAACACATTCGCCCCATGGCCGGGGAAGATCACGGCGTTGCACATGCCCGGCGGCCTCGGTGTGCGTGTAGATACGCACGTGTACGCGGGCTACGTCGTTCCCCCTAACTACGACTCGCTGCTCGCCAAGGTGATCGTCCACGACGTCGACCGCATGGCGGCGCTGCGTCGAGCCCGGCGCTGCGTCGACGAGATGGTGATCGAAGGGATTCGTACCAACATCCCGTTCTTGCGACGGATCATCAATAACCCGGACTTCATCCGCGGTGACTTCGATACAGGCTTTGTGGGTCGCCTCCTCGCAGAACGAGCGTCAGCAGCCTGACAGTTCCCACGCTGGGGGCGGAGCGATCAGTTGCATCCCCGACCAGTGATCCGATGTGAGGAACCGGTTCGGGTAACGCTCGGGATTCGCTCGTGGATTTCCTTGACCCTTCATCCGGCAACACCGTACCCTTTGACGATGTGCGGGGCATACTGCCGTCTACCGATGGCCCGCGCGCGAGGATGTTGGCGTGATGGAGCGCGGTGGGGGACAGCGGAGCAGCACCTTGGCCTTTAACAAAGAAAAGGTCATGGATGCGGCGAGGAAGTTCGTCGATCGCGGTCAGATCGACAAGGCCGTCAAGGAATACCTCCGCATCGTCCACGAAGATCCGAAAGACGTTCGGGTCTGGCTGAAGATCGGCGACCTCTACGCGAAAAAAGGTGCGAGGCCGGACGCGATCGAGACCTACCTCAAGGTCGCGCGCTTCTATCACGACCAAGGATTTTTACAGAAGGCCGTCGCGGTCTACCGCCAGATCCTCAAGCTCGACTCGCGCCTCGTCGACGTGATCCTGAAGCTCGCCGAGCTGTATCGCCAGCTCGGTCTCATGTCCGAGGCGATGCAGCACTTCGAATCGGTCGCGGCGCACTTCCATCGCGAGGGCAACACCAAGGAAGCGCTCGCGACGGTCAAGAAGCTCGTCGATCTCGATCCCGAGAACATCGCGACGCGGATCAAGCTCGCGGAGCTGTACTCGAAGGAGGGGCTGGTCGACGAAGCCGCGACCGAGTTCCAGGTCGCGTGCGAGCAGCTGCGCCGCCAGGGTCGCCAAGACGACTTCCTGAAGGTCGCCGAGCGCCTGCTGTGGCACAAGCCCGACAATCAAGCACTCAATCGCGAGCTCGCGGCGCTGTACCTGCGGCGCAACGATCCGCGGCGCGCGCTGCAGAAGCTGCAGGCGTGCTTCAAGGCGGACCCACGCGACGTCGAGACGCTCGGGCTGCTCGCGCAGGCGTTCCAGGCGCTCGAGCAAAAGGCCAAGACCGTCAGCGTGCTCAAGGAGCTCGCGAGGATTCACGTCGAGAACAAGCACCGCGATCAGGCGGGCGACACGTTCCGCCGGATCCTCGAGCTCGTGCCGACCGACTCCGACGCGGTGTCGTTCCTCGGGCCGGCCGCGCAGTCCGCGGTCCAGCAGGTCGCGGCGTCGCGCTCGGCGCCGCTGTCGCGCCCGATCTCCTCGCAGATGCCGGCGCAGGTCCGCGCCGGAGGCGATGCACGGTTCAACCTCAGCAGGGAGATGCCGGCGTACGAGCCGGCGCACGCGCGGATGACCGGATCGATGCCGCTGATCGACGAGTCATCGCTGGCGGGCGTCGACTTCGCGCTGCCCGAGTACGATGACTCCGATTTCTCCGCCGACATGGAACCGCCGCCCGATCCGCGGACCCAGTCCGCTGCCGGCGAGCGCCACGCCGACGAGATCTCGAAGATCCTCGCGGAGACCGACGTCTACGTGAAGTACGGCCTGCACCAGAAGGCCGTCGATCACCTGCGCCGCGTGTTCACGCTCGACGCCGACAACGTCGAGGCTCACGAGCGGCTCAAGGACATCCTGGTCTCGCAGGGCCGCGAGCAGGAGGCAGAGGTCGAGCTGCTGCGGCTCGCCGAGGTCGTCGCGCCGAGCGATCCGGATCGCGCCGAGGGCTACCTGCAGGAGCTGCTCGCGATGAACGGCACGCACACCGGCGCGTTCGAGCTCGCCCGGCGGTTCCGGCTGCGCGTGGCGCGGATGTCGTCGGCGAGCGCCGAGCTCGAGGTCTCGGCGGACTACGCCGCGGGCGGTGGGGTTGCCGACGCCGAGATCGACGATCTCGATCTCGTGGCGCCCCCGCGCGCGCGTCCGGTCATCGGACGGGTCCGCGGCAAGAGCACCGACGCGCGCGACTCGATCGACGACTTCGATCCCGACGAGCTGATCGGCAACCAGATGGCGCACGGCAGTCCGGCGCCTGGTCGCCCGCCGCGCCGTCCCAGCGCCGGTTACACTCCAGAGCCCGAGAACTTCGAGCTCGAGTTCGAGCCATCGCCGTCGCAGGCGACCCGCCAGATGACGCCCGACGTGTTCGACGCGCTGACCGCGGCGCGTGACGACGAGCTCGACGAGCCGCTGATCGTCGATCGCCCGCCGGGGCGATGGGCCCCGGTCGACGACGTGCGGTCGCTCGATGCGCAGCTCGACGACGTCGAGCTCGGTGATGACATCGATCGCCACGTGTCGAACGAGCTCGCGCGCGGCGTGCACGGCGAGGATCTGCCGTTCGACCGCGACGAGGCGCGCGCGTTCGATGCCGCGGTGCCCAAGCTCGCCAACGCGGTCGCGCAGACCGACGCGGTCTACGTCAACGGCTACGAGGACGCCGAGCTCCCGGCGCAGGCGCGCGGCGGTATCGTCGATACCAGCTCGTACGACGCGGTCCCCGAGGACTCGCAGCACCTCGCGGGTGGCTACGATCCGTACGGTACCGAGGCGATCCAGACGCCACCGGCGTTCGCCGATCCGACCGCGGCCCATGCCGTCGCCACCGGGTTCTCGACCGACGAGGTGTCGGCGATCGAGGGTTCGAGCATCGAGGACGATCTCGATGAAGCGGACTTCTATGCCGGCCAGGCGATGTACCCCGAGGCGATCGACGTGCTCAACACGCTGATCCGGCGGTTCCCCGGGAACCGGATGGTGCTCACGAAGCTGCGCGAGGTCGAGCTGATCGCCGCGGGCGGCAGCGCGACCAGCATTGGCAACGAGCCTAGCGACGCCCCGACCTCGGTGGGCACGATGGGCCTCGATCTCGATGAGATCGAGGAGATGGGCGTCGACGATTTCGTCGAGCTCGGCGACGACTCGCAGCCGGTTCATACCCCGCGCAAGCGCGTGCCTACCGTGATGCTGGAGAAGCCGCTCGACGACGGCGACTCCGACACGCACTACGACCTCGGGCTCGCGTACAAGGAGATGACGCTGCTCGACGACGCGATCAAGGCGTTCGAGAAGGCGCTGCGGGCACCCGGCCGCGAGGTCCAGTGCCGCGTCATGATCGGGATGTGCCTGCGCGAGATGGGCAATCCCTCCGAGGCCGTGCAGCAGTTCAAGCAGGGGCTGCACGCCGCGCCGTCGGAGCGCGAGCGCCAGAGCCTGTACTACGAGATCGGCATCACCTACGACGTGATCGGCGACGACGCCGAGGCGCTGTACTACTTCGAGATGGTGATGAAGCGCGATCCGGGCTTCGCCGACACCGCGGTTCGCGCCGAGCGCGTGCGCGCCCGCGGCGGGCGGGCGATGCACTCCCACGACGACGATATCTAGTCGCCTGTCCCCGACGTTCCCGAACCGTCCTTGAGCGGGTCTCGGCGCGCGAGGCGACCCTCTGGACGGCTGCGATCGCCGCGCCCATCCATCGGACGTGGGACAGGCATTGGAATCAGCGGCATCGCCTCGGCGTTGCATCCGAGATGCGTCTACGGTCGTCATGACAGGTTCATCGTGGTCGGGCGGACGTTGCTGCGGGAGAACGAGCTCTGGCGAGAGGTGCGCGACCGCGACCCGATCGGCCGGGTGATCCGCAACGAGTTTCTGTACACGCAGCGCGCCGAGGTGAAGTATCCAGATCCTCGACCGACGTGACGGCATGCGGGCGGCGACGTGGCGGTCGCCCGGACGGCACGGCTGCTGACGCGATGGTCGAGCCGTTGCGAGCTCGGCCGACGATGCTAGTTTGCAACTCGTTTCAAAATGCAATCATCGTTTGCCCGCAACGCGATCGTGCTCGGCCTTTTGACGGCGATCGGCCCGTTCGCGATCGACATGTACCTCCCGTCGCTACCGTCGGTCGCGACCAGCCTGGGCACCGACGCCGCCGGCGCGCAAGCTGGGTGACGGATCGATCTTCCGGCTGGTCGCAGCGATCGCCGCATGCACCGTGGTCGCCGCGCTGATCCAGCTCGCGCTCGGGCGCCCTCGCGGCGGCCTCGCCCCGGCGTTGCCAGAGCCAATGACGCCACTGCAGACGCCATGACGCGCGGCGCGCAGCGATCGGCCGGTGCGATCAACCGGGAGCTAGAGCTATCGGCGATCGCTGGAGCCTGCTGATCATCCGCGACATGATGTTCGCCGGCAAGCGCCACTTCTGCGAGCTGCTCGCCTGCGAGGAAGCCATCGCGTCGAACATCCTGGCCGCGCGCCTGAAGAAGCTGGTCGCCCGCGGCATCCTCACCAAGGCCGACGACCCGACCCACAAGCAGAAGGCGGTCTACCGCCGGCGATCCGCTCCTCACGCGGAAGGTGGATGGTGGTCTACAGCCTCGCCGAGCCGGGCATCGCGCTGCTGCCAATCCTCGCGCAGCCATCGCAGTGGGGCTGCGACGAGATCCCCGCTTGCGTACCGCCCCGGCATCGCTGGCAGCGTCGAGGAAGTCTGTTTCGTCTCACGCCAGCCGCCGTCAGGTCCAAGAGTATGAATGAATCCAACGACTTGATGGGGCCGGAGCTGTCTTGGGCTGGTTCGGGCTTGTTCCCATACGACGCCTGCGGCGTCATCTGGGTCGGGTGCTAAGAGCGGGCATGGCCACCCGCACGGAAACCGACAGCATGGGATCGATCGAGGTCGAGGCGGCGCGCTACTGGGGCGCGCAGACCCAGCGCTCGCTACAGAACTTCCGGATCGGTGACGAGCGCATGCCGCGCGAGCTGATCCACGCGCTCGCGACGATCAAGAAGGCATCGGCGCAGGTCAACCGCGAGCTCGGCCTGCTGACCGATGCCAAGGCGCAGCTGATCGTCGCGGCGGCCGAGGAGGTCGTCCGAGGTGAGCTCGACGGCGAGTTTCCGCTCGTGGTGTGGCAGACCGGCAGCGGGACGCAGACCAACATGAACGTCAACGAGGTGATCTCGAATCGCGCGATCGAGCTCGCAGGCGGCGTGCGGGGCTCGAAGCAGCCGATCCACCCCAACGACGACGTCAACCTGTCGCAGAGCTCCAATGACGTGTTCCCGACGGCGATGCACGTCGCGGTTGCCGAGCAGGTCGCCGCGCACCTGCTGCCGGCGGTGGCCCGCCTGCGCGCGACGCTCGACGCCAAGGCGGTTGCGTTCGCCGGCATCGTCAAGATCGGCCGCACCCACCTGCAGGACGCGACGCCGCTCACGCTCGGCCAGGAGATCAGCGGCTGGGTCGCGCAGCTCGATCACGGCGCCGCCGCGATCCGGGCCGCGCTGCCGCCGGTCCACGAGCTCGCGCTCGGCGGCACCGCGGTTGGCACCGGGCTCAATACCCACCCGGCGTACGCGGTCCGCGTCGCGGCGCAGCTCGCCGCGCTGACCGGCCGGCCGTTCGTGACCGCACCCAACAAGTTTGCGGCGCTCGCCTCGCACGACGCGCTCGTCGGGCTGCACGGCGCGCTCAAGCTGCTCGCGACCAGCCTCATGAAGATTGCCAATGACGTCCGCTGGCTGGCGAGCGGCCCGCGCAGCGGCCTGGGCGAGCTGACTATTCCCGAGAACGAGCCGGGGAGCTCGATCATGCCGGGCAAGGTCAACCCGACGCAGTGCGAGGCGCTCACGATGGTGTGTGCGCAGGTGATGGGCAATGACGTCGCGATCTCGATCGGCGGCGCGAGTGGCAACTTCGAGCTCAATGTCTACAAGCCCCTGATCGCGAACGCCGCGCTGCAGTCGATTCGCCTGCTCGGCGACGCCGCCGTGTCGTTCGACGAGCACTGTGCGCGCGGCATCGAGCCCAACCGCGCCGAGATCGAGCGCAAGCTGCACGGCAGCCTCATGCTGGTCACCGCGCTCGCGCCGCACATCGGCTACGACAAGGCCGCCAAGGTGGCCAAGCACGCCCACGCCACGGGCACGCTGCTGCGCGACGCAGCGATCGCGCTGGGCTACGTCACCGGCGACGACTTCGATCGCTGGGTGCGCCCGGAGGACATGGTCGCGCCGGCCGGAACCTAGCCCGGCCACGACAACTGCCGGCGCCGCTGGGCTCGGCCGCGGCGGATCACGGCTTGCTGCTGATCTGCAGCGATAGATTGGTCGCGGTGACGCGGTGCACGAGCACCATGGCGTTGGCAGGCCGGAATCCGTCGAACACCACCTCGAGCTGGTCGAGGCCGTCGAAATGCAGGCGATCGGCGGTCAACTTCACCGGGCCAAGCTGGACGTCTTTGATCGTGGTATCGACGCTGCCGATCGCGCCCTTGAGCGCGCCCGGGCCGCGATCGTTGATCGACCCGGTGACCTTGAGATCGACCATGCCGGGCTGATCGTCGCCGCCGAACATGATGACGCCGCCGCCGGCCTCGACCGAGTGGGGTGCCAGCAGCGACAGCGCGATGTCGATCGCGTCGAGCGAGAGCGATTGCAGCGTCTTGCGCTTCTTGTCGGGGCGGCCCGAGCCGACGATGAAGTCGGTGAGCGAGCGGACCGGCACGCGGCCAAACGCGGCCAGCGCCGTGGCATCGTGATCGAGCTTCCACGAGATCAGCTCGTGCGACGATCCGAAGATCGGCACCTTCCAGACCACGGCGAGCTTGTCGCCGTCATGGTCGATATCGAGGAACGCGCCCTCGAGCCAGTCGAGGCTGTCCTCGAGCGCACGAAAATCGAGGCTGCCCTCCTGGATCGGCACGCGCAGCTCCTGGTCGAGCGAACGATTGCCGATCACGGGTAGATCGAGCACCACCTTCACGGTGACGTAGAGTCGGCCCGATAAGCTATCGAGAAACCGCAGCCTCGCCTGGCGCGACGCGGGCGCCGGGGACGGCATGGCGGTGGTCGGCGGGTCCGCGGTGCGGCCGAACGGGCCCCGTACCGTGAGCCTCATATCCGATAGCGAGACGTACGGCGCGACGATCTCGACGCCGCGATCGGCACGGACCAGCCGTAGACCGCGCGGCATCTCGAGCCGGTCGACCGAGATCTCGAACCGGCCCGCGGTGTCGCGCAGCCAGGCACCACCGATCGAGGCTGCGTCCGCGGTCCATCGCAGCGTATCGAGGCGGCCTTCCAGATCATCGAGCACGCAGTCGCGCGCCCCGTAGCGGACGGTGCCGGCCGCGCCTTCGACATGGTGCGATTCCGCGCGCGGGAACTGCAGCCGGCGGCCGCCGTCGTCGCTGAGAAACCCGAACCGCTGCACGGTGATATCGGTTTCAACACGTTGTGCCATCGAGCCGGCGACTGTACTTCGTCCCAGGGGTCCGGATCTCGCCGGCAGGGATCGATGTCGGCCGATCGATCCGGATGCGCGGCTCGGCCGTACCGCTGCACACAACCAGAGGGGAGGCCACATGGCCAAACGACTCTTGGTGGCGCTCGCATCGACGCCTGCTGCGTTGATCGGATGCCACGCGTCTGAGGAAGATCTACCTAGCGCTCCGCCAACCACAGTGACCGAGGTTTCGTCCGGCGGCTTTCATTCGCCGACGGACGCCGTCGCGAGCCCGGACGGCCGCATGTTCTACTTCGCCGCCTGGGATGACCTGAAGCAGCCGGCCGTGTTTCAGGTCGCATCGTCGCCCGGCAGCGTGGCGACGGCGCTCGCTGCCGGTGCGCCGCTCGACGCGCCGATCGGCCTGGCGATGTCGTGTGATGGCCAGTCGGTGTTCGTCGCCGACATGGGCGGCGAGGCGGGTGCGATCCTGCAGGCCCCGGTGGCGGGTGGTGCGGTCGCCGCGCTGGGCGTGACCGGCATCGTGCGGCCCAGCGGGCTCGCGATGGCGCCGGACTGCACGTCGCTGTTCGCGACCGGCCGGCTCGACGACGGCACCCCGGCGGTGTTCCAGGTGGCCATCGCCGGCGGCGCGGCACGCGTCGTCTATCACGGCGCGCCGCTCAGCTCGCCGAGCGGGCTCCACGTCGACAGCCTGGGCGTGTCGTGGGTGATGGACCACCACGCGCAAGGCGCCCGCGGCGAAGGCGTGCTGTTCTCGATTCCATCGGACGGCAGCGCCGCGACCGAGGTCGCCAGCGACCTGCGGATGGGGACGCCGGGGGGCGTCTCGCTGACCGCAGGCGGCGGCACCGCCGTGATGCCGACGCGCGACGCCGATGGTAGCGCCCAGCTCACGTCGGTCGACATCGCGACCGGCGCAGTCACCCAGCTCGCGACTCCCGATCTGACGGGTCCCGCCGGCCTCCGCAGCGCCCGCAAGGCTGGCGTGCTCGCCATCGTCGATTCCGAAACCGCCACGATCTATCGTGCAGACTAAAGCGCAGATTGCTGCGCCCCGAATAAAACAGAATACAGGAGATTCCATGTACAAGCTCACTACCTCGCTCCGCATCGCGGGCGTCCTCACGGGCCTCGGTTTGACCAGCACGCTCACCGCCTCGGCGTCGTCGCACCGCGAAGCGCCCGCGATCGCCGAAGATCAGTACGTCGACAACACCGACGTCTACGCGTTCATCAGCCCGACCGACGCGTCCAGGCTGGTCATCGTCGCCGACTACGTGCCGCTGTTGATCCCGGCCTCGGGGCCCAACTTCTACAAGTTCTCGGACAACGCGCGCTACGAAGTCCATATTGACAATAATGGCGACGCGATCGCCGACATCGCCTATCGCTGGACGTTCGACTCGCGGCGCAAGACCGGCGCGACCTTCCTCTACAACGTCGGCCCGGTGGACTCGCTCGCCAGCCCGAACCTCAACGTCACGCAGACCTACAAGCTCGAGAAGGTCAACGAGCGAACCGGCGCGACCCAGACGATCATGGACAACGTCCCGGTCGCGCCGTGGAACGTCGGCAGCCGGTCGTTCCCGAGCTACGAGCCGGTGGCGCTGCAGGCGGTCAGGACCGCCCGGGGCGTCACCGCGTTCGCCGGCCCGCGCGACGAGCCGTTCTTCGTCGACCTCCATGTGTTCGACCTGCTCGGGGTCGGCGGCGCCCACACGACCGACGGCATCAACGTGATGTCGCTGGTGCTCGAGGTGCCGATCACCGATATCGCGGCCAACGGTGCGCGACCGACCAGCGCGACCGACAAGACCTCCGTGGTCGGGATCTATGCGTCGGCGAGCCGCCCGCGGCTCCGGTTCCTCCGCAACGAGCACGCGCAGGATGACTTCGGGGACTACGTCCAGGTATCGCGCCTGGGCTGGCCGCTGGTCAACGAAGTCATCATTCCGCTGCAGGACAAGGACAAGTACAACCGCTCGAGCCCGCGCAACGACGTGTCGAACTTCGGCGCCTACATCCTCGACCCCGAAGTCCCGAAGCTGTTGAACGCGGTGCTCCACGTCGGCTGCGCCGCGACCCCGCCCGGCGGACGCACCGACATCGTGGGTCTGTTGTCGCCCAATGGCACCAAGGCGGCGGACCTGCTCCGCATCAATATCTCACAGGGTCAGACCAACGCCTCGTCGCATTTCCCCAACGGGCGCGCGTTGACCGACGACGTGACCGACACCCTGCTCACGGTGGCGTGTAACCTCAGCGACGGCAAGGGTGGGCTCACCGCGGTCGGCGACGGCGTCGACGCCAACGACAAGCCGTTCACGACGACGTTCCCGTACCTCGCGTCGCCGCACTCCGGCAACCCCGCGCCGGGAAATCCCTGAACACGGAGCGAGAACTGCCATCGCGGCATGGTGCGATCGCTCGAAGATCGCGCGGCTTCGAGCGATGATTCCGTACATGTTGTCGTCGGTGACGGCGACAATCGATCGAAGGCAGCCGGGTGACAAGCAGACGAAGTCGACGTTGTTCGACACTCGATTGATTGATTGACCGCGTTAACGCCTGTTCTCCAAGGAGCTGTCATGAAACGCATCCTGTCCGTCATCGTGGTGATCGCCGCCTGCGGCGAGCCCGACGCACCCACGCCGTCCGCGGCCGCACCGGGTCACGCCGCGCTCCTTCACGCCAGTCAAGCCGACCTCGCGCGCGAGATCGCGGAGGCGGATCAACGCGGCACGTGGCGCGACATCCAGCACCGCTGGAAGGGTCAGCTGCTGCGGTGGGCCGTGACGCGCCGGCGCCTGCTGTGTAGCTCCGCGGAGGACTGCAACGTGGCAGCGTTTCCGATCGAGCGGCCGGCGAAGCAGGGCTGGATGCCGGTGCTGTCGTTTGCACCGGGCCAGTACGACGCCGTCGCCGCGATGTGCGGCAGTCGCGAGCCGTGCGACCTCACCGTCGAAGGCACGCTCGGCGAGCTCGACATCTCACCGGAGCTGCCGACCAAGGTGCAGCTGTCGAACGTGCGGATCGTACGAGGCACGCCAGGCCCGGACCGCACAGCCGGCACAGCCCAGGTCGCGCACAACTGAGCCACTATTCGAATACGATGGTCTTGCCGGCGTAGACCAGGACGCGATCCTGGAGGTGCCAGCGCACGGCGTTGGCGAGCACGGTCTTCTCGAGGTCGCGGCCCTTGCGGACCAGGTCGTCGACCGAGTCGCGATGCGAGACGCGGATGGTCTCCTGCTCGATGATCGGCCCTTGATCGAGATCGGCGGTGACGTAGTGACTGGTCGCGCCGATCAACTTGACGCCCTTCTCGAACGCCTGGCGATACGGATTGGCGCCGACGAAGGCGGGCAGGAACGAATGATGGATATTGATGATCGATGTCGGAAACCGGGCGACGAACGCCGGGGACAGAATCTGCATGTAGCGCGCGAGCACGATCAGATCGATGCGGCTGCGCACGATCAGGTCGGCCACCGCAGCTTCCTGTGACAGTCTGGTGTCGGCGCCGACCGGCAGGTGATGAAATGGCACGTCGAAGTGCGCGGCGATCGGAGCGGCGGCCTCGTGGTTGGAGATCACCATCGCGATGTCGCAAGGCAGCTCGGCGGTGCGGTGGCGGATCAGCAGGTCGTAGAGGCAGTGCTCCTGCTTCGAGGCCAAGATCGCCACGCGGCGGACCTGCGAGCCGTACGCGATCCGCCAGGTCATCGCGAGCCGCGAGGCCAGCTCGCGTATCTGGGCTTCGAGCACGCAGCGATCGGCGGTCAGGGTCGAGGCGTCGAACCGGATGCGCTGAAAGAACATCCCAGCCACCGGATCGGTGTGCTGGTCCGAGTCCAGGATGTTGGCGCCGTGCGCGAACAGGACCTGCGCGACCAGCGCAATGATGCCCTTGCGATCAGGACAGACGACGAGCAGCGTCGCGAGGTTCGCATCCATGGCGCCATCGTAGGCGAAACACCGGGGGCGCGGTGAGCGGCGAGCGCTGCGCTACTATCGCCACAATGGATACGTCGAGGGCTGCGCCGGGGCGATCAGCTTGCCGACATTCACCTTGGCGGGCCGCAGGAGCTTGCCGGCGAACCGATAGCCGGGCTCGGCTTGCTGGACGACGATGCCGTGGTGCCGCGGATCGCCCACCGGGGTGACCCCGATCGCCTCATGGAGGCTCGGATCGAACGGCTGATCGATCGCATCGACGCGCTCGACGCCATAGCCGCGCAGCACACCCTCGAGCTGGTGGCGGACCAGGCGGACGCCCTCGAGCATCGCAGGATCGGTGGGGCCGCCGCGGCTCGCCTGGGCGGCGCGGATCGTGCGGTCGAGGTTGTCGAGCACGGGGAGCAGGTCCTGGACGAGCTTGCCGCGGGCTTGCTCGGCATCGCGCTGCGCGTTGCGCTGGACGCGGGCCTCGGTGGCCTCGAGGTTACGGAGCGCGCGGAGCGCGGCCTGCCGGTCGGCGGCCTCGGTGAACGGAATGACCACGCCCGGCTCTGGCGATGGCACCGCGGGCGGCGTCGGCGCCGGCGATGGAATCGAATCGCCGATCGCGCGCTCCGGAGCAGCCGCCTGGGGCACGGACACGAACGGTTCGCTTCCTGACATATTACCCTCCGTAACGCTGCGGTACCAACAGTCAAGTGTGCGCACGCGCGCCAAGTGTTGCGTACGGCATTCTCGGAGGCTCGGCGGCGACGGGCTACCCGATCGCGCCGGCCCGATCGGCGGGTGTGCGGATGGCGGTGATAGGGTGCGGTCATGGCTGACGTGACATTTCGCGATTTCGCCGGGGCGATCATGAAGGGCGACATCGAGGCAGCGAGCGCGGTGTTGCAGCCGCTGCTCGGGCTCGACGCTGCCGGGGCCAGAGCCGCGGCGCAGCACTTCCAGGCGCAAGCGGCGTCGATCGGTCCGGCGTTCATGGGCAAGGCGATGGGGCTTCGCACGGCGCTGGCGAGCGGCTCGGATGGCGAGATCGGCGCGCTGCTGGGCGACTGCTTCGGGCTGGCCGATGGACCGCTCGACGCGGCGATCACGACGCTGCGACGCCCGCCCGCCACCGGCGGGTGAGCATCGGCGGGTGTGCGGCAGCAGTCAGCTGCGCACTGCGCAGCTGACTGGCCACCTCACGATTGCCGGTCATCGGAGGCGCGGTTGTCGCGCTGGCTCGATGGACGCAGGCGATGAACGTGCTCGCGACATGGCTGTCCGCGGAATTCGACCGGTGCGGAGAAAAACTCCGGAAGAAAACCGCGTTCGATCGTAGTGGCTCGCTGTCAGGCGGCGCGCTCGACACGGCTGTCCGTATATCCGCTATCGTCGTCTATAGATAGCTCACAGCCACGCTGCGCGACCAAATCCATGCTTGACGATGCAATCGCGATCTCGTAGTGTCAGCGACTATGGGGTCTCGGTTGCAGGTGCCTGGTTCGACTGCCACGTCCGCGAGCCACACGCGATCGCAGGTGCCGGCGCTGGCGACGTCAGCGCGCTGGCGCGTCAGCCAGCCGGGTGATGCTTCCGAGCTCGAAGCGGACCGGCTCGCCGATCGAGTGATGGAATCATCCGGTCCCGGTTCACCGCTCGATGCGATCGCGGCGGATCCGGCGGGCCCGAGGCCGGCATCGGCGCAGATTCACCGCGCGTGCGCCCAGTGCGACGGACGCGACGAACAGGACGAGCGCGACGAGACGCCGTTGCAGCGCAGCGCCTCGGCGCCAGCTTCGGGGGCCGCGCCGCCGGTCTCCCCTGCCGTGGCCGCCAGCGTCGAGTCGTTGCCGGGTTCGGGCCAGCGATTGCCGGAGGCGGCACGATCGTACTTCGCGCCACGTTTCGGGTTCGATTTCGCCAGCGTCCGGATCCACACCGACGCTGGTGCCATGGCGACCGCGCGGCAGCTACAGGCGCGGGCATTCACGGTCGGTCAAGATATCGTGTTCGCGCCCGGGCAGTACAATCCGCAGAGCCGGCCGGGGCTGCGCCTGCTCGCCCACGAGCTCGCGCACGTCGTGCAGCACGCGCCCGCGGTGTCCCGCGCGGCCATCCAGCGCGCGCCCGATGACGCCGCCACCGGTGAAGCGCCGGCAGCCGATGCCGCGGCGCCGGCCGCCGATGCACCGGCCCCGCAGGGGTTGATCGTCGACGACGCGGCCGAGCCCGCGGAGAACCAGATGCGCAAGTCCGAGCTGCTCGGTGCGCTGCGTCCCGCGGTGCAGCAGGCCGTGGAGGCGAGCTTCACGAGCCCGGCGGCGCGCGCACAGGTGACGACGTTCGTGGAGGGTTCGTTCGCCTCGGCGGAGGCCCAGTCGGCCGCCGAGGTCGAGCGCGGGTTGGTGCAGCAGGCGCCCGAGGCTGCGGGCGCGCGCGCCGCCGCGGACTACCTTCCGATCGTCGTGGCGCGCGTTCAGCAAGCGGCAGGCGCCGCGTCTGCCGCTCCGGCGAGCGACGCGGGTGCGTCGGCGCCGGTGGCCCGCAAGGCGAGCGGGTCCGCCGCGCCGCAGCCGCTGTCGGCACCTGCGGTCCGTTCGCAGCTCGGTTCGGGGACGCCGATCGCGGCCGGGGTTCGGTCGCGGATGGAATCCGGTTTCGACACCGACTTCTCGGGAGTCCGCGTCCACACCGATCCGGCCGCAGCCAAGCTCGCCGAACGGCTCGAGGCGACGGCGTTCACGATCGGAGAGCATGTCGCATTTGGGCGCGGCGAATACCGTCCAGGAACCACGGATGGTGACACGCTGCTCGCGCACGAGCTCGCGCACGTCGTCCAGCAGCGAGGGCAGGGTGGTCAGGGCGTGACGTCCGGGGCCTCCGAGCACGCACTGGAGCGCGATGCCGATGCCTCCGCCGAGACCGTGATGGGCCGGCTGTGGAGCGGGGTCAAGCGACGGTGGTCCGGCGCGCGTACGGGGCCGCGGCTCGCATCGGGCCCGCGCGTCCAGCGCCAGATCGTCAAGTACCACTTCCAGCAGCGCGACTTCGACTCGTGTCTCTACTGTATCTGCCAATCACAGACCGGGATGCCCGAGCGGATGCCGGACGTCCTGCCGAGCCGCGAGGCCCAGTGCTCGGCGGGGCTGGAGGTGGATCTCACCCCGGGCTCGTGTGGTGGCACGGTCAGCGAGCGGGTCTCTGCTCGCCGCCGGCTGTCCGTTGATCCGTGCCCCGAAAGCCACCATCTTTGCCAGTAGCCGATCGACATCGTCCGGGCTTCGGACTGGCGGTGGCCGCCGGCATGCAGCGCCTGGTGCATCCGACGCTGATCGCCTTCGATCGCCGGTGGTCGTCGTTCAAGGTCCTCGGTTGCCTCGGCGCGGTGCTGGGGGCGCTGCTCGGCGCGCTGCTGGCACACCGCCGCGGACTGGCGCTCTGGGTCGTGGCGACGATGACCGCGGTGAGCCTGGCCGCCGCCGTGGTGCAGTTTGCGCTCGCGTGGAAGCTCGGCGGCTCGCGCCGGCTGGTGTACTACCGCTACGAGATCACGATCGTGCTCGTGCTCACCGGGCTGCTCCGCCTGCTGGATCAGCCGGTGCTCGCGTACCTCGATATAGCGATCCTCGGGATCGGGACGTTCCTCGTCGCCGGGCGGCTCGGCTGCTTCATGGTCGGCTGCTGCCACGGGATCCCGCACGAGCTCGGCGTCCACTACGGCGCGAGCCACGTGGCGCGCGGCTTTGCGCCGTACCTCGTGCACGTCCGCCTGTTGCCAGTCCAGCTGATCGAGGCGGGCGGCGCGGCCGTGCTCGTCGTCGCCGGCGTCATCGCCGTCGCGCGCGGCAGCGATCCGGGCTGGGTGTTCGCCGCCTGGGTCGTTTCCTATGGCGCCGGTCGATTTCACCTCGAGCGGCTGCGCGGGGATGCGGCGCGCGGCGACATCGCCGGGTTCTCCGAGGCACAGTGGACCTCGCTCGTGGTCATGGTGGCGTCGGTCGCGGCGGGGGCCTCGGGGCTGGTTCCGCTCCACGCATGGCACGTCGCGCTCGCGTCGCTCGTCGGGCTCGAGATGCTGGCGATCGCCGGGCTCCGGAGGCTCCGCGGCACCGGCGTACATCTGCTGTCACACCCGCGGCACCTCGATCAGCTCGCGCGCCTGGTGGTCGACCTCGGCGCCATCGCGTCGTCGCGCGGTGCCGTCGTCGGCACGACGTCGCTCGGCATTCGCGTGTCGCTGTCGCGCAGCGAGCGCGACGGCGAGCCGCCGCGGTTCACGCTGTCGCGCGACGGCGCGCCGCTGCCCGAGCCCGACGCGCGGACGCTCGCGCGCTGGCTGGCACGGTTTGGCGGTTTCGCGGGCGTGCCGTGGCTGGAGCTTCGCGACAGCGGCGTCGTGCACGTCGGGTTCTCATCGCCCCGACCGACGCAACGCGACACGTCACTGCGCTGACGCCGCCGGTGCGCCAATTTCGGCGAGCCTGGCGAAATAAATCTCGTCCCGCGCGTTCTTGTAAATAACCTCGCACGCGGGCGGTCCGGTGGAGGCGGCGGGTCGCGGTGGCGGCCGCACGACATCGCGGGATGCCGGGGTTGGCGATCTCGTCAGGCGCGTTGTCGTGCCGGTGCTCGCGGGATCGTAGTCAACGAACCTTTAACGAATCACGAATCGAGGGCACGACATGCCGGTCACCCTGTCCTATCCAGGACTCTATATCGAGGAGCTGCCGAGCTCGGCGCATACGATCACCGCGGCGCCGACGTCGATCGCGGTGTTCATTGGCTACACGCATCCGTACAAGACGGCCCCGGCGCTGTTCGGCCAGGCGGTGAGGATCTTCAACTTCACCGACTACGAGCGCAATTTCGGTGGGCTGTATGGCGCCGGTCGGGTCGACAACAACGTGGCCTACGCGGTACAGCAGTTCTTCCTGAACGGCGGGTCCGATGCGTACGTGATCGGCATCCAGCCGCAGATCCACCCGGTGCCGTCGGGACCGGCCACGGCGTACCCGATCGCGCGCGCCGAGCAGGCCAATTTTCGGTTCACCGGCCTCGAGCTGATCGATGGCGGGCGCGATCTGGTCGTGACGATCACGAACCCCAATCCCACGAGCGACGTCGCCGACCTGACGATCACCTACGGTTCGCGCGCCGAGACCTTCCGCAATGTCTCGCTGATCAAGACCCTGGCCAGTGGCAAGGACAACCCCGACTACATCGAGACCCGGCTGAACGGCGTGTCGTCGCTGGTCACGGTGTCGCTGGTTCCGCCGGCCGCGACGTATGGAACGTACCCGTCGGGGCCGATCCAGCTGGCCGAGTCACCGGCCCCCGCGGCCGGCTCGTTCGTCACGAGTGCGCCGGACTTCGCGCCGGTGTTCGCGACCGATGGCTCGCTCGACAAGGTCGACGTGTTCAACCTGATGGTGATTCCCGGCGTCACCGACGCGGGCGTGCTGAGCCAGGCGCTGGCGTTCTGCGAGCGGAAGCGGGCCTTCCTGATCGTCGACCCACCCAGCGCCGATAGCGCCGATGGTGCCGGGGCCACGACCAAGATCGAGGACGGCATCGCGACGATCCCCAAGAGCACCAATGGCGCGCTGTACTTTCCGTACCTGACGTCGATCGATACGCTGACCGGCGCGTCGATCTCGCTGCCGCCGAGCGGCTACGTCGCCGGCATCTTCGCGCGCACCGACAACAACCGAGGGGTGTGGAAGGCCCCGGCGGGCCTCGAGACGACGATCCTCAACGCGACGGGCGTCGTGGCATCGGGGCGGCTGTCGGACAGTCGCGCGGGGGTGTTGAATCCGCTCGGGGTCAATTGCCTGCGGACGTTCCCCGGCGTCGGCACGGTGGTGTTCGGCGCGCGGACGCTGACCACGCAGAACAACGCGTTCGAACAGTGGCGCTACGTGCCGGTCCGGCGAACCGCGCTGTTCATCGAGCAGACGCTGCTGCGCAATCTCGGGTGGGTCGTGTTCGAGCCGAACGACGAGCCGCTGTGGATCGCGATCCGCACCGGCATCGAGGCGTTCATGCTGTCGCTGTTTCACCAGGGCGCGTTCCAGGGCTCGACGCCGAGCACGGCGTTCCAGGTCAAGTGTGATTCGTCGACGACGACTCAGACCGACATCGACCTCGGGATCGTCAACATCCTGGTCGGGTTCCGGCCGCTCAAGCCCGCCGAGTTCGTCGTGATCAAGATCGCCCAGCTCGCCGGTCAAGTGCAGGCCTAGGCCGCGCACCGCAACGGCCCAACGCCAAGGAGACGCCATGGGAAAGCCATTTTCCGTCAATACGAGTCGCTTCGATCCATTCAAGAATTATCGGTTCCGGGTGTATTTCGGGACCGCGACGACGGCCGTGGCCGGGGTCAGCAAGGTCGGGGGGCTGAAGCGGTCGTCGGATGCGATCGAGTACAAGGAAGGTGGCAATACCATCATCCGCAAGGGGCTCGGACGCACCAAGTACGATCCGATCACGCTCGAGCGCGGCATCACGTTCGACACCGACTTCGAGATCTGGGCCAACGCGGCGCAGGTGCTCGACAAGGGCAGCCCGTCGAGCTCGCTGGCCAACCTCCGCAAGGAGATCCGGATCGAGCTGCTGAACGAGGCGGGTCAGGCGGTGTTCCGCTACATCGTCCACAGCGCCTGGGTCTCGGAGTACCAGGCGCTGCCGGACCTCGACGCTGGCGGCAACGCGATCGCGCTCGAGCACATCAAGCTGGAGAACGAAGGCTGGGAGCGCGACACCTCACTTGCCGAGCCCAAGGAGATCTGATGTCCGCGTTCCGCCTCCCGGTCAGCGGGATCGACGTCGCGCTCCGGCACCCCGCCGGCGTCGACGATATCCTCTTGGCCGAGGCGGGCGGCGCGGAGCTCGGGCTCGCCGAGGCGGTGGTCGGCGCGCTGGCGCGGCCACTCGATGGTGGCGCGCTGGTGTGGGCGGACATCACGCTGACCGACCTCGACGCCGCGCTGCTCGCGATTCGCCGCATGGTGCTCGGTGATCGCATCGAGTCGAGCGCGCGGTGTGCGGCCCAGGGCGGTGGCGGTGGGTGTGGGGCGCGCATCGATCTCGGATTCCACATCACCGACTACCTCGCACAGCATCGGCCGCGAATGCCACGCGGGGTAATGCGGTCGGACGAGCCGGGGTGGTTTCGGCTCGACGAGTCGACGGTCCGGTTCCGGCTGCCGACCAGCGCGGACCTCGAGGCGATCGCGCCTGCGCGCGACGCGGCGCGGATGCTCGCAGCTCGCTGCATCCGGCCCGACGACGTGTCGGCGCGGCTCCGGCGCAGGATCGAGCGCGCGATGGACGCGCTCGCGCCGAGCCTCTACGGCGATCTCGAAGGGACGTGTCCCGAGTGCGGTGCCATCGTCGGCATCGCGTTCGATCCGCAGCGCTTCGTGGTCGCCGAGCTCCGGCAGCACGCGGCGTTCGTGTTCGAGGAGGTTCACCTGATCGCGGGCGGCTACCGCTGGACCGAGCAGGAGATCCTGCGCATGCCGCGCGCACGCCGCGCTCGCTATGCCGAGCTGATCCACGAATCCAGGGCCGGAGGCTAGCGTGACCCAGCCGACGTACTTCTCGACGATCGCGCGCCGCGCATCCGGCACCGTGCCGGTGATCGCGCCGTCACCGGTTCCGATGCGGGGATGGCAAGGCGCGTGGCCGGGCGAGCTCCCGGCGGCGACCGTCGTCCAGGCCGCGGCGGCCCGGCATGCGGCGCCGCGCCTGCCGACCGAAGACGCCGCCGGGCACGTCGTTCGCGACCCCGGGATCGCCGCTCGCGCGTCGCAGCGCGAGCGGGCAGAGCCGGCGCCGGCGTCGGGGGGCCCGGCCGCGATCACGCGGCGCGCCGACACGGCCGCGCCCGCGAACCACGAAGCCGTCGTGGTTCGCGGCGAGCAGGCCCCGGTGCGACGAGTCGACCCCACCGCCGGCACACCCGCGAGGCTCCCACCGCTGGCGCGTCGCGCGACTGCGCACGAGGGCGTCGCCGATCCGGAGCACGAGCGCCATCCGGCGCACTCGCATCCCGTGCTCGATGACAACCGCCCGGCAGTCGCGGCGGTGAGCCCGGGGTTGTCGCCGGCGGCCGCGGCGGTGAGCCCGGGGTTGTCGCCGGCGGCCGCGGCGGTGAGCCCGGGGTTGTCGCCGGCGGCCGGGCCGGTGAGCCCGCGGTTGTCGCCGGCGGCCGCGCTCGAGGCCGCGTTTCGCTGGGTGAGCGCTGGGCCGGCCATCCCGGCGGCTCGTGAGGCGATCGACGTCGAGTCGCACCAGCTCGAGCCGCGTGGGCGGGCCCCCGCTCGCGATGCTCGCGACGCTGGCGAGGCACGGCGCCCCCTCGCAACGCCGGCGCCCGCCGCGGTCGCGCCCGTCCCGGTCGGCAAGCCGGCGCCCCGCGCGATCCATATCGGCTCGATCCAGGTCGCGATTCAACCGCCGCCCGACGGCGGGCCGCCGGGACCCTCTCGACCAGGCGCCGCCGCCGCGCCGAGCTCGCCGCTGTCGCGCGGGTTCGCGACGCCGCTCGGGCTCCGGCAAAGCTGACGCGCCGCACGCTGCAGCGCTTCACTCCCCTCCCTTTCGTCACGTACGAGAAGTTGCGTTCCCCAGGTCATCCCATGGACGAGATTCGCATCGACCACCTGAGCTTGCTGCTGTCCGGCCTGACCGAGCAGGATAGCCGGCGGCTGGTTCACCTGATCACCGAGGGGCTCGCCGCAGCCGAGCTCCCGTGGGCGGTGGCGCGGCGGGTGGGCGCGCTGCGCATCGACGTCGGGCCACACCACCATACCGTCGAGGCGATCTCGCAGCACGTCGTCGGGGAGGTCGTGCGGCAGATCCAGGGCAGCGCCGACCCGGGCACACCGGCGAGCGCGGCGAAGGGCGGGCGGTGATGGCGAGCAAGTTCATCCGCGGCGCGCTGATCGAGTTCATGCCGACGTTCCTCATTCCGCTGCCGAACGTGATCGTGTTCCAGTTCAACCCGGAGACGATCCGGCACAGCTGGACCCAGGCGGCGGGCAGCGGCGGCACGGGAAGTAACCCACTCGCCGTGCGCGGCATGCCGGGCGAGGCGTTCTCGTTCACGCTCGCGATGGACGCCAACGACGGGATCGCGGAGGGCAATCCGCTCGCAGTCGCGACTGGCATTTACTCCAGGCTCGCCGCGCTCGAGATGCTGCTGTATCCGACCGGCGCCGGAGCGCTCGGCGGGGCGAGCGCGCTGGTCGGCGCGGTGACCGGGGCGGCGAGCGCGTCCGCCAGCGTGCCGGTCTCGCAGGTGCCGACCACGCTGTTCATCTGGGGACCGGGGCGCATCGTGCCGGTCCGGGTCACGGGACTCTCGATCACCGAGAAGCTCTATGATCCGCTGCTCAATCCGACGCACGCGGAGGCGCAGCTCGATCTCAAGGTGCTCACGCCCGACGAGCTCGCGGTGGTCACCGGGCCGCTCGCGGACGTCGCCAAGGCCGCGTATGCGTACTCGCAGGGTCTGCGCCAGGTGCTCGCGCTCGCCAATCTCGCCAACGCCGCCGAATCCATCATCGGAATGATCCCGGTATGAGCCGCTATCGCAACCTTGGCACCTACGTGGTCACGACCGAGACCGGTCTCGCGGTGTCGGCCACGCGATTGCCGATTCCGCAAGCCGGTCCGAACCGCGGGTTTCATCGCCGGCTCGAGGGCCAGCGGCTCGATCTGATCGCGAATCACTACCTCGCCGACCCGACGGCATTCTGGCGGCTGTGCGACGCCAATGGCTCGGTCGTGCCGGACGCGCTGGGGATCCGCGATCTCGTGGCGATCCCGGTGAAAGGCCGCTGAGCGTGCCGCCGTCCTATCAGCTGCTCGTCGATGGCCAGCCGGTCGCGGCCGATCTGTACGCGGCGATCGCGTCGCTCGAGGTCGAGGAGCACGCCGAGCTGCCCGGGGCGATCCAGCTCAGCGTCCCGGTCGCCCCCGACGGCGCGAACGATCTCACGCGGGTTCCCGACGATGCGTTCCGGCCGTTCGCGAACCTCGCCGTCGTGGTCACGATCGAGGGCGGCGCCTCGGAGTGCATCTTCGATGGCTACGTGCTGTCGCACAAGCTCCACCTCGATCGCGGGACCGCGGCATCGACCCTCCAGGTGTGGGGGCAGGACGCATCGTGGCTGATGAACCTCGAGGACAAGGTGAAGGAGTGGGCCGACGTCACCGACGCCGCGGTCGCCAACGCGATCTTCAGCGACTACGGCATCGCGCCGGCGCCCGACAACACGAGTGACGACTCGGCGAGCCACACCGAGTCGGGGCACACGCTGATGCAGCGCGCCTCCGACATCCAGTTCCTGCGCCAGCTCGCCCGCCGCAACGGCAAGCTGTGCCGCGTGGCCGGTGGCGCCGCGGCCGGCGCGCTCATCGGGACGTTCGCGAAGCCGGATCTGTCCGCCGCCCCGGCGCTCACCCTGACGCTGAACGATCCCGACAAGGTGATGGTGAGCGCGTTCGACTTCGAGTGGGACGTGACCCGGCCGACCGAGGTCGACGCTCGCCAGGCGCTGTTCACGGATCCCGGGGACGGCGTGGCCGGCGATGCGACCGACAGCGGGCTGCCGCTGCTCGCCGAGCGCGGGCTCGCCGAGCTGGCTGGCCGGCCGATGAAGGCGCTGCTCACGACGACGGTCGACGACGCGGGCGAGCTGCAGATGCGGACGACCTCGCTGCTCCGCGAGGCGAGCTTCTTCGTGCGCTGTACCGGCGACGTCGACCTCGCGGCCCTGGGCGCGGTGCTGCGCGTCGGCGCGATTGTCCAGCTCGACGGCGTCGGCAGCCTGCACTCCGGCAAGTACCTGGTGTGGAGCGTCAAGCACGCGATCACGCTCGACGCCTACAAGATGAGCTTCGTGCTGGTGCGCAACGCCGTGGGGCCGGTGCCGGCGCCGGCGGGCGGGCCGCTCGGGGGGCTGCCATGACCGACCCGGCGATCCACGACGTGCTCGAGCGGCTGCGCGGCCGGTTCTTCGGCAAGTACCGCGGCAGCGTGACCGAGGTCGAGCAGGGCGGCCGTGGCCGGATCAAGGCGATCGTCCCCGCCGTGCTCGGCGGTCAGGTCACCGGGTGGTGCGATCCGTGTGTGCCCTACGCCGGCGATCAGGTCGGCTTCGCGTTCCTGCCCGAGGTCGGCTCCGGTGTGTGGATCGAGTTCGAGGGCGGCGACGTGTCGTATCCGATCTGGGTCGGCGCCTACTGGCGCGACGGCGAGCTGCCGTCCGACGCCGCGCCCGCCAAGAAGCTGATCCAGACCAAGGCCGGCCACAAGATCGTGTTCGACGACGCCGCCGGCTCGGTCACGGTCACCGACGCGAACAGCAACACCGTCACGCTCGACAGCGCCGGCGTCGCGCTCGCGCGCGGCAGCGCCAAGCTCGAGGTCACCGAATCCAAGGTCAGCGTGAACAGCGGCGCGCTGGAGGTCGAGTGATGGGCAAGCTACTCACCACCGGTAGCAGCCTGACGTGCCCGCACGGCGGCACGGTCAGCGCGGTGTCGTCGAACACGCGGACCAAGACCGGCGCCTTCGTGCTGCGGTCGAGCGACACGTTCACGATCGCCGGCTGTCCGTTCACGGTGTCGAGCGTGCCGCATCCGTGCATGACCGTGCGCTGGATCGTGACCGCGCAGCGCACCAAGGTGCTCGGCGATCCGGTGCTCACCAGCGACAGCGTCGGCCTGTGCAACGCCGCGGATCAGGCGCCGCAGGGAACCGTGTTGATCAACTCCACACAAACCAAGGCGAGTGGGCTCTAGTCATGAGCGTTATTGGCAAGCTGTGCCCGAATGAGCCGCGCGACGCGGCGCGTAATTGCCACTCTCCATTTGATCCGCTCCACACCGACGAGAGCGAGTGGAGTCCAGTCATGAGCGCTGGTAGCAAGCTGTGCTCGAACGCCCCGCGCGACACGACGCGCCCCCACGCGATGCCGGCGAGTGGGCTGTGAAGCGCCAGGATTATGCATTCCCGTTCCGCATCGACCTCGCGTCGCGCCAGGCGTCGCAAGCGCAGGGCTACGAGCGCCACGTCGAGCAGCTGATCCGCCAGGTGCTGCTGACCGCGCCCGGCGAACGCGCCGATCTGCCGGAGTTCGGCTGCGGCGTTCGGCAGCTGCTGTTCGCGCCCAACTCGGAGCCGCTCGCGGCGACGGCGCAGATCGTGATCCAGCAGGCGCTGCGGCGCTGGCTCGCCCCGCACATCGACGTCCAGCGCGTCCTCGTGTCGGCGCTCGACGACGCTCCCGACGGCAGTCAGCTGGTGATCCGCATCGAGTACGTGCTGCGCGAGACGCTTCTGGCCAAGGGCCTCGAGGTGGTGATCCAATGACCGCGCCGCGCGATCGCAAGCAGGCGTTGATCGACGGCGGCGTGCTCAACGGGATCGACTTCGTCGCGATCGCCGACGACGCCGAGACCGTCCTCGAGGTCCACTTCCTCACCACCGTCGCACTCGTGGCGTCGGTGACCGGCGCGACGATCACCGGGGGGGCGTCGATCGCCCGGGTCGCCGTGCGGCCGTTCGGCGTCGCGGACTGGTCGGTCGACGATCGCGGCCGGCCGGTCGTCACCTTGCGGGTCGCTGCGCCCGGCGACTTCTCGCGCTACACGCTGGCGCTGGTGAGCCCGCTGCTCGATCCGCACTTCGCCCGCACGGCGTTCTCGTTCAAGGCGCGCTGCCCGTCGACGCTCGACTGCGATGCGCCGCCGATCGTGTGCCCGCCCGAGCCGGTGGATGCGCCGCCGATCGACTACCTCGCGAAGGACTTCGCGGGCTTTCGCAAGGCGCTGTCCGACTTCTCGGCGCTGCGCTACCCGGCGTGGCAGGAGCGGTCCGAGGCGGACTTCGGCGTGATGTTCATGGAGGCGCTGTCGAGCCTCGGCGACGACCTGAGCTACCAGCAGGATCGTGTCGCGGCCGAGGCCTACCTCGATACCGCGACCGAGCGGCGCAGCCTGGTGCGCCACGCGCGGCTGGTCGATTACGAGCCGCGCCCGGCGACCGCGGCCCGCGTGATGCTCCAGCTCTCGGTGGCGAGCGGGCCTGTCCCGGCTGGCGTGGGGGTCGGCGCGCTGGGGGCCGACGGCGACATCATCCCGTTCGAGACCGGCACGGGGCTCGCGGATCGCTCGCTGTATGCGGCGAGCCCGCGATGGAACGCGATCGATCCCTACTGGTGGGATGACGCCGAGCGCTGCTTGCCGCGTGGCGCGACCGAGATGTGGCTCGACGATCCGGCCCACGATCTCGACCTCGTGCCGGGCCTGGCGCTGCTGCTCGACACCACGCCCACCGATCCCGGCCACGCCAACGTCCGCCAGATCGTCGAGCTCACGTTCGTCGCCGAGGAGGTCGATCCGGTGTTCGGCACCAACGTCACGCACGTGCGCTGGCGCGCCGCCGACGCGCTCGTCCACGACCACGATCTCACGCGCACCAGGGTCTGTGGCAACCTCGTGCCCGCGACGCAGGGCCGGCGCTACGCCGAGTCGTTCGTGATCGACGCCGGTGGCGCACCGGGGACGCCCGGGGCGAGCCTCGCGCGCGCGATCGTGCGGACCGGGGCCAACGGAACCGCCCAGTTCCTCTATACGCTCGGCCAGGCACCGCTCGCCTGGCTTTCGCCCACCGGCGAGCCGACGGCCTCGCCTCGGCCCGAGCTCCGGGTCACCCGGCAGGACGACCTGGCGCCGTGGGCGTGGACGCCGCGGCTGCTCGATGCCGGCCCGTTCGACGCCGTGTTCACCGTCGATCCGATGCGGTATCGGGCGCTGGGACCGACACGCGACGACGGCACCACGGCGGTCGACTATGACGGCAGCGCCGGCGACACGCTGCGGTTCGGCGACGGCACGTTCGGGGCGCTCCCCGAGACGCCGTCGCGCTTCGAGGTGATCTATCGCGTCGGCGGCGGCGCGGTGGGCAACGTCGCCGCCGACGCGATCACGCGGCTCGCGCCCGGCGCGCTGGCCGGCATCGTGACCGGCGTCCGTAACCCATTCCCCGCGACCGGCGGCGCCGACGAGGAACCGGCCGAGACCGTGCGGCGGCTCGCGCCCGACGCGTTCCAGGCGACCCAGTTTCGCGCGGTGCGCCCGGAGGACTACGCCGCGGCCGCCGAGGACCTCGCGTCGGTCCAGCGCGCCGGCACGACGTTCCGCTACACCGGGAGCTGGCTGACGATCTTCACCGCGGCCGATCCGAGGGGCGCCGAGGCGCTGACCGACGGCGAGGTCCGCGAGCTGAGCGATCGGCTGAACCGCTATCGCATGGCCGGCTACGAGTCGTACGTCGAGCAGCCGCGGTTCGCCTCGCTCGATCTTCAGATCGCGGTGTGCGCGCGCCCCGATGCGTTCGCCGGTGACGTCGAGCAGCAGATCCTTGCGGCGCTCGGCACCCAGCGGCTGGCGGATGGCACCCGCGGGTTCTTTCATCCTGATCACTTCACGTTCGGCAGCGCGCTCGAGCGCAGCGCGCTCGAAGCCGTGATCCAGCGCGCGCGGGGCGTCGACGGCGTGCGCGCCATCCGCTACCGGCGGCGCGGCGTGACCGCCGGCTACGTCGCGATGCCCGACCAGGTGGCGGTCGCGCGGGGCGAGATCATCCGCGCCGACAACGATCCGAGCCGGCCCGATGCAGGCTCGATCCGGATCGACGTCCAGGGGGGCAAATGACCGAGCAACCCGCTGCGATCTGCCCGTGCGAGGCGGTCGCGCATCCCCGCGTGATCGACAACCCGCCGGGGCTCACCACGGTGCGCTACCGCGCCGGCGACTACGGCGCGTTTCGCGACGCGCTGCTCCGCGGCTTGCCCGACGAGCGCGAGTTGCTGCGCTGGCGGCCGACCGCGACCGGCGATCTCGCGCTGCAGCTGCTCGAGTGGTGGGCGTACATCGCCGACATCCTCACGTTCTACAACGAGCAGATCGCCAACGGCGCCTACCTCGGAACTGCGGTGCTGCCCGGCGCCGTGGCACAGCTGGTCCGCTTGCTCGGGTATCGCCCGCGCCCGGGGATCGGCGCCACCGCCGTGCTCGCCGCGCTGGTCAACGGCACGCAGCCGGTCACGCTGCCCGTTGGCTTCGCGGTGCAGAGTAAGCCGGGGCCCGGCGAGCAGCCCAAGATCTTCGAGATCAGCGGCGCCACGGCGCGCGCGCTGCCGAACGCGGCCGGCGGGGTCGTACCGGTCGACGCGATCCAGGTGACATCGATCCACGGCCGGACCAGCCTGCTGCTGCGCGGCACGATCACCAGCGTCAAGCCGGGGGACGTCGTCGTCGTCGCCGGGGCGCCGGCCACCGCGGCGAACAGCCAGGCGATGACGATCGCGTCGAGCCGCGGCGAGACGGACCCGCGCGGTCGGGCGCTGACCCGGCTTCTATTCACCGCGGCGCTGGCGGTGCCCGACGGCGACGTGACGGCGTATCGCGTGCTGCGCAGCGAGGTGTTCCAGACGCCGTTCCCGTACGCGGCGGCCAGCGCCGTGTTCTCGGCGACGGTCGATCACCCGGTGCCGGTGCTTCACGTGGCGTCGATCGCGGGCCCGGCGCGCTCGGGCTCGTCCTCACACGCATCGCCGGGCGGCCTCGCCGTCGCGCTGGCGCCGACGATCCACCTCGCGCAGGTCGCGCGCTCGATCGGCGCCGGGGATCTGGTGCTGTGCGAGGCGTCGTCGGGGAGCGCGCCCTCGTATACGCCCGCGGTCGTGACCGCGGCCAGCGAGGCGATCTGGTATGCGAACGCCGCCAGCCCGAGCGCACCCGACGTTCCGCCCGCCGCGCCGACCAACCCGTTTCCGGTGCCGCACAGCGTGCTGACCCTCGACGTCAGCCCGGCTCACACGACGACGCGCGTATGGTCCGGCTTCCGGACGGTGGGCGAGATCGTCGGCGAGCCCGCGGGCCCGACGATCGCGGGCCCTGCGTTTCACCTCGCGCCGCTCGCCCGGCTCGATCCCCAGGCCGCGCTCGGTCAGGCGATCGCGCTGGAGGACGCCACCGGTGCGGGGGCGCTCGGCACGTTCGCGACGCCGCCGACCGCCGCCGACGTCCGGGTGGCGACCGCCTCAGGCGCGGTGCTCGCGCCGCCGCTGCGGCTCCTGGGCAACCTGTTCGAGGTCACCGAGGGCAAGACCGTGATCGGCGAGGTGCTCGGCGATGGCGATCCGACCGTGGCGGGCCAGGCGTTCGCGCTGCACAAGTCGCCGCTGACCTACCTCGCCGGCACAGACCCCGCGTTTCCGACCAGCACGCTGGCCATCCGGGTCGACTCGCTGGCCTGGACCGAGGTGGCGTCGTTCTACGGCCAGGCCGCCGATGCGCAGGTGTTCGTCACCCGCGAGGACGCCGATCAGAAGACCCACGTGCGGTTCGGCGACGGCGTGAACGGCGCCCGCTTGCCGCGCGGGGTCGCCAACGTCGTCGCGTCGTATCGGTTCGGCAGCGGCGGGCCGGCGCCTGCGGCGGGCTCGCTCGTGACGATCGTCAAGCCGGTGCCGGGGCTCGCGGCCGTGCGCAACCCGGTGCGGGCGACCGGTGGCGACGATCCGACCCCCGCCGCGACGATGCGCCGCTACGCACCGCGCTCGGTGCTCACGTTTGGCCGGGCGGTCTCCGCGGGGGACTACGAGGCGATCGCGGGGCGCGCGCCGGCGGTGACGCGGGCGCGCGCCTACTATAGCTGGGACGCCCCGCGCCAGCGCGCGATGGTGGTGGTCTACGTGGGCGACGACGACGGCGCTCGGGCCTCGGCGCAGCACGCGATCGATAGCGCGCGCGACCCCAACGTCGCCGCGACGGTTGCGCTCGGCACCCCGATCCGGCTCGGCCTGGGGCTCACGGTGGCGTACGCCGCGCGGTTCGCCGCGGCGGTGCTGCAGCCCCGGATCGTCGAGGCGCTGATCGGCGACGCCGGGCTGTTCGCGCCGAGCCGCATCCGCATCGGCGAGCCGCTGTACCGCAGCGAGATCTACGCCGCGTGCCTCGGGGTCGCGGGGACCCGCGCGGTCCGCGGGCTGACGATCACGCGCGCACCGGCCCCGGCGCCGCTCCCCGGGGTCCGTCATTCGCCCGGCGAGGGCGGCTTCTTCACGGTCGCACCGTCGGACATCCACCTCACGCTGGAGGCCGAGCTCGATGGCTGACATCTCCGACCGCTACGAGACCTACTACGCCGACAAGCTGTGGGCGCTGTTGCCCGCGGTGTATCGCGCCGAGGACCCCACGGCGTCCGACGGCCGCGGGCCGCTGCGCGAGATCGTGAACCGGATCGGCGCGCAGGCGGCGGTGGTTCGCCGCAGCATCGATCGGCTGTGGGAGGACCAGTCGATCGAGAGTTGCGATGACTGGGTGATCGCGTATCTCGGCGACCTGCTGGCCACCAATCTGGTGTCGAGCCTCGATGCGCGCGGCCGCCGGGTCGACGTCGGCAAGACGATCTACTACCGGCGCCGTAAAGGCACGCTCGGCGTACTCGAGGAGCTCGCCGCCGACATCACGGGGTGGAACGCGCGCGCCGTCGAGCAGTTCCGCCGGCTCGGACGGGCGCGCCACGGCCTCGATCCGGGCTTCGGTTGGCCGCTCGAGCTGACCTTTCCGACCGGCGCGCCGTCGCTCGCCGTCGCCCAGGGCCTGCTCGGCCTGACCACGCGCACGCCGCTCGGCGGGTTCGCCGACCTGCGGCGCCCGTTCGGCGCCAGCCGCGCTCACACCGCGTTCGACGAGACCTCGCACACCGTCGACGTCCGGCGCGGTCGCGGCGCCACCGGCTGGCACAACATCTCGCACCTCGGCGTGTTCCTGTGGCGGCTCCAGAGCGTCGGGGTCGACGGCGTGACCCCGGTCGCCGACGCCGCGTGTCCCAATCAGCTCACGTTCGATCCGACCGGCCGCGACCTGCCGCTGTTCGCGGCGGCGGTGCGCAGCTACGGCGATGCCTGGGCTTCGCCCGCCGAGCACGAGCTACCGGGGCCGATCGATCAGCCGCTGCTCGACGCCGCGCTCGGCTCGCTGTATGGCGCGCTCGATCCCGACGGCGCGCTGGTCCCGCATGCGCTGCGGCTCTACGACGGCGAGGCCGTGGCGGCGCACCTGATCCCGGTCGGCGACGTGACCGCGGATCCGCGGCGCGCGGCCGGAAGGTACCTCATCGATCCGGTGGCCGGCCGGGTGTTCGTGCCGGTGGGGGCGCCGGCGGGTCGGTTGCTCGTCGGCTATCACCACGGGTTCTCGTCGACGATCGGCGCGGGTGGCTACGATCGACGCGTGCGGGGCGAGGCCCCGGCGCTGCCGGCCCCCGTGGTCCCGGTGCTCGGCGGCCAGAGCCAGCTCACCGCGATCGGGCCCGGCGGCACCGTGATCACCAGCGGCACGATCCGTTTCGGCGACTCGCTCACCTACACCAGCGCGCCCGATCTCGCGATCGACGACACCGCGGGCGACAACCTGCTCGTCGTGCGTGCCGACAACCGGCGGCGGGCGCTGGTCCGGCTGCCCGCCGCGTCGCCGGCGCCCGCCCGCTGGACGTTCACCGGCAGCCTCGGCGCGGACCACCGCGGCAGCCGGCTGATCCTCGACGGCGTGTTCGTCAGCGGCGGCGAGCTCGTGCTCGCGGGCGACTTCGAGTCGGTCACGCTGACCACCACCACGCTCGATCCCGGTGACCACGGCGCGACCGCCGCCGACGGCCGCCCGCTGATCCCGGCGCGCGTGCGGATCCACGGCCAGATCCAGACGATGATCATCGAGCGCTCGATCCTCGGGCCGATCGTCATGGCGACGGGCGCGCTGATCGAGACGCTGACGATCCGCGACAGCATCGTCCAGGCCGTCGATCCGGCCGACCCCGCGCTCGCGATCGACACCGGGGTGACGAACCTGTCGGCGGTCACGATCCTTGGCAAGGCGCGGCTGCACCGCGTCGAGGCGACCACGTCGATCTTTCACGATGTCGTCACGGTCGCCGATCACCAGCACGGCTGCGTCCGGTTCAGCGCGCTGCCGAGCGCGAGCGTCGTGCCGAGGCCGTACGAGTGCGTCGCGATCGGCCCCGACGAGCCGCTGTTCGTCTCGCGCTCGTTCGGGCAGCCCGGCTACGCCCAGCTACTGGCGTCGGCGAATCCCGGTGTCGCGAGTGGGGCCCAGGATGGCTCCGAGCTCGGCGCGTTCTGGCGCGACAAGAATCCAATCAAGGAGCGAAGCCTCCTGCTCAAGTACCAGGAGTACATGCCGATCGGGCTCGCTCCGGTGCTGATCTACGTCACGTGAACGCAAAGGCGGCGAGGGAAAATCATGGGAAGCGACATCGCACGAAACACCTACGACGAGACCAGGCAGTACCGCCGCGTCGTTCCCCAGCAGGGGCGCGTGATCCTGGAGGCCGATCTCAACGAGGCCAGTGAGATCGCCACCGAGGGCGTGCGCCGCGAGACGCTCGATGTCGTCGGCCCGGCCGGCGTGCCGTCGGACCCGGTGACGCACGCCGATGGGACCGGCTACGCGATCACCGCGCCGGTCGTATCGACCCGCGACTTCGCGATCGGCGCCGGGGTGCTCTACGCCGGTGGCTGGCGCGTCGTGCAGGCGGACGCGGCGCTGCGCTACACCGCGCAGACCGACTGGCTCGATCGACCGGTGGCGTCGGTCAGCAGTGCCACCGCCGAGTCGATCTACCTGCGGCTTCGCGAGCAGGAGATCAGCGCCGCCGAGGACACCGGGTTGCGCGAGGTCGCGCTCGGTGGGCCGGACACCGCCCAGCGCGTGCGGCTGGTCCGCCACGTCGAGCGCGCGCCGGTGACGGCCACCGCCTGCAGCGCGTTCGCCGAGGTCGTCGCGGCCTGGCACGCGCTCGGGCTGGTGTTCGATCCGGCCGATCTGAGCCTCACGCCGACCGCGCGGCTGGCGGTCGGGGAAGAGCCGCTGGGCGCCGCGCCCGGCCCCTGCGATCCGGCGGCCAAGGACGGCTATCTCGGCGCCGAGCACCAGCTGATCCGCGTGCAGATCGCGAGCGCGACGCAGCTGCTGTGGGCCTACGACAACGCGTCGTCGCTGTATCGCGTCGATCTCGACGTGGCGGACCTGACGCACAAGACGGTCGCGCTGCGCCAGACGCCGGTCGATGCGTTCCATCAGCCGCGGATCGGGCAAGTCGTCGAGGTGTTGCGCGCGGCCGTGGGGCTCGGCGGCGACGACTACGCGGCTGCCGCGACGGGCCTGGTCACCACGCTCGCGAGCGCGTATCAGCCCGACGGTGCGAAGCTCGTGCTCACCGACGCGCTGCCCGCCGAATTCCTCGATCCGGCGCAGACCAAGGCGGTGTTCCTCCGGGTCTGGGAGAACCGCGCGGCGTTCACCGCGGGCACCCCGCAACCGCTGATCGACCAGGCCGGCAATCACACCGGGCTCCAGGTCACCCTGTCGGCGCCGCCGTTCGTCGCCGGCAGCTTCTGGTGCTTCGCGGTGCGCCCGACCACGCCCCAGGCGGTGTACCCGGCGCGCTACACCGCGCCGCAGCCCCCGGACGGGCCGCGCGAGTGGGTGTGCGCGCTCGCCACGATCGACTGGTCCAAGACGCCGCCGGCGGTCACTGACTGCCGCCCGAAATTCGACAACCTGGTCACGCTCACCGGCGAGATCGTGCGCGATCACAACACCGGTTGCTGCACCGTGACGGTCGGACCCGAGGATCTGATCGGAACCCGGACGCTGCAGACGATCGTCGACGAGCACCGCGCCGCGCTGCGGATCGGCGCGCGCGTGACGATCTGCCTTCGGCCGGGCGACTACGAGCTGCGGGCGCCGCTCCGGCTCGGCCCCGATCATAGCGGGCTGGCGATCGAGGGCTGCCACGGCGGCGCGGTGTTCCGCGCGGCGCCCGGCACCGAGCAGGCGTTCCTCGACGGGCTGTTCGTGCTCGTCCACGCCAACGAGGTGGCGCTGCGCGGGCTGCGGTTCCATCTCCCCGAGGTTCCGTTCGCGCGCGCGGGGGGCAGGCTCGGGGACCTGCCGTACGCGCGGATCGGCAGCGAGGGCGTCGAGCTCCAGCAGCTGTCGGCGTCGATCGCGATCCGCCCGGTGCACTGCGCCGAGCTCACCATCGAGGACTGCCTGTTTCGGTTCTCGCTGGCGTCGCAGCAGCCGGTGTTCGGCGCCGCGATCTTCGCCGGCAGTGAGTGCTGGGGGCTGCGCATCCTCGACAACAAGTTCGTGATGGAGGAGGGCTACCTGCGCCGCGAGCCGGACCTCGCGCGCCTGTTGTTTGGCTTCATCCTGGCGCCCACGGTCACCGTGACCCTGGGGCCGGTCATCACCGGGCCGCTGCGCGGCGCGGTCACCGGCGGCGGCTACGTGCGCCCCCTGGTCACTGAAGCGCAGCTCCGCGGCAACCTGTTCTCGGGCCTGGTCGCCGGCGCGCTGATCATCGGCGACGGCGGCGCGGTCCGGATCGCGGACAACCGGGTCCGCGACAGCTACGCCGGGTTCTGGGTGCTGTCGATCGCCAGCCTGTTCGACGACGCGGGGCCGCGCGACAACGGCGCCGACAACGGGGCCGACAACGGCGCGTTCCAGCAGGATCCGATCGTCCAGAGTAGCTTGATCATCGCGGTCGGCTATCCAGCGCCGGCCGGGCTCACGCCGCGCGACATCCAGCCGGTGACGATCGCCGCCGCCGGCGTGCCCACCCGCGGCTTCACGCACCTTTTGCCGCGCACGGCGACCGTGCCGGCGCCGGCGGGGACCGCGAAGCCGCCGGCGGGGACCGCGAAGCCGCCGGCGGGGGCCGCGAAGCCGCCGGCGGGGGCCGCGAAGCCACCCGACGCGGTCGCCGCGCCGAGCGCGATCTCCGAGGAGCTCGCGCTCGCGATCCGGTTTGCCGCGCCGGCCAAGCCGCAGTTCCTCAGCCTCAACCAGATCATCGCGCAGGTGCTCGGCGCGGTCCTCCAGCAGGCGTTCACGGACGACAAACGCCAGGTCCAGAACCTCGCGCTACACGTCGCCGACAACGACATCGACGTCCGCGTCGCGGGGATCGCGTCGGGCGCCGGGCTCGTGATCTGGGACGACGAGCGCGCTCCGCAGGGCGCGGTCACGATGACCGCGAACCGGATCGCCAACGCCTCGATCGCGCAGGCCACGGCGGTGATCCTGCGAGCGCGCCGCATCGCGATCACCGGCAACGTGCTGATCAACGACACCGCGCTGCTCCGGTCCGATCCCCAGCTCCGCGTGCTGCTGGCCCAGCTGGCCACCGGCGTCCGCACGCGCAACACCGAGGTCAAGCTGGCGCGCGTCAGCGACATCGTGCTCGAGCGCTGGTGCCTGATCGCGGTGCCGGCGGCCGGCGTGGTTCCACCGAGCGGCGGCCCGGCCATCGCGCTCGTCGCGATCACCGGCAATGTCCTCGAGGGCCTGATCGATCTGCCCGTGCGCTCGCCGCCGCTCCTGCCGTGGGACGCCTTCAACACCGTGGCCTGACTCGAGATGACCGACCCTGACCCTGGCCCTGGGATGAGCCCGCCATGAGCAACCACTTTGCCGTCGCCACCGTGACCGCCGTGCTGCGCAACAACCTGCAGGCGATCCTCGACGCCGAGGTGCCGGCGCTGTCGGCCCGCGTGGCGACCGCGCGGCCCAACGCCCCGGCGAGCGAGCTGCCGGCGCCCGGCATCAACATCAACCTGGTTCAGGTCACCCCCAACGCGGCGCTGCGCAACGCCGATACCCCCACGCGTCGCGGCGATGGCAGCCTGGTCAACCGGCCGGGCGCCGCGCTCGACCTCCACTACCTGCTCAGCTTCTACGGCGACGACGCGCAGTTCGAGCCGCAGCTCCTGCTCGGCTGCGCGGTGCGGGCGCTGCACGTCACGCCGGTCCTCAGCCGCGAGGCGATCCAGACCACGATCGCCCTGCCGATGTTCAGCGCCGTGGCCGGCTCGGACCTCGGCGATGCGATCGACCTCGTCCGGTTCACGCCGACCGCGCTGTCGCTCGAGGAGATGTCCAAGCTGTGGTCGGTGTTCTTCCAGGCGCCGTACGTGCTCTCGGTGGCCTACCAGGCCGGCGTCGTGCTCATCGATCGCGACCTCCCGGTCGCCGCGCCGCTGCCGGTGCGCAGGCCCGCCAACGTCTACGCCGCGCCGTCGCGGACCCCGGTCATCACGCAGGTGCTCTCGCAGTCGGCGGCGCTGCAGCCGATCGTCGCCGGCCAGCCGATCCTGCCGGGGGCCATCCTCATCCTCGTCGGCCACGAGCTCCAGGGGGCGTCGACCGTCGTGCGGATCGATGGCATCGAGACGCCGGCGACCGTGACCAGCGAGCAGGTCGCGATCCCGCTGCCGGTGGGCCTGCGCGCCGGAGCGCACGGTGTCCAGGTGGTCCACCAGCTCGCCATCGGAGCGCCGGCCGTCGCGCACACGGTCGTGGCGTCGAACGTCGCGGCGTTTGCCCTCCAGCCGACCGTGACGGCGACGGCCACGGCCACCCTGGTCACGCTCGGCGTCACCCCCGACGTCGGCAAGCGCCAGCGCGTGCGCCTGCTGCTCAACCAGCTCGGCGCGGCTCCCGGGACCGCGGCACACAGCTATGGATTCGACGCGCCGGCGCGCGATGTCGCCGGAGCGCCCGATGCCACGGGCACGATCGGCGTGCCGATCCACGGCGTGGTCGCCGGGACCTACCTCGTGCGCGTCCAGGTCGACGGCGCCGACAGCCCGCTCGGCGTCGACGCCGGCACCGGCGCGTACAACGCACCTGCGGTCGTGATCCCGTGATCGCGGTGATACCCGATCGGGACGGTGCAGCGACCCGCGCGGCGCCGGCGATCGATGCGCCGGACGGGCCGAGGTCGCCAGCCCGCGCCGCCGGCGACCTCGACGCGCGCGCGGTCCCCGTCAGCGACTGGCACGGCGAGAATCAGCGCTACCTGGCGGCGGCGATCGCCGAGCTGCGAAGCCTGGTCGACGGTCACGCGCTCGGGGCCGAGGACCGCACCGCGGTTGCCGCGCGCCAGGCCGCCGCGCAGCGCGAGCTCGCCGCCGCCGCGCAGGCGATGTCGGCGGCCCCGGCGCTCGAGGTGCTATCCGCGATCCTCCGGCTGTCGCCGTTCGAGCGCGACGTCGTGCTGCTGTGCGCCAGCCAGGAGCTCGACGCGACGTTCGCGGCCGCCTGTGGCCGCGCGCACGGCGATCCGCGGCGCGCCTTCCCCACCTTCAGCCTCGCGCTCGGCGCGCTGCGGGGTGCGCACTGGAGCGCGCTCGCCCCGTCATCACCGCTGCGCCGGTGTCCGCTCGTCGCGCTCGGCGCCGGAGACGCGATCACGACGTGCCCGTTGCGGATCGACGAGCGCGTGCTGCACTTCCTCGCTGGTGTGCCGCACCTCGACGAGCGCCTCAGCGGTCTGGTCGACCTTGTCTCGCCGCCGCCGGTCGCATTACCGCCGTCGCATCGCGCGATCGTCGATCGCATCGTGGCGCGGTGGACGCACGCTGGCGCGGCTCCGGTCCCCGTGATCCAGCTGGTCGGCCCCGACGACGACGGCAAGCGACGTATCGCCGCCGCGGCCGCCGCCGCGGTGGAGACCGCGCTGTACGCGCTCCCGGCGCACGCGCTGGGGGCGGGGCTCGACGAGCTGCTGGTGTCGCGCCTGCTGACCCGCGAGGCGGCGCTCGGCCCGAGCGCCCTGCTGCTCGAGTGCGACGAGCTCGACGCGTCCGATCCCCGCGCGCTCACCGCCGTGCGGCTCGCCGATCGAACCGGCGGTCTCGTCCTCATGACCAGCCGCGATCGCCGCCGACCGGGGCGCCGTCCGATCGTCGTGTTCGACGTCCAGAACCCGACCAAGGGGGAGCAGCGCGCGCTGTGGGCCACGCGGATCACGGCGGCGGCGCGGCGGGCGTCGAACGCGACGACGGTGCCGGCGGCGCCGGCGGCGATGATCGACGGGCTGGTCGCGCAGTTCGACCTCGGCGCCGCGAGCATCGAGGCGGCCTGCGAGATCGCCGCGGACCAGCGCGACGGCGATCCGGGGGTGGCGCTATGGGAGGCGTGCCGTCTCGAAGCCCGGCCCCGGCTCGACGATCTGGCGCAGCGCATCGAGGCGTCCGCCGGCTGGGACGATCTCGTGCTGCCCGAGCCTGCGCGCGCGGTGCTCCGCGAGATCGCCGCGCAGGTTCGCCAGCGCGGCACGGTCTACGAGCGCTGGGGCTTCGCCGGCAAGGGTGGGCGCGGCCTCGGCATCAGCGCGCTGTTCTCCGGGGCGAGTGGCACCGGCAAGACGATGGCCGCCGAGGTGCTCGCCCGCGAGCTGGCGCTCGATCTGCACCGCGTCGATCTCAGCCAGACGATCAGCAAGTACATCGGCGAGACCGAGAAGAACTTGCGGCGGATCTTCGACGCCGCGGAGGGCGGCGCCGCGATCCTGTTGTTCGACGAGGCCGACGCGTTGTTCGGCAAGCGCAGCGAGGTCAAGGACAGCCACGATCGGTTCGCCAACATCGAGGTCAGCTATCTGCTGCAGCGCATGGAGGCGTATCGCGGCCTCGCGATCCTGACGACGAACCTCAAGAGCGCGCTCGACACCGCGTTCCTCCGGCGGATCCGGTTCGTCGTGCCGTTCGCGTTTCCCGACGCGGCCCAGCGAGCCGAGATCTGGCGCCGCGCGTTCCCGCCCGAAGCACCGACCGACGGCCTCGATCCGATCAAGCTCGCGCGCCTGAACGTCGCCGGCGGCAGCATCCGCAACATCGCGGTCGGCGCGGCGTTCCTCGCCGCCGAGGTGGGCGAGCCGGTCCGCATGGCGCACGTCCTGCGCGCCGCCGAGCGCGAATACGCCAAGCTCGAGCGCCCGCTCAACCGCGCCGAGCTCGAAGCTCCGTAACGAAACACGCCCACAGCTCGCTGGCAATCGAGCACAGCCAATCTCAGATCTGCCGACTGCGCAGCTTCCTCGATTGCTGCCATGCACCACGTACCTTGTGTCTAGAAATAGGCATTCAACTGGGCTCCTCCTGTGTTGCAGTCATTCAGATTCGTGCCGGACATGCTACATGTTGCAGCATGTCCGCGGATGTCTTACGCTCGTGGGATGAAGCTCGGCGCCGTGGTGGTCATTGTGGCATTTGCCATGTCCGGGGCGTGCGGTGGCAACGCCAAGCCCGCCGCCGACGCGTCGGCGGGCGTCGGCGGCTCCGGCGTCGACATCCCGGTCGGTGACACATGTGACGCACAGGCATCGTATTTCTGTGCGCAGTACGCGGGCCTTTGCGTCGGGTCGGTGTGCCGGCAGCAATGCGCCGAGACCTATCCGCGGTGCCCACCCGGAACTCGTGAGACGCATCTGGACGCCACCCTCGGCCCGCCGTGTCTCTGCATTCCGGAGTGAGATCGTACGTCGAGCTTCGGTCGCCGTCGCGCAACCTCTCGAGCCGAGACGTTCGATCGCGGAATCGTCATCCGGACACTCGCGACCCCCTCTTCAGGCGAACGGATCGAGATGACGGACGCCGGTACGTCGGACGTCGCGCACGTTGCGCGTTACCAGCGTCATCGAATGAACCAGCGCCGTCGCCGCGAGCAGGCCATCCACGGCGGCGACCGGATCGGGGACATTCAAGCGTCCCCACTGATCCGCAACCTCGGCGTCGACCGGCAACACCCGCGCTGCGTGGCTCTCGACGAGCTCGTGGATCCACCGATCGAGCGTGGCGGCGGCCGGCGGATCACGGCGTCTCAGCCCCTCGACCCCGTGGCGAAGCTCGCCGATCACGAGTACCGACAGATACACCGCCTCCTCGTCGACCGCCTCGAACCAGGCGCGCACCCCGGCATTGGCCCGACGCCCCTTGCGAAGCTCCGAGATGACGTTGGTATCGACGAGAAACTTCACAGAGTCACCTTGCGGCCCGCAGAACGCTTGATCGCGAAGTCCGCGTCGTCACCGACATTGGGCATCGCAAGCATGTGGTCCTTGAGGCTCACCGACGGTCGCGGTTGAAGCGCGGCTCGCAGGATCTCGCGGTGTTCGGCCTCGGCCGATCTGCCATGCTCGGCTGCTCGCCGCTTGAGCAGGTCGACCAGGCCCTTGTCGATGTCACGTACGATGAGCTGCGCCATTGCTAGCAATGATAGCATCATGTTTCCTACCCACGACCGGCTTCAGCGCCGGGACTGCATGGCCAGCCGGCCTGGATCGGGTTCATGCTGGGCCCGAACCAAGGCGCGCTTGCGCAGCCGAAACCTGACAGACCCCTGACACAACGAACGGCTAGGTTACTAGCCGTACTGGCCCAGGCCGGTTCCTTCTGAGGAGAATTGTCATGAAGCTCTATTTCCACCCGCTGTCCGGAAACTCGCGCCGTGTCCTGCTCGTGGCGACCCACCTCGACATCGCCCTCGAGCGCGTCATCGTCGATCTGCCCAAGGGTGAGCAGCGCGGTGCCCTGCACCTGGGCCGCAACCCGAATGGGCGCGTCCCGGTCCTCGACGACGACGGCTTCGTGCTCTGGGAGTCGCGCGCCATCATGATGTATCTGGCTGAAAAGACGCCAGGTCAGACCCTGCTTCCGGCCGATGCCCGCGGCCGCGCCGAAGTGACCCGCTGGCTGTTCTGGTGTGCGGCCCACATGGCCCCGGCGAACACGGTCCTGGTGTTCGAGAACTTCGTGAAGGCGGTGTCGGGCCGCGGGCCCGCCGATCCCGTCGAGGTCGCCAGAGGAGAGGCGCTCGTCGCGCAGTTCGCCCCCATCCTGGACGCGCATCTCGCGGACAAGACCTGGGTCGCGCTGGATCGGCTGACGCTCGCGGACTTCTCCCTGGCCTCGTCGTTTGCCCTCGCCGGTCCGGCGCGCCTGCCGATCGGCGACTACGCGAACCTCCGGGCCTGGCTGGGGCGCGTGCAGGAGCTCGACGCGTGGAAGCGCACGGTACCGCCCGTGCCGCCGGCGGCCCGCGGTTGATCGGCCGTTGTCCAGCGGCGCGGCGTCAAGCGACATGCGGCACCAGCTCTGCGGTCGGGTCGACATCGCGGTAGGCGGCGGCCTCGAGCAGGCAGCCGGCGTCGATGTGGTCCTGGCCGAGCAGATCGGCAATGGTCCGGGCTACCTTGATGACCCGGTCGATGCTGCGTGCGGTGAACGAGCGGCGGTGCTCCACCAGCTGAGCGAGGGTGCGTTCACCGAGGCTGTCGAGCTGGCAGGTCGCGCGCATGACGGCGCTGGACATCTCGGCGTTGCAGCGCAGGTTCCAGGGCCGGAGGCGGGCGATCTGGCGGTCGCGGGCCGCGGCGACGCGCGCACGGATCGCGGCCGAGGATTCGCCGGGGTCGGCGCGGCGGAGCTCGCGGAGCGGGACCGGCTGGACGTAGATCTGGAGGTCGATACGGTCGAGCAGCGGGCCCGAGAGGCGGAGCTGGTAGCGTTCGATCGCGCCCGGGCTGCAGATGCATTCACGGGCATTGGAGTTGAGCCAGCCGCACGGGCAGGGATTGGCGGCGGCGACGAGCAGGAACGACGCGGGGAGCTTGAGCGCACCGTGGACACGGTCGATCGACACGGTGCGTTCCTCGAGGGGCTGGCGCAGTCCCTCGACCGAGCCGCGGGCGAACTCGGGGAGCTCGTCGAGGAACAACACGCCGTTGTGGGCGAGCGAGATCTCGCCGGGGCGCGGGGTGCTGCCGCCGCCGATCAGCGCCGCGGACGAGATCGTGTGGTGCGGGGCACGGAACGGGCGGGTGTCGATCAGGCCATGGGCGAGGCCGAGGGCCGAGTAGATCTTGGTGGTCTCGAGGGCCTCGGCGCGGGTCATGTCCGGGAGCACGGTTGGAATCCGACGCGCGATCATCGTCTTGCCGGTGCCAGGCGGTCCCGCGAGCAGGACGTTGTGACCGCCGGCGACCGCGACCTCGACGGCGGCGCGCGCGAGGGTCTGACCGCGAACCTCGGCCATGTCGACCGTCGTGGCGCGGAGCGCGCGACTGCGGCCGGGTGACGGCTCGCGCAGGATCTGTTCGCCGCGCAGGGTGGCGATGACCTCGCCGAGGTGGCGCGCGGCGTGGATCGCGATGCCGTCGACGACCTCGGCTTCCGCCGCGCACGGATCGGGGATGACGACGCCGCGCATGCCGGCGGCACGGGCGAGCATGGCGGCGGCGAGCACGCCGCGCACCGAGCGCACGGTGCCGTCGAGCCCGAGCTCGCCCAGCACCAGGAGGTCGGCGAGCGCGGCGGGATCGACGACGCCTTCGGAGATCAGCACGGCGAGCGCGATCGGTAGATCGAGCCCACAGCCGGGCTTGCGCAGATCGGCCGGCGCGAGGTTGATCGTCACGCGCTTGAGCGGCAGGTCGTAGCCGACGGTCTTGAGCGCGCTCTGGATCCGCGTCGCGCCTTCTTTGACCGACGGCGCGGCGAGGCCGACGACGCTGTATTGCGGCAGGCCGCGGGCGATCGTGCATTCGACATCGACGAGGGCAGCGTCGATGCCAACCAGGGTGCAGGATTTGACGGTTGCGACCACGCCGCGGCACAAAGCAGATTGCGCGCCAAGTTGCGGGTGTTAGGGATCAGCTGGTTCGACGGCGACGTGGCCGGCAGACGGACAGCATGTCCGGATTCCGGCCGGACACCGGACAAGATCACATCGCTGACGCTAGCCAACACCGAGCCGGTGCAAGGCGGCGCCGCCAAACTCAAGTCTCTTTGCTAAACGCATACTGGAGTGCCGCGCGGAGATATGGTACGTATCGATACGCAGGTCGGATGTATGCGGCGACGCCGCTGCCGAGATTGCGAGGAGGTGCGCCGTATGAACTCGCTGAACGGTCGGCGGCAGGCTCTGGCAACACGAGCGCGGGAGCCAACCATCGTGCCCACCGGCGAAGGCCTGGGTGCGCTCGTCGAAGGCGTCCATCTCGGGGCGCTGACGGACACCGAATTTGCCACCGTGACCCATGCATGGCTGGCGCATTCGGTGCTCGTGTTTCGCGACCAAGTGCTCGACGACGCCGCGCTGATCTCGTTCAGCCGCCGGCTCGGCGATCTCGATTGGGCTCCGATCCAGGAGACCGGCCGGCGCTTCGTGGAGGGGTTTCCCGAGATCTACATCGTATCCAACGTGACAGTGAATGGCGAGCCAATCGGCAGCCTCGGCCACGGTGAGGCGGTGTGGCACACGGACATGTCGTATCTGGAGGTCCCGCCCAAGGCGAGCGTCCTTTATTCGATCGAGATTCCCCCGGTGGGCGGGAATACCTTCTTTTGCAACATGTACGGTGTTTACGACGCGCTGCCACCGGATCTGAAGGCGCGCATCGCACACCTGAAGATCAAGCACGACGGCACCTATAATAGTGGTGGTTACCTCCGGCACGGCGTCACGCCGACCGATGACCCGAGGAGCTCGCCGGGCACCGTGCACCCGCTGGTCTACACGCATCCAGACACCGGCCGCCGGGCGCTCTATCTCGGCCGGCGGCGCAACGCCTACCTGCTCGGGCTCGATCTCGCCGAGTCAGAGGCGCTGCTCGACCAGCTCTGGACGTTTGTCGACCGCCGCGAGCTGGTCTACAACCACCGCTGGCGGGTTGGCGACGTGGTCCTGTGGGACAACCGATGCACAATGCACCGGCGAGATGCATTCGCCGCTACCGATCGCCGGATCCTGCATCGTACGCAGGTCAAGGGCAACGCTCGACCGGCCTGATGGACAGCACTTCGCGAGGGAGGAACCGGCCATGCGCACATCCAGACTCGTCAACTCGAACAAGGTTCTGCTGCTGCTCTGCGTCATGTACTTCTTGCTCTACGTCGATCGAGTCAACCTGTCGACGGCGGCGCCACTGATCCAATCGGATCTCCATCTCAGCAACACCGAGCTCGGACTGGCGTTCTCGGCGTTCGCGTATCCGTACGCGTGTTTCCAGCTGATCGGCGGGTGGCTCGGCGACCGATTCGGCCCGCGCATCACGCTCGTCGTCAGCGGCATCGTCGTCGTCGTGGCGACCGCCGCGCTCGGCCTCGCCGGCGGCCTCGGTTCGCTGTTCGCGACGCGGTTCGCGCTCGGCCTCGGGGAGGGTGCCACGTTTCCGACCGCGACGCGCGCGCTGGCTACATGGCTCCCCGCGAACCGGTGGGGCTTCGCGCAGGGCATCACCCACTCCGCCGCGCGCCTCGGCAACGCGGCGACCCCGCCGTTGATCGCGCTCATGGTGGCCCTCGTGTCCTGGCGTGGGTCTTTCGTCGTCCTGGCGGTCGCCACCCTGCTCTGGGTCGTCGCGTGGGGGTGGCTGTACCGAGATGATCCCCAGCACGCCCGGCCGCGCAGTGAGCCACCCGTGTTGCAACCGGCGGTCGCCCGCGACCACGGCGCGCCATGGTGGCCGCTGTTCCGGCGCATGCTGCCGGTCACCGCGGTCGACTTCTGCTACGGCTGGACGCTCTGGCTGTTTCTGAGCTGGGTCCCGTCGTTCTTCTACCAAAGCTATCATCGCGATCTGAAACATTCGGCGATCTACTCCGCGGGCGTGTTCGCAGGCGGTGTCGTGGGCGACACCGTCGGTGGCATCCTCAGCGATCGGATCCTGAAGCGAACGGGCAATCTCGTCGCCGCGCGGCGCAACGTGATCGTGACCGGCATGCTCGGCGGCTTCGTGTTCCTGCTGCCGGTGATCTTCATCCACGACGTCAACATCGCGGCCGCGTCGCTCTCGCTTGCGTTCTTCTTCGCCGAGCTGGTCGTCGGCCCGATCTGGGCGGTCCCCATGGACATCGCACCACGCCACGCGGCGCTGGCCAGCGGGATGATGAACTTCGGGTTCGGTGTCGCCGGCATCATCTCTCCCGTGGTGTTCGGCTACCTGATCGACGTCACCGGCAGCTGGACGCTGCCATTTGCCGGCTCGGTTGCGCTGCTCCTGCTCGGCGCAGTTCTGGCGTTCAGAATGCGCCCGGATCGACCGTTCGAGTCACCGCGGGCGACCCATCGTTCGCCGTGAACTATCGCATCGCTCGAGCCCGACTGGACGGGGTGTGCGCGGGTCCGCGTCGCCGGCACGTGCAGGACCGCGCTCCCCATCCCGGTTCGGCGTACCGCCCGGCAAGTTTCGCGCCGCAACCGCGCCGCCACGTAGTGTTACTGCTCGATTCGGTGGTAGCCGATGCGGACACAGCCCCAGTGCTGGCCGCGGACCATGACCGGTACCGAGATCTCGTAGATCACATCACCGGACTCACGCTGGATGCGCTGCTGCAGATAGCGCGCGCGGTTCTTGCCGGCAGCGAAGCTGGCGAGGTCGCCGAGCAGCCGGCGGCCCTGGTTATTGACATAGTCCGCGGCCGCGTCGCCGGTGAGTGGCTGGTTGTAGCGCGAGTTGTGCACTGCCACGTAGCCGTTGATGTCGGTGATGATCGCGTAGACCTGGGTCGGCGACCTCGCGAGCGCGCGATCTTGAGGGGCGACGAAGTCGCGCTGCGCGAGCGCGTCGTACGGCGTGGCGAACTTGTACGGATCGGTCTTGGGGACCGGCAAGTAGATCCGCGCGAACAGCCGGTCCTGGCTGATCGACTGCGAGCTGATCCAGCGCTCGAGCACCTGCGTGGCGTCGCTGGCGAGCTGCTCGGCGGTGGCGAGGATCTCGCGGTCCTGTGCGCTGAGGCTATCGGAGGACGTGCTCGGCGAAGCCGTGGCCGGCTGAGCGAACGAGGGGGTGGGGAGCGCGCAGGCGGCGGCGATCAGCGCGAGCGCGAATCTACGTTGGATCGTCCGGATCATGGAAGTCATTGCTCCGAGGTGCAGGGGAAGAGGGGACTCAGCGGTCGATCCGGGCGATCGCGGCCGCCAAGCTGGCGCGCAGCCGGTTGAGCGCCTTGGCCATCTGGCCAATTTCATCGGTGGTGGACGGCTTGATCTGCTTGTCGAGCCCCTCGCCAGTGCTGATGCTACCGGCGAGCCGGGCGAGCTCCTCGAGCGGGCGCATCGAGCGCCGCAGCATGAAGAACATGGCGCCGATCGACGTCACCGCGAGTAGCCCGAACACCAAGCTCAGCTGGAGGACGATGGTGCGCCGGTGAGCCGCGATCGAGGTGCGCGCCACGCCGACGCGGAACGTGCCCCAGTGCTGGCCCTTGACGTACACCGGCGCCGACACGTCCCAGATATGGTCGCCGGTGTCGCGCAGGTATTCCTGGACCAAGATCGGCGCGGTGTTGTGGCTCGCGGCGATGTGGATATCTTGTCCGAACTTGCGCTTGGCGCGATAGCCAGCGAGGTCCTTCGCGCGGTCGCCGGTGATCGCGAGCTCGAACCGCGAGACCTGGCTGGGCGCGTAGCCATTGACGTCATTGCCGAGCGCATAGAAGAAGTCGGTCGACGACTCGAGGATCTTGTCCTGGACCGGCGTCAGCACCCGATCGCAATACGCGTCGTACGCGGTGTGGAACCGCGGGATGTCACCCCAGTCGTAGCCCTTGATCTCCTCGTAGGTCGGCTCCATCAGGTCCTTGAGTGAGAAGAACCCGGCCTCGACGCCCGCTTCGAGCGCCGAGGCGTACATCCGCGCCCCCATGGTCGCGGCGGCCTTGCCCTGGTTGATGATCATCCGCTCGACCTCGGCGCCTTCATTGGCAGTGATGAGGTATCCGGCGAGGACCATCGGCGGCAGTGACACTGCGGCCAAGGCGATCGAGACTTTGAGGCTGAGTTTGCTTTTGATGAGCTGCAACATCGTCGAATATACATCCTGGACAAGAGAGGCATCGTGGGCGTGCGTCGTACACCCCGTCCGCCGTAGCGGTCGGTGCTTGTGGAGCTGGCGAGTCCGTACGTGACGACGAGTACAAACGCGGGTGCGCTCGTGCTCCGTGCGTTCCGAGGGATGGAGGATTACAACCTATTTGCAGGCGATGTCACTCGACGCGAACAGTGTTACTGCCGAGTGTGCATGAAGCCCGTAGCTCGCAAGATCTACGAGAACCTCGGATAATGCAAGAGTTAACAGCGCCGCGCCGACGGGCTGTGTCAACTCGAGATGTCGGTGTCAGTGAGCGGGTGTAGTGATTCGGTATCTGATCGACTCAATAATGAGCTTTACGTTACAGATCCGGTGAGAGATATAAGCAATGATTGACTGGCGAGCTGGCAAGCTGTGCGTCGTGGATGACCGACACGACCACCGTCTCGCGCCGCTCGATCGCTGCGGGTAGGCGAGGCTCAGCACTTTGGCAGCTGGTGCGCCAGTGCCAGTCGACGCTTGGGATCGGACTCACTGGTGACCTGCCGGAGCAGCGCGGCGCGTCGGTCACGACAGCTGTCGCGCTCGGCGGCGCGGGCCGGGTCGCGGTCGCGGTCGCGCTCGGCGGCGCGGTCACGCTCGGCGGCGCGGTCGCGCTCGGCGGCGCGGTCACGCTCGGCGACGCGGGCTGCATCACCTGCGATCGCCGCGTCGTGCGCCGTCACCGCGTCGCGCACGATCTGCGCGTCGTGCACGTCGCGCGCGACCTCGACATCGGAGACATACGTTGCCGCGTTGCCGCGTTCTGCGGTGGGCGGCAGCGAGGTCGCGCGCGCGGGGGCGGTGTAGCCCTCGACGGCGAGCTCGGAGAGCACGCCCTGCGCGACGGCGGCCTCGGCCCGCCCGTTCAGGTGCGCTTCGACGAGGTCTGCGCGCAGCCGCAGCGGGGCGCAGGGCAGGTCGAGTCCATCCTTGGTGCACGGCTCCTCGCCCGCGAGCGTCGGCTTCCCGAGCAGGTGGATCGTCGATCCCTCCGGTGCGGGGGCGATCCAGACGTAGAACACCGAGCCGATGCTCGCGAGCTCGGGCGGCCACGCGGCAGCCCTGTCCGCCGCGCTCGCGCGGTCGATCTTCGCCAGCTTGAGAAGCCGCTCCCCGGTCGCTGGATCGCGATACGCGTCCGCGACGGCGTAGTCCCGGATCCCGAACAGGCGGACGAGCTCGCGCCCGGTCTCATCCACGCCGTGCGCAGTCGCGGCGCCGGAAAGCGTGCGCGCGAGGAGGGATCGGCTCGACGGAAACGTCGACGTCTCGGCGACACAGCCGGAGAGCCCGAGGGCCAGCACGAGGAGAGAACGATTCATTCCGCGCACCATTTGATAGCGCCGCGTGGGTGTCAACTGCGACGCGCGCGAAACGACGGTTGCCGGAGGTTGCCGGGCCACTGGTCGCTAGCGCGAGCGGGTCTCTACTTCGCGTCGTACGTTTCGGGTGACGCCGTGAAGCGCCTGGATACGTGTCGAGACGGTCAACGTATTGGAACGAGTAGATCTCGAAGTCCGAATTCCGTCCGAATTCCGTCCGAATTCCGTCCGGGCACCGGACGATGCTGCGTCGTGTGGCGGCTACTTTAAAACAGCGGGCAACCTCGTCGGAAGCTCGATCTGGGGCACGTCGGCACGTTCCATCCTGCCAGAGCCGCAGTGGCGTGAAGCGGCAAAGGCCTTCAGCCGGCGGTCGATGCCAGTTGCCGGTCGCTGTCCCGGAACGCACCTCCATGCCCCACATTTCTGAACAGGTAGCAATAAGGCCCACCTCGCGGCGCTGCGATCGGCTCGGTAGGGACCCGCCGCATGGGGAGCGCGCGTCGGTCCGTCCGATCTGGCGAGCTAGCGATCGGTTGAGCGCTCAATCGATCGAACTTAGGGCCGAACTGCCGACACGTGGTCGCACGTCTCGGTCCGGTGCAAGACCGAGGAAGCCGCGACACGGGAGCTGTTCAACGATATGACATGGCTACAAGAAACGCTGAGCGTCATGCCGTCCGGAAGGCCGTACGAGCTGTTCGTGGATTCCGGTGGGACCTGCACCGAACGCGAGTCGTCGAACGATGGGAGCCCCCCATTGTGCGGGATTCTCGGGTTCATCAGTGACCGGTCGTGCGGATCGGTGGTGAGCGCTGCGACCCAGGACGTCATCGCCTCGTGTGACGCGATCGACGACGCCGCGACCCGCGGCTGGGTCGCGGAGCTGACCAACGAGCTCGTCGGTCGATTCAAGAGCTCGCTGTTTCGCCACGGCGCCGTGGTCGCGATGTCGATCCCGGTGGTGCTGACGGCCACCCAGCTGATGCCGCTGCCACGCACCCAGATCCAGCCGATCCGGCTGGTGATCGGCAATGACGCCGTCGCGATCTGGCTCGAGGCCGAGGCTTTGCTCGAGCTGTCCGGACCTGGCGCTGATTTGGCGGTCGCCGCCGAAGCCGAAGCAATGTTGATCTGATCGACGCGGCCAACCGGATGACCTCGTCGCTTCAACACGGCCATCGTCAACGCGGCCCTCTTCAACAAGGCCCTCTTCAACAAGGCCCTCTTCAACAAGGCCCTCCATGATTTCGCACGCTGTCGGCAGAACCAGCTCGGGCGTTTCGGTCGCGCGGCTGCGGACGTTCGTCCTGATCGCCCTGGTGACGGGGGTCGCTGGGTTCACCGGCGTGATGGTCACGTCCGTGAACTCGCTGTCGGAGGAGCTCGGACCCGAGGTCCAGGCCGATCTTGAGTGGCGCGCCATGCACGGGGCCCAGGAGGTAGCCAAGTTCGCCGAGCTCGGCCTCGCGGTCGCCGCGCCGGCCCGGGTCACCGCGGCGTTTGGCGCCTACGTGCGATCGTCCGACGTGCGAGCGATCTTCGCATTCGATTCCCAGAACGAGCTGGTCGCGCACCACGGCGAGGCGATGCCGCTCGGGCCGGTGTTCGCCGCCGTGCCGGGGACCGCCGTCTACGGCCCAGGCTACGTCGCCAGCTGGTCGCCGTCCGAGCTCGACGGTAACCCGGTCGGCAAGGTCGCGATCGTGGTCTCGACCGTCCGGCTGACCGACGCCGAGCGCCTGCTGTCGCGGGTCTCGATGATCGCGCTGGTCGCCGGCGGCGTCGGCGCCGTGCTCGGCGCGCTGGTCATCATGTTCTTCACCCGGCAGGTCGCGTTGCGCGATCGCCAGCTCCAGGTCTACGCCCACAACCTCGAGGACATGGTCGAGGCGCGGACCCGCGAGCTCGACGAGCGCAACCGCGGCATGCGGCTCGTGCTCGACAACGTCGCCCAGGGCTTCATCACGACCGACCTGTACGGCGTGATGGCGAGCGAGCGCTCGGCGGTGGTCGATCGCTGGCTCGGCGAGCCGCCGCCCGGCGCCACGTTCAACGCCTACATCGAACCCTACGGCCCCGATCTCGCGACCTGGTTCGAGCTTGGGCTCGACGGCCTACGCCAGGGCGATTCGATCGACTTGTGCCTCGGCCAGATCCCGCCGCGGGTCACCGTTGGGGGCAAGACGCTGGACGTCAGGTACTCGCCGATTCTGCGCGACGACAAGCTGGAGCGCCTGCTCATCATCATCAGCGACATCACAGAGCAGATCATCCGCGAGCGCAGCGAGCGCGAGCAGCGCGAGATCGTTGCGATGTTCCAGCGGATCACCTCCGACCGCTCCGGGTTCGACGAGTTCGTGGAGGACGGCGCCGGCCTGGTCGCGGCGTTGGCCACGCCGGGCGATCCGCTGGTCGAGCGCCGCACGCTCCACACGCTGAAGGGCAACTGCGCGAGCTACGGGCTCGAGAGCTACGCGGAGCTGTGCCACAACATCGAGACCGAGCTCGGCGATCCGGACGAGCGACTGAGCGAGGCGCAGCGCAGCTCGATCGTCGCGGCGTGGTGCGACGCGACCCGGCGGTTCGTGATCCTGCTCGGCGGGACCCGGCGCAACGTCGTCGAGATCGAGCTGGGGGAGCTGGCCCGCGTCGTCGACAAGGCCCAGCAGGGCATGTCAGGGCGGGAGCTGGCGCCGGTCTTGACCTCGTGGTCGCACGAGCTGGTCGCACGGCGATTCCAGCGGCTGGCGACCTACGCCACGCGGTTGGCCTGCGAGCTCGCCAAGGGCGAGCTGTCGATCTCGATCGCCGCCGACGAGATCCGGCTCGAGGCCACGCCGTGGGCGGGGTTCTGGAGCTCGATGGTCCACGCGGTGCACAACGCGATCGACCACGGCGTGGAGCCGCCCGAGGTGCGCACCGCAGCCGGCAAGCCGGTGCGCCCCCGGCTCGCGTTCTCGGCGGTCCGCGAGCGCGGCAGCGTGGTGATCACCATGGCGGATGACGGCGGCGGGATCCGGTGGGACGCGGTGCGCGACAAGGCGCGGCGGGTCGGCCTGCCCGCCGACACCCAGGCCGACCTCGAGAATGCGCTGTTTGCCGACGGCTTCTCGACCGCGCAGGCGGCCAGTGAGGTGTCGGGCCGCGGCGTTGGGATGTCGGCGCTGCGCGACGCCGTGATCCAGCTCGGCGGCACGATCGCGATCGAGAGCCACCCCGGCCAGGGCACGACCCTCCGGTTCCGGTTCCCCGAGCGCGAGCTCGAGGCGACGGTGATGCGCCAGCCGGTCGCGACAGCAACGCTGGTGCCGCTAGGCCCGCTGTGAGTCGGCGAGCGCGCCCGCAGGTCCCATGGCCGTGCGACGACCTGATGTCGAGTCCATGATGTCCATGATCGCTGCCGTGCTCAACGCCGCGTCGGTGGCAATACCGTGGCTTCGAGGTGGCGCACGCGGTCGGGCAGATCGGCGTACTTGTCGTCGACCGCCGAGATCTGCGTCGACATCGATTCCTGGATTGCCTTGGTGTGGCGTGCGAGCTCTGTCAGGAGGCGCTCCAGCAGGGCTCCCCCCCAGATCTCGAGGTCGGCCTTGGTCGCGAGATGAGCGAGCCGCTGCTCGAGCTTCTGGTCGAGCTTCTGGTCGAGTTTTTGCTCGAGTTTTTGCTCGAGTTTTTGCTCGAGCTTTTGCTCGAGTTTTTCCTCGAGTTTCTGGTCGAGCATTTGTTCGAGTTTTTGCTCGAGGCGCAGCTCGAGTTGCTCGATCTCCGCCCGCAATTCGCCGCGTGTAACTGGCGTCGTCATGTCCGTTGCGTCGATCATGACTATACCTGTGCTGGGTCGGGAGTAACGAACCGCTCCCGCGTCGAACGTGGGGAGGCGAGCGGAGCCGATCGTGGTCGAGATCCATCCGACCCATTCGGCATGAGCTGCCGTCGTGTGAACCGGTAGGTGATCCGATAGCGCGGGGAGCAGAACGCGTGGCGAGCAGACATTGCCGCCGAAACAGCAAGAAGGCTGCCGAAGCAACGCGACGTGATTCTGCAGCGTTGGAGATGCTTGATGGCCGACTGCCGGACGGGCGTCCGGCTCCCGGCCGGACACCGGACAAGGGCAGGTCAGCGGAAGAGGTAGACGGCGCCGGCGTTCTCTGCGGCGTTGCTGGCTTGATCACCGTTGATGCCGGTCGCATCGCTGTCCTCGGCGGACGCACCGGCCGCGAGGATCGAGCCATCCGCGGACAGCGCGACGCTGTGGCCGAAGTTGTCGCCGGGACCGGTGTTGGATGCCTTGACGTAGGCGTGCTGGCTCCAGGTCGCGCCGCTGCGCGTGAGGAGGTACACCGCGCCTGCATCGGCGGCCGCGTCGTCGGTCTGGTCGCCGTCGACGCCGGTGGTGGCGCCGTCTTCGGAGACCGCTCCGACGGCGAGGCTCGAGCCATCTGCCGACAGCGCGACGCTGTGGCCGAAGTTGTCCCCGGCGCCTGGTCGGAGCGCTTCGAGGTCGGCCTGTAGCGTCCAGGACGCGCCACGCCCCGTGAATACGTAGACCGCGCCGGCCGCCGTGGGCATGGCAGCCACGGTGGTGCTGTCCTCGCGGGAGGCACCCACGGCGAGGGTCGCGCCATCACCGGACAGCGCGACGCTGTTACCGAACGCGCCGCTCGCTTCGCTGCTCCGGCTGAGCAGCTTGAATCGCTCGCTCCACGTCGTGTCGGTGCGCGTGAACACGTAGGCCTTGCCCACGTTGGTGACGGGGCTGGCTTCGCTGGAGGCGCCCACGGCCAGGATCGAACCGTCGGCCGACAGCGCGACGCTGGTGCCGAACTGATCGAACGCGATTGCGCTCGATGGCTTGATATAGGCCTGCTGGTTCCAGCTCGCGCCGGTGCGGGTGAACACGTAGGCCGCACCGGCGTCTTGCGCCGAGTCGTCGCCGGGGTTCCCTCCGCTGTCCTCGCCGTTCGCGCCGACCGCGAGGGTGGTGCCATCGGCGGACAGCGCGATGCTGCGGCCGAAATTGTCCTCGGGCCCCGCGTTGGACGCCTTGAGATAGGCGTCCTGCGTCCATGTCGTGCCGCTGCGGATGAACACGTAGGCGGCACCGGCGGCGGGCGCGGCGTTGTCGTCGGGGGTGCGGAGGCTGTCCTCGGAGGACGCGCCGATCGCGAGGGTGTCGCCATCGGCGGACAGCGCGACGCTGTCGCCGAACAGGTCGTCGGCCTCGGCGTTGGACGCCTTGACGTAGGCCTGCTGGCTCCAGGCCTGACCGCTGCGCGTGAAGACGTAGACCGCGCCGGCGTACATGGCCGCGTTGTTAGCCTGGCTGACCCCGCTGCTGGCCTCGTGGAATGCACCCACGGCCAGGGTCGAGCCATCGGCCGACAGCGCAACGCTGTGACCGAAGCTGTCGCCAGCGCCGGTGTTGGACGCCTTGCCATACGCCTGCTGGGCGAGCCCGCCGGAGGGAGATGCGTCGAGCGTGGCGTCGGCCCCGGCGTCGGCGCCGAAGAACCTCTCGAGGGGAACGTTGCACGCCCAGGTCACGCCGATGCCCAGCCACGCCAGGCCGCGCATCATCAAAACGATCCGCTCGCCGTGACGACGAGCTGACCGTTCGACGCCATCGGCGCCACCGCGATGGCCGGCCGCGACTCGGGCGCGCCGGTGAACCACAGGATGCCGGCGGTGATCGCGGCGGCCGCCCCGACGCCGAACGCCGCGTTGGCGCCGATCGCGAGCTGATGCCCGGACCGGATGAGCTCGTTGGCGCGGACCGCGTGATCACAGGCGACCCGGGGATCGGGACACAGGTCATACGCATCGTGTTTCCGGCGCTGCGCCAGCTCACCGAGCACGACGCCCGCGGCGATCCCGATCGCCCCACCGCCGGCGGCGGCGACCGCGAGCTTGCGCCGCGAGCTCCATATCGATCCCGGGGTCGAAGCTGCGGTCACGCCGGGGGCACGCGTCGCCGCCGAGCCGGGCGCGCTCGTCTCGTGCCGGCCGCGCGGGGGTTGCTCGCTCGTGGCGGGGCCCAGGGCCGGTGGTTCGCGGGTCGCGGGGCTCGGCGTGGCGTCGTCGAGCCAGGGGATCCCGACCACCTGCGCGTCGTGCTCCGCGGCCACCGCGATCGAGGTCGACCACCCGGCGCGGCCGGGAGCGCGAGCCGCGATGCGATAGCTGCCACCGTCGACGGGCAGCGCCTGTCGCCAGGCCGCCGGATCGACGATCTCGTCATTGCGCAGGATCTCGAGGCCCCGGACCCGGTGATCGTCCGGGACATCGATGCGCAGGGTCGATAGCCGTGGCTCGAGCTTGGCGGCCCGCGCCGTGGCGGTGGCGTGCATCTGTTGCGATGCGAGCGCCGTGGCGCCGCGGGTCAGCCGTGCGACCTCGAGGTACAGGCCCCATGCCGTGGCGAGCTGGCCATTTCGCTCGCGACAGTTCGCCTGATTGAGCAGCGTCGGCGTGGTCGGGTCCAGCTTCTGGCTTGCGTCGAACGCCGCGCACGCCTCGGCGATCTTGCCGGTGGCCATCAGCTCCTTGCCCTGACGGAACATGACCTCGGCGTGCGCGGCCTCGGGCTGTGCGTGAGCCGGCACGGTGCCCCCAGCCACGAGCGCGATGACCGACGCCAGCCAAGCGTGTCTCATGCGGACCACCACGAGCACGAGCGTCGTATCACGCTAGGCACGTCCGGTCGCGCCCGCAACGCGAGCGCATGCCGCATTTTGAGGCGGGCGCCGTGCGGCGCGTCGCGTCGGTCCGGGACCCCAACGGTCACGCCGGATTACGGTGCTCGCCAGACGCCTTGACGGCTCGAAATCCGATGGCTCATGCTTTCGCGGCGATGCGCGGGGGTGAATCGATCGGCGGATACCGTCTGGTGCGCCGGATCGGTGAGGGCGGCATGGGCGTGGTCTGGATGGCGGAGCACGCCGTGCTGGGCCGCCGCGCGGCGATCAAGATCCTGCATTCCGAGCACTCGACGCGGGACGGCGTCGTCACGCGGTTCTTCAACGAGGCGCGCGCGGCGACCGCGATCTCGGATCCGGGCATCATCCAGATCTTCGACGTCGGCCGCCATGACGACCGGGCGTACATCGTGATGGAGCTGCTCGAGGGCGAGGCGCTCGACGCCCGGTTGCGCCGGGTGGGCGTGCTCCCGGTCGGCAACGCGCTGCGGCTGTGCCGCCAGGTCGCGAGCGCGATCGGCGCGGCGCACGCGCGCGGAATCATCCATCGCGATCTCAAGCCCGAGAACATCTTCGTCGTGCGCGATCCGGAGGTCCCCGGTGGGGAGCGCGCCAAGGTGCTCGACTTCGGGATCGCAAAGCTCGCCGACCACTTCGGGCTTCGCGTCAAGACCAACGCCTCGGCGATCATCGGCACCCCGCCGTACATGTCGCCCGAGCAGTGCCGCGGCGCCGGGCAGGTCGATCTGCGCTCGGACATCTACTCGCTCGGTTGCGTGCTGTTCGCGCTGGTCGTCGGTCACCCGCCGTTCGAATCGTCGGGGGCGGGTGTGCTGATCATGCAGCACCTCTCCGATCCGCCGCCCCGCCCGTCGACGTGCGTGCGCGGCGTGCCGCCCGAGGTCGACGACCTGATCCTGCGTTGCCTCGCGAAGCGTCCCGAGGACCGGTTCGGGTCGGGGGCCGAGCTCGCGGACGCGATCGATGTGCTGGCGTCGCTGGCGCCGGTCATCGAGGCGGTGCCCGTGGAGCACCCCGCGGTGATCTCCGAGGTCGCGACCACGCTCGGCTCCTCGGCGACGTACCGGACCCCGCCGACGATCGCACCGGCTGCGCACGGTCGGCGCCGGCTGTTCGCCGGGATCGCCGCGGCGGTGGTGGTCGGTGGCGTCGCGACCATCGCCGCGTCGCTGCGCGGGCTGCCATCGCCGGAGGGCGTGCCGCACGCGGCGGCACAGCCACCGCCGCCGGCCGCGGCGGCGCAGTCACCGCCGATCATCGATCCGCGACCCGCGCAGGCGAAGTCCGAGCTGCGCGCGCTGCTGGCGGCGTTCGCGACCTGGGCGGTCGATCATGCCGGAGCGCCGTGTCCGACCAGCGCCGAGCTCGGTGGGCGCGCCGACCCGTGGAACCGGCCCTACGAGCTGACGTGCACCGATCAGCCCGCCGACCAGGTGATCGGCGCGCGCTCGAGCGGCCCCGATCGCACGATGGGCACCGATGACGATCTGGTGTCGTGGGCGCTCGACGACGCGATGAAGCTGGCGCGGGGCGCGCGCTGGATCGCGGCGCCTGCGCGGCGGCGGGTGGTGGCGGCTCCGGCTCCGGCAACCGACGCGGCGCCGCGCAGGCCGCTGTCCAGGAAGCCTGCACCGCGCGGCCAGATCCACTCGGATGGCGATGGCATCGTCGACCGCGATGGCGACGGCATCCCCGACGAGCGATAGCGCAACCGGGATCCGTCCCCCGGGCGTCCGTCGAGGCGTCCGGGCGTCCAGCCGTGGTTGCAATGTTTCTTCATACAGCAGCCGCCGTTCGCGAAACACCGGGGCTCCATCCTGGTCCAGTGAAAGGACGATTCACATGACCTGTCTCGCAATCGCGATCGGAATCCTCGGTTTCGCGGCGATGCGCCGCGCGCACCGCCGCAGCTATTACGGCAGCTTCGGGTACGGCTGGCACGGGCCGTTCTGCGGCGGCCACGGTTACGGTCATCACGGCTTCGGGTTTCGCCACGCGCGCGGCCGGATGATGCTGCATGCGCTGTTCTCACGGATCGACGCGTCGCCGGCGCAGGAGCGCGCGATCATCGGCGAGGTCGACAAGCTGCAGGACCGGGTGCGCGGCGCGAAGGCCGGGGTGCAGGATGCGCGCGGCGATCTCGCGGCGGCGGTGCGCGGCCCGGTGCTCGACGACGCCGCGCTCGGTGCGGTGCTCGGCCGGGTCGACGCGGCGACCGGCGAGGCGCGCTCGGCGGTGGTCGATGCGCTGCGCGGGATCCACGGTGTGCTCGATGACAAGCAGCGCGCGCAGGTCGCGGATCTGCTGGATCGCGGCGGCGGCGGCTGGTGGCGCGGCCCGGGCCCGTACCGATGAGGGCGCGCGAGGAATCCAGGCCGGATCAAGTAAGCTAACGCCGTGCGGGTCCTGTTGATCGATGACGATGCGCGGCTCGCCGAGTTGCTCGACGACAACCTGCGGCCGCAGGGCGTGGCGCTGGTCCATGCCCCCGGGGGGCAGGCCGGGCTCGCCGCGCTCGCCGCGGGCGGGTTCGACGCGATCCTGCTCGACGTGATGATGCCGGGGCTCGACGGGCTGGCGGTGCTCCGCACGCTGCGCGACGCCGGACATCGCGTCCCGGTGATCATGTTGACCGCGCGGGGCGACGAGGCGGACCGTGTGGTCGGGCTCGAGCTCGGCGCCGATGACTACGTCGCCAAGCCGTTCTCGCCGCGCGAGCTGCTGGCGCGGCTGCGCGCGGTGTTGCGCCGGGTCCAGCCGGATACGCTGGCAGAGAAGCTGTCCGCCGCCGGGATCACGGTCGATACCGGATCGCGCGAGGCCTGGGTCGACGGCAAGTCGGTCGAGCTGACCGGCCTGGAGATCGACCTCTTGGTCGCGCTGCTGCGGCGGGCGGGCCGGGTCGTTCCCCGGGCCGCGCTGCTCGAGCTCGCCGGGCGCAACGACGTCACCGTGGGGGAGCGTGCGGTCGACGTTCATATCTCTCGCTTGCGCAAGAAGCTCGGCGATGATCCGCCCACCCGAATTCGCACGGTGCGCGGCGTGGGCTACGTGCTCGCCCGCGCGGCGGAGGATCCGTCATGAGTGACGATCGCGACGACGACGACGACGCGCGCGGCGCGCGGGACCGGGAGCGCGAGGCCCGGGAGCGCGAGCGCGCCGCCAAGGATCTCGAGCGCGAGCGCGAACGTGCCGCCAAGGATCTCGAGCGGCGGCAGGCCAAGGAGCTGGAGCGCGAGCGCGAGCGCGCCGCCAAAGATCTCGAGCGCGAACGCGAGCGTGCCGCCAAGGATCTGGAGCGCGAGCGCGAGCGTGCCGCCAAGGATCTGGAGCGCGAGCGCGAGCTCGAGGCCAAGGCGCTGGAACGCGAGGCCAAGGAGCTGGGCCGCGAGCGGGAGCGTGCTGCCAAGGAGCTCGAGCGCGAAGCCAAGGAGCTCGAGCGCGAGCAGGACCAGGAAGCCAAGGAGCTCGAGCGCAGCAAGCGGCTCCTCGAGCGCGAGACCCACGCCCTCGAGCGCGAGCGCGAGCGCGCCGCCCAGGACCGCGAGCGCGAGGCCGAGGCGCGCTTGCGAGGCGGCTCGGCCAGCGCCGCACCCGGACCCGGCGATCACACAGATCGGCCGGACGCTGCCTCGGATGACGCCGCCGCCGGGTCCGCCGATCCGGACGCCGGCGACCGCCGATGGGAGCGCCGCCACGAGAAGAAGTGGGCGCGGTTCGAGGAGGCGTGGCGCCGCAGCGCCGAGCATCGCGAGCGCTGGGAGGCCCGGCGCGCCCAGCACCGCGAGCGCTGGAAGCACCGTCGCCGGCGGTTCAAGGAGCTCGATCTCGAGCGCCAGATGTGGGAGCGGATGGGCCAGCACAAGCGCACCTGGGGCCCGTGGTGGATGCAGGCCCGGATGCGCCGCCGGATCTTCACGTGGCTCGCGCTGTCGTTCGCGAGCGGCGCGCTCGGCATGCACTTCTGGAGCTCGCTGCACTGGTGGCACGCGATCATCGCGATGATCGCGCTGTCGGCGACGTCGGGCCTGATCGCGTTCCGGCTGACCCGCCCGCTGATCATGGTGATCCGCGTCGCGCAGGACATCGGCGACGGCAAGCTGGAGACCCGGCTCGACGTCGACAGCCACGGTGGCGAGACCCGGCTGCTCGCGATCGCGATCAACGAGATGGCCGAACGCATCGAGCAGCAGGTCAAGGATCAGCGCCAGCTGCTCGCGGCGGTCTCGCACGAGCTGCGCACGCCGCTCGGCCACATGCGGGTGCTGATCGATACCGCGCGCGGCACCAGCGATTGCAAGGCGCTGTCCGAGCTCGAGTGCGAGGTGCTCGTGCTCGACGATCTGGTCGGGCGGCTGCTGGCGTCGTCGCGCCTGGAGTTCGGCAACCTCGACTGCCGGCCGATCGATCTCGGCGAGCTGGTCACCGACATCGCGACCGCGGCGGGGGTGGATCCCGAGGCGATCGAAGCGATCGGCGACGTCCGCGCGTCGGTCGATCCGACCCTGGTCCGCCGCGCGGTGGCAAACCTGCTCGACAATGCGCGGATCCACGGCGGCGGCGCGGTCGCCGTGCGGATCGAGCGGCGGGCCGCGCAGATCGCGATCGAGGTCGACGACGCGGGACCGGGCGTGGCCGCGGACCGCCGCGCGGATGCGTTCCGCGCCTTCGTGCCGTCGCGCGCCGGCGGCCTCGGCCTCGGCCTCGCGCTGGTGTCGCGGATCGCGGTGGCTCACAACGGCGGTGCGTGGATCACGGATCGCCCCGGGGGCGGCGCGCGCGTCGGGTTCACCGTCGAGCTGGCGCCGCGCTCGGCGGACGGCGCGCCGACTTGACGGTTACTCGGCGGCGATCGGGCCGCAGGCGAGAGCCTTGCCGGCCTTGCCCTTCTTGTCGTCGTGGAGCACCAGCGCGTGGCCGACCACAGCGGTGTCGCCGCCGAGCTGGATTCCCACGGCAGGGCCGACCTCGAGGCTGCTCGCGCCCTTGACGGCGGCGAACGGGACGTCGCCGCCCGCCATGGGCTTGCCCGCCTTGGTCGCGTTGACGCCGCAGTCCGCGCCCTCGTGCACGACCAGGTGGTACTTGCCGGCCTTGATGCCGTCGAACCAGCCCGTCGAGCCGACCGCGGTCGCTTGACCCTCCTCCTGCGTGAACGTCACCGTCGCGCCCTTGATCTTCGTACCCTTGACCGGCTTGAGCTCGGCCTGGGCGTGCCACGTCTTGGGCGGCGGCGCCGGCGGTGCCTCGGGCTCAGGCGCGGCTTCGGCCTTGGTCTTGCTGGTAGCCGTGGGCGCCGGATCGGGCTCGCTGTCGGGGTCGGGCGGCTTGGGCTGCTCGGCTGCGGGCTTGTTTCCACCGCACGCGGCGATCGCGAGGATCGAGAGGAGGATCGTGGTGTGCTTCATGGCGTGTTACCTGGGCGAACGCTCTCATGGATCACGCCGCCGATGTGGGTGTTGGGGCGTGCTCCTGTGACGCACGAGACCCCGGTCCGCCTCGCGTGCAAGCGCAGCGCGATTGCAGGTACCATCCACCCAAGGGCTGGAAATGCGGAGAGTTCCCGCGCATTGGGTCCCGGATGTCAACCGTGCCGCCGAGCCATGGCTCTATGGAGTCAGCGTGCAGGTTCGAGGACAAATGCTTAGTGGAGCTCGCCTAGAAGTGGGGCCAAGAGCAGACGCAAGGAGCCGCCTGCTGGGCGAGCTCGCCGCCGCACCGGCGCGCAAGGGTTACGGCATCGCTTACGACCTGCTCGGCAACCGTGCCGAGGCAGAGGAGGCGGTGCAAGAGGCCCTCGCGCGCGCGTGTGAGTCGATTGCTGATCTGCGTGACCACGCCGCCGCCCCGGCGTGGTTCCTGCGCATCGTGACGACGATGTGCTTGCGCACGCTGCGGCGGCGGCGGCTGCGGCGGCGGCTGTTCGGCTGGTGGCCCGGCAAGGACGAAGAGGCCTCCGCCGCCCCGGTCAGCGCGGACACCGGCACCGATGATATCGCCGAGCGGATGCACGGCACCGGGGGGCCCGCTCCGCGCGAGGCCCTCGAAGATCACGAGGCGCTCGGCGCGATGCTGGGGCGCCTCGAGCAACTCTCACCGCAGCAGCGCACCGCGCTGGTGCTGCGCTACGGCCACGACCTGCCGGTCGCGCAAGTCGCCGAGCTGATCGGCGTCGAGGTCGCGACGGTCAAGACGCATCTCGTACGCGGCCTCGCCAGGCTGCGCGATCTGATGGAGGAACACCGATGACGCTATCGCAATGTGACCAAATTACCGAGCGCCTGGCGCTTGGAGAATCGCTCGGTGAGCTGGCCGAGCATGCCGCCACGTGTTCGAGCTGTCAGCACGTGATCGCGATGTCGAGCAGGCTCGGGGCGACGCACCATGCCGTCGATCCGGGGCTGGGGTTCTCGGCGCGAATGACGATCGGCGCCCAGCACCGGCTCGCCGTACGGCGGCGCCGCCGGCTCGCCGCGGGGCTCGCCGCAACGGTCGCCACCGGCGCGCTGAGCGTGCTGTTCGTGACCCGCACGCCGGGCGTGCCACTGCCGACCGCGGCGGTCGAGCTACCCCACCGCGGTTCATCCGACGCGCCGACGCAGGAGCCTCCGTCGGCGGCCGGCGACGATGATCTCGCCACGCTCGCGCAGTTCGCCGATGTCGACCGCGCGAGCCGGCTGTCGGCCCAGTGGCCGCGCATCAAGAAGCCGCTCGCGGCCTACAAGAAGCTGCTCAAGGAGGTGGCACCATGATCGGCGTCCGCGCGCTGTTTGTCGCGGTCCTGCCGGTGATCACCGTCGGCGGGCTGGTGCTATCGAGCGCCCCCGGCCTGGCCCAGAGCGGCAATGACGATGCGCTGGGGTTCTGGCCGGTGGCACCGGGGACGGCGGCCGATTCGTCGGGCTCGCGCGCGGGGCTCGTCGCCCAGGCAGATCCGCGGCGGTCCAGGACGCCGGTCCCGCCGGTTCCGCCGGTGCCCCCCGTTCCGCCGGTACCACCGTCGGGGCACCGCCGCGGCATGTCGGTCTCGTTCCACGACGGCAAGATCGAGATCGACGGCATCGCCGACATGGTTCGCGAGCAGCTCGACCGGGTCGCCGAGATGCTCGACAGCCGGCCGGACGTGCCACCCGAGGTGCGTGCGCGGGTCAAGAGCCGCATCAAGTCGGTCCGCGACAAGGTGGGTTCGCGGCTCGGCAAGCTCAAGTCGCTCGACCTCGACAAGATCGGCCCCGAGATGGAGCGGATGGGCGATGAGATCGAGAAGGAGATGGAGGGGCTCGACTCCGATCTGCAGCAGTTCGGCGAAAAGTTCGGCAAGGACTTCGCCAAGTTCGGCAAAGACTTCGGCAAAGACTTCGCGAAGAACTACAGCGGGCCCCACATCGCGGCGACCGGGCCCGACGACAGCGACGACGGCGACGATGATGACGATGACGACGACGACAAGGCTTCTGTGGCGATGCCGTCCGACGCCGACACCGACGCGGTCGACCCCGCGGACCTCCGCGCCGCGATCGGCGATCTCAAGAAGCTCGCCCTGGACCTGGACCCGGACCAGAAGACCAAGCTCGCCAAGCTCCGCAGCGACTCCGATCAGCAGGTGAAGTCCGCCAAGCGCGAGCTCGAGGTACTATCGAATCAGCTGCACGACGCGCTCGGCGACACCTCGGTCAGCGAGGCCGACATCGCTCGCCAGATCGACCAGATCAGCGCGCGGGAAGCCACGATCCGCAAGGCGCGCGTGCTCGCCTGGGTCCGAGCGCGCAGCCTGCTCCGCAAGGATCAGCGCAAGGCGGTCGAGACCGCGGTCAAGAAGAGCCATTAGGCAGGGCATCCATCAGGTCTCAGGCCACGGCGCGTCGCGGCTGCCAGACCTCGTCGAGGAAGCCGAGCAGCTCGCGGTCGAGCCGGCACGGCCTGCGCGTAGCGCACGACATCTGTTAGCGTCGCGCGATGCCGACGCCCAAGCCTACACCGCCCAGCAACGGCCTCGCGCCGGGCCCCGACGGCCGGCTGCGCTGCTTCTGGGGCGTGTCGACGCCGGACTACGTCGACTACCACGACCGCGAGTGGGGCTTCCCGGTCACCGACGATCGCCGGCTGTTCGAGAAGCTGTGCCTCGAGGGCTTTCAAGCCGGGCTGTCGTGGCTCACGATCCTTCGCAAGCGTGAGTCGTTTCGCAGCGGGTTCGCCGGGTTCGATCCGGCCGCGGTGGCGAAGTTCGGGGCGCGCGACGTGACGCGGCTGCTCGGCGATGCCGGCATCGTGCGTCACCGCGGCAAGATCGAGTCGACGATCAACAACGCCGCGCGCGCACTCGAGGTCATCGCCGAGCACGGCTCGCTGGCGGCGTATGTATGGAGCTTCGTGCCGGCCGCCAGCGAGCGGCCGCGGAAGATGACGCGCGATGCGCTGCGGGCGATGACCCAGACGCCGACGTCGGTCGCGCTGTCGAAGGATCTCAAGCGCCGCGGCTGGACGTTCGTCGGGCCGACCACGGTCTATGCGTTCATGCAGGCGATGGGCCTGGTCGACGATCACCTCGAAGGCTGCGTGATTCGCCCGCTGGCGGAGGCGGCCCGGCGCGACCCGCCCAGGCGGCGGTGATCTGCCGCCCCGGATCGCGACAACGGTCACCGTTGCCATCTCGCCGCCCGTGGGATCTCTCTGACCTCAAGGGGCTACAAGCCGGGACCGTGATTGGGCCGCGCTGCGTGAGGACGCGCTCAGGTTCGAGCCGAGCTCTACCTGAGACCGGGCGGGTCCCCGAAGCCACGGGTCCGCGGCCGTCTCCGATCGATCAGACCGCGGGTCGCGCTTCGACGGGCCGCGCGTGTTGCTGCAGCACGGCGAACACATCCGCGCGCCCGAACGCGAGGGCGAAGCCGCGGGCATCGAGGCCGCCGTGGTTTCTCCTCCACGGATCGGCGCCGGCCGCCAGGAGCCGGAGGACGATCGAGACGTGGCCCTTGAACGCCGCGCCCATCAGCACGGTGTTGCCAAACAGATCCACGGTGTCCGGATCGGCGCTGCGGGCGAGCAGGAGCTCGACTGCATCGAGGTGGCCGGCGTACGCGGCGAGCATCAGCGGCGAGTACCCTCGGTGATCGCGCTCGTTGATCGGCCAGCCGGTGTCGAGCAATCGGGCGAGCTCGTCGGCGTTGTTGGCCTTTGCGGCCGCCCACAAGCTGTGCGGGGTCGCGGCGAGATACTGCGACTGCGTCCAGGCGGTGCTCGATTCGTGGATGGCCATCGCGTCCTCCCGGGTTGACACCGACCACCATACTGGAACCTCGATATCGTCCTTGATACGCGATCCAGCATGCTCTGATAGGGTCAGCCTATCGGAGGGCCCACCTGGGGTCGCTACGCACCGCGTCGTACGAGGCCACGCTCGACGCGGGATCCGTACTCCGCGTCGGCTTGCTTTACGTGCGCGATCTGGCGCTGCTGGATCGCCGGCGGGACCGAGGCCATCGCGCCGACGATGTTGTCGACCAGGAGCGCGCGTTGCTCGGCGGACATCAGGCGATACAGCGCGCCGGCCTGGCTGTAGTAGTCAGCGTCGCTGCGCTGGTCGTAGCGCGCGACCGGACCGGTGTGCGCGTACGGTGGGGACGCGCTGCCGGCGACCTCGGCGACACCATCGAAGCTGTTGGGATGGTAGTTCGGCGCGGCGCCGCCATTGCGGTCGACCCGGCCCGAGCCGTCGCGATGATACGTGCGGACGTCGCTGCGCGGCTGGTTGACCGGGATCTGGAGGTGGTTCACGCCGAGCCGGTAGCGGTGCGCGTCGGCGTACGCGAACAGCCGGCCCTGCAGCATCCGGTCGGGCGAGAACCCGAGGCCGGGCACGACCGACGACGGCGCGAACGCCGCTTGCTCGACGTCGGCGAAGTAGTTGGTCGGGTTGCGATCGAGCACGAGCTCGCCGACCTCGATCCGCGGGTGGTCCTTGTGCGGCCACACCTTGGTGACGTCGAACGGGTTGATCGCGGCGCGGGCGGCGTCGGCCTCCGGCATCACCTGGATCGACATCGTCCAGCGCGGAAACTCCTTGCGCTCGATCGCCTCGAACAGATCGCGCTGGGCGTAGTCCGGATCGGTGCCGGCGAGCTCGCGCGCCCGGGCGGGCGGCAGGGTCTTGATCCCCTGCTTGGTCTTGAAGTGATACTTGACGAACCACCGCTCGCCCGCCGCGTTGATCATGCTGAACGTGTGGCTACCGAAGCCATCCATGAAGCGATAGCCGTCGGGCAGGCCGCGATCCGAGAACAGGATGGTGACCTGGTGCAACGACTCGGGGTGCAGCGACCAGAAGTCCCACTGCATCGTCGCGTTCTTGGTGTGGGTCTGCGGGTGCCGCTTCTGGGTGTGGATGAAGTCGGGGAACTTCGAGGGATCGCGCAGGAAGAACACCGGCGTGTTGTTGCCGACCAGATCCCAGATCCCGTCCTCGGTGTAGAGCTTGATCGCGAAGCCGCGCGGATCGCGCTCGGTGTCGGCCGAGCCGGCCTCGCCGCCGACCGTCGAGAACCGCAGGAACAGCGGGGTCTGCTTGCCGACCTGCGCGAACAGCTTGGCCTTGGTGTACCGGGTGATGTCGGCGGTCACCGTCAGCGTGCCGAACGCGCCGGAGCCCTTGGCGTGGACGACGCGCTCGGGGATCCGTTCGCGGTTGAAGTGCGCGAGCTTCTCGAACAGGTGAAAGTCCTCGAACACGATCGGCCCGCGTTCGCCGGCGGTGAGTGAGTTCTGATTGTCGGGGACCGGCGCTCCGGTCGCGGTCGTCAACTTCGTGGTGGTCACGGATTCTCCTGGGGATTCTGGGGGTGTGGTGCGGGCGCATGCTGCGCGAGCACGCCGAGGACGTCGGTGCGGCCGAACGTTTGCGCTACGCCGCGCGCATCGAGGCCGCTGCGGTTGGTCGCCCCGGGATCGGCGCCGGCCGCGAGCAAACGCTCGACGATCGGGACGTAGCCGCGGAACGCCGCCCCCATCAGGACGGTGTTGCCGGCGAGGTCGCCGGTGTTGGGGTCGGCGCCGCGGCGGAGCAACAGCTCCAGCGCCTCGAGGTTGCCAGCGTAGGCAGCGAGCATGAGCGGCGCATAGCCGCGGTGATCGCGCTCGTCGATCGGGGCGCCGGCATCGAGCAGGCGCGCGAGCTCGGTGGTGTCATTGGCCTTGGCGGCGGCCCACAGGCTCGGCGGGGTCGCCATCGTCTGCTGGTACTGCGTCCATGCCGGACTCGGTGGTTCGTTGGTCATCGCGGGCTCCTGGTTGATGCGCTGACCCTAGCGACCACCTCGCATAAGCTCAAGGCCGATATTCGGTACGGTTTGATAGTCCACGGCTATCAGCGGCGGATCGCCACGCGGTGGCATCGCGATCGATAGTTCGCCGCTCTCGTCGTCTCGCTCCGGACGATGCCGAGCGCGGCGCCTCCAGCTCCGCGGCCTGATCGCCTGCGAGTCGTCGCTTGCTCGGATACCGGCGTTCACGCCTCACAAAGCTACCAAGCGCCCTGTTGGCGAACCCCGGACCTCGGGAGATCCACGGGTGGCCGATGGGGCCGCGCCCGCGCCACAACGGTGCCCTGCGCCTGGTTCCCCGTGGCCGTCCAAGCCTCGTGGGCCGCTCGGTCGATCGTCACCTCGGTCCCCACGTGGGGCCGGGCCCGCTCCACGGCAGTGCGCGCGTCCTGCGCCCCGTTCCCCGCGGCCGTCGAAGCCTCGTGGGCCGCTCGGTCGATCGTCACCTCGGTCCCCACGTGGGGCCGCGCCCGCGCCACAACGGTGCCGGCTCCCTGCGCCTGGTTCCCGGCGGTCACCGGGGCGTCGTGCTCCTCTCGGTCGACGGCACTGGCGCCGCGCACCTCGACATGACCGCCTGGCGGCTCGCGCCACGAAAACTCGAGCGCGTCAGGTGCCTTTCCACGGATGGTCAGCGCACCCTCGTGGAGCCGCTGATGGTGACCCGAGCATTATGCCGCGTACCGGGTTATGCCGCGTACAAGAGAGAGCTCGACGAGGAAGATGCCGGCCTGCGCGGCATAATCAGAGG
>Ga0307509_10000131_pt1 | contig 111029 bp, 119 predicted proteins | sample 10_EM_MG_FD_202245 | JGI IMG/M metagenome (GOLD analysis project Ga0307509, IMG submission 202245) | Populus trichocarpa ectomycorrhiza microbial communities from riparian zone in the Pacific Northwest, United States - 10_EM | ecosystem: Host-associated > Plants > Roots > Unclassified... | reverse complement strand
CTCAACCAATGAGAACACTAGCATTTGGCTGATACCTAACCCTCAAAAGCAAGTCTGAAACTCAGCCAATGAGAAGGCTTTAAAGTGACAAATGTCGGAAAGTATCTCCTTATATTTTATTGATAAGCCTATGTGAAATCATTAGCTTAAAGTCGGTAACTTCTGCGAGGGGTTCTGCCTAGACCACAACGTCCCTATTCAACTTAGGCCTGACCCTGCCCCCCACTTGAAAATTCCCTTTTATGCGTACTGTGCACGGTTTCGGCACCCGGCAGGACTTACATGGGGTAATGCGATAATATTCAATGTTGGGATAAAGACCGGGTGGGATGAAAGGGAAGAAGGGGGGTTGTCAAGGTTCATATCTCATCACTCGTATATCTTGGACCTGTGCACTACCCTCTAAAACGCTAGTGTGCTATCTCGATCATCTGATAATGACTCAGCCCTATGCTACCACTCAACATTATTATGCTCGTACAGTCGCACCTAGATAGTGAACCTAGCTATAGTGAACGGCAAGACTGTAGTTGGCTCGTTAAGCTTAAATTCTATGTCCGGAAAACACTATTCCTTCTTGCAATGTTTTGTCTCAGATTGCGAAGGGGAAGGGCCTGACCCCGATGGTGGATCCAACGAGCAAATACGCTACCTGTAGGGAACGATGGAAGGAACTATAAGAGGCATCTGAGTACCGTCAGCCAAAGCCTATGGGACCAAACGCGGAGGCCCGAGGTCTGGGCCTCGCCTAACCGTCCGCTTTCAGCATGGGTGCGATTGACCATCGGCAACCTTATCTACAAGTAATTTGATCTCCTTGGCACTTGCCCCCCTAGCCACAATCCGTCATCCCTAGCGAGCTGGGCAGGAGAAAATAGATAAATGAGCCGATTGAAAGTGTGGAAAAACCAGCTGCTGAATCACCACGCTGCCAGGTTGGGATTGAGCTTGTAACTACCAAAGGAGCAAATCACTTCCAACTCTCCCACCCTGGGCCTCCAGGGGCTTGGGCTGGCCTATCTGCCCAGCAAAGTACCGGCATATATCGTAGGGTCACTAGTTATATTTCAATACATCTGCGTGTTTGCCCCACCGCCATTAGCCTAGGGACTGTGCTAAAATTCGCAGGCACTCTGCTTGAGTACGAGTACTCCTAATGTGACACTTGCGAAATGGACCCTGTTGCATAATACTAGAATTCTGAGGCTCTGCATGATCTTTGACTTTATAAGAAGTGTTTATTCGCGGGTTTTCTACAAAAAACCCTATCGGGGTTATCGGGACAGATGTTAAAAGTTAATCTAAAGATAAACACTAAGCGGGTCGACCACCGCAATGGATGTGCTAAGTATGGAGGTTAAGCACCCGCGTGCACTCTTATATCGCCAGGGCCACCGCGCTTCCCAAACCGCTTTTAGGGACATAAGAACTACAACTGCCTCTAACATTGCGGGTTAAGAATGTAGAAAGATTCGTTTGTGCAAAGGAGTTGCAACATAAAAAAATGTATGATACCATTGGCTAGAAATTGTATGACACGCCGAGAGCCAGCAACCAAAACCCTACACATACCAAAACTGTTACTTTTTCAACTCTGGCACGCTCTATAAGAGCGCACGCAAGTGCTTAACCTTGGTAATGAAGGAATAATCAGTTGGCTACCCCCCAAGAACTAGACTACGTGATTATTACTTGCTTGCTTATCAGTTGCGCGTGAGGATGGTGTAAGCGCCAAGGACGCTGGAAGTGCCAAGAGAATTTAGCCGCGAAATCGTATTCTTCGAATGCGCAGCCCCCCCTGCGACTCGACCGTCCCCAAGAGACCTCACTCATGATCAACACCCCCATACCCCACAACACCTCGGCGGTCAGAACTTGAGAGGGAAAAAACGTCCGGATACATATAGCGACAAAACCAAACCGAAAAGGCGACAATCCGCACTCCAATGGGCCGCTGAAAACTGATACAAGGAAATAGTGAGACTGCTCCTAGAAGACGAAGATACCGGTATATCAACCCCGACGCGCCTGATGCGCGCAACCGAACGGCACTCACGGAGGCTGCCAGGAGGGGCACGAGGGAGTAGTGAAGCTACTCCTACAACGGGGAGGCTCTTATCATGAAAAGATGTCAACCCCGGTTCTCGATGTCACCACGGCCGAGCGCCGCTCTTGTGGGCTACGGAGAGAGGGCACGAGGATGTGGTGAGGGTGTGGTGAGGGTAAATGTCAACCCTGACAAGCAAGACGCGCGCGGTCAAACACCGACCTCCTACGCCTCGGAGAATAGCCACGAGGATGTGGTTAAGCTTCTACCGCTGTCTGCTGGCCTGCCGTGTCTGCCGTTTTTATTCTCTTTCGAGCTCAATTGTTTCCGAACGCTATGCTTGCAAATCATCTGTCGTTGTGGTTTATGCGTCAACGCAGATCCCGTGCTGATGGGTTTGGATGGGGATGGACACAATGCGATTAACTGGGCACCTCCGGCTCGACCTGCGGGATTTAGCGTGGCTGGTCATATAAGTTTATGCTACAAATTCGTTAACTTTTGCTAGGGGTTCTATCTAGACCATAGCCCCTTCTTTATTTTATCTAAATTTAGCTCGGACGTTGTTTTCTACTCATAGATTCTCGTCTTTGCGTACTGCGCACGGTACAAATATCCCGCCATACCCATATAGGGTGATGTGATACCATCCGATGTTGCAATAAAGGCCGGGTGATAAAGGGGAGGAGGTTGTGAAGGATCATGTTTTTCCTAATTGAAATAGTCGGCTATCTTTACGGGCACTTGGAAGTTCTTATGTCTGAGGAGGATGTCTTGACCTTAATTTTATCTTCGCACTTGTGGGGATATATCTGATAGATTATCGGACTAGGTTCCATCGAGAAATTGAAGCATGGATCGCCCCTCCACCCGAGCATGAGTGCTGGTATCGTGTTCTGAGATGTTTGAGCTCATATCACACCCCCACAATCGTCCATGCGCTGGTGTTTACTTGGCGGGAAGTGATTGGATAGCAATTCTGACACCACGAGCCGCATGCCAACTTTTTCAGCAGCTGGGGCATTTCATAAAACCCCTCGATATCTCCATGTTGCCTATGGCTGTGATATATCTCCGACTAACCCTGCGAGCAGAGCACCATGAACGGCACAACAGATCCGCCCTCGATTAACACCGGCAATTCCAACAGCTATAACGTAACTAATAGTCATAATATCATAAATCTAAGCCAAGTTATAGCCGATCAGAACCCAGAGATTCTGCGGTGGCTCTCCCCATTAGACCCCCGGAGAAGGCATCAGGATGTGCGTACCAACAGATTTGATGGTGTGGGGAATTGGTTTTTGGAAACACGCCAGTTTCAGGCATGGAGAGGTGGTGAAGGTGGGGCAGATAAGGCTGTGTTGTTTTGCCACGGGAATCCGGGGGTGGGAAAGACATTTCTAAGGTAAGTGACGGTCCTCTGGAGGAGCAGGAGTTATCACTGATGGCTAGAAATATTAGTTCATTAGTGATGGATAGCTTGTGCGATGAACCTAGCGAGGAAGATATTGTAGTCGCGGGGTTCTATTGCGACTTCCGTGACCAGCAGGAACAGACCATTGCCGACATCATGGGAGCCATCCTAAGGCAGCTGGTGGTTAGGGGGGAAGTACTGGATCAGGTGAAAGCGGCGTTTCAGAAGGCGAAAATGGAGCTCGGCGGTAGAGGTCTGCGACTTTCGGATATGGTGCGGATGCTAAAGTGGGCTATCGCCACATTACCGCCGGTCTTCATCTGTATCGACGCTTTGGATGAGTGCCTTCCTAAGCATCTATTAGAGCTTCTCGGGTCACTGAAAGATATCCTTCAAGAGGCACCGAGGACGCGAATATTTGTAACCGGGAGGCCTCATATTGAGGTCGAAATTAAGAGATATTTTGCCACGGGGGCCATAGTACCCATCAGCCCTACCAGGCATGAGATAAAAGGATATTTGGAAAAAAAGTTGGAAATGGATACCATGCGTGACGCGATGTCCGATGCTTTGCGGGTAGATATCCTAAGAATTATTCCCGAAAAAATCTCTGAAATGTGTGTAGGAGCGTCTATATTTCCCACTCAATGCATGATTTCGTATTGACTAGCGATGGTCCGTAGATTCCTCCTTGTTTCACTAAACATCGACGCTATCCTGGGAGAGGTTACCATCTTTGAGAGAAGACAAAAGTTGAACGAGATCACCAAGGGCGATCATTTGGGTGATGCATATGCGACAACCCTAACCAGAGTAAAGACCCAGAAGGGGGGCAGATCCAGACTCGGAATGGAAGCCCTGATGTGGGTATTGAATTCTGAGCGACCATTGCACACTAGCGAGCTACGCCATGCCTTAGGAGTAAAAATAGGATCCCATGATCTGGATCTCGAAAACATTCCTACGATTCAAGCACTCCTAGCGTGCGCTTTGGGGCTTATCACGGTTGAGGCATCCTCCTCCACCGCGCGGCTTGTCCATTTTAGTTTGAGAGAGTATTTGTCCGATAATTTAAGCCTGTTCCAAAGCCCACACTCGATGATAGCGGAGGTTTGCCTGACTTACCTCAATTTTCGGCGTGTCCGGGAACTCTCGCCAACTCTTAGTTTGGCCCCGTTGACAGTCCCCCTTCTCCGATATGCTTCTAGCTACTGGGGAAAGCACATAAAAAAGGAGAAAACGAAGGATGTGAGTCCGCTTGCCCTGCGACTTCTGGCTGAATTCGAACAGCATATATCCTCTCGATTGCTCCTGGTACATTACCATGAAGATAAGCATTGGTGGGAGCCTGATTTTGATGCGAGGGGTGGCCCCAAGGGTTTTACCGGGCTCCATGGAGCTGCCTTTTTCGGGATCGTGGAGACAATTACTGCGCTATTGGCGATGAGGGAATGGGACCTTAACACAACGGATACTATGGGTAGAACGGCACTTGTGTGGGCAGCTGAAAGAGGTCATGAAGATGTCGTAAAGGTACTATTGCAACTGAAGGGTGTCAATCCTAACGCGGCAGACACCAGATATGGCCGAACACCACTCGGGTGGGCTGCGAAGAACGGGTATGAGGGAGTAGTAAATTTGCTATTGGGACGAGAGGATATCAACCCTAACGCTGCAGACGCTGAGTGTGGCCGAACTGCACTCTGGTGGGCTGCGATGGGCGGGCATGGGAGAGTAGTAAAGTTGTTATTGGGGCGAAGGGATATCAATCCCAACACTGCGGACACCAGATATGGCCGGACACCTCTCTGGTGGGCTACGACAAACGGGAATGAGGGAGTAGTAAAGTCGTTACTGGGGCGAGTGGATATCAACCCCAACACTGCAGACACTCTATTTGGCCAAACGCCACTCTTGTGGGCTATGAATAACGGGTGTGAAGGAGTAGTAAAGCTACTATTGGAACGAGAAGATATCAATCTCAACACTGCGGACACCAAATATGGCCTAACACCACTCGTGTGGGCTGCGAAGAACGGGCATGAGGGAGTAGTAAAGTTGCTATTGGGGCGAGAGGGTATCAACCCTAACACTGCAGATATTGAGTGTGGTCGGACACCACTCTTGCATGCTGTGAAGAACGGGCATGAAGGAGTAGTAAAGTTTCTATTGGGACGAAAAGATATTAATCCGAACACTGCGGACACTATATATGGCCAAACACCACTCGTGTGGGCAGCGATGAACGGGCATGAGGGAGCAGTAATGCTGCTATTGGAACGAGGAGATATCAATCCTAACACTAACACCAAATATGGTCAAACACCACTCTGGTGGGCTACCGTCGGCGGGCATGAGGGAGCAGTAAAGTTGTTATTGGAACGAGAGGACATCAACCCTAACACTGCGGACACTAAATATGGCCTAACACCACTTGTGTGGGCTGCGATGAACGGGCATGAGGGAGTAGTAAAGATGCTATTAGAACGAGGAGATATCAATCCCGACACCGCGGACACCAAATATGGTCAGACGCCGCTCGTGTGGGCTGCGGAGAACGGGCATGAGGGAGTAGTAACTTTGCTATTGGAGCGAGGGGATATCAATCTCAACGCTGCGGACACCAGATATGGCCAAACACCACTCTCGTGGGCTGCGAAGAACGGGCAGGAGGCGGTAGTAAAGCTACTATTGGAGCGAGAGGATATCGACCCCAACACTGCAGACGCTATATTTGGCCGGGCACCACTCTCGTGGGCTGCGATGAGCGGGCATGAAGGAGTAGTAAGGTTACTGCTGGAACGAGAGGGTATTCATCCCGACGCTTCGGACACCAAATACGGCCTAACGACGCTCTCGTGGGCTGCGATAAACGGGCATGAGGGAGTAGTAAAGATGCTATTGGAACGAGAAGATATCAATCCTGACACCGCCGACGCCAAATATGGTCAAACACCACTCGTGTGGGCTGCTGAGAACGGGCATGCGAGGGTAGTAAAGCTTCTATTAGAACGAGAGGATGTCAATCCCGCCATCCCCGACCTCAGCGGCAGAACAGCCCTCCAATTAGCCGCGTCCGGCGGACATACAAGAGTTGTTGAGCTACTCTCCACACCTAAGCCTTCCCCCCCCACCCCAGCGGATACCAGCAAAGCCCCAGAGCACCCCTCATCCGATCCGTCCGACTTGCTTCAAAGCCCCTCTCAGTCCATCCGGTCGGCCTGCCCCTCACCATCGAAACTCCTTCTCTCGGCTACCCCACCCCTCCTCACAATTGCCATTGGCTCCCTTGTGATTATATCCTCTTTAGCTTTTCTCTTCTATTTTCCCGCTATCATCCGCATCTTATCAACCATCTTATTACTCTCACATTGTAACTGATTACTGTATTATATATGTGAAGCGGGCGTGGACGAAAACTTCACTGATCCAAGTTGATGCATAAACTAGAGTTCGGCTACGAGCGGGAATAGAAATTAGTGCAAAGGGTCCCGGGGTGGTCTGTTGAGCTTGATCTCTATTCCCCCGCGTTTATTCTTTTTGTCGTCCTTCTTCTTTTTTCCGTATCTTCCCTGTAATTAGAACACCGCTTTTCTCATCATCCCAGACGGCTCGTCTATTCTATGCTATAGTCTATTGAAGTAGAGCATCTAAGAATCCAATAAGTCAACTATGATATGTTTATGTTATAAAATAGTCAACCTCCACGAGGGGTTCTGCCCTAGCCACATCTTCTTAATTATTGAATCTAAATTTAGCTTAGACTTTCTTTCCTACTCACAGATTCCTGTTTTTGGGTAATGAACACAGCACCGGCATCCCGAGACACTGATATAGGGTAATGTGGTACTATCCGGTGTTACAATAAAGGTCTAAGCGCAATAATAAGGAGGCTACAACGGCTCATATCTCATCACTCGAATATCTTAGACTCACTTATATTGAAAATGTGGGCTGCGGAGGTAATGATTTACGGTGAGGATCCTACGCAGTGGAGTGAAACCGCTTAAGTGGAGATGAGGATCATGACTGATTGTGATAACTTGATAGGAAGGAAAGACGTGAGGAAAGTTGTGTACAGGAAGGGAGGTGTGAAGTGAGCGAAGATGAGAAGGAGAGAAAAACAAGGGGGTGAAAACATTTTCATAGCTTGAGCGTCCTTTGACTAGTGAGTACGTATACCTGAGCGGCCTCAGAGTGGGGCCGTTAAACTATCATTTCCAACAACCCAGGATCACCCACAAAAGCAGTGCACTGTCTCGGTTATCCGGTAAAGCCGCCACCGTATACCGCAGCCCAGCGATCCACTTTCCTTCCCCTAGGGGCAAAATCTGAGGTTCGAGGTCTCGCGTGGAGCCTCTCCCTTCCTGTTGTGTACTGTACAACTTATCAAATAGTGCGATCTAATCATCCAATAAACCATCTAATCGATCAGATCTCTTTCTGCCTTGAGCCGGGCCCCGGGGGCTGGCCACAATGAAACATCCCCAACACACAGACCAGGCAGAAGAAAAAAGATAGAACGAGAACAAAAAAGGGGGAAAGAAAAGAGGAATCCACACGTATCCCTGGGTTTGTTGAAAATACAAAATAAAGCCTGCTGCTGGATTTCCATATTGCTAGGAGGTAGACGTATTAAGGTAAAAGGTCCCCTACCAACCACCAATGGAGCAAATCGTTTTCGTCCAAGTTTGTAGAATCTAGCGCGCCCGGCCAAACACGTGTATGCTATACAGTTCTTGGCTTCTCCGAGGGGTTCTACCCATATCACATTTTCCCCTTATTGTACCTAGATTTGGCTCAGGCGTCGCTTTCAACTCACAGATTCCCCTGTTTGCGGACTGCACACAAGTTAGTACTGTACCCACACCCCACCGTGTTCACATAGGATAATGCGACACTATCCGATGCCCCAACAAAATCATGGGGATTTCCCCATTCCTCTGTTTTATCTATTTGGGCTCCTAGCCCAACTAGTATAGAACATATTTGTACAATCCTCTGAACTAAAATCCCTTCCTTCCCCATCCCTCCTCCACTACTTATAGAGTAGCGTATTCTTCCGCACTCTCCACAACCGATTTCTTCTGTTTAACCTAGTCTTGAGTCCCCTAGTGTCACCTAACGAGTGACTGATAAAAGGGGGTTGTCAAAGTTCATGTTATATCACTCGTATATCTTGGCCTGTGGGCCAGCACCCTGTCCCCCAAAAAGAAATAGGGCGACGCCCTATCTAATAGAGCCACTTCCCTATGCCATAACCCAGCATTAGGCTTTCTTTCTTACTAGGAGCGAGCCCCTACCACCCGCCAAATGCAGTGCAGCCCTAGCAGAAGGAAAAAGGAAAGGCATTGGAAGAGAGCAAAAAAATAAAATTCATAGATATCTCTGGCTTGGCAGAAAATACAACAGAAAGCCTGCTATGGACCTCCATATTTCTAGGAGCTCGGTGTTGTTAAGCCACGGGATCTCGGACCAACGACAAAATTTAATGGAGTAAATTGTTTCTGGTTCCCGAGATCTTGAGGCCGAAGCTAGTCTACTTATGCCATGAAAAATTTTCTTGAGTTGGCCAGTTATCTTTTGACACTTCTGGTTGTTCACTTCTGCCATTAGCCTACAGGGATCCCCACCCACCTTAGATGTAATGTGGTAAATTTTGTGAACCGAAACGCTATTGCACAACACCGAAATTTTGAAGCTCCGATCAAGTTTTGGCTGCATGCAATAGGAGTCTTTTTTACAAAAGTCACCGTATCACGAGTTGTGAGTGATCCTACACCACAGAAGTCTATTGTTGCATGTAAGTCGTAAGAGTAAGGTGAGAGACCTCCCTACCATCTAGTTAGCCGGCATAATTACTGTAAACATGCTTGCACTATGCATTACATCTTTCCGGGATCGTGGAGATATACGGGATCTAATAGATCCACATGCCGTAGAAACCGAAATAACTGAGAACGACCGCTAGGAGGAGGTCTAGAATTTCCCCCTTTGGGTTAGGGGGGAACACAGCGAGAGGATCCTCTTTCAGCCCTCGCTTGAGACAGGGGAAAATAAAAAATAAAACAGACCTTACTAGGAGAGGCAACTCCGACGTCCTAATAGGATTCTCAATTATTTCTGCTTTTACAAGTACTGTAGGTTATTACTTAAACTCTGTCCACAGGTACTCTATGTATTAGGTATAATATGTTCTATCTGGCCTCTAATTAAGTGGCTCATGTGATCTAGGGGATATCCCATTAACAATTAAAAATTTGGCCAATTGCCGGTTGGGGAATCCTGGTCAAAAACTAAGTGTCAACCGAATCTATCAGCCAAGTAGTAAAGTTGCTGGGTTGAAGTTACTTTTCTTTTAGTGCGCAATACTGTACTAGGGGAGGCACGGCCAACTACTATAACAGCTCACTTCACCATTGAGATGGTTTACTGATTGTCGGCGAATGTTGTGCTTGCAGTACGGTACGGTACAGTACGTAAGTTGGTTGGCTACCCTAACAGACACTAGCAAGCAACCCGCGACACTAAGGGCCCGTTTACCTATAGATGGCCGTCTAACAGCCTGAGGCGATGTCGACGGTTAAGGGAGGCTTGACAGAGGGGGTGCGGCAAAGTAGATGGCCTTTACCTAGAGTAGGCAACGTAACCTTTTGACGGTCTAGCTACAAGAATCTAGGACCGTGGAAAATTGGTCAAACACTTTCTCACCGTTTATCAGATGCTGGTTGAGAAGCCACCGTCTAGTTTAATCACCTATTATAAATTTAATTTTTAGAAATAGACAGTTAGATAAACGGTCTTTAAGCTATATACTAGACAGTATATTAGCTAAACATGCAACTATCCTATTCTCTTTACACACCTTCAACTGTATAACCTTCTTTGACGGGCGGCACTGTCCCTGGTTGCTAGACCGCCGTCTATAGGTAAACGGGCCCTAAGTCTACCCGACAGATTGTTGGAATACATTTCGTTGAGAGCAAGTGGATTACCCCTCTGCCCGAGTGTTAGTGTGGGTGCTGTGTTTTGTAACACTTGAGCTCATATCGCCCTACCTTTGTCCATGTGCTGGTGTTTACTCAGCGGGAAACGATTGGATCGTAATTTTAGCACCACAAGCCGCATCCCCACTTTTTCAGCCTGGCGGATGAATCCCATAAAACCTCCCTGATATCGCCATCTTGCTTGTCGCTGTGACATCCGCGACCAACACTTCGGGCAGAACATCATGGACTTCACAGCATATCCGCACGCCCTTAATAGCGGTAACTTCAACTGTAATAACGTAACGAATAGTCATAACAATATCATCAATCTGAACAAATTCATAGCCGATGAGAACCCAGAGATCATGCGATGGCTCTCGCCACTGGACCCCCGGAGAAAGCACCAGGATCTGGGTAACGAGAGGTTTGATGGTGTGGGCAATTGGTTTTTGGAAACAAGGGAGTTTCGGGAGTGGAAAAGTGGTGAAGGTGGGGCAGATAAGGCTGTCTTGTTTTGTTATGGGAACCCTGGGGTGGGAAAGACCTTTCTAAGGTAAGTTGTTTGGCCACCAGATGTAGAAATTATCACTGACTGATAGTAATATTAGTTCATTAGTGATCGATGCCCTATGTGATGAACCTGGCGAGCAAGATTTTGCAGTTGCGGCGTTCTACTGCGACTTCCGTGACCATCAGGAACAGACAACCGCCAACATCATGGGAGCCATCCTAAAGCAGCTGGTGGCTAGACAAGAAGTACTAGGACACATGCAAACGGCATTTCAAAAGGCGAAAAAGGAGCTCGGCGGCCGATGTCTGCGACTTCCAGATATGGTAGAGATGCTGAAGCGGGCTATCGCCCCCCTACCCCAGGCCTTCATCTGTATCGATGCATTGGATGAGTGCCTTCCTAAGAATCTACTAGAACTTCTTGGGTCACTAAAGGATATCCTTCAAGAGGCACCGAGGACGCGAATATTTTTCACTGGGAGGCCTCATGTTGAGGCTGAAATTATCAGATATTTCACCACCGGTGTTATAGTGCCTATCGGCCCCAGCAGGCACGAGATAAAAAGATATTTGGAGAAGAAGTTGGAAATGGATACCGTGCGCGATGCGATGTCTTATACTTTGCGGGAGGATATCCTGAGGATCATTCCCGAAAGAATCTCTGAAATGTGTGTAGGAACATCGACGGTTCCCACCCATGCATGATCTTTTATTGACCCACCATGGTCTATAGATTCCTTCTTATTTCGCTAAACATCGACGCTATCCTAGGGGAGGTTACCATCTTTGACAGAAGACAAAAGTTGAGCGAGATCACCAAAGGGAATCATTTGGGGGACGCATATACGACAACCCTAGTGCGAGTGAAGGCCCAGGAGGGGGGCAGATCCAGGCTCGGAATGGAAGCTCTAATGTGGGTATCGAACTCGGAGCGTCCATTACACACCAGCGAGCTATGCCATGCCTTAGGAGTCAAGATAGGATCCCCTGATCTGAACCCTGAAACAGCTCCTACTGCTCGAACACTCCTAGCCTGCTGTTTAGGGCTTGTCGCGGTTGAGGAATCATCCTCCACCGTCCGGCTTGTCCACTCCAGTCTGCAAGAGTATTTATCCAATAATCCAGGCTTGTTCCAAAGTCCACACTCGATGATAGCGGAGGCTTGCTTGACATACCTCAATTTTCGGTGCGTCCGGGAGCTTTCGCCAACTCTTTGTTCGGCCCCGCCGGCAGTCCCCCTTGTTGGATATGCTTCTAGCTACTGGGGAAAGCACATAAAATGGGAGAAGATGGAGCGTGTGATTCCGCTTGCACTGGGACTTCTGATCGAATTTGAACAGCATATATCCTCTCAACTACTCTTACTACGTTACGATGAGGACAGACGTTGGTGGGAGCCTGGTTTTGATAGGATGCGTGGCCCTACGGGCTTTACTGGGCTTCATGCAGCGGCATCCCTCGGGATAGTCGAGATAGTTGCTGCACTATTGGCGAAGAAGGGGTGGGATATTAACGCAACAGATACTATGGGTAGAACGGCGCTCGCGTGGGCAGCTAGAGGTGGTCATGCGGATGTCGTAGAGATCCTATTACAACTCAAAGATATCGATCCCAACGCTGCAGACACCAAACATGGACAAACGCCACTCTGGTGGGCTGCGGAGGGCGGGCATGAGAAAGTATTAAAATTCCTATTAGAACGAGAAGATATCAGTCTCGACACTGCGGACACCGAATATGGTCAAACGCCACTCTGGTGGGCTACTGAGGGCGGGTATGAGGGAGTAGTAAAATTGCTATTGGGGAAAGAGAATATCAATCCCAACACTGCAGACACCAGATATGGTCAAACACCACTATCGCGGGCTGCAGAGAACGGGCTTGAGGGAGTAGTAAAATTGCTATTGAAACGAGGGGATATTAATCCCGACGCTACAGGCACCAGATATGGGCAAACGCCACTCTGGTAGGCTGCGAAGAGTGGGCATGAGGGTGTAGTCAAGTTGTTGCTGGAACGAAACGATATCAATCCCAACTCTACGGACGAGGAGTATGGCCGGACGCCGCTATTCTGGGCTGCGGAGAACGGGCATGAGGGAGTAGTAAAGTTGCTATTAGGGCGAGAGGAGATCAACCCCAACGCTGCAAACATCGGATTTGACCAAACACTACTCTTGTGGGCTGCGGAGAACGGGCACGAGGGAGTAGCACAGTTATTATTGCAACGAGAGGATATCAATCCCAACACTCCTGACACCAGTTTTGGCCGAACACCACTCGCATGGGCTGCGGAGAAAGGGCACGATGGAGTAGTAAGGTTTCTCCTGGAGCGAGATGACGTCAATCCCAACGCTGCAGACACTCACTTCGGTCTAACGCCACTCCGTTGGGCTGCGGGGCGCGGGCATGAGGGAGTAGTGAAGTTGCTACTAGAACGAGCGGACATCAATCCCAACCCTGCAGACACCGTATTTGGTCAAACGCCACTCTTGTGCGCTGAAGAGGGCGGGCATGAAGGAGTAGTAAAGTTGCTATTGGAACGAGAGGACACCAATCCTAACACTGCGGACACCGAATATGGTCAAACGCCACTCATGTGGGCGGTGGAGTACGCACTGGAGGGAGTAGTAAGGTTGCTATTGGAACGAGAGGATATCAATCCCGACGCTACAGACACTGAATGTGGCCGAACGCCACTCTTGTGGGCTGCGTGGTGGGGACGTGAGGGGGCAGTAAAGCTCCTATTAGACCGAGACGATGTCAATCCCGATATACTAGACTTCAGCGGGGAATCAGCCCTCCAGCTAGCTGCGTCCCGTGGACACACAAGAGTTGTAGATCTACTCTCCACAACCAATCCTCCCCACCCCCCTAGATCTTGACCAGGCCCCGCCCAGGGCACCCTTCACCTGATCTGTCTGACCCACCCCAAAGTCCCTCTCAGCCTATCCCGACAGTTCCGACAGTTCTTGCTTCGCCGCCGAAACCCCTTGCCCCCAACAACCGATCCCTCTTCGGAATAGCCACCAGCTCCTTCATGATTATTTCCTCCTTAATCTTTCTCTTCTATTTTCTCCCCATCACGAGTCCCTCCTTCTCAACTATTCTATTGCTATCACTTCATAGACAACTGCTATATTATACGGGCAGAGTGGGTGCGGACAAAGCCCTCATGGATCTAAGTTAGATATATAAACGTGAGTTTGAGTACGGGCGGTGATAGAAGTCAATGCAAGGAACCCTATGGTGGGCCCATAGCGCATAATCTATACTTTTCTTTTTTGATTTCCTTTTTTGTCGTCAATTTAACTTTTTTTCCCGTCCCCCATCTGTAATTAAAATATCATACCGTTTATCTCCTTTCATTAGACGCCTCACCTCTGCTGTGCCATAAGTTATCGAAGTGGGACATCTAGAGACCTAGCAAGTCACCCGACCAGATCTCCATTTTTCCCTTCTTTTTAACCCTAAGGCTTAGCAACAACGAAGCATCCCTACAAGCCCCACAGAATGGGAGGATGAGACAGAGAAATGAAAAAAATGAAAACCAAACGAGAGCAAAACGAAATTAATAAATATCTCTAACTTGGTTAGCAACACAAAAGAAAGTTCCCTTCCTGATCGAGGCTTGACGCCCTGGGGGTACATCGTTTCCTAACACCCCCGAAAACAACAGAGATGTTGCATCTCACACCTACAACCCTCCGGGGGAGCACGGCTCCGCCCATGAACCTTCGTCCTTTATTTTTTTCTCGGAATTCAATTTCTTCTGACCACCACGACCGCAAATCGCTCGCCGCCGTGAGTGATATTTCGAGGCAAATCGGATAGCGCTAATAGGGTTGGATGTGCTGGGACTGGGCGTACTGTAGTTGACTGGGTATTTCTGGCCCAGCTTATAGGGCTCAGCACGGCTCGCTACACAAATCTAATTGATAAAGCAGTTAATCTCTCCGAGGGGCGCTTTCCATAACACGATTTCTACTTTAATGTGTCTAAGCTCGTCTCCTGATGGCATAATAATCCCAGTAGCGGAGCACTGTATTAGGAGCGGAGATAGCGCAGGCAAAGGGAAGCGCTCACATGTATGGAGGAAGACTGAAGTGTGGACAAGCAAACGTTCTAGGGCAAGAACGGATGTATAGGGCATATGCGGAGATATAGGTCTATCACATGTACGAGCAGAGTTTTCACTACTTAAGGTGAACCGTAGCTAGCAACCTCCATAGAACATATCGTACGAACAACATCTCCTCCCGTCAACATCACGAGCACCCGATCGTACCACCTCCATCAGCTCCGACGTGCTTTCCTACTCCCAAATTCCCCCTTTTGCCAATTGTGCATGGTTCCGACATCCCAACATACCAATAAAGGGCAATGCACTACCATAGTAATATTATGTCATTATAAAGACCTAGGTGCAATAAACAGGAGGAGGTTGTCAAAGTTCATAACCAGTCCTCGCATATTTCAGCCCCGCTTGGGCTGAAAACGATAGAGTTGAAGGTAATAATCGGGGGACGGATTTTACAGAGGGGAGTGGGGTGGCTTTGGTGAACACGAGGAATTTGTTTCGGGCGGTGAAGGAGTTCGGGATTGATTGAGTCGAGTATGTAGAAAGGAAGGAAAAGAAAGGAGAGGACAAGAAGGAAGGCCAGAGCGAGGAAAGGAGAGGAAGGAAGGGAAACAAATAATGGAAGAAAGAAGGAGAAAACCTTTAGAATACCATGCGCTTGGCGGTCAATCCTTTCGGATACCATCGACCGGGAAATATACCATTGAGAAAGTAAAACCTTCACAGGGGCAACCCCCAGTGGAACGAACAGCGGAGACTTTACACACTCTAGCATACCGGTATCTTTTTATCTCTTAAACAATGCAAAAAAATTGAAAAAAATGGCGGAAAATAAAGAATTACCGTATTATCTTGAATACAAGAGAATCGCGCTAAGAGGTTATGTTAAGGTTTAGACACCGCCTCACATCAGTATTGGGTATGTTATGTTGCCGATGATTTTCTAAGACAGAAAATAGGGAGAAAATTTGGACCTCACGGTCCTCCCCTCTGTAAAGTGAGATGGCTGGAGAGAAGAAATAGGATAAAATCACGCAAAGAGATGTCTTAGCTTTAATATGACATCTTAGCGCGATTCTCTTGTATTCAAGATAATACGGTACTTCAAACCTCCTAGTATTTTTTCTAGCTCCTTACAATTATTATTTTTAGCCATTTTCTAGGGATTCTTGGCTTAAAAAACTATCTCACAGAAAGCGATTCTGAAGGTGGAAAAATAAATATAAGACATTGACCGCATTTACTCCTTTTTCACTTTATTTGTTAATTATTCTTTGCTACTTAATGGTAGCCAAAGAGATTGATGGTTCTGTGCAATGGTTTCACTTTTTCGATGCCATATTTCTCGGTCAATGGTATCATATCTAGGATGGTTTCTCACTAAGAGCATGGTATTGAAAAGGTTCACTCCCATTACGCAGAACAAAAAGGATACTGAGGAGGAAGTACCGACAATTTCCACCAAGGACGGGAGAGTGTTATTCTATTCCACTACCGGTCTGGAATCTCTAGATTCTCCAAATCTGATTGGTTTCCTAGGTATCGTAATATGGCTATTGTAGGCGGATAAACTAAAAGCACGACAGTCAAAACACACGAACACGAGAACTAGACCAGGGCTAGACTAAAGGGCAGGCAAATCAGAAACTTCGTTCGCTCTCACTCACACTAAACAAACTAAACAAAAACATAAGAACAAGGAAACCATCTTAACTATTCCATCGTTCCCCACACTCATCCATTTCACTCCAACGCTCCATCCATAACTCTATGACCATGATAAAGGAAAGACAAGCCCACAACCAATCTCTGTCGATCCTTTCAACCTCAGAACAAATGAAATCACTAAAGACATTCTATCATCTTTCATCGTAGCTTTCCTTCACCCCTCTTTGTTCATCCACTATCTGCTTCCGTCAACTCTAACAGGAGGAAGGACTATTGCCATGCCTGGCAGAGTGAAAGACTTTGACACGATCGCCCTCAAGGGCAATTTCCACTTCATCACTGGCGGAACCGACGGGGTAGTGCGTATCTGGGATCCCAGCAAGGACTCGGAAAAGGATACACATGAGGTGAAGAAGGTCCGGATCCATGGTGGGGAGGGAAGGCAGATTGGTTGTTTGGTCAGGACCTATGAGATGGAGAGACGGATTACTTGTAAAGATATTGAATTGATTTAGTGTCAGCAATGCTACCGGCGATAACAGTCGCATCAATTTTCCTTCAAACAATATTACAGGTAATCACTCCTTCTTCTCCTTCTTCTCTTCCCTCCATGCCGGCGGGCGGGGCCACCCACCCTGTATCTCCATGATCGCCACGAGTCCGGCACGCTCATTGTCTGGGTGGATTGAGTCCTTCAGAACAATGCAGCCGTCATTCCCGTGTGCGTATCGGGAGAGTACAGGGTAGAGGGTGGCCATGTTCTGCCTAACCTCCTTCCCCTTGACACCACGGGAATCGGCCACCTTCGATATAATCTCCCGGGACTCGTCGAGTCGGACGATACTATTGAGCCCTTTTTGGACTCCATCGGTCCGCTTCAAGTTTATCTTTCCCAATTGGACCGCCCGGCTAACGATTTGTTCTATACAATATTAGCGCAACTCAACGGAGGCATGTAGAAGATTACCATCGGCTTTCTTTGGAACGAGTGATGGTACATGATGCCGCTGCCGCCGGTTGATAAGGAAGTGGTCGATGCAGAAGTGATGAGAGAAAGATTTGTGTGTTGAGTACAGTAGGGTACGGGCAACCACCCTAGTTGTGTTGTGGAGAGCATAGGACGGTGTTGAGGGTAAACTGTTGCGAGTTCTTTGTGAAGAAGAGTTGTTTTATTAAGGGAGAAAAAAGAAAGAAAGAAAGAAAGAAAGCCACGAACTATGTAGAGAGGCAAACAGCGGGAACGCATACGCAGCGTCCGGGAACTTCTGGGAACAAGAGGGGACAACATCGCACAGCCCAAGGTTCAAGCGCAGTGTTCTCAACGGGGCAGTCCGTCCGTCCAGAAGGCGGAGGGCGGTGGACGGCGTTAAGCGGTCCCATCCCGTCTTTTCCGAAACTTGCGCGGCGCCCCGACGCAACTGACTATAGTACCCCCGCCGTCCCCCGTGAAAAATGTTTCATGTTATGAGAAACCGCAAAATATTTACCAATGCACACAGTCCCCCCTCCCTTTCTATTCACCAAGTGATGCAAAAGTAATTTGATAAAAAATCAGATAAAAAATCAAGAATTACTTGAGGCCTGCTGGTATTTTTCTGGATTTTCTCCTGGATTTTTTAACATAAACTGAGTGATAGAGAGAGGTTGTTTATTGTGGGCCGGTGGCAAGGTAATTCTTTGAATAGATTTCACTTTTTGGATGGTATATTTCTCGGTCAATTTCAATAATCTTTATTACTAGGTAAAAGGATCGTGCCAATCCAGGCTTTAGTCTCTACGGCAGTACATTCCCGAGGTACGCCAGCTCAACCTGCCTATCCCGCAGTACATCTGGAAAGTACCACCCGCGCGACCTGTGAGTCAATGGTATCCGGAAGGGTTTCACGCCAAGAGCATGGTATTGAAAAGGTTCACCCAATTATTCTGCCATATTCTCACTACTGTATTATACAAACCATATCAAACTCCACAAAGCCCAAGTCAATTCTAATTGGAAGAGGTCGATGGGGAAATAAAGGCAGGCACAAAAAAATCACCACTCTAAGACAAGATTTGTCCCTCCCTCTCCCAAAACACGAAGAATATAGACAAATAGATAACAAGAAAGCAAAGATAATGATTAAAAGTAAAGTGATACCCCATGAACGCAAATGGCAAGCATGGAAAGGCTACCTGCTATGCCCGTGCGATCCCCATTCTCTCCAAATATCATATATAACGAAATGGGAGCGAGAATATGCGGCAGGAGCAGGGGAGAAAGGGAGAAAACAAAGTCACCAATCACCGAGCAAAAAACCGACATTGTGCAAGTACTATACTACACGATTCCTAAAGTAAAAGGCGGAGGTAACATAGCACACGAGATTTGCGGTAGATAGCTAGGAGGGGAAGGTGTAATACACACAGGAAAAACAGGGGGGGGGGCTAGAAAAGGAAGATCCAGAATGAGGATTAGTAGTGCGATAGTGTAATACTGCAGGTCAGAGGGTTCGTCGGATGAGAAACTTTTACCGCGAATGTTGAAATCTCCGGATCCTTTTGGAAGGGCGCTGAGATGTCTCGGAGGGCTCGGCCAGGGAAAGGTCTCTTGAGCTATTGCTACCTACCGACTGAGAAACAGAGTTCTGATTTCCCAATCGACGCTTTATAGCCCCCCCGCGTCGCTTCTCGGGAGTTTGAGTCAATGCCCTCTGGCTAGTGACATGCCATATAAAGAGCCTTCCCACTACTCCAAAGTGTCCACATATCCTAGCCCACGAGAGAGGTGTTCGACCGCCTTCATCCGCAGTGTCAGGAGTGATGCCCTCCTGTTCTAAAAGCATTCTCACAAGGCTTTCATGCCCCCCTATAGCTGCCCACGAGAGAGATGTTCGACCGTCTTTATCCTTAGCGTCGCGAGCGACAGCGACATCCTTTCGTCCCAAAAGCGTCGCCACAACATCCCAATGGCCATTTCCAGCTGCCCACGAGAAAGGTGTTCGACCTTTTTTATCCGCAACGTCAGGAGTGACATCCTCCCGTTCCAAAAGCATTTCCACGACACCCCCATTCCCAAACTCAGCTGCCCACATGAGAGGTGTCTGACCGTCTTTATCCTTAGTGTCAGGAGTGACACCCTCCTGTTCCAAAAGCACCTTCACAATGCCTTTATGCCCCCCGCTAGCTGCCCACGAGAGAGGTGTCCGACCGTCTTTATCCGTAGTGTCGGGAGCGACATCCTCCCGTTCCAAAAGCACCTTCACAATACCTTCACGTCCCATTCTAGCTGCCCACCAGAGAGGTGTTCGACCGTCTTTATCCGTAGTGTTGGGAGCGATATCCTCCCGTTCCAGAAGCACCCCCACAATACCTTCATGTCCCATTCTAGCTGCCCATGAGAGAGGTGTTTGACCGTCTTTATCCGTAGTGTTGCGAGCGACATCCTCCCGTTCCAGAAGCACCTTCACAATACCTTCATGTCCCATTCTAGTTGCCCACGAGAGAGGTGTTTGGCCGTTTTTATCCGCAATATCGAGAGTGGCGTCCTCCCGCTCCAAAAGCATCTTCACAATGTTCCCATACCCATTGATAGCTGCGTACGAGAGTGGTGTCTGACCGCCTTTATCCGCAATATCGGGAGTGACACCCTCCTATTCCAAAAGCACCTTCACAATGCCTTTATGCCCCCTGCTAGCTGCCCACGAGAGAGGTGTCCGACCATCTTTATCCGCAATGTCGGGAGTCACATCCTCCCGTTCCAAAAGCACCCTCACGACATCTTCATTCCCTGACTTAGCTGCCCACGAGAGAGGTGTTTGGCCGTCTTCATCTGCAATGTCGGGAGTAACATCCCCTCGTTCCAAAATCATCTTCACAATGTCCCCATACCCATCGCTAGCTGCCCACGACAGAGGTGTTCGACCGTCCTTATCTGCAGTGTCGGGAGCGACATCCTCCCGTTCTAAAAGCATCTTTACGACGTCCTCATTCCCTAACTTAACTGCCCACAAGAAAGGTGTTTGACCTTCTTTGTCCGCAGTGTCGGGAGTGACATCCTCCTGTCCCAAAAGTATCTTCACCATGGCCCCATGCCCTTTTCTAGCAGCCCACGAGATTGCCGTATTACCCTCCACATCAGTCGCATCGAGATCCCATTTCTTCATCTCCAATAAAGCAGCTGCCACCTCCACAACCCCAAGATATGCAGCGCCGTGAAGCCCGGCAAACCCCACTGAGATACCCCGGCAAAGCTCCCAGTCCCAATTGTCAAAGTTGTGGGATAAGAGTATCCCAGAAGACACATGCTTATCGAATCCATCAAGAAGTCTCAGCGCGAGAGTGTTCACACCTTCTGTGGTTTCCCTTCGGGCATGCTTCCCCCAGTAACGAGAGGCATATTTAAGCAATGGTGTTGTTAGCTGGGACCGATCAAGGATAGGCGGCAGGCCCCTGATGCTCCGGAAGTTGAGGTATGTTAAACAAACCTCGGCAATCATCGAGTGAGGGCTGTGAAACAGGTCGGTATTATTGGATAGATACTCTTGAAGAGTGTAGTGGACAAGACGAACAGTGTACGAGGACGCTTCAACCGTCACAAGCCCTAAAGAGCATCCTAGCAGTGTTTCTATCGCAGGAATGTTCTGAGAATTCAAGTCTGCAGACCCGACTTCCACCCCCAGGGCATGGCATAACTCATCGGCATTTAAGGGTCGCTCCGAATGTGATAGCCACATTAGCACCTCCATGCCGAGTCTCGATTTGCTTCCTTTCTGGGCCTTTATCCGTCCCAGGGTTGCCGAGTACGCATCCCGAAGACCATTCCCTTGGATCATCTGGTCAAGCTTTTTCTTTCTCTGGTGGATCGTCACCTCCTCCAGGACTGCGTCAATGTTAAGGGAAACAAGAAGAAATCTATACTCTATTGTTAGCCAACACCTAAGGATGCCTATACTGGCTAAAGTGACTGTTTCTACGCACATCTGGGAAATTGTTCCCGGGATTACTCTCATAATCTCAGCCCTCAAATTGTCGTCCATTGCGCCGGGCGTGGTATCTCTGTCTAATCTTATCTCCAGATATCTCTCAATATCCCCAACCGTAGGAATAACGGGTATCATGACCGCCTCGGGGAAATATCTCTTAATCTCGCCCCAAATGTGAGGTCTTCCGCTAAGGAACACCCGCACGTTCGGCGAAGCCTTTATAATGTCCTGCAGTGATTCAAGAAGTTCTCGTCGATTATCCGGAAGACACTCATCTAATGCATCGATACAGATGAATACTTCTGCCAGCGATGCGACCGTCGTCTTCAGTATATTTACCAAGTCCAAAAGTTGCACCGCCCGCCCGCCAAACCCCCTTTTCTCCTTCCGAAAGGCCTGTCGCACGGGTTCCGGGATTCCATCTCTCTCTAAAAGCTGCTTAAGGATTGCGCCCAACATGTTCGTCGTAGACTGCTCCTCCTGGGCAAGATAATCGCAGTACAAGCCCGCAACAGCGATATCTCTAGTACGAACTTGATCGCACAGCCAGTCAATAACTAAGGAGCTAATATTAGTAGCCGTTAGTGATACCCACTTACCCGAGAGAGCTTTCCCACTGACCTGATATTTGTCTTCCCCACACCCGGATTGCCGTAGCAGAATAAAACAGCCTGATCCGGTACCCCGCGGCTACCGCTCCATTCCCGAAACTCGCTCCTTTCCAGAAGCCAACCCCCCACACCACTTACCCGGTTTTTTTGCACACCTTGATGTCTGTACTGAGGCTCGAGCGGGGAGAGCCACTGCTTGATCCGACTGTCTTCACCGTCTGTTTTGCGCACAGTGATGGTCTTGTTGTGGCTATTCGTTACGTTCCCACTATTAATATTACCGGAGCCAAAGGATTGTATATTCGTTATTCGTCCCATGATGTGTTTTGCAGATGATTCGTTTCGTCGTGGATGCGGTTCCGCGACAACTCAGGGCGGCAAGCAGGTTCGTGAGCTTTCTGGTGCCCGAGAAAGGAGGGGTGATTCTACTCGTTCCTTCGCCAACTCAGTGCTGCCCAACCATTCCTACGCCAAGGAAATACCAGTCGAAAGAAGGCAGTCAGGGAAGAGCCAAATACGCCCCGGGCATCATAAACAGCAAGGCAACACCCCATATTGAGCCAAAGTGTGATACTGCACCGTATCCGCATAGGCACTGCATGTGTCTCATGCTAGAAGAGGCAACTCCAATAGCCACCTCGTCGACAGGTAGACTACTTGTACACTATTCCGATGTGCCAGCCAGTCTGACCTCCGCAAGTAGCGGTATCAATTAGGATAAAGCGATGACTTTTGCATGCCTGTTCCCAAAGCTAAAATCCCCATACTTCCCGTAAATGTACTCGTACGGTATTGTCTTGATTAGCTATCAGCCCAAGCCAAAAAGCCAATTCCCAGCTATCGGATGATAAACTCTCACAGCAGCAGTCAGCTTTATCATGTGTAAACTTTAACGAGCACCCACCCCAGAGGGAAATATTTCTCTTTAATAAAGATAATCCCACAGATGCTGCTATCACCGGTATTATACCTATAGCGCATTCCGCCCCCTAAGATTATAAATTCACAGAGAAGTTGAGCAGGGGCATCCAGGAAGCGATTAGTATTGATAACAACTTCCCACAATCACTCTATTAAGGCACTTCCTGGTGGGACGAGATACTCTTAGTTCAGGTGTCACCGAGGCAGCCAAACAGGAGAACTGAGCAAACAAGCATCCACTAAGCACTAACCAATGAACATGCACCGAAAATCTTGAGGAAAATATTCCTACTAAAAGCCAAACCCCTGTAAAGTGAGGGCTCTCCAGAAAAACACAACAAGCCAACACCCCCGAACAACCCAGACCGTGTACTATTTAGCGGAGGATAACTAATAAATGGCGCAACACAGACAAAAAACGCTTCTACTAGACTATAGGGTAGGTATAATCGGAAACTTCGTTCGTTCATCATCAAACCAACTACCTGTAACCAAAACAGAAGAAGTATATTTAAGAATACCAGAACCATCTTAATCACTCTCCCCCACTTCCCATACATGTCGATTTCTCTCCATGCACGACCCCATTTACCTGCCTACTTCCGTAATAATAATAAAGGAAAGACACGACCATAAACCCTCCGTCAATCTTTTCAGCTCCAGAACAAATGAAATCACGAAAGGTATTATCTATCTCTGCTCCCTTCCTACCAGCTTCATCTCTGACAACTACCCGCTTCCGTCAACTCCGACACTATGAACCTGCCCACCCCGCCGAGAAGTCGACCATTGTAAAGTAATTATAAGTTGCCCAGTATGAATTGGGTCTCTGGGGACTGTGAAGGGCGTAGCTATCCATCAAGCCTCCAATTCACCGTTGACCGCCTTGGAAACATGAATTACTCTATGCACAGAAAAATAGTGATATTATATGATATGAATAGTCACTATAAGTGAAGAGCATATAAAGTCTACTCACCGCCGAAATATTTCAAGGCAATCCGGTTCTTCCACAAGACGCCGTCCGGGAAACTCCCTGTTTCATTATTAACTTGTTCGCAACGATGTTACAGAGTTTGCGCCACGAATTAGCTAAAACACGATTCCAGCATCGCACAAGCTGCAAAAATAAATACGTGGCATTAATCATAACTACCTACAGGGCCTTGCCGCCCTTCTTGGGACCGGCAATCTATTGTCACAAGAAATCACTCGTAAAAGCAACATATAATCTCCCAGATATAACGAGTCGCCTCCCAAAAAGGTCGGGGACAATTCTCGAAAGGGGATTGTGATGAATAGAAAAGATATTCTGGTATAGCTCCCATACACCTCCTTCGGGTTCCTTGCCCCGCATGTAGCTAGACTTGCATTCCTCCTAGATATTCCAATAATCTGTCACCCCAGTGGTAGTACTGATTATATAGAATGCTTTTCTTCCCAGAGGCGACCTCCCCCCTCCCCCTTATCCGCTGTCTAAATGCAACTAAAAGCCAGGCCAGGAGTTAGCTATCAAAATAATATAAAGTAAGGATCCACTATTCGTGTATTCCACCCTCTGGCATTGACCGAATTCCATAATTTTTAAAAGTACAAACAAACCCCAAAGCAGAATCGCCGACAGCGGTCGTTATACTAGTATAAGAGAGAGAAGTATACCATAAGCCACAGCCTACAAACGAGATCTAAGTTCCTCTGAGATCCCTGCGGCCTGTGATGGAAGAAAATCGAAGACACCTCCTGTATTACCACAATTTAGAAAGTCAGCCACCAAATACCAAACAAAAGACTTGCTGAATCAAAAGAGGGGTCCTCAGGATATCTTTTAGAATATATTACATACGGTAGCTAATTATTTACTTATTCCCCCAGGTTAGGGGCAACATAAAGGAAATTTTTCCTAGGCCCGCAGAGGTTATGCGTTCGGCGGTATAGCAACCAGGAGCTACGGTACTACGCGCACAAGCACAGTACCACAACGGTAAAAGCAAGGGCCAGGATTAAACAAAGAAAATGTAAATAAGAAAAAGTTCTATCCCGGAGAGATGCCCCCCCTCGCACTTGGAACAATATCTTATGGGATTTACCTACTATCCGATAAGATTATTCCGGTAACTCCTCCCACCATAGTGCCGGAAGGTATTACCGATATCCACTTCTCAGTACAACTGGGTATTAGGTCAGATACAGGTACTAGGTTAAAGTATAATATCATAGCTCGACCGGGACTATATAGTACTATACCGTACATGCACTAGTGACTATGGCCCCACCTACCTGCAATATATGGTAAAAGCAAAGTTAATTCCAACCGTGAACACCACCGAGCCTACCACCCTCACCCCAGTGGAGGCGCAACACCCTTTGCGAAAATTTCCAGTCCAGTGAGGTAAGCTCCAGACGGGCAATGAGGAAAACCAAGGCTTATGGAGGAAATTTGTTGTTACCAGGGGTGTGGGACACTACTACGGTATTACTATGGTAGAAAAGTCTGACCTCATCTATTCAGGGATCCCACCAGCTTTTAGCAGACACAAAAACAGGCTTTAGTACTCGTACAGAGCAGGATATCAGCTGTGTCATGGGCAACAGCCAATTCTTTGAAGAGGATCGGTCACAATGTTAGAGGTTTTTTTCGGTTTTCTTTTTTTTCGCCACCAATTCTCCACAAAGTAGGGGTCGTTCTACGAGTGCGGCCGATAGATATATCCGTCACGTGCTTTATCAGGGCACACTGCAACAAGAAAGTTCACCAAAGTTTTCTTATCAGACCCACGTGACGGATATATCTCTCGGCCGCACTCGTACTGCGCCGCTACCGTAGAGCAACGGGCACTAGTGCGAAGGGATACCGTCAGAGCTAATATCTTAGCTCCAAGTTGGCTAGTGCCACACAAGTGCAAGCACTATTGAAAAGCTTGTTTTTCTGTAGACTAGGCTTCTTGTAGGTTCGGTCTTTGTGGTAGGATGGACGTCAATTAGCCAAGCCAGGAGGTATCACTTGCTCCACGAAATACTACTCTTTCTAGTAACTTAAACCATAGCCCTCGGAAGGGTGTTACGCACGACGGTATCAATCACTGCAATACTCGGAGGGTATATCAAGAACCCTTGATAACAAAAGGCTGATTTATTAGTACCGGTAGTGCTTCATCATCCGGCATCCTATTATAACTCCTCAACTAATCCACCAGCATCGAAAGCACGGTACCGTACTCTAAAACATACAAATGACAAACCCCCGCATGCAATGATTCGCTTCCTAAAAACCCAATAATCTGATGGAGAAAAATGAAACTAACTTTTTAGTTCAAATTTTTGTTACACAGGTACCCAGCCGTGATGAAATGCAGTAAAAGCATTAGGAAAGAAATGGTGAGGTTTGGCGTGTTGATGCAGCCAGGCGAGTAATCAAAGAAAGGTGACAGAAAAAGAAAGAACTCCAAGCCATCATCCCGAAAACAACAAAATAAAACCAAGGGAATGTCATATCGTACCAAAGACCAATCAATCATAAACCCAAAACTCCATTTTCCCAACCCTTAACTTGCACCTCCCCCTCCTCTTCCTCGTCCTCTAGCTCCCCTTCCCGGGCCCATTTCCGCCCCCATTCCCAACATTCGCCACAGCCCCCAAAAACACCACCATCACCGCGGCGTAGGCGGACGTAGCCATCAACACCTCCGCACCCCCCGCCTTCGCAACCATCATTACAATACTACTCGTAATGGTGGCCACCGCAACAACGATAATCTGCACCCACAGCCTCTTCTGATAACACAGCAGCACAACCGGCACGAGCAAAATCACCGGCGCAATGAACGAGATCAGGGCTCGCGAGACGAGTACCGCGCGGTGGTACGGGATCTGATCTACGCCGGCCTTCCTGCTGACTTCCTTCTTAAAGACTCGGCGTGCTATCAGTGCCGCGAAGCGGGTTATCATCCCGTTAGTGACGAGTTGCTGGTCAAGATTTATTAGGTCCCCCCGCCGGCCCGCCGGTATGTACCATTGGAACTTCCGCGTGCCCAGCCAGCACTCGACGTCGCTGAGGCTGCGGTGGCTCGGTCGGGGCATCGTGTAGGCTCTGCGGCAGCGATCTAGGGCGTCGTCTACTCTCCCCCGCAAACCATTAGCCAGTAACCTTTGCCAGAGGGAAGTGAAATATACGCACCGTATGCTTTCAATTTAGCATCCAACTCTCTCATCAAATCTTTCACTGTCTCCACGTTCATGTTCCCGCCTCCGACTAGTTCATCGCGATCCGCATCCTCTAGCTGTTGCTCTACCGCCGCTACCTGTGCCTGTTTGCACAGCAGGTCACGGAAGCGAAGAGTTCCAAAGCGCCGCAGGATCATGCAGTCGCCGTCGCGGGACATGTAGTCTCCAATCTCGCGGAAAGCTTTGTGTTCATCCATGGAGTAGCCTGGGGCCGCAAGGAGGAGGGTTCCAACGCGTGAGCGGGAGTCAAAAGATGGGCCGCGGCTCTGACCGCCGGTGCCCAAGGGGGGAGAGCTAGTGTGGGGGGGGATGGGGCCGTTGGCGTATTCGCCGACGGGGTTGGTGTGGGTGCTCCGGGGGGAGGGCGGTGGGTACTGCTGTGGGTGGTACGGTGAGTACTGCTGTGGGTGGTGCGGTAAGTGGTGCGGTGGCCCTCCTCCGTGCACTTGAAGTGCTGGTGAAGGTTGTAAGGGAAGCTGGTATCCCCCATCTCGAGCTGTCCCTGGGTTTAGAGACATTTCGCACCGTATTGTGTTGTATTGTACTGTATTGCGTATCGTATAGTATTGTTTAAAGACAAGGTACCAGATCCTAACCAGATTGCCTGTCCAAATCCCTGGGACGAACTCGGAGGTGCGAGTAAGTGGTTATATACCATAAACCAAAAAAGAAGAAATCCCCCGCCCAGGTACAGAAAATCGCACCACGGCGCAGCACAAACGCTCGCCCGGCGCCACCACCAACTTGCTCGAGTACCAGGAAACTTGATTCTCCACCTATGATGCTATTCTCCGGCTTTTCGCCAAGGCCGCGTTGCTTAAGGCTGGATGGTGCTTGGTATCTGAAATCAGCCCCCTCAACAGAATAACACAACGGGTTTAACAATGAAAATATCCTAAAGAAATGAGATTATCGAGAGAAACTCCACGTAGAAATATCCAACATCTACCCCTTCTTGCTTCTATGAACCTCGTTTTTTTAATTGAGTGAGCGTTGGGTAAGGGACATGACTTTGTACTCCTGAGTTAAAGTACTGTAACTCCGTATTAAGCATGCAACATGATCCAGCTGAATGAGGCACTTTTTTATTTAATTTTTTTGGTTACCGCCCACACAGCCACATGACATCGGACATCTAACACTTGCCTTATTCACCTTGTAACACCCATGCCAGCAATAACCGTTTTATTTTCCTTCAACACTCGCTCAATCAAAGAACAAAGTCCATGGAAACGACGAAAAGCAGATACCAGGCAGTTCAACCGAGAGCTTCTCACAAACAATTTTTTTTTTTTTTCATAGTGTATTAATTGCTAATTACATTTTGAGATTTTGGTTGTTAACAGGGCCATTTTTCATACACCAGGCAACACCCAACACTGATGATGCCTAGCCTTGGCGGCGAAACCCCGCATAGTCGGGGATTATTCCATACCAGGTATGGATACTCGCCAGCAAAGCACCTCAGCCCCCCCCATCCAGCTCCGCCTTGATCTGCAACCACTCCATTGGGTCCCGAGCGGTGCGAATAAATCAGTGTTCTCAAGCAAGTTACCTCCTCCGAGGATGAAGGAGGTAATGGTGGTAGTTTCCCCAGTCGTACCGTGCTCGGCACCCTCTCAAGTATCGTAGTTTCCTTTCCTCCCCTAACCCATCGGGCTAGACGCCGCGCGGGCGATACCGTACTGCACACCCTAGGCAGCAGCACTACTCGAAATTCTCTGACGTTTGTGAACACAGCTGCTATTGGATACACCAAAATCTTGAGGCTCCGGCCCGGTTTTTGCCCATATGCAATACCGGTAGCAGTTGTGTTCACAAACGCCAGAGAATTACGAGGTAGCAGAAGCGTCAGTAACAAGCGTGAGAGTCTACTAGTACTAGTACCTGGCATGCCCCCTTGCTTCGCTCCGTGCCTCCCTCCCTCCCGCCTCCATACTCGAGTAGTCTGCCTGGTACTAGTACAGTACCAGTACTACCGGTAGTAGCGTACCAGTAGGCATGATGAGCAAATCCTCAGCATCGGATCACAGTGCAGAGTTAATTCCGTGTAAATTCAATCCAACTCCAACCTCCCTCTTGCCTCATGATTACGTCTAGCACTCGTGCTAAATTATTGATAGTCTACCCTGCTGATATCAGAACCCCGGCACAAAAATCCACCACCATCAAACCCATCAGCGAAAACTAGCCCATCGACCCAGAATAGGCTTAGCTTGGCAAATCACTTGGAGCTGGATCGCGAATATGGTAGACTACTCGAGCACCAGTCAATGCAAATTACCAGCGCAAACCTTCCCTGCTAAACCCCCTGGTCAGCCTACCATCGGCGGTGAGACATCAATAGGCATACCGTATCGCATTGCCTGTCAGCCTAACGTTAGTTACCCAATCCGCACCAGTGAGGGGTTCGAGATGGGTACCGTATTAATCCCTTGCCTCATTCCCTCATCACCAATTCCTTTAGTGCGCCTTATGTATGTCAAGCCGCGTTTAACTTGAGAAGGAAAACCTATTGCGCAAACATATCATTGTGGCCTTCCTCTCTCAATGCTCTTTCCAACCCGATAGCTGGCTCGGTACTGGTATTGTGTTGACAAGTTGGAAACGAGGTGGGATATTGGGCCTGCCGAATGCCAACGAGCGACTTCATTACAAACACTATGGCCAACTTTGGCTGGAGTCTGCGGTGTGACACGGTTGCTTACAAGTACGTGCCCGACACTCACACGGCGGAACGTCAGGCATGCCACAGAACACGGAAACCTCGCTGCCCGCGGCTTCACTCCGTTCGGTTCAGTTGATGATAGCGGGGCACTTGACCGCGCGCTCCCACCCCGGCAAAGCGGTGAGAAGGGGGAGGTGTCCCTCCTTCTTGATTGCCATGGTCCGTAAAAGTGCAGGAAACATGCTGTGCTATATGTACCCGTAGGCCATATTTTACGCGGCATGTTTGAGGTTAGACCACCACGCATGGATAACGAAAAGCCTATCGTCCTCGCCATCCAGGACCCACTAGACGACAGGAAGCACTTATCAAAAGCGCCCGGCAAGATGCTTAGCGTTGGGGAAATGGAGGCTTAGTGGGTCCTCACACTACCGGCACCCTACGGTATTTACTCGCTAAATCCACCATCATTACTCGCTACCGAGTGCTGGCGGCCGAATTGGAGCCGGACACTTAGTGTGGCAATGCCCATACAAAGCGACCAACTTCAATTCCGCTGCGCTAGTACGAGTACAATCAGAGATAGCACTCCGTGAAGGACTAGTGTTTTCCAGACGCGGTATAGCTTGGGCTAGCCGAACTTGGCGGATATCGTCGATTGGTATTCTCACCTCTCTTGCCGAGCCTATTGTGGCTTAGTATCGCGATACGCGTTGCCCATGCCCTCCTGCACGCGAGCCAAGCCCCCGTTCCCCGCTGGTGGGTTTAGCGAATGAAACGTGGTAGACTAGGGACCGAGCTGAGAGAACAGCCACAACGACGAACCTGTGCAAAGCAAATGTTCAGAGTACCGATCCCGGTAAACCTATGGGGACCCCGCCGAAGAAATAACACGGCATCATACAGGTACAAGGGGCAGGCATATTGCGACAGCACACATCACTTGAGAACCCCACCGGCACCCCAAGATTTTGGCCGTAAGCCACCCCAGGTGCGCAGAATCTACTGGTACTGGACTGGTACCGTATATGCTCCCCTGCACGAAAAACATGACAAAGAAGTAAAGAAAGCGAAAGAGAGAAAATCTATCAACTGTGCTCAGAACTTGCCCAGAATCTTCCAGGGGGGCTCGAGCGCGCCCCGAATGCGACGATTCCAGCTTGAATGCCAATGAACCCGTGATGAGATATATCACAATGAGTCCATCCGCAAGTCCGACAGTAGCGTATGGTAAGCGGCGATAGATAGATGGAAGGGGATGGAGAGGGATTGTCCAAGGAGCCTTGGGACAGCTGATGTGTGATGATGTGTTTGGCTGGTAATTTTTTAATATGCGGAGGCAATGTTTATTCGTGGAATTTTCAAAGGCAGCCTTCCGGGAAGGAGACATAAATTTAACGGTAGCCTAGCCGAAATTTGGGGAGTGTATTTTGAGCGTCTGCGGGCAGCCGTCTATTCTCGCTAGTCTTTAGAGAAGAAGAGTTCTCTGTTGTTGGGAGAGTGGTTGCCGCGTAGCTGCTGGAGGTGGGCCTCCGGGAGAGACCTTTGGTGAGCAGATGCTGGAGGTTTGACTCTGGGCTTGATTACTGTACTATATATGACAGGACAAGATGAAGAATACGGCACTGAGCGGTGCTCGCACAGTACCGCGATGGTGTTCAACCACCAAAGATAGAGTCGCTTTACCACGAGATTTATATGCACCAGCTATCACCCGACCCATCTCTAGTCTATTCAATATAAGCATCCGCCCCATCCAAGCTAAAATCCTTCCCCCATCACCACCGTCTCCCCATCTCCATACCACAATTTCCCAGCCTGGCAGACCATCCCCGCCTCCTCACCAACAGTCCACCTAACCTGCACATTCTCCAGCCATTTATTGATCTCAGCGATCCTCTCTAGCCACTTCTCGATGGAAACACCACCCTCCGTCGGGTAGTGGTTTTTGGCGGTGATAAAGCGGCCGATAGTAATATGCGCAGACGGGAGTACGTATCGACTGGTTATCTCCATTCCCGTCGCCACAACCATGTTATGCAGGTCACGGCGGAAGTGGTGACAAGAGTATTCGCAGTCCTCCGCCGGAACGAACGAGATTGCCATGGCCGCGGCGTCGAAAGAGACCATGGGCTTTACCAGGACCGTGCGGTTTCTAGTTTGCAGCGAGAGGATTTCCGGAAGGTGTGGCCGGAGGATCTCGACGTGGGTGTTTATGAGCTCGTATGGCTTCGAGTGGGAAAGTTCCAAGGCCGTCATGTGCAGTTTCTCCCCGGGCATGCACCAGAAGTCTGACGATATATATGGTTATTCGTTTGTTCTCCCTTCTAGTATAACAAGAGGAGGGGGAGTGCCTGGTGCTAGATCAATCAACTTATCTTGGATCGTCTTGACAAGATCCTTAATCTGCTTGGTCGGACGAACCCACAACGTCAAGCAAACCCTTGCGCCAGTCTCCTGAGGATCATGCACTAGTTGTCCAGCAAGTTCAGCAGTGCGAGCACGCTCAAACTCCTGAAGAGTCTTGTCGACAATCATTCCGGTGAAATCCCTGGAAAGCATCTTCTCCGACTGTTGCTTGTTACGATTGATGCGGTGGATTTCATAGGCCTTTGTGACTTCCGCCTATACATTTTGCCTTTGCTTTTAGTTTTCTTGTTCCCTTTGAAAATGGAGTGAGATAGAAGCGGAGATGCACGAACTGCATTTTTGCAAGTGGCGATCAGCGTATCATAAGGGTTGGAGAACTCGGTGGTAGCAGTTGAGGGCTTCTTAGAGACACCAGAAAGGTCCTCGAAAGGATTGTAGATATCGGTACTATCTGGCATTATAGAGAGTCACGGGCAGGGATGGACATCTCAGGAAGCGGGGCGCACGGCCTGATGTACCCTACCTCCGTTGGTGACTAATCCGGCCTATGCGGGGAGTACAGGGATTGAGGGTTGGAGGGCAGCAGGCAAGATGACATGACAAAGAAGGGAAATCCAAGCTAGCTATCAAGTCTCAAGTGAGATTTAAGAGAAAACCAACGCCTTTGCTGGATGGCCGGGGGTGAATACATCCGACTCCTTCAATCAACTCTACCGCATAGAGGGTCCCCATGTAAAGGAGATTAATATCCTGAATTATTACTTGTATATGAACTTGGTACGGTAAAGCAAACAGTTCCCCGCGAAAGCACCCAGTTCCGTGTCTGTAAAGACTTAATGATGATATATATTTTGCCTACGAGTAGTAAATATTGCCCAACCCATGACTCTAGGCCCCACTAATACACATCCATATTTCCCACTATTAGGACTCGACATGTCAGCAAAACCCCTCGGAAAGAGCACATTCAGACAAACCTTAATTACCCCTACCAGGGCCCATAAGCCTTCCATTTACCGTCAGGAACCTTCGGCTTCTTTGCCGCCCCCAGCCTCCCCAAAGTTGCACTTTGGACCTTGCTCCTGAGTCTGCTGTGACCCTCCAGAATATCATTATACTTCCGCCACAAGATCGGCAAATGAACCACATCCCCCACACAGTACTCCATCACATCCTCCCTCAAAGGCCTTTCAGAAAACACTGCGTAACTTCCGCCGTGATCCGGGTTGAAAATCTTCCCTCCTTCCTGCTTTTTCCTCCTGAACTCTGCCAAAGAAGCCGTGCTCAGCCCAGAATCTGCGGCAATACACTTCGCTAGACCCATAACGAGGTTCCCCCTCCTGAATGGTCCTCTGCGGGCTTCTCTTGCAGCGTAATTCATCACTTGGATGTCTTGCACGCCCTGAAGGGAGATATCGTATAGGTTGAACAGAGCGTCCGAATCGTTACGCACATCGAAGAGGCATTTAGTGATAGATGGTGACTCAAGAATTGTCTTGAGATTTTTCGTTTGATTGCTTCCCTGGAACGTAAAGGCTCTCAGTCCGAGAGTTGTTATGTCGAGAAGGTAGGTGCGGTTTTGAGGAAGGACATGTATCTGCAGAATGGCTATGGTGCCCTCACGACCCAGGCTTTCGCCTTCGAGGTCTAGGTAAAGAGGAGGGGGGGAGTTGGGCAGATCCGAGATGTTACTGAGCATAGCTGCCAGAGCAGGGAGAGTGTCTATGAGGGTATATTGCGGGGCTGACATTTTTCAATTGATATTGATCGTATCGGAAGGCTATAGCATAGTAAGGATGACAGAGTGCAAGTGTGGCACCTTATATCTACTCCCAAACCACCGGAATCAATCACCAACAGGACGGTAGGCGGTAGGCCTAACTCCATCAGAGCCGTCTCGCGAGACAAAGATCTTTAGGCCGCTCACTGCTCCACGCACCTTGGAAGCAAGGAAGCCCCCATTGGCAAATACAAAGACCAAAGCCAATGACAAAAACCAGGAACATCTCTGAATATGCAAGGGGACATGTGGGCACCCGGAAATGGCATGGTTGGGATGTGTTTCTAGCAAACGACCTATGAGCGGTCCTTGATCGTGAGTTAGCTAGTGCAGTCGAGAGGACCCTGCCGCACATACAACAAACAATAGGCTGTCGAAAATCGCTCCCCCCAGACCCTGTCGAAGGGGCCATTTAGGCCGCCCTCTTCATGGTTCCCAGAAAGATACATCCTCGGCTACTTTCTGTAGCGGGAGGCGCCTAGAAGTGTCCTCCTGATACTTGTCGTCATATACCCAGTATTCTCCGTGTTTGCGCGCGGTTCCGGCGGTAGCCACCTCGGAAATCACATGAACCACGACAACCTTCTCCTTCTTTAACTAGCCAAATCATCCCAAATACCGGTACGCAAATTGTGATTGCTGCCTCCCCCCATAGAACGTTCTAGTACCAGGTAGCAAGCGGGGGCCGAAGCCAGCCTGCGGCACAACAAACAAACGAATAAGCAACCCTTCCGAAGTCAAACAGGCCAATTTTGAGAAATAACCGTGACGTGTTCTCCGTTCTCCAGGCAGAAGTTTTGTCGACCTGTGGTGTTCGCCCAAGGTTCGTTTCGGTAACCCAACTGGCCACAGGGGCCATCGCGACTAAATAGATAGCCGCCTGAAACCCCCAATAACCCCTGACGTGTCAATACCGTAAAAACCAGCTGTATCCACTATCGAGGATCGGGCTCCTGACTTTCGCAATCCGAGACAAAACACCTGTGAAGGAATAGCGCTTTCCACACAAAGTATAGATTGATTGGGCAGGCGGAGCTTACTGGATCTCATTAACTGGTATTCGTTATTTTGTTAATTTGCCGTGCTAGGTCTATTGTGGTTTGGTGCTGTAGTACAGTTGAGATCTTCGATAGTGGATACAGCGGGTTTCTACGGTAGGCCAAAAGCCCATAGTTATTCAAGCAGAACGGTGTGGAATATTGGGAAGCAAAAGGAACAAACCACGATGAAGCCACCGACTTCAACATTGATCCCCATCTGCGCTGCACGATGGCCCGCGAACCAACCCCGCTTTGCCATCTGCGTTGTACTCGAGTAACCATAATTTTATTGCACTTATGGGCCTCATTTACAAAGAAACTTGCCTCTGGCTGCAGGTACTATTCCCCATCCGGATAATGTAACAGGTGGTTTCCCAGGCTAATGACGGGAAAAGAACAGATGCAGACGCGACATCCCTTGGGTCCACATAATAATTCAACCGATCTTTTTCTGACATTAGTGGATGAAGTTGGGTAACCGAGTGATCTCTTATGATGTTTGTCTCCGACTTAGAGAGGTGAGGACTGCCATGCAAGAAGGCTCAGCAGCAGTGGATGATTATGCGCACTTCCTCGATCTTTAGTTAGTGGATATTGTAGATTTATCACAGAATGAAAGGAAAATCCTTTACGATACTGGACTGTTCAGCTGAACAATGCAACAGTTTTGCTAAAGAATTATTATTCCACAACACACCGCAGGTCGGTGACACTTTCGCTTCAGGCTCCGGCACATGGTTGGCACCCCGGATATACTCAAATTACAGTAGCTCGTATACGGTATCGGTACTACAATTCCTCTGATACGTTTAAGCGAGTGAGGGTTTCCATCTTGGATTCATCAGGATAGCTACTGTCCCCTAACACCCCTCGATATTTTACTCACTTGTTGGTGGGTATGGAGCTGTTCCGGGATTCAGTTAGGGAAATCCTGGCATGTCAACAAAACAGCAGGCAATATTGGCACCGGTATCCCACGGACGGTTCTCGCCTATCAGTAACAACTCTGACTGGCGGGCCTTGCTTATCAACAAAGTCAAAAAGCAGCTGCCCCTAACCACTCTCAGGCCAAGGTACAGTACCAGCCGCTGCACCGTCATCACCATAACGAGAACAACTGCGCCTCTCCTTCGTTCAGGGGTACTGTAGGGAACAATTATCCCGAATGGAGAGGGATATGTTTGGCTGATTAACCTTAAATAACTGTTCAACGACTCCTTACCCGACCCTGAACTGGTACTCCACGATACAAGGGGCCGTATAAAGTCTTGGCACACACCAAACTAAGGCGGCTTTCCCGCCAAAGTCTTTTTAAAAACTGGTGAGACTCCGAAGCGGGGTGTGCCATCGCTATGCCTACGGTACCCCTTGTACCAATCTTCTGCTTTGTAAAGTGTGCACGGAAAAACCCTTGGCGGGCGTAAGGTACCCGTGCAGCACATCAACCCCATGAGAACCTCACCCCTAAACACCCACATTCTGCCTGGTGGTGACACACGAAAAATAAACTTCTGATACCGCCGTCTAAGATACCCGTGGCCTCGCCGCCTTAATTCGGCCCGATGGAGCCAACATCATGCACTCCGCACCATTGGCGAATCAACGGATCGTTGCTCACCGGGTTGGCTTGGGTCGAGTGAGTTGGGTGCCCCTATGCGCTTCTTTCCGATTATAACCTCTTGGCATCGCAGCGGGCTTAAGCTTGCGAAGGTCGGGCCATTGACAGGAACGGACAGGGGTATGTCTGGATAAGTCAACCTCGAAAAACTGTTCCACAACTTTGTTTTTTGTTTTTTTATAACTTTTTTCCCCTTCGGGTTCAATTGACTACCACCGATATCTAAGTTCATCAGCTCGCGCCTGCGGACTCTCCTGTCCCTCCCGCCTTGTTCCACTATTTCTTGCCGGATCTTGTACCTGCAGAAAACCTCCCACTTGTGTTGCTGAAGGGGCTCATGGCCTGGTACAGTCTCCTCCACCACACTGGTATCCACAGCGAAACTGAGCGGGTAACGAATAGGGATCGATTACCGGTAATCTTTTGTGACCCTAACCTTCACGATTTGCACCTCTGCCCACCAAATACCCCCTCGTTCGTCGCCCCCCCCAGCTTCGTCGTGGGTACGGTTGAGACTGTACCGTACCATTCTACGCTGCTTCGTGGAAGTACAACAAATACAGGAAAAAGAAGCCCGGTCGCGCACTGTTGGCTTAGCAACTGCAGAATGCAGTCCGCGAAATACAAAGTTCAAGTGGCGCCATCAAGGCGTTGCACTGTGGATGGCGGTGCGATGTCCTCTTCCCGCTCGCCCACCGGTACCCCAAGTGAAGGGAGGTGATTCCAAGTGAAGTAGGTGCTCTTATGATAGATGACGGGTCGATTGTTTAAGGTAACTGGAGCCCATATGGCGACTGGTGAAGAGGAGTACGGCTTGAACCCCTCTGGAAAAACTGTATAGGCCCAGTATGGTCATGCCATCCCGTATCATTTCCCTGCCTAAGGAGACCCCCCTTTTCCGTTGGATGGCACGGCGATCGAGCCGCGGGTCTTCCCCGGGGAAATTACGTGAAGGTTGTGTAATGCAGACACATATTACCGAATGCACAAATGTAATCCTTGAGGAGCACTTTATAAGATCTTTTAGGCTCAAAATTAAGGGACCTGTGTTCTCGCTCGCTCGCCCAGTTGGGCAGAATTGGGGAGCAGCTGGGAAGCCTTTATTCTTAACTGTGGCGCTATCTCATGGGACGAGTTGGAACAAGTGGTGGAACCTACCGCAACGCGGTAACTGGAGTACTTGCGCCGGTGGACTTGGAAGGGAAAGTATGGTAGTACGATAGAGCACGGCAACTCAATAGTCCGACTGGGTACCGTACTACGTTCTTGGTATGATGACACCAATTTCTTTTGCATATCATAGCACTGCGGTAACTTGAACCTCTTGGGTTTTCTTGAGTTTTTCTTGGGTCTTCTTGGGTCTTCTTGGTGTTGTTCCGTGGTTGTCTCACCTTTTGCAAGAACCCAGAAAGCGAGCCCACACAACAGGGACAATACATTTGCGGTGGCCAATGGGTTTACGATGTGGTAACGGTAGCTGCCTGTAGGGTCCCGCCTACCGTGTTTCCCACGTTGAAGACCTTCCCTGCGCATGTTAAATGACTTCTTGGCATCTCCTGGCAGTCCCACCTGCTGCCCCTGTATGCATGCCTTCAGGCAAGGCACCCGTTCTTTGACTCTGGTTCCTGAAAAAGGTCGCTAAGCTTCGATTGTCATTGGAGGGGAATTACACTGCATGACTGAGTTGACCCTTAATGGAACCTCGAGCGGCACGAAGGCGCACGCGGGAAGACTGCTCAAGGTGATGTTGGGGACGGTTAAGTGCTTTTGAGATTACCCGAACATACACTCGTGCTCGAGTGCAACATTTTTTCTCTCCCTCGGTTGGATTAGGGATGGTTCTGTTTTCACCATCGAAGGCCCAGGCATGGATCCGCTTGTCCAGTTTGCATTGCAACGGAGCACAAACAAACAACCCATCGTGACCAAAATTGGCCCTGGTTCCCTCTCACTTGTGAATTCCCTATATTATTTTTATTATTAGTACCGGAAGGATATCGATCGCTCCTTAGGTGTCTTTCTGAGTTCGGAGCCATGAGGGGTGTCTAGGGCCCTTTCTTGGCTTGTGCCACTGTATGATATAGGGTGCAACACATTCACAATACGGTGCCCGAGAGGAGGGTTCAAGGAGTCAAGCTTTTAGATCCTATGGGAAAATAAGGCAACAGACGTGGGAAGCAGTTGAGGACCCGTCTCGCGCCTGTTTTCCTACCACTCAGTGCCGTGGAGCAGGAGTTCTTCATATGTAAATTCTTGTGGTACGCAGTTCGCTCCGTTTCAACGAATTAATGTGTTTATCGTGCTTCCGATATCATGCGGGACCACACCCGAGAAGGTCATTATACCCTTTTTCTCTGTTTAACCACTTCCCTGCTCCCCCATTCGAGATTTATCATACGACGATATGATCGCCAGGAAAGGGTTTTGTTTGCGGGGAATATATGATAACCTAGGCCCTGTTCCGCACGCCACAAAAACGGTATTTCTCTTAACTCTTTTGTTATGATAGCTATTTCTCTCGCGGATGAAATGCCCTACATAACACTTCACACTTCTCATCGTAACTCGCAGGCCCCCTAACGGATTACTATTTCAATCGGAACGGTCAATGGGGTAGCTGCCGTCTGAATTGGCTTGTCCTCTGCTCTTCAGCCAAAGACCTAACGCTAGGGAAGGCACAACCCCTAAGAGGATGCTATTTCTCTTATATTGTAATATGCCGGGCAGAGCCTTATTGTAACACTAAATTACAGAGGAAAAAACCTACCCGCATTGCATCCTGGAAGGTACTAAGTCTAGTCTAGTTCGGTGTCCAATTTAGGAACATCGTTCTTCGACCTTCAGCCGTGTTCAATACTCGAGCATAACCCTAGGTCACTCGGTCTTCTCGGAATTCCCCTTCCTACTCCAACCCCCAGCGTACGGTACCTACCATGTGTTGCTTTTTACAGTGGCGTTCTTGCACCGCGAGTTGGTGCACATCGTAGGGGTCACTGTTGCACTCTTTTGGATTTCACACTCTTTATAAATTCGCTTTGATTCCTCCCTCTTTTTCTCTCTTCTTTACCCCTCCCCGGACTTCCTTCGTTGGGTGACAAGTTGATAGCCAAAACCTTCATTCTTTTTAGGTTTTTCTTTTTTTTAATACCTCGTCATGCGTGGAGTTGGGACAATTCTGGCCTTATGTGCCACACTTTTGGTGCCGGAGGTCTCTAGTCGGTCGTTACATAATCGAGCCGTATGCACTAAGGATCTAATTATTGACGATTACTCCAAGTACTCTACTCATCTGAATTCTCTTGGAAGTTGGACGAGTGGTGAGTGTTTCCTACAAGCGCAATTGAGGGGGAAGAAGTAGCTGACTTGTTTGCAGATGATGGCTCCATGGCTTCTCTAACGGCTTCAACCACCAATAAGAAGTTGACTTTCACACCAAAGGCCGATGGCTCGTCGTACTTTTACACATCTTTCGATAACTGTGTCTCGGCCAGCGCTGACAAATATACCGCCATAACGTTCCCTTTCAAGGGCCCCGCTGGTAGCCGTTTCACTCTCGAGCTTCAGACAGCAAGTACCTGCTCTGCCACTACTTATAATAGTTATTACTATGATGTCACTGGCCTTACCGGTTCTACTCAAACCATTACCGTCCCGTTGTCGTCTTTCGCTGGTGCCAATTTGGGCGTTATCAAGGCATGGGCTTGGTTCGGTTTCACCCCTGTTGGACCCTGCGAGCTCGGCCAGACTAGCTTTGTGTGCGCTAGTGGTTCTACTAGTATTCCGGTTAGCTCTACTACCTCTAGCAGCACTAGTAGCTCTAAGAGCACGACCGGCACTACCTCTACCTCCAAGAGCACGACTAGCAGCACTACCGGCAGCACTAGCTCTACCTCTAAGAGCACGACTAGCTCTACCAGTAGCAGCACTACCGGCAGCACTAGTTCTACCTCTACCAGTAGCAGCACTACCGGCAGCACTAGTTCTACCTCTACCAGTAGCAGCACTACCGGCAGCACTAGTTCTACCTCTAAGAGCACGACTAGCTCTACTAGCAGCACTACCGGCAGCACTAGCTCTACCTCTAAGAGCACGACTAGCTCTACCAGCACCACCAGCACGGGGACTTCTACTAGCTCTAGTGTTGTACCGACAGGCACTTGCCAGCCCCTTCTCATTGACGACTGGGCGTCGGCGTCCCGCTTGACCTTCCTCTTTTACAATGCCATGAACCAACCCTCCTCTGACGATGGAACCATGACATCTCTTGCTGTCGCCAACAACCGCCTGACACTCACACCGAAGGCTGACTCGTACTTCTACTCTAGCTTTGGCTGCTTGAGTGCCGCCAACAAGTACGGGGGTATCAGTCTTCGTATCAAGGCGGCCGCGGGTACCACATTTACCGTCCAGATGCAATCGAGCGCCACCTGCTCTTCAGGTGCCTTCAACGGATTTGACAAGACAACCGCCCAATTGGGCTGGACATTCGACGGCACCGAGAAGCTGTACAGCATCCCATTCTCGACCTACGCAGGGCTTGACCTGACCAAGTTGGTTTCTATCCTCTTCATCTCGTTCAACAACAAGCCCGTGACTTTCGGCCCAATGGCGTTCTACTGCGGAAATACCCCAACGGAATATATCCCCTCGCCAACACCCACTAGTAGTGATGCGTCGTCCACAGTTCCAGTCTCCACCTCCACTGCCGGCGCGTTAGTCATTGACCAGTTCGCGAGCCCAGACACCAATGCCCTTGGCTTCTGGCATGGAGGAGATGATACAACCCAATACAAAATCACCGGCGGCAAGCTCACTGTCAACTTTAAAGACACAGATTTTGCTTTCTACACTCAAATATCTGCCGGTTGCCGTGACATGTCCTCGTATGATGGTTCATATCTGCACATCGCGTACACCGGTTCAAACCTCTTCACTGTAGCTCTTCAACAGCATAACAGCGGTTGCAACGACGCAGTGGCACCCTACCCAGAAACATGGGACGATGTAGAGGCCCGCAGGTATGCTTCCGGAACAGACATCTACATCCCCATGAGCCATTTCAACATTGTCAAAACCCGAGTCATCGGCGTGGCATTAAAGGCTTTCCTAACGAGTACCTCCACTGTCGTCTCTCGCATCGAGATCGTCAATACCGTCCCGTCCTCCTTCACCGGCAGCATCTCCGCCAAAATCCCCACAGCCCCACTCTACTTCGCTTGCAAGCGTCCCAACAGCTTCGCTTTCGCCATCGACGATGGAGTCCCAGAGCTCGCTCAGGAAGTGATGAATATCATCAGAGGTGAGAATATTAAAGTTACCTTCTTCACTGTCGGACAACCGCTGCTGGACCCCAGTACCAACCTTTCAAACGTGTACACGGAGATGCTCTCGCGTGGGCATCAGGTCGCCCTGCACTCCTTCACCCATCCAAAGATGGAATCTCTCCCGACAGTGGCAGACATAGACTGGGAACTGCAGCAGGACATCTCGGCCGTCCAGCAGACACTCCACATCAGCAGCAAGTACTTCCGCCCGCCATTTGGGAACGAGGGAGCGCGCATGCGGCAGCGGCTCGAGGCCAACATCCCCGGCTCGCAGGTCATCAACTGGAGTGTGGATGTCGAGGATTGGCTGTGGGCTACCAGCAGCACGCCGGAGAAGCAACTCGACGCGTTCAAGCGGGACGTGGCGAAGGGGGGGAATCTGGTCGTTCTGCATTACCTGTACCCGTCCACAGTTAGCTATCTCAAGCAGTTCATTCAGCTTGCGAAGGCTACTGGGAAGCAGTTGATGAGGGTCGACCAGTGTATGATGGATCCTGATGCGCCGCCTTTGTAACATGTTTATTTTATATTTTATTAATACTCTTCTACTCTTCGTTTTTTATAATGGTTTGGGAGGGGATGGGAAATAATTTATTGTCATAAAAGTATGAGTAGTATTTAATGAATCGAGATAACGATATATGGATCGTAATTGAAATTGCCCTCTGAAACTTGAATCGTGATTTTGACTACAGGTGAATAATGATATTATGGTAACCCGGACAAGGCGGATCATGCATAATCACTCACGCTCCCAAAAACTTTTCCAAGTTTAGCGCAGGTGCTGTGCTTCTTCATATTATCACCTCCATCCTCGCCATAACTACCCACCTCTTCAGCCATTAACCTTACGATACGACACTGTGCCTTTCGCACGTAGGACATCCCCCGTCACTTAGTCTGTCATTCCCCCGCTTTCTAAAAACGGTCACTTTCCCTCTCCAATCTCCCGCCTCATCCTATGATAAAATAACGACAGTCATATTCAACTGTTCTCTCTTTTTTTTCCCAAAACGCTTCTTGCTCGAGAGTTGGCATGAAGAATGTATGCATCGTGGGATCCGAGCTCCTGTTTTGGCTCTTTCTTCCTCTTTCCCGATTGCTTACCCATCCCCCACTCCAGATCACCCCACCCGCAGTGATAGCAGTTCTCTATTTAAGTTTACTCACTTGACAGCACTTGCATTTGTTGCGGGGGATAAATCGCGTAACGGCTAAACGGTCGAACTAGAATAGGGCTCAACTAAAGGGTGGGAAAAAATCAGAAACTTTATTCGCTCGTCCTCATCAGTGCTCACGCTCTTGAAATTCGCCTTTAACTAAAACAAAAAACTCACGGTAGAGACAGGTGTATAAGTAAAACATAAGTAGCACTTCCTGATCCTTTCACCACACCTATCTCTCTATCTCCTCCATGCCCTTATTCCTCCGTACACTCCGGTGATAAACAAAGGAAAGACATGTCGGTCTGATCCCTTTCATAAGCTGTGAAACATTCTATCTCAATCTCCCAAATCATCCGCAAGCATCTAAACAATCTTTCAGACTCTCCTGCATATTCCAAAGTTAACCACATCCCTCCAACAATACCTCCGTAATAATAATGGGGGAAAGACATAGCCAGGAATCCATCCGTCTATCCTTCCATCTGGAACAAATGAAATCAACTAAAGCTATTACCTGTCTTGTCCCCCATCTACCCGCTTTCTTTATCTCTGACAAGTGTCCGCTTCCACCAACTCTAACAGCATTGCCTGGGGTAGATGTGATAGTGTCATATGGCAGCACATGATATCTTACCTCCGTAATACTAACAGTGCGTTCAGAGATGGTACCGTGAGTGTTGATTGGCGGTAAGGGTAAGTTATCACCGCCGATCAGGTAGATCCATCTCCGTATTTGAAGATACGACGATTGCCAAGTTTGGGTAGGGGAGCTTGACGTCAAGGCTTGCCGAGGCGGTGGGACGGAGATACGAGTATGTCGTATTGCGCAGTAATTCATGATCGATTGCCCAATTGTAAGAGAGTCCTTGTGCTTGCAGTTAGAAATACTGCATCCCACATCAGAAATATTACCTCCTTTAGTAATCATTTGCTCAGGGCTGTTGAACCTCAGTGTTGTCATGTCTATGTTCTGTATGGAGAGGCATTTTAGCACTCTTTCAAGAATATATTTCCTGCGCTCTGGTAACTCTCCGGTCTGAATCCAACTGCATTGATGGAGTGAATCATTCAAGTGTATTTTATAAACTACACCTTAGGGACTTGAGTGACTGGGTTATCGGTATGTGCTATGCAGTCGGGGTTCCCGGATCTGTTGGAGGGGTGGAGGGTGTAGCGGGGGAGAGCTGCTCGCCCCCTCTAAGAGACATGAAAGAGCAAAAGAGGACAAGGCCTTACCAGAGGATTCTACTCCAACTACCGAGCACCCAGTCCAATTATTTCAGTTTCTACGGTACCGTATTGACTACAGCACAGGGTCTGTAGGAATCAGAAATTAGATGTTTCACAATGCATCCTAAAAGGCTTCCGGAGGGGGTATTTGTTTTAGTCTCCGTTTGTTTGATTCCCATCCCGACTCCATTGGGTGCAAGGCACAGAGGCTGACTTGAGCCCTGATATGTTCTGCAGCCTTCCGGCCTCACCGCTATTATTATTTACCTCAAGTTTTCAAATCTCATAACGGCCATATTTCCCTTGATAAACTCATTTCCGCTGCTTATTCAACTTTGACACATTTTGTATCTAATATTGCACTAGTGGCAATGACCTAATAGTGGATTGATAACAACTTGAAAGTTAAATACATGTTTTTTTTTGGGGGGTCTTTTGAACCTAAAATAGGTACCCATACTAATCTCTATTCCTTCCTGTTTCATACCTCATATCCGCCTTACACTTACGAGTCAACCTATCTAAGAGTCTCGTACATACCTTCACTGTGCGATCTCATTCGATTTGAGTTTTCCCCGTGGAATGCTCTTTGCTCAATTAAGATGTGCTATCGGCGGCTAATACCCCGAGCCATATAGTGCTGTAAGTTAAAATAAGTGTTCTACTGAGCTTCTCCTACAGGTTGCTGCTTGACCCCTCTTTTATGCATTAGGCTCAGTCATTCCTAGGCTTTGTGGATAGGTTTTGTTATACTCTCTATGGCCACCCCCAAATACCCCATCACAATTAAACATGGCCATCCTCTGGCCAATGCCAACACTGTCGCCTCCATCTCTGTGGGGAGTTTTGTTTCTCAAAGTTTCTTGATAGACGAGGCTGCAAGCCGCTCTGGTGACCCCCCGTCACTGGGACAGCTAAACTTGAACAGGAACCCCTCCTGTGGTAAACTTGATCAACTTGATAAAAGCTTCCGAATGAAGAGATCAACCAATGATTCCCCATGGGAAGCTAACTAATCAGTGCCTATCAGAGTTCGGGGTCCCCGAGTGGCTTTTGGTTCTGTCTATCCCCAGCCCCAGCCCCAGCCCCCCCACCCCCCTTCCCCGAGTGCCTAATCCAGTTTTTATTGTAGAAGATAAATGCGCTGGGGGGGGATTGTAGATGCCCCTCATATAAAATTAAGGCGCAGTGTGATAAGATACCTTTGCTTTTGCTCCGGGGGCGCTGAGTTTGTTTTCCTCTTGCATTCGGGAGAATGGAAATTCCAACATCTTGTCACGGGTATCCTCCTAAGCTCTTTTGGCACGGTATCACGGGCGCTGACTGAATTCGCGCTAATCCACTACCCGTTCCGGTGACGAGATAAGGGATGTATCCACCGCAATACAGGTATTCTGAAGGTCTGTATTTTCTTAGTATCCTGTCTCTAACGTTTTCTCTATCCTCAATCCGGTCTCTGACGGTGCTACTACCGGTATCCGACTTTGTTTCTCCGTGGTCTCTAGCATCGTCGAGTAAATGTTTCTGACCCCGAGGACCCTGCGGAGAATTTAATTGGATGGGTGACGTTTAGGTAAAAGGCACCTTGGACTCTGCTTCGGCCAATATAAATGTGGGGATGAGTGATTCACTTTGCTTACATAATATCTGCATAGTTATGTTCGGGGGATAAGAAACTTGGTGTCATTATTTCTTTCTGTGTAACCGGAGGTGTGTTCTATATTCAAACTTCTTTTCTTGACATTGTCTTCTGCTTTCCGGAAACTCCCTCACTCTTCGGATACTGTAGCTCCTCCAAACTTCCCCTAAAACAGTTTCCCTTGGCGCCCATGTCTGGTTCCTTTCTGTCCTGCAGTTAGTTTTCCTTGTATCTGATGATCTCTGATAGTCGTGGTACTTTTGCTCTCACGCTTCTGAATCATCATAATGTGATACTAATTGCCCTTAAGCCTTACAAACCTTAATCACTGCAGTACCCCCGGCATTCCCCGTTCCCAATTCTTAAAACCTCCCAAGTGTCCAGCCTCACCTAGCTACCTGGATCACACACACACACCCTTGCACCTTTCCATGCCCTGACTCCTCTGACATCAAACAATCCCTAAACAAACTAATCCACACTGAACCGCTCTCAACCCTGACCACACTCTTGGTAACACAGATATGGAAGCTTCGTGATTTTCGACACATATATGGGTAATTCCAAATCCCACTTTCTCTCCACCAAGACACCCCTGTCCGGAAAGTCCTCGCTGCAGGTTCTATACTAATCACGGGGGTATCACCACTACTGTAAGCCTCACTACATTCCCAAACAGTGGCGCCCCCACACTATAACTGTAAGGCTTTGAGGAGATATGAAGCGAGTGGTGAGATTGATTAATTGTCAGATCTTAGCTTGGCCTCTGAGTAAATAGTGTTACTACGGTACTTGATATGCGAGGAAAGCATGCTCCGGGGGCCGGTACAACTATTGTCCCCTAGCGCCGCTGCGGTGCTCCAGATTGGCCGGAAGTCCCTAGACAGGAGTGTATCGCTGGCATTGAACATCAGAAAATACGGAACCGCTGCCGGTAGTAGAGAAGAGTGTCTTCTGAGCACTTCAACCAGAATTATTCTTGTATTGCCCCCCCCGAGTGATTTCTGGTACATTACCTAGAATCATAACTACGATATCCAGCCAAGTACCCCTCAACAAGTTCCTGAACACGAGTCCGGATTCAGTGCGGGTGCTCAGGTGTGCAAGATAATCCCCCAGACCAATGCTTGATCCGTGAGTTCAGGTATCATACTTTTTGAGGGGTACAGTACCTGTGCCCTCTTTTAGCGTTACGTTTCTCCATTAGTCTTGGCTACCCCTCCAACCCCGATAGCCTACAGTAGTTCGAAAACAAGGCGGCAGATGCCATGCTTTATTCCGAGTCAAAAAGCCACCCCCCCCCACTCACATCATCTGCACAACTCTATCCTATGACCCAAAATAGCACTTTTGGGGTACGAGCAGTTGCAGAAGTATTTCCCAATTCGGTGTCGAAATGTTCAGTTTGGCACTCTTATTGTCATAACCACTAAATTTACTCGAGTACGGGCCCGTAAGAATGGCACACGGTCGACATTCTTGGGTCGGAGACACGAGTACGAGCCCGCGGGTTCTTTGTCCTGATAGGGCTCGGGAAACCGAGGTGGTGGAGGGATACTTTAGTTTGGATTTGAGTATTCGTGGAAGGGGTGGAATGGCTTTGTTTAGGATTATTATTTTTTGATTTGCATGCGAGTAACGAAAGATGGAGGGTGGAGGATTGTAGGATATAAACCCCCCCATTCTGCTTCATTCAACGGACTACTACTTCCACCGCAAATAGTAATTCTGCATACATACATCTCAAAGTAACCCACAAACTCCAACAATGGCAAATATCACCTCTCTGGAACCCCTTCTCTCCCGCTCCTCCACCTTCATGATCCCGGGGGAAGCCTTTGCGGAGGACTACAATAACTGGACGAACTACGCCCTGATTACCCCTAAAGCTGTTATCAAGACCACCAGCGAATCTGACATCCAGACCGTCATCAAATTCGCCTCTGAGCACAATCTTCGCGTCTCTGTGAGGGGAGGTGGGCATAGCACGTTTAATTCATGTGATGGGATAATTCTTGACTTGGCAGGGTGGGATGAAGTTGTTTATGATGATTGTGATGAAACGATTCGGTTTCGGCCTGGGGCGTTGGTTGGGAAGGCGGTGGGGGTTGCGGGGGGGAGGGGAAGATGTGTCAGTATGTTATTCCATCCCATCCTATCTAGAGAACATGAGATGGTAACGAGGAGCAGTGACCGGAACATGCAACAGCGTCGGGATGACCTCCCTCTGCCTTAGCGGCGGCCTCGGTCCCCTGGCACCAAAGCTCGGGATGGCAGTGGACTCACTCCTCTCCGCCCGCCTCATAACCGCATCGGGCGAACTCCTAACTGCAAGCCCCGAATCCAATCCTGAAGTCTTCCACATCCTTGCCGGTGCCGGACAAACCCTCGGCGTTGTCACGGAATTGCGGATGAAAACCTACCCGCTCAACGAAACCCTAAACACCGTAGACGAAACGGTATTCTTTGCATCCATGACATTTCCAGCATCCCGGGCCGCAGAAATTGGTGACTTGTTGAGCTCTACGAAATGGGATGAGAATACCGCGGTGTACCTCATGCTTGGATCTCTGCCGGAGGGGGGTGGGCCTCTGTTTATTTTCTCTGTGAATTACTATGGTAGCGATGAGGATGCGAAGAGGGCATTCAAGGGGTTATACGACTTGAAGCCTATCGCAGAGACGACCTCAAGAGTGCCATACGTGCAGATGAATGGCCATGACGGAGATGTTGGTGAACGCGGGGGGTTTAAGCACATGGCTGGGGTGGGGCTTAAGCGGGTGACTGCTGAAGGACTGAAGGGGATGGTAGAGGCGCTCGAGAATCTGCTTGCGGTGGGGGATGATGTGGGAAAGTCCTGTGTGTTGCTTGAGTTTTTGGGGATGGGCACTGCGAGAAAGAGTTCCGTGGGTGTGTATCCGCATAAGGATATTGATATCTGGTGGTTAGTTTCTTTGTCCTTCCTGTGCCTGGGGTGGTTGTTGACTGTGTGATGGTGGCATAGTATCCCAATAGCATGGTACGATCGCCCAGAGAATCATGAGAGCGCGAAAAAGTTTGGTAAAGATGTGCGCAAGGCGGTGAAGGGAGGGGACGTGAGTGAGGATATGATGGTATACGCTGCTTGCCGAGCAGGAGATGAGAAACCGGAAGAGCTCTGGGGGAGTAAGGAGACGGCGGACAGGATTGCAGAGATGAAAGCCAAGTTAGACGCGAAGGGGGTCTTCCTTAAATTTTAGCTTGGCGGAGGAATTTAGTTCGTAACAAATTTAATGACGTTATCACGAGCTTAGTATCTGCGAACAACATTAAATCTTCAACAGTAGCGTCGATGCAGGGTTAGGGTTTCTTATTCCATCATCAGCCCACCCCCCCATCCATCATTCTTTGTTCTTTTCTTCCTCCTTACTTCCCTCCCCGTTACGCCAAACAATGCGCCAAACCCTCGCCCTCTTCCTCCGCCGCCTCCCGGTCCACATAACCCTCTACAGCCGTGCAACGTGTAGCCTCTGCGATACGGCACGCACCGAGCTCTCCCAGGCATGGGAAAAGAGGCCATTCGAGTACACCGAAGTAGACGTGATGAAGGACTACAAGTGGCGTGTTTACGTACCTAACCCTTATTCCTAGCTGGTTATCGCCGTGGTCAAGCTGATTGGGAGAATAGGAATTCGACGTCCCGGTAATCCACGTTGCTCGCACAATCGGGGAGAAGGGCATCGAGGAGGGCAAGAATGTACGGAAGCTGATGCACAGGTTTAGGGCTGCGGAGGTGGTGGGGGTTATGGAGCAGGTGTTGAGTACTCGTAAGGAGGAGGAAGTAGAGAGGAAGGAAGGAGGTTGAAGGTGGGCGATCCCTGTAGATAGTGGTGTCAGCTCGATTTTCCCCTGCCAAGCTTGAGTGCAATTAGCCGGTAGAAAATACGAGGGAGGTGCGCCGAATGACCCGGTGCCGAATTCGTCCAGGTAAAAACTAATCATTTCTAGATCGTAATAACTCAACACTCCCTTCTTCCTTCCCCCCTTTCCCCCCGCCAGCACGTTTAATGGCCCTCCAAACATCAATCCCTCTCCCCGCCCCCCTCGTCTCAGCACTCCTCCTCCACCTCTTCTGCATCCTCTCCCTCTCCCTCCCACCATTCCCTCTCCGCAGCGCGCTCTTCGTCCCGCCAATCATACTCCTCGTGACTGTGACACATGTTTCCCCAGCCGACCCTACGAATCCTCAACTAACCTACGCCATCGGCTCCCTCTGGCCACTCTACCTCTCCACCCTCTCCCAACACTTATTCCTCCCCGCACCCCCCGAAACACTCCTCTACCTACATAGCGACAAGCCGGGCGAAGCCGCGACGTGGGGATTCTCCTTCCGGAAGATCCTCTGGAGTGCAAAGCTACTTCTCGACCAGCGCGGCATCAGATGGAATTTTCGCGCGAAGGGAGTTGTGCCCACTGCCAATAGGAAAGTTGGCAGGTGGGAGTTTGTGCTTGGGAGAGTTGTGTGGGGCGTGTTATTGGCTGTGGGGTACGACTTTTGTTATGAGTTTGTGGTTGGAAGGTATAAAATCCCCGATACCGAGGGGGGTGGATATTTAAGCACTAGGGATGGTAGCTTTGGTAGAAGGTTTGCGATTGCCGTGGTAAATTTCGCAGGTATTGAACTCGGTCATGTCTTCTGTTCTGCCGGAGTTGTCGCCGTGGGATTGTATGACCCAGAGGTATCCTCTCCCCCAACCCACTCTCGGCATCGAGAGGATCCACTAACGACTCTTTCGAGCACAGGACTGGCCGCCCCTCTTTGGCTCCCTAACAGACATAACCTCAATCCGCAACTTCTGGGGCAAATTCTGGCACCAGACCATCCGCCGAACACTAACTCTAACCTCAGCCTCCATCCTAACTCGCCTCCACCTTCCACGCTCTTACGCACTAATCCTCACCCTCTCGTTCTTGATAAGCGGCCTCTTCCACGCCCTGCCACTCCTCGTCATGCCGCCTTTCTCATGGTCCTCCGTGCCCCGTGGCATTCTCGCGTTCTACTTCTTACAACCTCTCGGGATACTACTCGAGACACTCGTGTCGTCGGCGCACACGGGCAAGAGCACCACGTGGACCAGGATGGCGGGACGTATTTGGGTTGCGGTATGGTTGAACTATACACTTCCCTGGTTTTGGGACGATATGTTTGCCGTGGGGATGATGGATGGAAATAGCATGCCCGTGTCGATTGCCGGAGTTGTATGGCGGTGGTATAGTGGGTGAAGTTGGAGTACAGCGCTTAGCTACGATGGAGCATGGTAGATGGTGAGAATAGAATTTCACATGATCCTTCGTATCACATTTGACATGTTCTCGAGTGACACATTATGATGAGTCGCGATTTACCCAATCTAGCTCGTTTACAGATTCGGTATTTCTTCCAGTTTCCCTATGGGGTAATGAGCGGAGACATACGCAGTGAGGGCAAGGAAGGCGAGCGCGGCGAGTGAGAAGAGGTGACCCCGGAGTTCTTAGAATCACCCCCCTGATGCTAGGATTTGAGGCCAGAAATTATCTACGGCGTCAGGATAGGCACGAAATTGGCATGATTCAAAGGATCGTTTTATATTGAAGGACAGAGTTATCGTATCGAAAAAAAGGATAAAGGAACACTAGTCATACCAAACGCCCTGAGGGGGAACTCAGGAGACAGAACGTGATAACGGACAAGACAATGACAGGTGGGTATCGAGGCAGTGATAAAAAGAGAAGAAAATGATAGGAAATTTGGCCGTCCAGGCACACAGAATAGGTAGAACAAGTAAAATCGGACACGGATCAAGCAAAGTGGAAGAAGTGAACCAAAGAAACATCTACGCAGAAGGCTTAAGCCCACGAGTGCCAGGCTTAACCACGTTCACAAGCCTATACCTCCCATCGAAATCTTTTGCCCCTTCCCCCCCTCCCAAAATGACCCCTCCCACCCCAACCACCGCTCTCTCCTTCTCCAAATCAGCCCTCTCAACAATTCCTTCCTCAACAGCCCACTCTATAAACTCGTCATCAATTTTCCACCCCTTCTCGGCGCCTTCTGCCTTGTCTCCACTAGCGTCTATCTCCAAATGGCCTCCGATATGTTCCATCTTCTCCCCGAACTCATCCCTAGTCCACTCCCTCCCGCAGTGCCCACACTTTTCCCAGGCTGGTGGCTTTCGCCTCTGCCTTTTACACCTATCCACCATGTCTGCCAGCCCCTCTGGCGTCGTGACAGTAGAGCTATGCATGCGCTTGACATGCAGCGTAAAAAGGTCCTTTCTATTAAAGGTGTTCTTTTCTCTCGCCCCTGATGGTGAAGGATCAGTCTGTGGAGAGCAAGGAGCTTGGTCGCAGCGCCAGTAGTGGAAGAGAAGGTGCTGGCTGTTAACATGGCGTTTCCATTCGTTTTTGCTTGAGAAGGTCTGTGGGCAAGACGCGAAGGAAAATATGCAGTGGTAAGGGCGGTGATGGCCTGATATGTGGTTCCTTTATACTATGGAGTTAGCGATTGCGTCAGTTATACAAAAAAGATAGGGGGGGGGAGCCACCGTAGGTCAGAGATATCTTGAAATACCGCGGTGGGGTGGTCAATGCAGGATAGCTCTCGCTTCGGAGTCTTCGCCGTAATCTTCTTGCGCCCGCTGTTGAGCTTCTTCTTAGCTTGGTCCGTCCCTTCCTTTGTTTCCGAGATATCCTTCGTGTCCGTGACATCCTCCGATCCAGCGGCTATAGTTGTGGTAACCTTTACTTCCTCATCACCCTCCGCCTCTTCCTCCGCCGGAACAGTCTCTGGCTCTTCATCACCTTCTGGCTGCTGATCAATAGTTTTCGCTCTCTTCCTTCCATTCCTGTTCCCGCCCCTCCCCTTCGCTTCTGCTCCACCCCCACCGCCCCCTCGCTTCCCAACATTCCTCTCGGCCTTACTCTCAGTCTTCATATTCTTAACATCTTCCATATTTACTAGGCACTTTCCTACAGGGAAAGAATAGACATGACAATCCCCAGAAACCCCCAGACCCTTAAATAGCAGATACCCCGCTGCCAAGAAACCCTTTTTGCTTTTGTATCCTAGGCTGTGTACCGTATTTGAAAGAGCCAGCCTTGTGTGACCAAGAGAGCAGGGCGGCCCTTTTAACAGCCTTGTCGAGTGCTATTAGTGGGCTCAATACAACCAATTGGCTGATGACTTGGTTCTATTGGTTCCAGGCCCGATTCTGGCTCACTTTTGTGCGGTAGGATGGTGTCGTGTCGGTAAATATGCTACGGTACTAACTGCGCGGTGTCATACCGAAATGGGTGCTCGAAAAGGCCGAGCACCTCATCAAGAAAGAGGATACGAAGGGCAGAGGAGGAGGCGAAAGGGAGGCATGACGAGTGATGAGCGGTGCGGGTTGGTCCGTATGGGACCAAGGAGCGGTTGGTTGGTATCAGGTGAAACTGCAATTCTCGCCATAGAGGAATTGCTGATAGACAAGGAGGGAAGGAAAAATGGGAGGGAAGAAACTTGCCGAAACTATTGGTGAACGCCCCTTCTTATAGACTGTAATGCAGCAAAGACTTGTATGGATATACTCTCTCTCCATCGATTCTTCCGCTCCCATTATCGCTGGGCAATTCTCTACATGTGGTCCGCCTATCGAGAACAACTCGACCACCCACTCTGCGCATTGGTGAACACTCTTGGGTTCTAGGTCATGGGCATTATGTTGCTGGGACCATATGCTGTAACTCAGTTTTTTTTCGCAACTAGTAGGATGCAAGTTAACTTATGAGCATAGCAGTGGCAGGCATTGTGCCGTACTCCTGGCGATTAATGTGTTGGTGTTGCAGGTATCATCAACCACTATCTGAAGCTACCATCTCCCGCTGCAAGGACAGCAAAGGGACAGGTGACGAATGGGAACTAGCAGAGGTATCCATAGGATATAAGGGCTAGCCTCTGGATACAGACGACAGCGCTATTTTTAGGCCTGAGTATAATCCCACATCGTGTACTAAGGGAGCCTACAAAAAACAGAATGAATTTCATACCACGAGGACCTCTAGATGTACAAGAGACAGGGGAGATAAGCTTAGATAACGGCAGAAACTTTGGGGAAATAACTGAAAGGTATCATCGGACCAATAGTGCACAGAGACCAATGTTTACACAGGACACCACACCATTTTCGTCTCCTATACGCAGGGAGAAGGGGCATAAGACGCTTTTTTTTATTACTTCACCCCCAACACACCGCAGAGAAGCGTTCTACGGCAGTTCGATTCGTCCTCCCCCACTTTGGCCTAGGCTATTGGAATCACCTCGGCCCAATACTGGACGATATGCTGCATGGTATGCTTCTTGAATGCGTTCCAGATCAGTGGACAACACCCTCTCTGCTGCACACACCCCTGCCCCCAACAACGACATGATGTATTGGGCTAGGGTGAGAAAGGTGAGACAGCATGTGCAGAGTTTGTTGGTGGCGAAGAACTGCCTTCCATCCCGCTGGAAACCACCATATCGAGGATCCTGTGCGTCCATTACCAAGCCTGAATTTTTAATAAGACGAATTTATCAAATGCAAGCAGGGAAGAGTTCCCCCTGCTGGACGGGCCGATTGGAAGAGTAGGGGTGAGGAAACTCTTGTATAACTGGACTTCAAGACATAGGTTGACAACTATGCCCTATCTGGATAATAGCCCATTAACATGGGTTAAATTCTCCGTTGTGAAGTGTGATCATGTCGTTTAAAACCCCTTGGTTCTAGGCCTGGTGTGAGGGGGATTGATGATATAAGGGCACAGGATTTCATCCTAGAGGTGGTAATTTTTCAAGTCTTAAATAAATGAGTGTTACTGCTAATGTTTTGAATATTCTAGTGAAGGGGGATTTCCTATTCATAAAAGTGTCACAGTTACTCTCTCTTAACCTGGAGGAACTTTGGGTCTTTATTACCCCACTTTTGGGCTCCAAAGGATGCTGCCCATCCTACTTGTTAGTTGGTTGCTTCAAACCTCCCCCATACCTGTCGAGTGGTTTGGGTTTTGTGTCGTGACTTAGAGGTTCTATGGGGCGTTGTACCCCTAGACACTTGGAGGATCCAGTAAAAAAAACCAGCCCAGTGGCAGAGAAACCCTCCACCCACAGGCTAATTTGTAAAGAGAAGGTTGACTCAAGAGGGCCAAGGCCCACTGCTATTTTGAGTATGGTATGATACCGTATTTAGACTTGCTAGGGCAGGGGCCCTGAACGAGAGAGCGAGCACCAGGCCTCGTACCACGGGTAATATGCCTTAAAACATCCCTTTTTTCCAAGTGCTTGAGCAGCACATTCCGTGGGTCGGCGGGAACATAGGATGTTTCAAACAAAAGCATGGAGAGATGCTCAGATACAAGGGTCAGTCCGTGGACCGCCCCCCAATGAATGCTCATTTCTGACATGTACCGTAGGCAAGCCTACCCTTTGCAAACGAGAAGAAATTCTGTCAGCATTTTCCATTCTCCAGAAAAGCCAAGAAGGAGTCTCCTTGGTTAGGCCGATCACACCATTGGGGTCCGTTCATGGATTATGCCCTCTCCCAAGCTTTCGGTGCATCTGGTGTAGTCCAACAAACTCTGCCAACGCATTGAGGCCCCCAACCGGAGAGAAAAAAGACGTTGAAGTATCATAGATCCTTCAGTGTCAGTCAACCCCGCAGGACAGCATTGAAACCGAATCACTCACGCAAGGCGTACTCCTATATTGCATATCCCTGCATATTTAGTCTTCCAAGCGAAAAAAAATGACCTCCAAGATACCCCTCCGCCACTACCTAGAGAGCAGTGTTGCTATCATTGAGTGAGAAGAGAATATTCTAGTTACTGAGATCGCACGAGTGGTAATTGGCATTGTTCTTTCTGAGAGCATATACAGTGCCGGTAACCTCCGTCTTCTCACCGCTGAGAGAGAACCCTTCGTGCGGCTTTTACTTATCGTAATCGGCCGAGATAGGTTAGGTCCAATGATGTTGGAGGAGCAGCCCCACGGCACTTGCTTGGCCCAATTTCGGCATCCAGAGCGAGAGTGACCCATGCCGAGCGGGATATAGGTATCCCGGAGGCGCCCCTTGCTGCCACAGCAGTATCGCCACCCGCTCGCTCTTGTCCGTCCCCGGTGCTATGGTGCTTTCTTCGTGGGTGTCGAATCGGGGTACCGGTATATTAATGCGTGACTTGCCACACTATTCTTGGTCTCCAAGGAGCGTGTGGGAATTATGTGCCCAAATCCCTAAAATGAAAAACTGTAATGGCTCGGAGAGTGCCGTAAAGGGCGGAAAGGATCGCGCCGATGGCCTGTGAGCCCGTTACCTGGCATACGGTAGAGGGCTGCCAAGGTCCCTGGCAAGGGACGCATCTTGAACACGGCTTACCGGCATTGGGAAGTTGAAGGCTGTATCTGCTCTTACGATTACTCTTATTCCTCCCCCGTCTCAGAAATTGCACTCCCCTCACCGGCTATCTGATTCAATTTGCTCACGACTCGCCACGGGAGGATGCACGCCATACAAAGCGATGATTTCTCTCCGGAGTGTGGGGGCCACGAGAAGCAGGAAACTGGGGAGCCACTCTAAATTCCTTGAACAGCTTGGACGGAGAATTGATCATGTCATCAAGGGTCTAATATTTCGTTGACTTAAATACACTTCGGGAAAACTATCTTCCCTTCCCGAGACATTAGCTCCTAACGTCCTTGCTACCAAGGTAGACCAGGGTGGAGTTGGCGGTCCTGTCCTCGCCATCATCCCTTTTCGCATGTTCCTATCCCATCCATCTAACCATCTAGCCGCTACTCCTATGTTCATGTCTTTCCTTGCGAGCCAAACCAACCTTTTAGTAGCGAGTCAAGTAAAATGCACCAAATTTTAACAATCGTCATTGCCATTGGCTAGGCTGCGCTATCGTGGTTACATCCCTTGTCAAGTCTTCTGGATACACCTTAACACTCTTTGCAGAACGACCTTATCCTCCTAGCCTAGGCTTTGTTAGCCCAAAGTTACGGATTGGCGAAGCAAATGGTAGGATCCCAGGCGATCGAAGGAGGGCTGAAATTCAAGTCCCCCTGGAGTTCCACACTCGATTTCTGATCGCTTCCATGCCAATGAAAGTAGTGACACCCACTGGAAAGAAAGAAGGAATCACGTACAAAAGGCTGTCGGCCGAATGATAGCTACTCGTAGGCACTTTCTTTGTTCTTCAACACAGGCTAGGCTAGAATGCGATCTCGCCCATACTTTATCGTGACACATGCCTGGCATACAACTCAGGCTCAAAGGCGCGCGAAAAACCTAACAAGGCTGTTATTATTTTTCCACTGAGCACTAATACAATACCAATTGTAAGGTTTACAGAAATTAAAGTTCCATAGCTCTCTCCCAGACCCCGCGCAATTGAAGCTAGGTGCTAATATAGTGTTTTTGGTAGCAGATTCTAGAAGCGCTGTGTTTCTCTTGGCAGAGCCCGCCTGTCGCTAGGAACAGCAAGTCCGATTGCAAACAAGGCTAGATTCTCTGGCGAGCTTTCATTAACCTAGGGAGGAGGTACTGTACTCGAGTACGGTACTGCACTAGTAAGAGCACTCTGCGGTATTATGTTCGTAGGGTTGAAAAGATTCTAGTTTCACGGGAGCCTGTCAAACCAGCGAAAGGCTCTAATACCGTAAAACTCGCGTAGTAAAGATTCGTGCATCCATTTTCCCGGGAATATGCCGGCGTTGTACTCGAGTAGCTCGCAAGCTTCACCCTACTCGGGTAGGCCAGTGAGAATGTGCGATACAAGTAACCCGGGGAATTCTAACACTCCTGAAGAATTAGGCAAGACAGCAGATAAACCACAGCCTTGGCGATTTTGGTCCTCTTTGAAGGCAAGTGAGTAGGCGCATTGAGTTGGTGTAGTACTGTACTGTACTGGTACTTACCTAACATAATTGCACAATGAATAATTCCTTTTTCTTTAAAAGAATCCAGCAGATGCCATGCCCAGCCAAACGGGGAAGCCCTCCGAGGTACCGGAGGTTTTTCCTGATAGGTACAAAGGGGCAGCGGTTCCGTGTGCCGGTACTGTGCTTGTTTATTCTCATTGCCCGGCTTACAATAGCTTCGAGGATTGCTACCTGGCCCTCTAGTCTCACCACACCCATGAGTTAAGTCCTCCATCATGCAGCCCCGTTATCGGAGGTATATCGTATGGAGCCGACGGAGCCCGGTTCCATTATGTGATCAGGTTCGCAGGACGTTTCGGGTCACTTTCCGACATTGCTATCAAAAAAATAGCCATTAACTTAACTAGTATGTTCAGATTGTAATATTATGTTATAATAATATCGGACGAGAGAAGTAGAATGTCAGATATCCCATCTTCTCCACTCTCCGCCTCTCGGCTTAGCCCCCGTCTATCCATCCTGGGCTAGTTAAACCTTCTACAAATCGGAGGGTTTATGGTACACTAGCTTTCCCTCACTTCTCAGGGTTCTGTGGTCAAATTTGAAAAGGATTAGGCAAGAGCGGTTGATAACTGACGTGCCTTGCTAAGATAGTGTTAGATATTAGCGCCTTATCGGCCTTTAAAAAAAAAAGCAGACTTCTTTCTCCACTATTAGAAATAATACATTCCAACCAGGAGTAAGTACAATCGGCCAAGGGGATATCTTCTTTATCAAGTATCTATTCCTACCATGAGTAGGTTGCCTCGCCGGGATACCCTGCTGACCAAGCAAAAGGTTTATCTTCCCTAGTCGCTAGATAAGTTTTCCTTACTTTCTTTTTCCCCTTCTTATTGTATTCAACTGCTCAGAGTTACAAGCACCCATTAAGGCATGGAAAGGGATGAGAGGGTTGCAAAAACTGATATAACTTCAAGTCCCGGACGAACGTGGCTTAGGGATCTCTAATGTAGACTCAGAATATTCGGGCACCCTAGAGCACGATACGCATTAAACTTGATTATTTGTGCCCTCATAAATTATATTTGGGGAAAACTGTGAGATTATCGGATACTTATCAGGGACTAGGGTAAGTGGCGATCCCAAGCATCTCGGAGGCTTTGTAGGCTTTGTAGGTGCCCAGCGGGCTGCAGTTCCGGGTGTGGTACCCTAGATACGGCGCCTCGTTCCGCAGGACGAAGGGTCCGTCGACACTCTGGAAGACTGCTTTCCATGAGGGTGACCGCCGCAGGAATGCACCTCGCGGTAACTCCCCCGAGTTATGTGCGGGGCCCCCCAGTCACCACCCATTGCCTAGAAAAACCCGGAAAGCCCAGCCCTTTGCCATACCCACAGGCTTCAGCCATCCTTTCTAGGAAGGCATCTAGATGGAAGAATAGATACCAGCCTGTCCTGAGAACCTCTCAGGTATGGTAATCCGTCTCACCAGGAACCGAAGACAGAAGCACTGGGGGTTTAAATTCGTTGAATCAAGTAGCCCATTAGAGCGGTTCAACTAGTTTATCTATTCTTCCACAGCAATTACAAAATAGAGTACCTCCGCCGTTTTCCCATAGAGGTGTGAAACCCAGCCCAAAGAGCTCAAAATGCATACCAGCGTGTGGGTGCATTTCAAAATACCTCTATCTGCAAGGGGCTGTAAATAGGGAAAATGAATTCCGAAGGTCTCGCTTTCAATTCCAGTCTCTGTTGAGTTTTTTTCGTTTTGAAAAAAAAAGTTTATCTTTTATCCGACAGAAACCGAATGCTTTGATTAATTATGTTACATATTGCTGACATGTCTTTGGGATTTGTACCTTCTACTTATAAGCCTGACATCTTCAGGTGGTACATAAGCAATGTTCATCCGATATATTTGTATACTTCTATTAGTATGATACGTGCTTAATACTCCTGTCACTTTGTTCGACATGGGTGCTGTAGTGCCCATAGTACTACAAGTAGTCATTTTAATGCTTGAAGGTCGTACCTAGAGCCACCCCATGCACAAGTTTGAAAACGGAACAAAAAAATCAGACATATTGGAGAATCGCCACCACAAAACGCACCCACCTTGGTGCACATTTTCAGCGCCCCGCGCCGTATCTTGATATCAACTGCATATGAAAACAGCAGAACAAGAGTATCCCTCACGGAGCGAATAACCTTCAAAGAATGCGCAACTGCCATGGGGCCACATGGGTACTTGACCACCGGGATAGGCTAAAATTTGCTTTGTCACTAGTTAACTGGCCTGTTTGGTCAGAGGGACACGCTTGGTGACAGGGGTGGAATAGATATTATGTTATGGGAATTCCTTGTGGCTCACTATTCGCCCAGTCCTAGGGTTTTTAGGAGCACAATACTCTTAGGCCAAATACCGTCTCGCTTGAGGGAGCGCCCACCCACCCACCGCATATTGAGTCAGTTTCTTTACCGTAGTCCTTTCTCAGCCAAACTGGCTGTCGGCGCAATTTTCATGGGGGGCATGGCGAGTGACTTCTCAAGCAGCCTGTGTCTTGCCCGGAAATGCAGGCCCTTGTCCTCCGTTCCTCCACAATGGCGTCAAGATGAGACAATCCGAGACCTTCAGCACGACTATGCTGCCTTCTCCAGAATTAATAGTCAGTTTATCACTCTTAATATTAGTCGTTTAGCAGACACTGGCTCCAATTGTCATCCGAACCCATGAAACTGAGACTAGCTTCATGCAGCGCCTGAGTCAGTATACAGGTATGTGGCACGGACTATTTAATTGTGCACAGAGGTTGCCCCGGGTGCCGTAATATAGAGTTGCTCTAAAAATAGTTAGACAGCAGACTAATCGGAAAATACAACCAGGTATGAGCCGATCCTGCGTAGGATTTCGCTTAGTCAAAATAGATTTCCTAGCCTTAGCTATCGTGGGCCCTCGGTGAGTTCTCCTCCATCTATTAACATGCATGAGCCATGTGTCTCGCACCGGTAGTTCAACATCCAGTTATCTAAGGCCCCCGTCTCTTCGGGCTCCCACCCACTGTAAATACCGGCAGTAAGGGGTTGGAGAAACATAGGCGCTCAACCTTCTAGATCAATTATAGTGACCCGCCAACCTAAATCACATACGCTCACTCGAAAGAAAGGTTGAACTGTGCAGGCTCAGCAGCAATAGAATGATGAAAGGTATCGTACACTGGGAGATATTTGCACCCTACCAGAGCTTATAGACTACTACCCCGAATATACCCCTCCCGGAGGGTTTCTAAAAATCCGGACAAAGGCAATGTGGTGACCTGGTTGGGTGGCAATACCGGGGGGAACCTCGCTCAACTTAAATCCCCTATATCATACTCGTCCTCATATAAACGAAGCACCACAAACATCGTTATTATAGCCCCACCTTCAAGGGCTCTGGGGTTGTTGGCATGGATCGAACCGAAGGAACATTCGAAATATTCTCCTCTGGCTCGATCCCAGAGAATTCTCCAGCGTTCACTCCTCTTCATTCCTTCCGACATATTCCCACCATAGACAGTGGATCGGGACTATCACCAAACCCAATCGGAAGCAACTCATTTCCCTCCCCTACAACCTAATAGAACTTCCCCGTTTAATTGCCGGTACACCAATTAAACTCCGATGCCCTTCCTCCTAGAAACGGGCTATGGCAGCCATCCTGCTTCCCATCCAAGAACTTTAAAACCAACTCCTAGAGCAATAAATAAGTAAAATAAAATAAAAAAATGTATCGGCGGAAAAATAGAACCCCGTCAAGAACAGGATTCGAACCTGCGCGCCCGAAGGCATCCGCTGACTAGCTCCTTGGGAGTTTAGCAGGCGAACGTGTTAACCACTCCACCATCTTGACTTGTTTCTTTAGCTCAAATTTACTTTTCAAGAATTCTATCTAGGGGACAATGTGGAAGTCGAGGCCAGTCACCGGCTAGATGCGCCAACCCAAAGCCTATGGCTAAACTCCAGTGGTCTCACTTGCAGGTTCTGTGATTGGCAGTAGCTTCCGGCCGATAAAGGGTCATCAATGGCAAAGGACATATTTGTGGTATTAGTCAAGATGGTGGAGTGGTTAACACGTTCGCCTGCTAAACTCCCCAGGAGCTAGTCAGCGGATGCCTTCGGGCGCGCAGGTTCGAATCCTGTTCTTGACGGAGTTGTCTTTTGTTAATTCTTTTTTTTTAATGTTATTTTTCTCTTAGATACGGGATGGATTAGTTGGACGTTGAGAAAATGGGGCGAATGGGGATCTTTGCATTAGGGCTTGGGAGAACTCGAGCCAGGCAGTAGGGTCATCTGTTTTCAATCCAGATTTTAGTTTTCCATGTGCCGCAGAGCTTGAGAGCATAATCTCGCAATCTTGTGATCGACATTTGCCCTATAGATGAGCATATATCTACGGGAATGTGTGATATCATATGGATTAAAAGTATCCGGGGGGAAAAATGCATAGCAACGAGGTACTGTACCGTAGTGTACAAACACATCACCCGGGAGCATAGGTAGCACTGCGAAAAGCTACTAGTAGAATCTTTAAATTTATCGTTGGGGAAGACGTGCATGAGTTTCTGTAACCTTATTGAGAACAAAATAGCTAGCATTTGCTCAGTATCTGAGGTGAAATACAAGTATATGATCCGGAATTCTGGCACTGCCAAACTTTCTTCGGATCCTCTTGTCCCCCGACGGTTCGTCTCATTCCATCAAGAAAAAAGGAAAGAAAAGAGGAAAGTCAAAGGACCGGGTTGCTGAATATCTGACGGAATCGTGAGCTGAGCAAGTGAGACCACACAGATGTAAAACTGCAGATTAAAATCAAATGATAATAGTAAGTAAGCAGATCAGGACCGGGGGGGTGCCGAGGGGACCCCTTCCTAACCCGACGTCTTGGAGAGTGATACAAAACCTCGTAGATAGCAGCGAAAGAAATACAAACCAAAAAACTGGCTGAAAGCGGAGGAGGCTCGAACCCTAACATCTAGTAACCCCCCCCCCCCCCAGAAGGGAGAGGAAGAGAGGAGACTCCAACTTAACAAGTTAGAGATATCCTGGTGCCGATAAAAACAATCTCCAAGGTGTAGTGATAGTGTAGAAAGAATATAAAACTATGATTTTATAGCAGGACCCTTCGAAATAGTGCAAGACTCAGTGAGATAGGAATTTTGTTTGCATAGGTTATCCTGGAGGGAGACTGATATCACCCATTTTCCAACTATTGTTTCTATCAGCCGATAGCTCTCTCAAACCCGTGCCTCTGAGCTTAAACTTACTACATATGGCATTACTGTGGACATCAAACGTTATGCGCCTGATAAAAATGAAACCAGAGAGTCAAAGACTTAATCCTCCAATTCTTTGGCCTTCCGTAGTTTTCAGCATCCCGCTATATGGGTAGGCCCCACAAAAGAAAATACCACCGGAGGCCTTACTAGCACCTGCGTAACCGCTGAGACAATCCAGTTCTTTTCTAGACATTCCGCTAGGTCACTTTTCCCCATGACCAATCCTGCTCTCAAGCGAATAGATTTCGCCGGCCGAAGAAACAGGACATTAAGCGTCTACCTTCGTCACGAATATCAACCCCTCTTGGTCCCCGATCCCAACTATATCCAGAGAGATTCTATGTCCCAGCTCCAGATATGCTTTTGGGTTGCGCGATGACCCCGGGGCCAAACTAGAGGCTGGTAGTTGAATAGCTCAAAGAGAAAAAGACATCCAGCGTACTTGAGCTGCGGTGCCACCGTATTTATTCAGGGGAAAAGAAAGGAGGGAGGTTGTGCCCCGAAGTAGGCATCATGAGAAAACACTTGCTCCTTATAACACCCACCCCCGGGCAGATCATGTTGGAACCCAGTTGGGGTTTCTCGGCATACTCTGGATATAGTTTCTTTTAGTTCATGAAAGCTTAGAAAGATGTTTTTCATTGATGGACAGGTAGGAGTATGAACAGCTAGAGGAACGCATGAAGGCTATGGAGATGAAGGCAGCACAAGGGCATGGCATTGAACTAAAGACGCAGGAGAGCAGGAGTCTTTGCGAAGGATCTCTTTTGTTCCGGGATCGCACAATGTTTCTTTCATTTGTAAGGAATTGAGGTGAGGAACATGCGGGGAAGGAACCGGATATGTGTGATGATCAATGGAAGGACCAGGACTTGGTTATGTTTTTCATATATACTCCCGTCTTTACTGTTAGTTTAGCAAGCAAGAAGAAGAGAAGTAGTTGCACACTATCTACCCCAGCAGCTATTGGGTGCCGTATTTAATTCTCTCAAACAGATTAGCCCCGCGCGATGCTATGATCAGGATCAAAGATACCTTTCCCCAAATCACACATGAGCACTCCCGCTAAGGGGCTTAGGGGTAAGCCCCCCACCGGGAGGAAGAAGGCAGAAAGCTGCTGGTAAAGAAGAGAACGTTCTCAGATATCAAGCCAAAAAAAAAGCCAAGGTCACTGCCCATCACTCGAAATTGGAACGGAGTTAATCAGCAGGCAACAAAACTCCGGCCCATAGCTCCGTGGAGCAGGCCCCACTGCCCTATGATTGATTAGTAAAAAGGTCTAGCCTATGTAATCCTTATGTGCCTCGTTCTATTCAGTAATGTCAAGCCCCCCGAAAATTCAGAACTTCAGAACTCCACAACTCCGGTTCAGGGACTGTGATCCCCGAGATGTATAGTAAATGTTCCCCGCGGGTAATTTATCCGACCATGCAGCAGAATGCGGTGGCAGCGGGTCAATCACTTGAGTCGGCGTCAGGCAGCATAGCGCTAACAGCCAACACAAGATCCCCGATAATAACATACCCCCTCAACCTTATTCACTCGGCCGATTTTAGGGTGCGATACAGGAGCTAATTACCGTACAAGTGCTAGAGCTATCCTAATAACTTCCTTAGAACCCGTAGCAGATTTCATGTTTTAGTATCATTGAGGAATGCTTCTACAATTTTCGCTCAATGGAGAAACCTCATCTGCGGTTTTCCTAAGAAGCAACATACATCATGCCTCATTAACACAACCCCTCCCGCCCCTTTCAATCACCAATTTTCTAGAAAGCTCACACAGCCAACCAGAGGGTGAAACAGCCCGTCTACTCTCAATGCCTGCCAAAACACTGTTCACCCCTGGCCTGCCTCCACTGGCTATATTAAGTCACAACCTTTTCAACCCCCATTAGACTCTAACCCCCGTGCAAGTTCGGCGGCGCCCATATCTAGTATCCGATCTTCACTTTTTCCCATGAACCCAGTCGGTGGACGACCTGTGAAGTTCCCTCCCTTGGGAAACTCTTCGAGTGATAGGTGATGATCATGTACTTCCTACACCAGGGCATGCGCCCGTCGTCGGGAGCCAAACTCGTGGGGCTTTTGTAAACTCCAGCCCATATCTCACATGCAAGAGATGAACCGGTCCAATACAAACGATGAGCGCTTTTCCACCGGTGAGAAACATGGAGTCCACGGGTAGTCCATTAAACCCGGGTAAATTTACACTACAGGTGAAAGGATGCCTGTCCTGTACCGCTCTATCCTAGACCTTGCTTGCTGTTGCACAAGTACCTTGCATGAAGCATCAGAACATTTGAGCCTGAATTCAGTACGAGTACTCAGATATGCACAGGCACCGGTATTATAATTTGCCATACAAATTTTTGCTCCCGATGTCCGGGTATGAAGTATCCAATACTCATCCTCGTCTAGATCCCGGTGGCAAAAATTGTCAGATCGTGGGAGCCCTGCAGCCAAGGTAGGAAGATGGAAACCTCCAGGGGAGCGCCGACACCCATCCGGCAGCTAGGCCGGCCCCTCCCAATTAAGAGAGCCAATCCATCTCCCACTATCATGGCAGCTTCATCGGGGGCAAAACAATCGCCAAGAATCATGTATAGCAGGCTTCTTTGTTTTTTCTTATCCATGATAAGATACCTTCAACCAACCAGCACAATCACTGTGCTGAGATAATAATGTGTTATCGCAATAGGTCAGATAGTAGATCTGACCGGCTGGTTTAATTAGAATTCCAAGCACAAATTATGTAAGGCATACTAAGCTCAACTATTCCTGAGCTCAGAGTACTATCGCTTTCTAAAGACTTTCCGGAGCCAACCCCGATGTCAAATGCCTCTAGCGGGCCAAACGGCCGGCTGCCGGCTTACAGTATGACATTTGTATACCCACCTACAAGGTACTGGTACCTCTGAAAAATCCCAGTTGGAGGCTAACACTTCCCATTCTTTGCTTCTCCCTTAATTACTGTGCTTTAGTGGTTCCATCCAGAAATGATATGATGATAACAATTACAGCCCTTCCAAAAGAGAAGAAAAAAGAAAAAAACCGCACCCCGTTGACACTTGCCCAACGGCTTCAGTGGGAGATATTCCCCTTACATACGATGGTTAAGACTACCGTACCATCTCCACGAGGTAGCACGGCTATTGCAAAGCACTACATATCACTCGTATTACCACCTGCTGGACTCCTGCCGCTCCCAAATGTGGTCGGTTGATGCGACCCCTGCTGAGCCGCACTGAGGTTCCGATTTAAGACACTTCACCACCACCACCACCACCACAGCCAAAAGCAAGCATAAGCCTGGCATGTGGGTCTATTTTCTTTTCTTTTTCTTTTACCAGGAACCTTGCCTCTACAAGTACATGATCTTTGGTTTGGGAATCGAACTGGATCGGTAAGGGTCGGGAGTTCACGAGTACCGTACCGGTCTGGCGTTGCATGCTGAACCTTTTGCTTATCATACAACATGCGGCAGGGGAGAGAAAAAGGATTCAATTAGAAATTACATTACTTTCCTTCAGGCACTTCCCTCCCTGCGAGAAAATTCACTGTACGAGCACCGGTACGGTACTGTAGCAGATGCACGAAAACGGGCCAAACCTGCTCTCCCCCTCCCTGGGTGCAACGCCGAATAACGTTTGTTGGTGAGCCCCCCCCATGTCGGAGGAATGGATGGATGGATGGAGTAGAAACCTGAGATGAACACCCCCTCCTGCTCACTGGTTATTCCGGGTGATGGAGCTTACGGTTTAACAAGAGAATGTTATTGCGCCGGGAAGGAAAAAAAAATCACTGCACAGCTACTGTAGTGATCTGATCTGGTCAACTTTCAGCCAATGGTCTCCTGGAAAGAGGGGATGTCCAGTTCTGACCAATAGAACTAATAGTCGCCTTCACCATTAGAGGTAGAATTCGACTGAAGGAAAAGCACAAGATAGGTTATCATATTGCAGGAGTTCTGTATTCTAACTCCGCGGATTCGGCTCAATCTGTTGTTCTAGCCGCCGTTATGGGATTCTATCGTTCAAATCTTGGCGGGCTATGACCCAATATGTAGTTTTACCGGTATTCGTACACCCCCACTTCAATCCCCCGCAGGTGTCAAAGCCAAAAAGGACTTCAAGTCAATGGGTAGCCAGATTTATCAGAAAAAAATGAGTTTCTGCTCCCCCCTCCCTGGGGACTACTTTCTAGACGGAGGATAGTGGGGGGGTAAGATAGCTGCTGGTAATGCGGGTGGAGGATTCATGAATTCGACACAGGGTGGTCAGAAGATGGGGAGTTGGACATCGCCGCACGCAGGGCTTTTCTTGGTTCATCCTCAAATGTAGATCTGTTGGGTCTGTGGTACTATTCTGGGAGAGAGGGTGATGACTGCGATCTCGAGTATGATAGGTTATTCCACCCCACCAAAGTGTGATATTGAGTTCGGCAGTTGGGCGAGGGGGAAGGAATCATCAGGAATCACGAAACGATGGCAGGAAATTTTTGCGGGGGTATGGTTGTACCATTTGGAATTTGGAATCCGCTTCCCGAAGGGCACTACCGTAGCGTTACGGCGGGACAATAGCGCTCCCGTAAAAAAACCAAAATAATTGAGAATAACTCTGGGACGTCCAGAATTTCCCTCTTTGGATTAAGGGGAGAGAAGACGACGGACGGATTCTCTCTTGGCCTTCAGTTGAAACAGGTAGAGAGAAAAATACAACTGGCCTCACCGGGAGAGACAACTACCAACGCCCCAGCGAGATTCTCAATAGCCCCAGTTTTTGTTTTTATTTTTACCCTATCGATAGAGTATTTGGACATTAGAGAAGCTCTTGTACAATATTGGACTTACTTGTTGGGAGTCAGCTCATCGCAGTGTAATAGCAGATAAAGATTCAGTCCATGCATCGTGGGCCAAGGCATCAAAGCGCAACCGATGAAGCATCGGGTCCCATTATTCCTTGTCTCTCACGCATGCTTGGGTTCGAATCAACTTTTAATTAAGGATGGCGTTCTCTGTTATTAGCCGGAGATCATCCGGGGCTTGCCACCTCGTACAGTAATGGTTTGTCTCACACTTGGGTAGTTGAAGGTGGTATGCCTATCTAAAAGATTATGTCCAGGACAGTATCAGCATCTACCAGCAGAATCTCGCCTAATTACTCGAGTACGAGTACATTGAGAACCGGAGCAATGGAGGGTCTCGCTGGGACGTTGGTAGTCGCCCTTCCTGGTAAGGTCTGTTGTGTTTCTACCTGTCTCAACCGAGGGCGGAAAGAGAATCTCTTCATTGTGCGAGCATTTCCTCCCTAACCTGAAGGGGGAAATTCTGGACGTCTTAGCGTCCTTCTCTTTCATTCCAATTCTTTACGGTGCGGGGGTGATAGAGTGACCCGGGAGATCATGTTAGCCTGCTCAAATACCGTATTGACTGCCGATATCGCCAGAATGCCATGCGCGAAGATAGTCTCTAAAGAAACGTCGGGGCTCGTTGCCAAACACTGTTGGGTAGCCACAATTGGTGCGATTGTGCCCCTTGCGCCGGTCGATTCGAAGGCGCTACTATTGATTTGATGGGATGAAATTGACATGCAACGAGGAGCAACCATTGGAAAAGTTTGACCTGGATACCGTACAGCTGGTTCGACGAATTTCGGCCACTCCACCACGGCTGTTTGCTCAAGCAAAGTGCCGCCTATGGCGTAAGTGGAGAAGGGACGAAGGGCGGAGTGATATAATATCGCACTCCAGCAGAGCGGTTCACTGTATTCACCACACCAATATTCTGTTTCAAGGAGCTCCAACCAGGAAATCAGTCGAACCTTGATCTTGTTCCAAGCAGTTGATCCCTACCGCCAACATCTCACGTGTCCAAATGCCGATGCAGAAAATTTGGGCTGTCATAATGGGATTTATGATATCCCATTATGGTTCCCAGAAAGCGTAAGGATTCGAACTAAGAACTAAGACTCTGATGCGACAGCAAATGGCTTTGACCTGGATTGAAATTTCCAGCGTGGTTCAGGAGGAGTGATTTCGATATTGCCAAGGTTACTTCCACTGTACCGTACCGGAACAATACCGGTATCCAGCTGGTACTTGTACGAGAGCAACACCGGGGCCAGGATGCAGGACTCTAATTGGAGGAAGCTAGCCGGGACAGCCGAAAATCTGGCACGGTACTTTTATTGCTGGTGCCACAACTTGCTTCTTGCACAGTATCGGGAGGCGCAGGTGCATAAGAGTTTTCTGCAAATATTTTCAATCGAGATTCCTCGCAGTAGCGGAGGGCAGAGAACATCACGCGTTACCCCTCTCTAACTCCATTCCACGAGCTCTATCCCTGCTTTGTGGACATTGCTTTTTATGGGAAAAGAATCGGAAACTAAAAAGTACCAGAGCGGGGATTGAAGATTCACCGAGAAAAATATTTTTGTGCTTTGTTGTTGGCCTTTGGACAAACTATATACGTAAAGTTAGATATCTGGAAGGGGTTGTTGCGCCTTGGAGGAATAGTGAATGGTACAATACACAAAATGTGAGACGTCGGGGGTGCTCTCACGGTACTTGCTTCGACCAGGCACAAAGCCGGGCAAGAGGTCTACGTATCAAAGGTGTGCCGATTCCGGAGTCGAAGGTCTCTCAATTGAATGAGGTGAAGTGGCCTTAAATCGTGTTCCTGAATAGAAGGCTGGGTGCTGTACAGCACTCACAGCGCTGTATCTTGTGGACAGTGTATGGTTGTGTCGTTCTTGCACCACCGTATTGAATGGCGCTTGAGGATCAATTAGGTTGGTCGCTGCCGCGCTCGAGTACCGTGCAAGTATGGTAGTCACCAACCTGGTACCGCATTGGATAACGCGAGGCGAGCAGGGCAAGGATTTACAACAAGTGAAGGGTGATCACTGATTAGACTGGTATCTCGCCCCGCCCCCCATTTCGGGCAGGTTATTATCATATATTGCACACGCTGTATGAGTACGGTACCGTACTGTACCGGCGCTTGGCTTCCTAGAGAAGCCTTATGTAAGTTACTACGGCATCACTCAAGTGTGGCGGTCTCACGTATGCTAGCTGACAGAAGTTAGGTGTAAGTGTGTGTGCGCGTGAGGAATGAAAAGATGAATGAATTATTGGTCTGGGTTGGGGTGACAGGCATGTACTGTACCCCACACAGCGCGGGGTGCACAGACTGATTTCGCTGTCAAGCAAGAACTTGACAGTTCAATTGCTCAATCGGTGGACTGGAAGTTAATTCAACATATCTTATCCCAGCTAGGCCAGTCCTGGGATGGGGCAGAAGGAAGGGCATAATCACCTGTTACTGCAACCTGACACATGCGATTCCCTTGACGTAGTCCTGCTAATAGCAAAAACGGCGGGTGACCTGCGATGGTGAGGTGTAAACGGAATATTTACTTTGTTTTTCCCATCTTTCCTTCTACGCGGGTATGGGCTTCTCTAGAAGTGTTCTATGATCTCTCTCTTTTTTTCTTTCTTTTTTCCCTTCCCTCTTTTGATAGTCTTGCAGATGCAGAATAGGGAGAAATTCTGGCGAGGGATAAGGGTTCGTTTCGCCATGGCCAATTCCGGACGGTGATGGTGGTTGATGATGATGACGATGGTGGTGGTTTCGGGGGTTGTGGTGATTTTTAAAGTGGGGGGACCGGATGTCATCTTACGCGAGGATAGCGGCGAGGTAAGGGGTAAAGAGGAAAGCGGGGAATTTACGATGGGATTGAGTAATGAGCTCCTTCCCCAACCGCCTCGGGTATCCAACGTTTTGTTATGAATTGATCACTCGAGGGCACTCAAGTAAGGTACATTGAGCGAGTGAAATCCCCGAGAAGCGTGTGATATAATACCTAAACAAGAAATGCGAGGGGGAGGAGATGCGAGGAGTAGAGTGAGCGAGTGTGAACTTGTGATGAGTAGTTGTGAGTTGTGGGTGATTGTATGGGCTCAGACGAAAGTGTGAAGTGTGTATGTCTAGATGAATTGTGTGGGCGGATGGATGGATGGGCTGCTAGCTCCCCGTACGAGTATTGCACGGTATTTCTATACTCTCCCGCTGGCAACCCACGAGAGAGAGCTCAACCTTTCTCTCCGCCCCAAGCGATTCGACTGGAGTCGGGACGGGAGGAGAACCAAGCATTCTGTCCGGAGCGGAAGAGAGCCAAGAGCAACATGTAATCCACGTAGGTGTCCGCCCAGTTGCCATCGCTCTACCTCGTTTCCTATTGTTACGTTGCCTTCTGGCCCAACAGCCAACAGCCAGTCCCGTCCAAGGAAGCTGCACAATGTCGTAGTTGATGATGGCCGATGGTGACCGCTCTCTATCGCGGGGAGGAGGGCGGGAAGAGCTGGAGGAACATCGTGTCCAGCTCATCTCGAGCTTAGCATTATCAGGCTGCCAGCGAGCATGATGAATGGGGGAGTGGTGGTCTGGGATATACTGTGGCTGTATCAGTAACTGTCTGAGAGTCTGGATAGCTTTTTCCTGCTCTGACCGCTGTTTGCATAGGATATCTCTTTTGCACAGCTATAGCTGAGTTGCGAGACAGGAGACAATTAGTTAAGCCTATCAACGAGTAGGAGTGGGCACAGACATTGATACAGCCATTGATACAGCCATTGATATACTGGCAGTATTGTGCGAGCACTGTAGATGCCGGTATACGTTCGGGAGTGGGCTCTGACCGAGAGCAAAGAAGAGAGAGGAAAGAAAAACTATTCTGTTGTTGGTGTCTCTGTGCGGTACTTCTTGTGGTAATACTGTTTGAGCTTCACTGTCTGTACTGTGCGAGAGTACCCCCCCCTTCCATACCCCCCCCTTTGGCAGCCCAACTCGACTCGACTACACTCCTCGACGCTGTCACGCTGAACAGTCTGAATCCCGTGCTCTCAGACCTCTCCTCGTTGTTTTTTCCTCCACATACATAAGACGCAGCTATCACTTAGATTTAGGAGATCTCAGTTGTCTTTCGCAGCTTTGTTCCAGCGTTGTCATAGAACTCGAACAGTGCCGTACGAGTACTGTACCTTATCCCTTTCCACTTGCCAACCGCACACCACACACACTTTTCCTAACCACCTCCCGCTCCCCTGTCGTACTCCTCCAGTACCCTACCCTACTGTATGGTGTAGCAGCACCGCCTCCATCTTCTACATAGCTCCCCAAGATCATCTCGAGCCTGGGCTTACTTGATTGGTATTCATCCCTTGTTTCTTCTGCTCCCGATGGCTTTTCCATATTTTCTTTTTTCTTTGAAACCACCCTCAGCTTCGCCGCGACTCAAACCTGGCAGCGGGCGGCTTTTGTGGTCTTTGGGAAAATCCCCACAGCATTTCCGTCAAATGCTGACCTCCCCCTCCTTCCCATCTCCGGTCATCTCCCTCATTTTTTCCTTTGGTGGCGTACCTGGGTTCACTGAGTTCCATTGGGCGTTCGGTGTCTTGAGTTACACTTTGGAATATTCTACTAATTTACGGTGCGGCATTGAACGAAGCATACTTGAATTGGTAACCACCTGCCTTTACCACCATCCCACGAAGGGCCCACTTCACTCCAGTGACACGGAAGTTCCAACAGGGACCATCGACTGGGCCTTTTTTGTCTCTCTGCTCAAGGTAGAAATATACAGTAACGATATGGGATATTCTGCAAACAATGCACTTCGGTAGATCGGCGACGGCCATGTTGATGCGAATCCATTAATCCACCGCCAATTCTGATATAGCTGCGGATTATCCCGCCTCACGTTGCCCATCCTCCTGTCCTTTGGCCTGCAAGCCGGCCGCCGACTAAAAAAGAAAAGAACCTCAAACAGAAATAATACTTGACCTTTTTTACTCTAGCCGCATCATCTATTGCGTCTATTAACAATATTGTACGGGTATGATTACACTCCCCCCTTTCGCCGCCTTGCGGCTCTTTGGCCAACTTGCTCCCTTTTTGAATTTGAGTCTGAGTTTTTTGGTCCCGGTCCAAATACAGGACTTGCTTCCTTGGGATCACCGAACCACGACAACGGGACAGGCAGAGGGTGAGAAGAAGCAGGAGGGACTGAAGGCCTTGGGCTTGCTTTGTGGGAGGGAAATTCATTATCCTAACCCTTCAGATTTAAATCCTGACGAACACGGCTTGGTGTCTTCACCCTCCTTCGGCTGACTGAAAGGGTTGGTCGCCGTTCTGCCTTTCAAGACGTACCAGGGAGAAAAAAAATATAGCACGGACACACCGCCACTACCTCTCGCAGCTGCCATTGCCCACCAGGCCGCCTCAGTCACCCCCACGGGCACGCTCCCTTCTGAGTGCAGTCGGTTTCTCCTGGCTGGCTTAGTTCCCGTCTGAGATAGTTCTTGCGAATGGTACTTGAGACCTGACAGGTCTCCTCCCCCCGCCTAGTACGGTGGGTTTCTCTTGCTTGTTCCGAGTTATTAATTGACCTGTTCCGGGTTTCCTCTCCGGATCTTCCTTCCCACTCCCAAAAAGATCGCCTTGTTAAATTGTTCAGCAGGTTTCGAATCGGCCATTCTGTTATGTCTGCAGCCAACTCCGACTCGAAGAGACCCCGTCTGGAATCTTGGGGATCATCGTCCTCGCCCCTTTCTCATGAGATACATCACACCCACTCTCAGCATTTCCCTCCGCAAAGTTCCTCCACATATTCCACGGCATCGCCGACAGCTGGTTTTGCCGACTGGCAGATGAAAACGCCCCCGCAGCCAGTTCAACATACGTTGTCACATTCGAGATCGCATTCAGTTCCCACACTTCCCCCAGGAGTGGTAACCGGAGGAAAGAATGGTGCATCGCAACAGCAGCAAAACTCGTCACCACAGCAGCAGCAACAACATCCTGGACAATCACTCGCTAATAACTCGACATTAACAGCCTCGGCTCACACGAACCCTCTTGTACATAATTCCGGCCCCTCTCCCAACCACGGGTATAATAACGGCTTTCAAACCCAGCATCATCACCAACCACAAGGTCAGCAAGTTTCTATGGACCGGTCCGCACCAACACCTCCCCCTGCCGGGACTACACCTCACCTACGCAATGCGACCGACCAGCAACAGGTTCAACAACTCCGCTCCTTCTCCGTCTCTAGCAATTCCTCTTCTTCCGCTGGGCACCCTTCTCACTACCAACAGGACACATCTGGGTACTATGGCCAACAAATGCAGAGCCAGCGCCAGCAGGATTTGTCACATCCTGGAAATTTAGCTGGAAACGTTGCCATCGGTGATAGTCGATCCCCGGCCTTATTTGAGAACACATCACCGGCAAGCTCAGCAACTCTACCTCCGGGCCCTAGCCCTATAATGACCAGCGGCTTCTCTACAACCCCTACACAGATGATGTCCCATCAGCATATGTCTGCTTCAGCATCTGGGGTTACAAGCCCCGTTGTAACAACACCAACCGTTGGTGGTATCCCGGGAACAATGATGGGAAATCCGCAAATGAATGTGGTGACTACCTACCCTCCTCGTCGAAAGGCTATCAGAGCTGCACAGGTATGTATCATTGTCCCCCCCCCCTTCATATTTCTTTTACCTTAAATATTTCATCTCGCGAGACATGGGCGTCTGTACGGCCAAAAGTGGGCAACTCCCCCGGAGGATTGAGGGCTTTTGTGAGACTGTTTCAATGGGGTCCGGATATTGCTTTACGCATGCTGTGATCATGTGACCTCACCAAGCTACTGGGAATGCGCATCTACGAGGGGAAGAAGGGGGGGGGAAAAAGAAAAGAAACCCTGAAACTGGTCTTCCAGAAGAGCGCAATTGCTTGCGTTTTGGGTGGTTGGTGGAGCTAGGCGCATCGGTGTACTCGAGTATTTACGATCAACTACACTATTTCGTGTTTTGGTTTAATACTTGCTTTTACCTGACTGGTGGCTGGGCCGGGGGTTTCATTTTTGCGTCTTTTTTTCCCATTCGCTTGGTTTAAGATATGGGATTTGCACAGGACTGACCCGATCAAGGCGTGCGATGCTTGTAGAGCTAGAAAGGCCAAATGCGACGAAGGAAGGCCGAGTTGTGGCTTCTGCAAGGAGTCACAGATTGCTTGCGTCTATCGAGAAGTACCACCACCGAAGTGAGTTTTAACACCCTGGTGACTTTCAGGTCTTACTAAATCCTTCCTTTTCTTCTCCGAAGGCAAGATAGAACATTACTCCAAATTTTGGAGCGATTAGGGAGGGTAGAGACTCTGTTGGGTTCGATTAATTCTGGCAGAGAAGCGGCTGCAGTCGCGGCTCCTACGGGTGGTAGTGGGGATGCTGGTGGTGCTACCACACTAAAGGAAGCCATAGCTGTTAATGAGACATCTCTACAAAGTTTACAGAGCACTTCGCCTTTCCATCCCCCTACTCCTATAGCTCAACAGGCTTATCCTCAAGCTACAGCGGGCGGTGCTTCTGTTCAGGACCATTACCCACGCCCCGGCAATCCTACTGAGGCTCTGCTGGAGGAGGATGAACAGCTTAGTATACCTGTGCAACATACTACTGCTGCACATAAGCTCATGTGGTGGCCGAGTATCCGGAAAAATATTGACGAGGAGTTTCTAGTAAACGAAGGTTATGTAATGAAAGAAGAAGAGAAGAGAGGCCCCTTACGAGTCTATGGAAGGGGGGAAAGTTTGGATTCCCCCGGGTTGATGTTTGAGGACATGGATGATCGTGACACAGGATTTGTTTGGGATAGTGGGATTGGGACTGATGAGGGCGCAGAGGGGTCATGGAGGGGCAGCGAGGATTCACCGATGGAGGATGTGTTACCGGAATCCGGGGATTATATAAACTCCCAGAAGAAGTCGTCAGCATATATGGGGAGTGGGCTGACGACCGGAGGCGGGTTGAAGTTGGACCATCAGACTGTCGTTGCTCTGCTGAATAGTTATCTGGCGAATATTCATATTTTGCACCCTGTTGTGGATAAGGCTACGATAACTAATCTGGTGTTTTTGTTTTCTGAGCGCATGGCATCTGTGTCTGCAGCCTCACCTACCACTCCTTACTCTGGGGCGCAGGGGCCTAATGTGGGGTTGGGTCTAGAATCTGCTGCTGAGGGGGATGGATTTATGCCGTCCCCGGGGCTTCATAGGAAGAACTCTTCTACCGCGAAGAGGAAGCGGAGTATATCCGGAATCGGGCCAATGCACCCAGTACCTTCCTCCCGGGGAGTAGGACCTTCCCCACAGCGGATCCCCAGGACCCTTCACTCGGCGTTGGTACTCCTGGTAATGGCCCTTGGAGCTATTTGTTCGCATAGAAGGCCGGTCCCAGGACCATTACCCCCGCTATCTAGTTCCTCAACTTTCCAGACTGCTACGCCCCCGTTTAAAACCTCTGGCCCTTTATATCATGGAGCGGGTTCGCCTTTTCACTCATATAACCAACAGCAGCACTCTGGGGGGTTACAGGGCAGACAAGGTCGAGATCTCAAGAATATTGACGTAATTCCCGGACTAGCATATTTCGTGAAAGCGATGGAGATCACAGGGGTTCTACTAGGGGGTAACGAGTTGGAGAATGTCCAGATCTGTCTTCTGGCGGGATTGTACTGGGGACAGTTGGGGAGGGTATTGGATAGTTGGAAGTGGATCAATTATGCGTGCATGGGGTGCCAGGTTTTGGTTGGGATGTGAGTAGTTCTGTCTTGTCGTCCGTCGGTCTCGGCAGGGATCTAACCATGCGCGCAGGAGATTGGAGAATGAGAGTAGTGAGTTAAAGAAAGATTTGATTCTTCGGGCTTTCTGGAGTTGCCTTCAGCTTGAGAGGTTTGTTCGGAAATTACATCGCTCTGGGGTTCTTGAGTGATTGCTGATTGCAGATGGCAGTGATATCCTTGCTGAACTTGATCTTCCGCCGAGTGGGATATCGCGATTGGAGGACTCGATGCCTCTTCCGAGCTCTATTACGGATAGTTCATCTACAGATGGCGCAAACGAAGACAACCCATTGATGTGGATGTACTACCTCGCTCAGATTGCCTTGAGAAAGCTACTAAACCGAGCCCACACGTCTCTCTACAAAAGAGGCTAGCCTCCCCACCCCCCGATCTCCCAAGAAGCAACGCTAACGATCTCCCAGACAAAGCAAGACTCGACTCCCCCCGCTCTCTCGCAATCGCTAGAGAACTCGATCTCCAACTGGAGCAATGGAAGCTCCACCTCCCCAAGCCCCTCCGTTGGGAAGAATCTGACCCACCATCCGCGGACATCAACGCCGCCCGCCTGCGCGCAAAGTATTTCGGTGCACGCTACATCATCCACCGTCCCTTCGTCTACCACGCCATCCATGGTGGGAACGGCGTGTACAATGCCCCCTGCAACAGTGGTCCCTTTTCTACATCCTCACCGGCAATGTCTGCTAGCGAGATGTCGCAGAGTTCGCCCAGCGCCACTACGCCTGGGGGATTCAATCCGTTGGGGAATATAGCGAGCGGTGGGAGGAGGATTAGTGTTGCCGGAGAAGGCGAGAGGGTGGAATTGGCACCTGTTTCGCTGGAGACTAGTTGTCGGAAGTGTATTGACTCCGCGATTTGCAGTACTACCGCGTTTCACGCCTTCTCGCTAGATGTGAATAGACCTATCATCACGAACGTTTTTGGGACGGCGCACGCGTATTTCCCCCTCCTCCCCCCTTCCCCCTCTCTCCTGTCGATTATGGCTAATGTACTGTAGACAATTCGGAAATCTCCTAGTCCTCCAAGCAGCCTCCCAATCACCAACTCTAAAAAGCATGGTACCACAGCATCTTCTTGCGGAATTATTCCAGAAAACAATTTACTGGCTGCAAACCCTCTCCCCGATTTCATCTGCTCTCAGACACGACGCGCAGATACTAGAGAATGCGGCGGCGAAGTTGGATTTTCAGATTTCTACTTCTCTGGGGCGGCGTTGATGCAAATGGGCGGTTATAGGATAGTATGTTGTATCTCAAAGTTTATTTTATTGGTGGTCGAGTTATCAAGGTGGGAATTGCTTGTTTATCATACCTTATTCTTTTTCGGGCGTTTTCGGTTCGTTTTTCTTTTCTTTTTGTTGCTCGGTGTGGTGGTGGCGTGTAGAGGAAGATAGGAAAGGGAGAGAGGGAAAATCGATTGACGTTCCCTGCTTTGCTTTTTCCAGAGTTATCTAGATCAGGTTTCCTCGGGGGTTTCCCTTCCCATTTTGTTTCGCCATTTTCATCAATTTCATCAATTGCTCGATTGATCAGTCGGGGTAAATTTATATCTCGTGCCAAGCACCATGTAATCGGAAAATGGGTTCGTGATCGATCATAAATTTCCAGCCGGTAGTCTTCTCCGGATATTACACATTGCAAGGCACACAATGGCGAAGAAGTAAAAATTGTTTCACAAAATGCCGCCTAAGCTTTAAGCAAATAAAGAAGAAATAAGTTTAAAAGACAGGTACACAATAAAGAAATCCCCCAGATAATACGGAAAGTGGAGGTGGGGGTGGGGGTGAGAAATGTAGATGAAAAATCAATTTATCCAGTGCATTGTGCCCAAAACTCGGAATTTCGCTGACCCCCTTATATCCCTCGAGCTTGCCGCTGCGTGGACTTCAAATTGGGCGTCCTTATCAACTACCCAGGACATTCTCTTCTCGTCATAGTATCCCAGCGCGTACTTGTCCAGCACGTAGCTGGCAGTCTTGGTCTCGCCAGGCTTCAACTCCACCTTTGCGAACCCCTTCAACTCCTTGATGGGCCGAGGCAAGCCGGACTTTGAGGTTTGTGAGACGTAGAACTGAACGGATTCCTTTCCGGTCATTCTCCCGGTGTTGGTAATGTCCACTGATACCGTCGTCCTGTCCTTGAATACTTCGGATGAAACCCTCGTATTCTTGTACTCGAATTTTGTGTACGAGAGGCCGAACCCGAAGGGGAAGAGGGGCTCAACTTTTGCTTTGTCGTAGTGGCGGTACCCTAGCCAGATGCCCTCCCCGTAAACCACCCTGTCGTTCTCACCCGGAAAGTTGTGGAACGACGGGGTATCTTCCAATCGCTTGGGGAAGGTCACCGGGAGCTTCCCGCAAGGCGAGATGTTTCCGACTAGAACGTCCCACAGAGAATTTCCGAGCTCTTGCCCTTGGTACCATGCCTGGAAACGTTGGTCAGTCACATGTCACGGACGTTGGGATAAGGTTGGGCACGAGATAAGGGTACATACCTGGAGGATGGTAGGCGCTTGGTCAACCCAGGGCATTGTAATCGGAGATCCCGACTGATTTACGATAATCGAGTTCGGATTAGCCTTGAGCACCTTGGAGATAAGCTCGTCTTGGTCACCGGGCAGATCCATGCTCTTCATGTCATAAGCCTCGCTCTCCCACTCAATGTTCTTCCCAACAACCAGGACAACCAAATCCGACTCTTTTGCCAAATTCACCGCCTCGCCCAACAAATCATCCCTAACCTCTTCCATAAACCCTACCCTCGACCCATCCATGACCTCATCCCTATACAGCTCGTTTGTGTAGTGCACAGGGATGGGGTCTAGTTCCTTGGACACGCCCTCCACCTCAATCAGGTAGGTTTTTCCGCCAATCATGTCAAGATCATAGCGCACTTCCGGAGAGGCATAAGCCATAAACATCTCGGAGCGTTCGGAATCCTTGGTCCGGTTCCAGATATTAATGATTACCTTTTTGTCAACCAGGAGTCTCCCTGGCCCGCATGAGCCCATGCTGAAGGTATGCCTCCCGGAGGTCTTGGGAGTCAGCAGCCCAGTGGCGCGGTACGAGTATCTCTTCCCCGGCACAAACGACTTTGGCAAATTGTCGTAGCACGACAGCACTGTGGTCTCGCGGTGAGAGGCGTGAACTGCCGGCCCACGTAGAACCGTGTTGTCAAAGTACTCCATGTACATGCCGTGCTTCCCGTTCTTGGGCGAAACGCAGGTCTTCGGGAATAAAGGAATCCATTTGTTGGCTAGGCATCCCTTTGCGTGCTCAATCTTCAGATTTGGGAACTTGGATGCGGCATTTTTGACGAAAGAATCGTAGGGATTTTGGCGGTAGTGGGGATTTAGTGCTGCAGAACTTTAGGTATGGAAAGTTAGCCGGCGGAGTCCCGATTTATTATGTCCTCACTAAGCACACCACCTGTGCGGAAAAAGAAACTCGGAGTCGGTCAAGAATAGGGTGGGGTGGGAGTGCTTGGATGGATAGGTTGATGCGATCGCCTGGATTGTACTCACCCTCCACCTGCAGCAACAGATTCTCTTGCGTTCGGCCCGATAAAGGCAACCTGTTTTGCTTTTTCCAACTTGAGAGGCAGAAGCTCCTTCTCGTTTTTTAATAGGACGATGCCTTCCGAAGCTGCTTTTCGGAGGAATGACCGGTGTTCGGGTCTGTTGTTCGCCACTTCGGGTTCCTCTTCTTTGAGGGGGTACTTATACTTTCCCGTCTTATAGATCTGTTGGGGTTACTATCAGCTTCTTTTGCACATTGGGTGGGGTGCGCCATAGGTACGCGAATTGTAGATATCATAGGGCAATAATAAACCTACCAATCCTAAGATTCTCCTAACGTTGATGTTGAGTGTAGATTCCTTCATGTAACCCTTGTTCACTGCGTCCACGAGGTTCTTGCCTCGCTTTCTTGCCGGTCCAGGCATCTCCAAGTCGAGCCCAGCTTCAACGCTAGGAACAATGCTGTTGACCCCGAACCAATCACTCATGACTATACCATCAAACTTCCATTCGTCTCTCAGGATACCTGTCAATAAACGCTTGTTGTTACTCGCATATACCCCATTCATCTTTGAGTAGCTGGCCATAACACATGAAGGATTGGAATCCCGAATAGCAATCTGAAATGGAACAAGGTGAAGCTCTCGAAGGCATCTATCCGTTATCACCTGGTCAACCACAAAGCGTCTTGTCTCCTGATCATTGGCAGCGAAATGTTTGACTGTCGTAGCGATCCCACGCTTCTCCACAGCATTGATATAGGAGGCAGCAAGCTTCCCTCCGAGGAATGGATCATCACCGGAGAAGGATTCAAAATTCCGGCCGCCCAGGGGTGAGCGATGTAAGCAAACTAGAGCGTATTAGCCGGATTGCCTGCATGGGGGGAGCTAGTACTAGTGAGGAATAGGGTTAGGGCTTTTTCGGCCACGAACCTGTTGGCGCCAGCAGGATATCTGCCTTTTTGTCTCGAACCTCCGTCGCGAGGAGCTCTCCAATTCCAGCCACGATTTCAACATCCCAAGTTGCAGAGAGTGATACAGCACTAGGAGTGAGAGCAGCAGTGGTACCATCGACCATTGTACCGCCTCTGACTCCGACAGGGCCATCTGTAGCCTATACGGCGTTAGAATATAGACGAACGGGCATGCTTAATTCGGAGGAAACCCCCCGACCTGCCGATTGCGGGGGGGGGCGAGGAATAATGATCTAACCTTCAATTGTGGTATGCCAAGACGGGGGACCGCATGTGTTCTCCAGATATCAACACCAGATAGAAGAAATGCTTTCTCTTCGAGAGTAAGCTCTTCAATCTTACTCTCCACCCAACTCTTCATGTCTGGAGTGAGCTGCATTGTGAATAGGAGTGTGTATGATTGTTTGCCGAATTGGTAGGATGTTTGTTTGGAGGGGGAAATGAAGATTTGTGATTATATTGGCCACGAGGGGAATAGTGGGAAGGATAAGATGGGGGAGAAAGAGAAGAAGGGGAGGAATAGGGGGAATAGGGGGATAATGTTTGTTTGCTAGATGGATGAGAAAAGAGAGAGGAAGCTATGGGTAGGATATATACCCCGTCGGTGGTCTCCATGTTTTAGTTGTACCCATACACTATTTTTGAATTACGTGCTAGCATTGAAGTACGAGGACGGGGGTCCGGATAGCTAACATTATAGCCACTGGACAAGGATTAGCATCCATCAGAATATGTCTTGAAGCCATTCAGGTAGAAGAGCGTAGGCAAGATGAGTACAGCGAGCTTGAAAAAAATAAATAAAAATGTCCAAAAGACCAGATTAACAGACTAGAGTGGCGGTATATGGGTGTGAATGGTGTGATTCCGTTTTAGCTAGAGCTCTGAAGGAAGGGCCAAAAAGAAAAAGAAAAAGAAAAAGAGGATCTAGCTCATCTACAACTTCCTGACGTACCAGTGTAGTTATTGGATCTATGTATGTAGGTCGGATAGGAAGGGCTCTTTTGCTAGAAATCCAATAACTCTCTCTAGACAAATTTCCAAATAAGATCAATTGGGTCTCGCGCGTACGGCTGTTGTTCCTATAGGTTGAAATCCTCGAATCGAATGGCAACCACCCAATCGATTAATGCCAGGAGGCTGTCGTGGGGGTGTCAGCAATTCTGTGCGCCATGTACTGTACTCGGGTGCGGTACAGTGAGGTGCTCATACACTTGACTTGGAGAAACTGCCGGCAATGACAAGAAATTATTGCCATTCCAGCACAAGCGTAGGGAAACAATGTAGTTCATCCGTATATCCTTAGTTGCACATTAACTGAGATGCTCAACCTAAGTGAACTGTGCGTTTTCTTTCCTACTTTCCCTCTCCTATCTTCCTCTTCTCCTCATGGTATATGATGCGGCGGCGGCGAGAAGCAATGCTCCTTTCGTCCAAGAATTCCGGTGCTGACAGACGCCCAATAGGCGCAGTGGTCACGTTCAAAGAACACCCTTAAGACCGTATGTACTGCACTGTACCATTGCGGTAAACATTGACGTTATAATGTCAGCCGGTCCGCTGCAGATTGACTTGGGAGGAGTTATTGGTATTTGCAAGGGTAGTCCTTTTTTATCGCCACTTTGTCCGCCTTTCGGAATCAAGCTTGGATTACCGGTTGGGAGTTTTTGGACCAGGGCTACTTGGGGCCATCTCCCACGTTTCATAGGGAAAGCTAAATCAGAGGATGCAGTAATGATCGAGATATAGAGTATCATATGATGAGATGGAGTAGTCTTCTGTACTGATGAATTGGAATCATCGTAAAAACTCGTTGGCCGGTGAGGCATCAAGTTTCCGGATCTCTATTTCTTTATCTGCAGGCAGCAGTTGGCAGTTGCGTCTAGAGCTGTGCATAACGGGAGAGGCTGGTTTATTGCCACCGAAGCAAGAAAGTTTCTTTTTCCTTTTCCTTTTTTTTCTTCCCCTTCTTGTCTCTTCCTTGGGCTAGCTTTGGGACTCCCGGATGTGGCGAGGTTATCGGTTCGGATTCGCCTAAACAAGCGTCTCACGTGGCTTCGTCCCCATCCATCCACAGGGTCGAAACTGGCAAAGCCCAATAAGAAGTCGAGTTAGTGTAGGAGTGAATACTCAGGAATCCAGTGAATTGTTTATAAAAATTCTACTTTCTTTCAGTCGAGGATGCGGTTTATTCCACTTGTCCGTGACAATACAGCCATCCCTATCTCCCTCCCTCCATCCATCTTAGCTTCCTTTGCATGCACCCATTCATACCCCGCCCCACTTTCCTTTCCGTTTATCAAGGCCTCTTATGTCTTACGCCGTCTACCTATGAGAGCAACTTGAGGAGCGGAAAGAAGACGTGAGAGCACACGCCTAAAAAGGTGAAAAATTAAAAATCGTCAATGTTAATCATTGAGATAAAGAAGAAAGCCCGCCCGATGCTTTGGCCAGGAGTTGGATTGGCCCTTGGCTGCACTGCAGACCGCGCATTCCGTCGTACTTCTAGAGCCCTATAAAGTACTGTAGTAGCTTTTTATCTGCATGCAATTGGAGTTAAGACCACATCACAGGGTTTTAAACATGGGGATGCTTATTGGGAAAGGGGTATCGATGGTAGTCCAGGAATTTCCCCTCTTCAAGTCTCGGAGCCGAAAGCAAGGGAAGCCTCTTCACTGGAAGGACGCTTGAACACTGCACCATTAACTCTCCGACGTGTGATGCATCTCTTATTTTCTTTTTGTTCTGTTTACCCGGCATGTCTCGGAAGATATCTCTTCTCTCTTTTTGAATCCTAGCCCCTATCTGCTATAAATACAGTCTGCAATTGCGAGTGCCCATACCTCTATTCTACGTGGGTACGCGCACACGGAATATCGTGTCTGTCTTGTATCAAAAAATGATAATCGGCAACGGGGGGGGCATGATCCAAGGTCTGGTCCTATCTCCAATTCCTCTCAACAAATGGGACAAAGCAAACATTAGATCTGATCAGAGAAATGGCGATTTTCTCAAAGGTTCTCCCACGGAAATCTCTTCTGGAGGATGTATCGCAATGTGACCCTGATACCGGTATCAGAACGATGGCAGGAACAGGGAAAAAATCGAAGCAAGGAGTGGAATCTATATTCTCGAACAAGTGCATAAAGCATATCAATTGATGACTGTCACCGCTCCACAGATTTCGGAAGGCGTTGGATCTCTCTCATACGATATATCGCATTGTACAGCTAGCTGGGAGGTTTATTTTTACTTTTGTTTTTGAGAATCGATTATGATACTGTAAGTGAAATTCTAGTGCTTTTATTTGCTCAGGAACTGTGCGACACAGATAGTCAGATCTAGAGACCGAAAACGGTGGTACTAACTCCGCTCTCGACTAGGGAACGTTCCCGATTCCGAAAAATCATACTCGACACTTGGGCGAAACGGAGGGCATTATACCTATGAGAGCTCCCGCCCTCCCGCGCGGCGCTGGAACGAAGGCCCGGTTTCCCTAGAACCCTAGCATTTCCATGAGGCAATTGGCTATTGTGGCCGGAAAAAAAAAAGTACAAAATAAAGTAGAAAATATTTCAAAGAAAGCTTCCGGCCTTAACTTGCTCCCTTGCTCGCTCACGTACGGCGCCCATGCGAGTACAGGGACGAAAGTTATTCTAAAGTGCTGTGAAGGGAGGATTAGTTTTTCCGGCTAGACGTGTGTGTGTGCCTTCCCTTCTTGCGCCATTTTGTAGCAACTTTGCCCTAAAAGAAATTGTTACTGACTCGCTCCAGTACTATACTTTAAGGGAAAGACGGAGAGGGAGAGCCCCGATCAAGTCTGTGCGCATCTACAAGTACTTTGTATCAGCAGATGGGTTCAGCTAACGGTGGCAGAAACAAGCATGTAGGCCTCATTTCAGCCTATATTCACTACCCTACTTTTTCCAAGAAGGCGGCCAAAACATCACCTATTAGGGTCGGGATACACGCATGGTTCCAGAGGAGCTCCACGATTGGAACAATGCCTGCGAGTAGATGGCGGAGGATACGCTGGCCGATACGAGGGGAGGGGAAAGGGGAGAGCTTTTTGAGGTAAAAAATAAAATAAAATAAGCCGTGCGTTTCTAGGGTGCTTTCTGCAGGCTATCTTGAGTACACCTTCTCCCCGGAGCGATTGGTATCAAAATAAATAAAAAAGAAAGAAGTAGAGTTACCATCGACGGCAAGTGTGCTACGAGTATATTGCCGTGAACAATGCGAGGTGGAGGAGTACGTACTCTACACACCCGGGTTCTGATATTCGAGCACTAGCAATCGCAATTGGCCCATCTTTACTTCTTCCCACTTTTGCTGTCGCCGCATCCGGGGACTCTCGGGTCTCAGGGAGAGCTCCCGGCAGGTTCTGCAGACTGCGAATACTGCATGACTTATTTTCTTCTTCTTGCTCCGTATTCTCTACGGTATTACGCCCTCGCACATTCTTACATCCAACGCACACAGCACAAGCCCACCAGGCGCAAGTCTGGCGCAGTTTCGGGCTCACAGTGCGATGGGGGGGGGGGGTGATATCCGGAAGCCCGCGAGGGGAGTGGAAAACGTGGAGGTTATCGAGGACGAGTCAAAGGCCTGTTGTAAATTCTCACCTTTCTTTCTTGCCAGATAATGACTTATGGAAGTCAACTAATCAGCGGATCCCGGGAGCATATCACGGATCTTAATAGGGCAGCTAAATGGAAAGAGGGGCTTATTACTTTTTTTCTTTCTCGTATGATGCAAAAAAGGGCCAGCTAGTGGACACATTGACGTCTACATTCTGTAGATATGGGCTGGGAGTGGGTCTCGATACGGTAGTGGTGCGTGGGGCTTTACTTGCTGACCTATCTTTTGTGATATGCTCAGATTGGGCTTGTAGTGGAGGGTATGCTTTCTTCCTTTTTTGGTTTGTGGTGAATTGTTGGGGGTAGGAATGGGAGTGGAGGATAGAAGGGGGGGGAAGTAAGGGTCTTTGTCATGGAGGATATGTCGTAAGGGGGGAGAGTATCATAGGTAAAGTGGATGAGAGTGAATTGTTTCGCACGGGATGTTGGTTGTAATTTCCCTACGATGGATCGTGCTGAAAAACGAAGCAAATGAAAAAGGTGGAGCTGAATGATACGGCAGTTTAATTTGCATCAGAAGCCCTCGTCCAAGTCGTTGGCCCATCTTGTGGCCATGCCCTGGTGGTGTCTTATCTATTGCAAGACATGCTGACTTATTCTATATGCATTTCAGTCTGGCGTGCGGATACTGCTACGGTACGGTATTTCTATTGTAAGGGCTCTTGTATTTCGCAATCTTGGGCAGGCCTCTAACCCCCGGGTTCAAAGACAAAAGCTCCTGGGAGAGAAACCAGCGCTTTCCTGGAATGGTATAGCCCGGGCCCTCCAGACCTGTTGGATCCTATAAACTGGCATTCTTAATTCTGCTAACCTGTCTAGCTAAACCTATCTTGGACTGATGCGGTGGTTTCCGCTGTTAGCGGTATTCTGATAGGGAATTCCGAGGCTTCTTAGGATATTCGGTCCCGGGAATCCAGCACTACAGCTCAATTACAATAGCTAGGTACCATCGCAACCCTAGGCCGGGTTCGTACTGGTATCGTATCATCATAGTGGGGTATGGGGGTAAGTGAGAGCTCGGACCAGATATTAACTGGACTGGTGCCAATGCGCTCGGACGTCAAAGTATTGGTACCGGTAGTCACATTTATATCAAAACTCGCCACATAGCACAGAGGTTGTGGATAAATGTCTACCATCATGCCCCCCCGCTCGAAGAATGATCTGGGCTCGGAACTACTATAACTCAATGGAAGGTGGGGAGCGCGGCAAGTTCGCTCTTCCTGGTAGTTTGTTTCCACCGCGGTCGGGTAGAGACGGATGGTATGGAGGAGAAGAGGGGGTACAATACGTTGCAAATAAGAGACAGTCCGGGCTCTTGCAGTTTAGTCGGGTTGTTGGGGTGGGGCATGGGAGGGGGGTGTTGAGAGTGAGAGTCTCCGGAAGGAGTGAAAATAGTATACCCTAACCCTGAGTGCTGGACATAGCCGCGGGTGAGTAGCAACCGGTTACGTTTTGTGTGAGGACGTGGTAAACACACGGTAACTTACCGGCATGATATCGTGGATGCTTGTCCTAGGAGAGCGGGTTTGACTGTGGTGGCTTGGGGTGGACCGGGATTGGGTTGTAGTCGCGGAGGGTAGTCGAATTATCGGATCCCCGGCCAAAGACGCCCTCGTGTATGCCATGTGTACACTACCGTAGCAGTAGGGCAAATCTTGCGGGATACACAACCACTGCCCTGAAAACCCGTTAAATCCACCACGAGACGATGCGACCGAGGCCACCTGACTAAACCACAATAGGCTTAGCAGATTAGGTTGACAAAATAACGGACGCCGGCCCACGATGTCCAGCTCAACTCGCCAAAGCTACACAGTGTGCTACACTGTCCGGGAAACATTGTTTCCCTCTCCTGGGCGTCTGGTCACGGATTCCGGGATTGGGGACCTTCAGGTTTAACGAGCTTTTACGGTATCTCCACACCGAGGGCGTACCTGTACGTCAACAAAATTTAGGTGTCGGCAGAAAAAAGAAGGAAGGGCATCTGGCATCTCCCGCCTTATTGGAGGCTGAAATTTCCCGTAGGTGAGTAATATTTGCTAAGCGTCCATCATCATTGGCAGCTACTTCGTAGCCCCCCAATAGAGTTCGTAGCAGTGGATGGAGTTGTTTACTGGGGGGGGGTTTTTTGGGCGGTGGTAGTTCCCGGGGCCCCCACTCCTCTCTTGATCAATAAATGGTTGGAAGGTTTGAATATTTGCTAGTGTTCCAGCTAATCCTAGAAATAGACTCGAGCGAGAGACGGAAGGCGCGGTGGGGAGAAAAGATGAATGGAAAAAAAAACAAAAAAGATGGAAAAAAAAACCTGTTCTTTCCTCCAGCGTAATCATCGTGTGATGTCCAGCAGAACGAACGAACGAAACGGGGATGTAGTGGCTTGCTACCGTACAGTACACGAGGGCGTTCTTTCTTTCTTTTTTGCCCGGGAATCGTTGCGATTCGCTAACAGTGTTTCGGGATTGCGGCGGCCAATCATGGGGCATCGTTCGGATCACGGGTTTGTCTTGTGCACAGTAATGGTTGAACCTCGTGATATCCGTAGGGTTATTTCTTGCGGGTTTCTGGGTAATGGTTGATTTGATAGGATGGGATAGTGTTTGACGAGGTTTTTGGGGAGAATAAATGTTGGAAGTGTGGCACTGATTCACAAGATGTAAGAACTTCTCTGCTCGCTGTTAGGTGGTGGGGGGTCTGATCATGGACATATGTATATGATGCTTACCAACGTACCGGTAAACCTCTGGGGTCGCAGTAACGACAACACCGCTGGAATAGAATGGGTGGGTGGTGAAATCTCATATGTAAAAGCAAAGGCCAGCAATAGACCAAGCGGAGAGGGGGGGGGCAGAAGAGAGGCGGGACCGGAAAAGAGTGGTCTTCCCCCCTCCTCCTCCACCCGCGTTCTAGGCTTTACTGGTAAGATATCCGGTATCGCCCATATATCTGCGGGAATGGCCACTTCATCTGTGTAATCTTAGCTTTCGGATCTATCGGTTCTCTCCTTACTCTTCCTCTCTCCAGCAACTTGAACCCGATGGATACACAGGCTTCCACCGGCCTCTCACCGCTGCATACACAGTGGGTATCATTTTGCCATATAGCACAGTATGATCCTCAGCTAGTCTTGGAATGAAAGTACTTTCCACCCCCATCCAATAAGCTGACGCCCACAGCCGCCCGGGAACCGGCAAGTGCAAACCGTGGTAAAGGTCCCCCCCCCCCCCCACCCCCCCATTCACCTGTCCTCCGTGCAGGATCTATCATAACATAACCCCCCCTCCCCTCTCATATCTCCAAAGAAAAATGAAATGAAAAAGGTGATACCTGCCTGTCTCTGCTTACGTGCATACTCGATCTGCTCGAGTATGATATTATGTAGGACTGGTTCAGGATTAGCTGGCAAAAACGTGGCTGCGAGTGATGTTGCGTGACGCGCGGTGACTGGATCTAAGTAAGTCACGTACCTTTAGTAACTGTTTTGGTGGGAAAAAGAAAGTAAATTAGAGCCAAGATCTGCATTGTGGCAGCCTTTAGCGGTGGATTGGAAATTGGGGGTCTGGGGCGGGGGCCGTGGGGGGTGAGAGTATTTTTATTTTTTTGAGTTGAGTTCAAGAGTGCCTAGTTGGGGGGTTTTCCCCCTCTCTCTCACACTGGTACTTTGGTGGTTGTGGTGGTTGGTTTTCAAGTTGGGTTGGTGGAGTGTGGTTGCGCTGTTGGGCTGTTTCGGTGGGTTGTTGAGAAACAGAACACGGATTATCTATTGGGGGGCGCTGTGGCTCGTGTGAATGTTTCTTGTCGGTTATGGTAGGATATTGTCGCAGATTCATTTTGAAAGGATAAAGTTATTACAACTCCTCTTATAAATGCAGTCTCTCGGTAGGAGGGAGTTTGCTGGATCTTGGATCTCATCCTGCTTGATTCTTCATACGGGCACTGTACTGGTACTGTACCGCACTCTCACTCACTCATCACCTCATCACTCCTCCTAGAGTGGATTTACTCGAGCACCTAGCTTGTCGCGGCAGCCAGTACTGTAGAACCAATGCCTCAAACAACTGCCGCCGCGACTAACCACAGTCACCGCACGCCAACTCCCTGCCCACTAACGCACTTTGCGCCTAATAACTACCGCCTTCGTCATCATCACAGCCGCGGCAGCCACCCAATATCCATAGCTTACACTGCACCTGCAGGAACTGTAACAGGCAGTTTCAGATCCGTCTCTATCGAACATTCCAGCACACAAAATATCCCATCCAGTAGCAATTCCTCCTCGGTATTTCGGCCCTATCGTATACAAGTTGATTCACCGTCTCGGATAGCAGGCGACGAATTGTTAGAGTATCGCCGGAGCCCGGAAGACGGCCTCGTATTCGGTAGGGTCCCCAGGATTGCGCATATTGTTAACGGGGAGATTTACCGGGCGAGGGTGCGGGCGGGGGGACGGGGTGAGTTTGCCAGGGATTTATTTTTCGATGGGAGGGATAGAGGAGAAGAGGATGGTGACGATAGTGGTGGTTTTGTTGAACACTTTGGCGAGAGGGATTTCGTAGTCGATGAAGTTAGGCATGGTCCTATTGGTGATGGGTATTACACTGGCGAAGGCGATGGAGAGAATATGAGCACCATCACCCATGTGAGTACTTGTAGTTACCCCATTGCGCAAGGACTTGAGTGCGGGATTTGTATGCGCAGGGAAATAAGCGTGCAGTTCCGAGAGTGTTCTCATGCTCTGTGCGCCCCATGCGCGAAGGCACTTTGGAAGTCTAGGGCATCCCTGTTCAACTCTTGTCCGGTATCTTTTCCTTGCCATCTGTGTAGGGCTGAGATCAAAGAGGTGGGTAAGTTGCGTGCTGGGGTCCTCAGACTTGGGAATCCCTGTTGGCATGGGGAAAGGAGGTTCACGGTGTGGAAATGGCAAGGGTTAAGGCAGTGGGCTTCGGGAGGTAAGGAGAATAAGAAAAAAAAGTCACTACAGTCAGCCCTGGCAGGGCTGGCGGGACGCTTGGGTAGGGGATTGGCTAATGCAAGCTTTACTAATGGGAGGGGTTCACAGGGTCTTTAAAAAATTTGATTTGCGGTTTTGGTGCATTTGTTAGAGATTGTTAGGGCGTGGGAGGTATATGGTAAGCGCGATGTTTGGATTTTTTAAATTTTCATTTCCATAGGCTAGAACAATTATAATAGGCACGTTAGAATCGAGTGGTTGTGTTGTTCCGGCATTGCTGGACTTCTTCCACCATCTTGTCCGCGAAAAGCCAAGCGTCTCCAGGAAATCTGGCGGATATATAGTGGTAATTGGGGTCAATATGAGCGAACGGTCTTGTCGAATATAATCGTTAGCAATTGGAGGTACTTGTTGAAGAGTTTAACAAGGCATCTCACGACTGGCTTAATGGGCCACATTTATACTGTTCTTTTTTATCGAGTACTTTCGAAACCTGTAATGAAGAGTGTAGTTGGTTAATTAAGGTGGCTCGATAATTTGGGCGGTTCTGGGGAAACTTACATCCGAAGCGCAAGATCTACGCGCTCCATAGGTCTTGTAATAGCTACCAAGGAGCCATACCTGGGACGCGACCCAGGCAACTTGTTCCATCCAGTAGGGCAAAGTTGATGTTTCGACATCATGGAGTAGACTTGGCCCTTTGGCATCCGTGGATCCGGGCGCCGGCGGGTACGTGGCGTTTGCTAGGGCTACTACTCCATGGCAAATGGCCCCGACAACCCTTGAGGGTTCTGAATTTCCACTGGGTTAATAAATTATCCGAAGGCAGCAATTTGGTTTTTCTTTAACAAACCATCGCCCATGATTGAATCTCTAGATCGTTTAACTAGTGGCCAGTACTCCCTCAAAAGAAGATGCAAAGACTCGGAGTCGAGGTATTGCCTTATTGGCTTATAGTGGCCTCCGGGTAGGAGAACGGCGTCTGGATATTAGTTAGTCCGTTACACATTTGGCCAACCTTCGCCTAGTGGTTCTGCCCAACCGTAAGGGACCAAACTAAATTCTGGCTCCGACCACGCCAAGGGATTGTTGTGTGCCTCACTATCGGCCGCTTCGCGGTAAGCCGCCCTGGCTTCTTTACTAGCGCCCTGGGTTATAGGAGACCACTTTCAGTCCTAAGATAACAGCGAGGCCGGGCTAAGGAGACCGTGGTTCCGACTCACCAAAAAGGCGGCGAACAAGCCGTTAGCTAGCAACCTCTCATCCGCTTTCGCTACGTTCCCATTCTCCGTTGCGAAGGTTATCTCCCAGCCGCTGTCTCTGAATTTCTTCCATGGGACTGCGACCTCCGTAGGGTCTTGGCCCTCGTCTGCTAAGAGTATGACAACCTTGGGTGGATGTAGGGTGTCCGGTGGTACCTGTATTGAGGACATGGCAAAATTTCTTCTGGAATGTGAACGAGGGTTAAGTGTGTTGGGTTTACCCATGGGGCGCGGGAAGGGGTCTTTGATGTAATAGCTGGAGATAACCCTAACCCTTTGAGCATGTGATACGCGTTGTGGCAGATAATGGGACCTTAGTTATGTCATGCTTGCGCTCAAATCAAGCTATGTGCGAGTATGATGCTGACCAAGGAAAAAGCACACTGGGATCTGATGTGGGCTGCACGGTGGCTTGGTTTGCGTACGGGTCGGCGCAGGCAGGAAATTTTATCACTGATCATGCTTGAGAAAACAGGTAAAGAGCATGGCAGGCCAATGTCGCGGACAGGATAATGTCGCATCTCTGAGGGTATTAGTAATTAAACAGGATTTACTCTTCGTTGTTGCAGCCGGATTTGCCGTATGCGACATTCTCCTATCATGCTCTTTATCATACTGTGCGATAGTACTGTACCGAGTACTCGGGTATTGTATAATACCAGGAGTGTAGGTTGCTCCAAGCCTAACTGCAACCCCGTTCAAAGTTGAACATGTCTCACAACGAGTGAGGAAAACGACAGCAACCCAAAGGAGCCCCCCTAGGATCTCATGGTGTAGTGATTAGAGGTGATGGAGGAGGCAACGAAGCACGGTTTCCTACTTGCCGTGGAAATTGGGAGTTCGATTGGGCTTAGCGATAATTCACACTTTTTGTTTTGGCTAGTTCTGTGGGAGACCACTCCGTCAAGGTGTTTAGGGAGCATTCCTGCTTGATAGTATTATAGCTGCGGTGCTTGTACGGTGCATAGAGGACTATATATGCGGGCTGGAAACATACCGGTAGTGTCACGAAAGTTGTCAACACAACCGGGTGAGAGGTACCCGTAGGCTACTGTGTGTCCCGTAGTACGACGCTGGGTCGGTAGATTAGTACTATCTAGGTCTCTGGGTGTGATCACTATGCAGCTCAAATATTCGCCGTTTTGGCTCTATCATAATGCGGGTTCGGAATTTGGTAGCAACCATGATTCTCATCAACTAAAAGAGGTTTTGACAAGAACTACCGGGGGATAAATCCTCGGGAAAAGAGAGAAAGTAAAAATATATGAGAAAAGGGGGGAGAATATGAATGATTTTTTTTAACGGGTAAGTTATAGTCTACCTAAACCGCTCTCCTAACGTACGAATGTTCCTCGGAAATTGCTGGCCATCCCAAACGTTCTCAAAGTCCGGCTCCTTCCCCGTTCTCTTTAGGTGCCTTCTCCATGTAGAAAGGCCCACACCAACTAAGATCATAAATGCGACTAGTGACGCTACCGAAATACCAGCGGCTGCTGCTGGCGATAGCGAAATATTGCTGTCTGGCTTGAAGCTAGAAGTGGTACCTTTCCCGGAGGGTACTCTGGATTAGTCTTTTTTTTGAGAACCAGGTTTTGTGGGCTTCGACTTTGTTGAAGGATTTGTCAATGAGGAAGGGGTATTAGAAGGCTTACCATTAGGTATTGTATCTGTGGGAGTTTCAAGCGTGCTTGGGGCGACGGTTTGTGCTGGTTCAGAGGGAGAGGGGGGCATTTCTGTGGGTATATATGTAGTGGTTGCTACAAGCAGTGGGGACTAGTTAGCCAATGGTCGCACTGAAGTTCACATTCTGCCTGCCGAAAAGAGGAAATACCTTCAACTGATGCTTCTGATCTGGATATTTCCGACCCATGTCCACTGGGGCTGCACAAACACTTGACAAGAATGTCTTGAGTTCCTGGGCCAGAAACCCTGACTGTCGTCTCCAGTTGACCAAACCTAGTACACGACTCATCTGGGACAGCAGCTCCACATAGCCTGGAGAATGGGGAAATGCCGGACTCGTCAGGTAGGACCAATAGATGGCAAGTAGAGGAGCAATCTTGCTTGGGAGGGTCAAGCGGTTTGGGAAGTAAAAGGTTAGCGGCCAAGGTTGGATCCGCAGCCCCCCTATCAACAGTCAAGAGGAGAAAAAACAATAGAGGGAAAATGGCCAAGGGAATGGAGAACATGACTGAAGGGCTGGTTGGTTTAGAAGAAAAAGGAATGGTGGTGCTCGAGGCCGTGGGGAGTGGGGGGTATGGAAAATCAGAAAAGAGAACGTTCTTAACTGAGCCTGCGGCGGAAACTCTGATTGGTTTTGGAGAATAGAAGGCTCACTAGATTGTGGGAGGATTTTATTCAGGATCAGACAGCCAAACTTTATATTGGAAAGTGGGTGTGCTTTCAATAGAATTTTGGGGGGATCGGGGCAATGATAAAATCTAGGAAACAGGGCTGAAAATGAACAGAGGGTGGCGGGTTGGAGAAAATTTCTAGGGTTTGGTTTGGAAATTAAATGGGGGCTAGACAAGACAATGATTAATGTCTTGATTCAATTTTAGGCTCCGTCGCTGGTAGTTCTGGGATTCTATAGAACAACGGTGGGAAGAAGCAGTCATCAAGATGAGCGCGCTGAAAGGAAGTGAAGAGGATGATATCCTGTTCAAAAGCTATATCTTTATAATACTGTCAGGGCCCTCCCAGGAACTTGTTGCCACTGTGACACTTCCTGGGTGATAAAATATAATGGGGGCTTTGGTCGTAATTCAGAGGGGCGCACGCTTCCCAAACACAACCCTCGAGGGGCCCAGAGCAGTGGCTACTGGATCAGAACATGGCTTGGCCCTCCGCAAAGATTTCTCAGAAGATTGATGGGGTCAAGGACAACACGTGAATTGCGGAGTATCAATATCGTAGTGGCATTTGAGTGGACCGGGCTCACGACCTGAAGGTGTCAAACTTTTGAACTGGTGGGGGAAATATCTACGTGAGCTATGATAGCTTAGGAGGTACCGCGGGGTGTCGAATTAACGCGAACACTTGTACCTCCCAACAAAGTACCACAGCTGAAAATAGGTGAATGTATTTCCTTCGATAGCCACCAGACCTAAACGATACAGCCAATTTCCCACTCCCACAAAGCATACTTTCACTTTGGGAGTAAGGCTAGGTATATTTTATTTTTTGTTGTTCAGGCTGCCCAAATTATTATTGCCGGTATTAAGTTGGGGTACTTGAGTGCGAGGTACAAGTGTTCGCTTTAATTTGACACCCAGTGGTATGGCTCGAGCCGTCCAAAAGACGCACGAGGTTCGGGTATCGCTGTGAGTCGCTAACAGTGATGCGAGCTGGCTGCGGATAAATCATGGGGAATCGTTCTGATCCAAGTTTGTCTGGTCCGCAGTGATGGCTGGACCTCGTGATATCAGTAAGGTTATATCTCGCAGGTTTCTGGTTAATGGCCCGATAGGCTGGGATAGTGTTTGACGGGGTTTTTGGCGAATTGGGGGGGATAAAATGTGGAAGTGTAGCACTGATTCACAAGATGTAATAACTGCTTTGCTCGCTGTTAGGCTGTGGGGGGTCTGATTACTCACATATGTATATGACTCCTACAGAGGTGCCGGTAAACCTCTCGGGTCACAACAATGCTGGAGTAGAATGGATAGGTGGTGAAGTCTCACATGTAAAGATAAAGGCCAACAATAGACTGAGCGGAGAAAGAGACAGGAGAGAGGGGGGACCGGAAAAGAGCAATCCCCCCCTCTTCTAGGTTTCACTGGTAAGATATTCGGTACCTCCCAACTCTAGGCAGGAATGGCCACTTCAGCCATATTTTCTTGGCTTTCAGATATATCAGTTCCCCCTCCCTTTCCAGCAACCTACACCCGATGGACACACAGGTTTCCACTGCCCTCCCACCGCAGCCTTCAGGTATGTATTATTTTGCTATATAGCATAGTACGATCCTCACCGAGTGCTGGAATGTAGGCAGTTTACAACCCTATGCAATAAGTAGACATCCACGACCGCTAGGGTCCCGACAAGTATAAATCTTGGCAAAGGTCCCCCCCGTTCACCTATCCACAACCCACATGTCCTCTGCTCAGGAGCTATCACTGACCCCCGTTCCTCCCCCTTCATGTCTTCGAAGAGAAAAATAAAACTGGAAAGGTAATATGTGTCTCGGCTTAGGTATATACTAGATCTCCTCGAGTATGATATGATGTGAGGCCCACTTAATATTCAGGAAGTTGGCAAAAACCTGGTACGAGTGATGTTTCGTGATGTAGGGTGACCGCATCTAGGAAGGTTATGTACCATATGATATCATTCATAACATTATAAAGGGGTTTAGTTTCTAGTCTTTAACCTGTATACTTTATTCTCATTCTCTGGATATGTACATATATATTATATTGTTAAAATAATAATATATTCCAACATCCTTGTGCAAACGGAACACACCCCCAAATACAAAGTTCTGGTTTCCATAATTTATGCTCTAAGAGTGGCACGGTGAATAGGGCCTTAGAAAATTCCTTCATTAAATTTTTAAAAAACTTATTAGGAGAAAATGTGACTTTCCACATATTTCTTTCGTCCACTCATGACCTTCTGCGGCGTCCCTTGTTAACTCAATATTAACCTACAAAACGGTGTTCTCAAACCGTAGTTTCAAAGCTTCGGAAACCACAGCTTACGAACAGGGCACAGTCAAACGCGCCAGCGCACTCAGACGTCCCCGTTCCAAACAGTCCCTAAGTCTTTTACCCAACCGTCTTCTAATCACGGGTCGGCGGTCGAAAACCTGCTTGTCAAGTTAGAAGGAAACTCGATATATCAAAACTTTCCGCAACATGAGCTCTTATAGTAAAAAAACCCTATATCCTGGCGCTAGATTACATAGTTCAAGACACCATTTCCCGGGGTAGTTTACGGTACTGTCAGGCATAAGGATAGACTCGTCATGGACTACGGCCAAAGGATGCCGTATGGATATTGGAAGTATCAGCAGGTCTCACCATGTATTTAAGCCCGTTGTTTTCCCATAGCTCCTATCAAGAACAATGCCCCTCTCCACACCTTACACGGGAGGCCTCACTCAGCACTGTATCGATTTGGTAGAGGATGATAACGTGCGGTATTATTCTCACGTTAAAACCCTAAGGAAAGGTAGGTTTCCTGCCTGGCCCGGGAGACCATATGGGCTCGTGACGCCCGACCTGAGCATGGGCCGAATATGATAGGAGGAAAAAGCAAACACTCCCGTAGGCCAAAGGATACCCTCTGAGGATGGGGTGTCCCGGCCCGCCAATGAGTCGACATCGCGCAGCACCGTAATCCGTTCAATCGCTCTTGTGAAGTCAAGGCTGAATGCGGGGCAGACTCAAAGAAACTCTTTATGCGCCTTGTTAGTGTATGCAGTTAGAGACATTTAGCATTCAAGCCATGCACCAGTGACAAAAAGAAGAAGATATTACAATAACAGTTGTCGAGCCCTGTTCATTAAAGCCACCTGCACAGTGTTTTCGGGAATCAGGTTGAGTGTGGGCGGGTTGGAGAGGGTATCAGCTCAGGCTGGGCTGAGCTCTCCAATATGGTATGCTTATTTCACAATTGGCACCTAAGGTGCTATGGCTGGTTAGGCTGCACTGTATGAATTTAGAGCTCATATAGTGCTTGTAGAATTAGAGTTGATTTTATAGATAAATGACTCCTCGCTATTAATTTTCCTAGATTGGCAAGACAATAAAGTGCTGAGAGCATTCCAACCTCATATTTAAGCTGACCCCGGAGGACGTTCCAGATAAGCATGATATTTACTAGCCCATGTCCATCGTAGAAGGTAATACCATCATACCTTACCGACTTACGAACAGGCTTTTATATGGCTTTTCGTAGGTGTCGGAAACAATTGCACAGTACATCTTCTCTAAACTAAACATCCGCGCATCTACATTTTAGAGGATTGGAATGGGGAAACGGAAAAGATAAATGAACAACCAAAAACAAGAAGAGCAATAAATGAAAATATGATGAAATTTCAAGTCCCTATTTTTGAAATAACAGAGATAACGCTCCTCTAAAGCTGAACTCTAGACTTTAAACAGAAGCTCACAAACCCTGACATAACTCCATAGGAATAACCCGGATAGATAGTTTGACGAGTATGATATGTGATAGATATTATGTGCATTCCACTTGGATATAATTTCCTTCGACCAAAAGGAAATCAAATCTTAGCTATGGGATTAAGATGTAATCCTAATCTGTAGTCGTTAGGCATGCTGGTTAGTCCGGGGGGCATGGCTCGTGCCGTCTGCACGCAGCATACCAAGGCAGACGCAACGAGGAAACAATGGGGGGCCTTGGGGAAATTTGAGGCAGGACAAAAATGTGTCCATGTTCAATTCTCGGCTCTTTTAAACTTTGTTCATTTATTATGTAATCTATTAATATATAATAATAATATCTCATAGAGTACTCGAGTAATCTTTCTGATAAACTTGCTATCCTAAGTAATGAAACATCTGATATTACGCAAAAAAAGCCGTAGTGTTAGTCGGTTAAATAAAGGTTGAGAGATATCATAGGCGAAATTTAGCACATGTGGAAAATCTGATGATAAAGTAGAATTCTACCCTGGTGTTAACCAATACTAACTTTCCAGAAAACAACGCCCTTTATTTTCTTCCTCGGGATATATCCCATCTCATCTTGAATTCCAATATTTTTTGTTACTGAGTAGACCGCACCTAAGACACTTCTCCCACCCACCCGTAGATCGTTCTGGGGTTGAGCTTTGTGGTTGCTATCTGTGACTTTAGTCCCTGGCCTCGTATCCCATTCCGGTAGCACATATCTCTTACTTCAGATTAGAGCTCTCAATATACAAAAAGGTCGGCCCGTATAGCACGCTAATAACTTAGATAGATATATTATACAGCAAATGAAAACCAGATTAACTCCGTAGCCGCAATTGCACCTCCCTAATTACCTCCCTCAAACGAGCCAGATATCGAAATAGTATACGACTTATCCCCCGTCATCCCTACTCCATTTCTAAACGCCTCATACTCTTTCTGACACTTAATCGCGACCGGGTGTTCTACTCCAAGCCGCTTCCCGACTCCTCCACAGACCCTCCGGTACTCCTCCTTCGCTTCCCCTAGCCGTCCTACGCTCGCATGCACACCTGCCAGTAACAGTCGAGCGAGGTAAGTATCGACGTGCTCAAGTCCAAGTTTCTTCTCTCTCCCCTCCATCGCTCGGCGAACCAACCTCTCTGCCTCTTCATAATCTCCTCGCCTGAGTAGTGTGTCGGCAAGATTATACATAGTAGTCAATGTATCCGGATGCTCGCCGCCAAACTTTTTCTCCCTCCCTTCAAGTGCGCGACGATGCAGGGCCTCCGCCTCGCTATGATTCCCTCGAGCGGAGAGTGTCTTTGCCAGGTTCGTTGCGCTAGTCAGTGTATGTGGATGTGACACGCCAAGGTTTTCCTCGCGGCCTTTCAGCGCTCGCCGACAAACTTCTTCTGCTTCCTCGTATTTGCCCTGCAGCACGAGTGCTTCATCAAGGTTGCTGAGGCTTCGCAGTGTCTGTAGATGGGTTGGACCGAGGACTTTTTCACGCCTTGATAGGACGCGACGGTGCATTTCTTCGGCGTCGGAGTACTTTCCCTGGGCGCTTAGTACTAGCCCTAAATTGCTCATGGCAGCTAGGGTGTCTGGATGCTCCGGACCGAGGATTGCTTCTCGGCCTTGGGCAGAGCGGCGGGAAAGGCATTCCGCTTCGTCATATTTCCCTTGGTGCCGCAGGGTTGTAGCGAAGTTTAGGTAGCCGGTGAGTGTATCCGTGTGATCTGGCCCAAGGGTCTTTTCCCGCCCGGCGATGGCACGACGGGACATGAGTTCGGCTTCCTCGTAGCTCCCAAGGTGGCCGAGCACGACGACCAGGCAGTCCACACTAGACAGGACGTCCGCATGCTCAGGGCCTAGGATTCTTTCTCTGCCTTCGAGTGCCCGCCTGTTCATTGCGGCAGCGGCGTCGTATTTGCCCTGTGAATTAAAGATTGCCGCTAGCGCTGCGCAGCTGGAGAGAGTGTCAAGATGATCCGGTCCAAGCGCCGCCTCTCTACCCTCTAGTGCCCGACGGCCAAAGACTTCCGCTTGCTCATATCTCGCGGTCAGTCGTAATATCTCAGCTAGGACTTCAATCCTCGCCCAATACGGGGCATCGAGCTGGCCGCTCTCCTCACGAATAGCTATACAATGGCGGATATGCGCCTCGGCACTAACGTAACTGCCCGCCTGGGAGAGATAGCGTGATATCCGGTAGGAAAGAAGGTCTACCAAGGGACCCTCCGAACCTTCTAGAACCGCGACGGCATGGGGCAAATAGGCACGGCAAACACCCCGCACCCGATGCTCGAATTCGGGGAATAGTCGCGCAACAGCGTTCAAGGCTCGTCCCCTCCATGTAATAACCTCCTCCCTCGCTAAATATGCGTGTATCGATAACTGCACAAGGGAATGTAGCTCGTAAGCTGGCTTCCCATTAGCGTCACTGGCGATTTTGGTAACCAGTGAGAAGCAGAGGAGTTTTCCAATCGCATTCCGGTATTGCACAGGATCCTCAACCCCTTCCAACTTCGAATTTAGCAGTAGTTCCTCCGGGATGTTCTGGCGATCGAGAAACGCGGTGAGGAAGAGAATCTGGGCGGCCATCGGCACCTGCTTCGTCAATCTTTCGAAAGTGATGAAGTACGTGCTCAGTATGCTCTCCGTCATGTCTTCCTTGCCCTCCCTGTAGATGTCGTTGAAACCCTGAGACAAAAGATCCTTACTCGATTTATCCCTTTTTTTAAAGATGGTAAGGTATTCGTGCGCCAAGGTCTGCGTCTCGGTCATGTAAGCAGCAGCGCCAACAATGCCTAAGGGGACATAATCGAGCAACTCTAGAATCTCCATAACGGCATCATCCTCCTCCTCAATATTTGGCACATCGCAGCGTTGGAAAAACAGTGATTTGGCCTCCTCGACACTCATCTTGTTGACTCTGATAGCCTTGCAGCCGAGCCTGTTGGCGACCTGTCGCGACCGTGTAGTTACGACCATCATGCCCTTGGGGCCGTGGGGTAGAAACTTTGCGATCGCGCTGCTGTTGTTGGCAAAGTCGGTTTCGTTATCCGCATTGTCCACAATTAATAACCAGTTGCCACTTTCGGGACCCTCAAGCCACTTCTTAATAGCCATCAACTGCTTTTCATCCGAATCACCCTCTTTTGGTGTTATGTCAGCATATTGCGCGATCCCCTTGAAATCCTCGCTAAAATTGAGGAAGCTGCTGCCGTAGACCCAGAAGACCGAACGGTGGCCCCGGCACGAATAGGAGTACTGCAAGGCGATTTGGGTTTTGCTAGATGTCAATTAGTCCCCGTTCTATGATCGCTTCAGCAACTCCAGACATACCCAGCCCCACCAAATCCAAAGAGGGCTACTCGATTATGTGAGCTCTCCGCCGAAAGGCCTTTCAACTCTCTGATTATCGCTGCTCGGCCAATAAAGCCCTGATTCCAGCTAGAGGTAACCATCCAAAAAAACTTCGGACCTAGACGCCTGTAATCAGCACGGATTTAAGACTAACGAAGACGTCAATCTATACCAACGCTTCTGGGGGGCCCCGGGGGTAAATGAATATGTACCGAATTGTAGTGATTGGAGAGATTCGTTGTAGTGATCGTAGAGTTCACGTTCCCGCAAATATTGTGAGAATTGGTGTTCCCGCTGAAGTCGCCGTGAGTGCCCGTGCTCCCTATAGTCGTGAGAACGGGACGGACGGGTAGATTCCCACTCTTTTTAGGCTCAATGTTAGTTGGGGTATCGGCCTCGCTGGTGGCCTTGACCTGGGCTTTTGCAATCCTTGGAGCGTCATTTTCAACCCCCTCCAGTGGCTTCTCATTGCACGAGTGATCAGCCGGTCTGAAAATGGGTTAGTTTCTAACTCGGCGACAACCCCGCAGCATTGTCTGCGGAAGTAGAATAGTAGAAAAATGTGCTCGGACGTTGGAACTTCCCTTCTCAGCTACTGTATGCGAGGGGAACCACAAACACCGCAAAATCAACCCTCAGCTCAGGCAAAATACCGGTAAGGAGATGCATCGCGCCCTATCAGGAGACAACCACAACATCCCAATAGCACATTTTCCTACTATTTAAGCTTTTACAGCGTGGCAAGGCAGAGCAATACTCACCCACAGAACTTGCTTAGCACGCGACCCATGACGCAGAGCCCGCCGAGGTGGCCCAGGCGTTCCAGTAGCTGTCGGCAGAGCCGCGACAGAGGGCCCGTTCCTGCGAACGTGGATCCTGTTGTTTGAGGTGCAGGGGTACCTGGAGTTCGAGGGCTACGGTACCGGTACCGGGCTGTGCCTGCGTACCGTAATGATCCACTTGGTTTCGGCAAAGGACGCAAGGACGCAAGGACGAATTTTCGCGCTGGAATAGAACAACACCGGTATCACGGATCAAGACGATTGATGAGATACACTCTGGAAGGCTGAGCGAGGTTCCCCTTGAAAAGAAGTGGCCCCTGTTGTTATGACTACTCGTAGTGAGGCACCCAGGGATCATGTTCATGTTACACGAGGTCTATGGTTAGGGTGCAGAAAGAGCGAGAAAAGAAAAGATGGGATCGAAGTCAATTTTTTTGGCATATAACTGGCTCTCCATCGAGATCATGCATTTAAACCACTACTCTCACCCTCTCACCCCCCAGAATTACCTAAGATGGTGCAACCTGGAGCCAATTCCCCTTTCCTCCCACATAACCTAATTTGCGATGAAAATCATCAGCGTTGTCAACTTGGCAACTAAAATCCAAAAACGAGTGAAATATCATGAACCTTGGCGAACCTTCCCCTTCACCTCCGTGCCAGGGCCTTTCATGGCAACGTTGACCTAGGGCCTCCCAGTTAGACAATAGCCTACGGTAGAATTCACGATACAAGTATCATAGTTAACCCCCGTTATGGGACTACCCGGTCTCAGCCATCCTTGAGAGATGGTCTCGCGCTTTTCCTAAATCCCGGATCTCAAATGGTTGCCAAGGTTTTTAGATCCATATCCGTCTGCCCATCGTTTTGCAACTTCTTTCAGCAAGCTAATATTTTCACAGATAGGACCTTACGCTATGCCGGGGACCGCACCAGACACTCCAATTTCATGCTTGATTGACCGAGCGATGGATATAAAGGAGTAGCGCTTGTTCTATGAGGGTACACTCGGGTTTGGTTTCTGGCTAAGTGACTTCACTCCCTTTCCGCTGGTTCAATGTTGGGACATCGTATGGGCGAAACGGGAAACCAAGTAATTGGTAATGATTACTTGGCATCCCCTCCCCATGAGCTTCAAAGGTGATCTAGAATCGGTGATGGGAACTGGGCTAGGCTTTTTGCGGCTGTTAGCAAGCTTGGGGCAATTGTGAGGGCCTCGGGGGAAGTTCGGGGGTATCATCTTTGCCGATTCTGAGAGTGTGATTTATTGTTGGTCTCTCGGTTTGGTGATATGGCTTGATAGTTTTCTACAAAGGGGCCTACTGTGGTGTGAGAACACCCGTGTAGATTTTGAAGGGCTGGGCACGATACTGGAGGAAATCCTGGTCTGGTTATAAAGCAGCAGAGAGCAGTGGACAGGGAGGGTAGGGGGTGGGGGCGCGGGCGCGGGGCGCGGGGCAGAGGATAGTCTGACTGGCTTTGAGTTGTTGGAAGGATGTGGTTGACTTTGGAAGATACGGGAGAGTCTGAAAGATTGGATAGATGGTTGCGGATTATTTGGGAGATTGAGATAGAATGGTTAATGGTTTATGAAAGATACTAGATAGACCTGTCTTTCCTTTGTTTATCACGGGAGTGTATGGAGGACTAAAGGCATGGCGGGGATAGGGAGATAGGTGTGGTGATCGATGGAAGGATCAGGAAGTGCTACTTATGTTTTACTTATACACTTGTTTCTGTCATGAGTTTTTTGTTTTAGTTAAGAGCGAATTTGAAGAGCTGAGCGAGGTGTCTAAGTTCCGTGTGAACTGTCTTTCTATCGTCTACCGCTGTGCCAAACATAACCTGCCAACGTTAATATGAGTTTCGTTTGTCTGGGATTTTGGACTTATATCATATGTATGTTTGTAGACAAAAGCCCTTATGCCTCAGCTAATATTCTAGTCACATGGGCCACTAGAAAGCATACGGGCCGGCAGGGCCCTTGGCAAGCACTGCAATGGAATTATTTTGCTCGCGTCGAGTAGGATTGGCTCATTTTTGTTCTGGGCGAGTATACCATTCTACCCTCTGTCGATTTTTTCCCTGTCACATTTTACGTGGACCAGTTATATTTGATTTTTTTGGTTGTGATAGTTTACAGTTTGGATATTTTGTTTATTTGAATTGTTTGAGTTGCTTGTTTTGGGGTTTTTTCATCCCTTTTATTGACTTTCTGGTGGTGAGATATCTGGGTTTACCAAGTAATCCAATGGGAATAGATTGAAGGGGGTTGGAAATCACTTTACGGTGATTTTGACGATGGGGGACGAACATTTGCTTGTTAGGGTCAGGACAGCTTCCTATGCTGTTCCTGGAGGCTTTCCTATTTTGGTGACCCATGTTGGCACATGTGGTAATCAGGCTGGTGATGATATACATATCCGTTGCATTCGGAGTGCAGAACCCAAAGTTATGAGTGAGTTGGTCAGAGCTGCGAAAGTGGCTATGGCTGTTATGGGCTGCACTCAAGTGTGCCGTATTAATAAGGATAATTCTGCCGGGATTCTTTACGATGGTCGTTCACAAGATTCATCGTTTTCAGTGTGGTCTGAAACAAGAGGTTGCACTTTAGGTACAGGCTCGCTTGTAGGCGAGAGGCTAATGGAAGGTGCACAGGGCATGCATGCAGATGAGACAGGGATCACGGTGGGATGTATTTCCCAGTTCAGCAGTTCGTGGCCGGAGGATTTAACTGTGGCATATTCGGAGAAGGTACTCTATAAGGGTATGAAACTTGACAGATCTAGTGACGAAGACTACGTTCCATCTTCGATTGTTGTGAATGATGTGGCCATGTTACCTGGAGATAACAAGACTACGGAGGTGAATGGTCTAGGTGATAGCCATCATAGTTCGGCCGGTAGTGGGATTACTATGGGGACCCGTGCTTCGCTGCAGTCCACGATGCCATACTTTATATCGGTAATGCAGGATATTTTGTGCGCACTTGCTGAGTATGAGGCAGGTACATTATCAAATAGGCCTTCGGAGTTGGATTCGTCTGATGATGAGGATGATAATATGGATATAGTCGGAGAGTCAGCACAAATTGTTGCCCCAGTTGAGTTGTCTGCTGATAACAAAATTAAGCGTTTGGAGGATAATATGGCGAATGACTGGGACATGTTTGACCGACTATGGGATACTGTGGAGGATTTGGAGATTATGATTGGTGATTTGGTTAAGTGGAAGAACAATGTTATTGACAACGGGTGCTCAAGGTGCTCGGTCAAACAGCAGGAACAGAAGAAATGTACTGTGGACTCGAAACTGGCTATTCCGATCTCGTTACCCGCGGTTGTTGCAGACCCTTCCTGGGTCCCGATACCAGTTGCTCCGCCTAAGGATGCCCCTATTGTGGCTCCTCCCATTACTGTGCCTAGTGCTACTCCCGGAAAGAGAACACCCGTTAAGAACACCCCTGTGGTACAGGTGATTGCATCGCCCCAGGCTCCGGTCACTATCCTCCGGCGGCCCACATATACGGCTTCGGACGAAGGAAGGGCTTCTGCCAGTTTCGCCTCGGGAGCTGCCAAGAACGCTTCAGCTGATGGTTACAAGGTGGTAGCCGGATGTAAGAGGTTTGTACAAAAGTCTCCCACTAATATACAGGAGGCCATCACGTCAATTCCGGCTAGACAGCGGCATCTGTCGGTTAGGTTTACGAGAGAACGTGCCACCAAGTTTGTCCTTCCTCAAGGAATTACAGTTGGCAAAATCAGGGAATGTTTGAATAGTACCCTTTTTGCACGGAATTGTGGTGCTTATTTTTCGGTTGCCTCTGCTAACAAGTAGGGTGACATACTATTGACACTGGCCGCGACTAATGTGGCAGATATAGTCGGATACTACCAGCCTTTACGGGAAGCTCTTGAGACTCTCGGGCTTAATGAGTTTACCTTCGCTCAGGATCCCCCAAAGGTCAAAGTATTGGTTGGACAGGTTCTCTTGTCACGGTTTGGTGGGGGCTGGCAGCCCTCAGAATGGGAAGGACGGGTGGCATATGAACACATGGCTGTTGACATTGAGAATAGCAATCCCAGTATTGTGGTAGCCGCTTGTCCCTCTGGGGCGGGCAGTCTAAACACACTCGAGGAATGTAAGGCAAATAATGCTGGCCTTATCCTTGTTCTTGCTATGACCGAGAAGGTCAAATGAATAATGGCCGCTACCCAGCCCAGGATTATCATGATGGTTGCCGGTAGACCCTCCTTCTGCTGCCTTTGGCGTGAGAATAATCCCACTATTGTGTGTACGAGATGCCAGATCGTTGGAAATCGGCCTGGTGAATGCAGGGCAAAACCTGTTTGTGCCTTCTGCCACAAGGTACACTTGACCACAGAGCATTTGTGCCCTGTCATGTCCTGCTGAAAGAAGGCCGGGGATCAGCATGCTCACATGTGCAACGCACATGCCTACTGTGCAAGTTGATTGAGCACTTTACCGGTCACCGGGAATGTGCTGCGCTTGAATGAGCTCTCTCTTCCCCCCCTGTGTTAGGTCCTGCAACACCAGTGGTTGCTGACCACACTTCGGTGATTGCTGTTAGTGACTTGTCCTGTGGATGTCTTTGGAGACAAGCTGCTGGTCGACCAGGCACCCGCTTGGCCCCCCATATAGTCAATAACGGTATTTCTAGCCATGGACTCATCAAGGTAATGAAACAGTCTGAGGTAAATCTGAACCCTGCAAGGCACAACACTGAGGTCGTGGTCCCTCGTCTTGACAAAGGCCAAGGTATTGTGAGATGGCCATCAGCTCTAGCTGATTTTCGCGAGCTGGTAGCACCAATACCCTCAGTCCATGGTAATGTTTATTAACCTGTGTGTTATTAACGTTGGGGCGAGTGTAGGAAATCATTCAGTTTTGTGTCATGTTTTTTCTTATGTTCAAGTTGATATTATTTTTATTGTTGATCCTCCTGTGAATAGTAGTGGTGATTATGTTATTGGTGATGTTGGGGAGTTTGTTTATGTTTCTGGGTTGGAGATATGTGATGTGCAAGTGTATGTTCGGGGGTGTTTTCAGGGGTTGTTTGATTTGTTGTGGACGGATGGTCATGGTGTGATATTGAGGGTGATGTCCAGGGGTGTGGTGAGGAAAATTGGTGGCATTTATTTACACCCTGGTCTTGGAAATGCTGATGTTGAGTTGGCCCTGGCGCCGTTTGTTGCATACGATATTTTGGCTGCGGACTTTAACACTAGACCTGACAGGTGGGCTCATGTTGTGGACGTTGGGGGTCATAACCAACAAAGGACTGTGGTTGCCAGGATACAGAGTGGTATGGATGTTATGGTCCAATTGGTTCCCACGCATGATGGGATCTCTGTCATTGAGCTATGCGCCTTCAAGTTGCCGCCCGTCAAGTACTGTGTTTCGCAGCTGGCTGGTTTGCCCCATGCCGCTCAGATTGTGAAGTTCGATGCGGACACGGTTGGCCTCCCAGCTCCAAAACTGGGATACAAGAGGCCAAGATGGGACATCGTTGGATCAGACCTACAGAGCATTGACCCTTCTGGCGACACTATATGGCAAGAGGCCAGACATGTGGTGGATGCACTCCCTCATACGCATCATGGCAAGAGTTCTTACCGTTGGTGGAATAATGACCTGGAGAACATAGGTAATGATGTACCTTGGTTGAGGTGCGCTGCTCTCAGGGACTGCCGCAGAGTACACGACTATCACTTGGCCAGAAAGATATACCGTGCCACAATCGCTCAGGCCAAATATCAAAAGATGCAGCAGGTTCTTTCATTGGCTAAAAGCCTCAGGATATTCAAGTATATGCACACCTTGGACACTCCCAGGACTCTCTCGGCTATGAATGATGGTAACGGCAATATGTGCCGGTCTCACAAGGATATCGGTGAACTTATTACGTTACAGCTCGATCCGGTCCCAAAGATGGTATCGATACCGGATAACAGTTACGATATATGGGACCTTATTTCAGGCCATGCCGAGGCTGGAATACTCATGTGCCCCGCCAATATGGCTACATCGTTCGATGGCATGAGTTACTCCTTCATTCGGTTCTGGTATTGCAAAGCCAGAGAGTCTTTTATGTCCTGCATTAAGAATGCATTGTGCCACGGTAACGAGGACTGGCATCATGGAGAGGTTCTTCTGATCTATAAAGCCAAAAACTTGAAGCTATGTTACGATATGGTTAAGGGGTGGCGTATGATTCACCTCCTTCTGGTAATGGCTAAGGTGGCTGAGCGCATGATCCTGCTGGATATTGCCAAACTCGTGGACCTTGAGGCTACTCAGTTTGGGAGCAGAGGTAAGAGAGGTGTGCACGATGCTATGGCCACAATATATGAGTTTCTCCACGCCAATTGGGATATGTATATGGCACTTCTATTCATGGAGGTTGAAGGTGGCTTTGATAAGATCGACATGGACCTCAAGGCAGACTTCCTTGTTGCTAGGGATTGCCCCATAGTTATTGTACACTAGGTGAGAGTCTGGGCAGCTCAACATACAGTTGAGCTCTGGTTCAATAGTCAAATTTCTAAGGAGTTTCACCATAGCAGGGGCATTCCCCAGGGATCCCTACTGTCTCCCTTTTTATTCGGGGTATACGTGGCAGACATATTCAGACCACGGCTTCAATACTCACGTTCGATCACATCAGTTACTGTGAGTTACGTTGATGACGGAGTTATTGCCATGGCAGGCGATACTAGAGGGATGGTGAAAGGACGGTTGGAGGAGTCCTTTGTGGAGTGTAGGATTGTAGCTGTGGGTCATGGAATACCTTTTAGTAGGTTAAAGACGGAATGGATTGGATTTGGTGATGGGGATTGGGGTTCATGTAGGCTTAATGGGGCTGATGTTTCCTTTATTGATGATTTACAGATTTTGGGTTTTAGGTTTGGCAGGGATCGTTCTATGGACAATCATGTTAAATACTGGACTCAGAGAGGGCTGGAGGTACAAGGGAGGATTGGGGCAATTGCCCGGAGGTTTGGTGGAGTGGGTGGCATTGAGACATGAGAGGTGATGAGGCTGGTGCAGGGGGCATACCTTCTCGTCGTCGAGTACTGTTTTGAGTTTGTAGCAAGATTCCCGGGTCCGGTTAACTGGATCAGCATTCAGGTATGCCATTGTTTGCGGTCATTGTTCCGGTTGCCCTTTACGTTGGCCAATAACATTCTTCACTCAGAGTGTGGCATCCCACCGAAACACATTAGGGCGGCATATTACAAGGGATAGTGTGCACAACAGTTTCTGAATTATGGTTACTGTTCAGAATTCCCTGGGCACGGCTCGCTGAGGATGGATTGGTGCACTCCCAGGATGGTTTCCACACCCCCCATTTCTTCATACCAGGTGTTATCCACAATCCCCTCTTGTTTCATTTCCCCTGACAAGGTGTCTGGCAAGGAGGAGGGCATGACTGCTATCGCGGAACTTGCCCTGACATGGACGATTGTTGGGTTTGTTGATGGGAGCAATAAAGGTACTGGTTGCGGTTGTGCCTGGGTGGCGTACAGAGGGTAGGTGGAACTACGGAAAGGTTCTGCTGGTCTTCTGGTCAACTGGGACATTAATTCCTGTGAGCTCTTTGCCATCTTGTCTCTACTACCGGATATGCTGGCTCTGCCCTACAAGGATGTGGTGGTGTTATCAGACAGTCAGATGGCAATTAAGGCTCTGAGTGACATGCAACGTGCCGGAGAGTCGAGCGGGATATGGCATGTGTTTGCCCCACTGATATCACAATTCTCCTCAGTTACACTCAGGTGGATCCCTGGCCATATGGGCATACTTGGTAATGACATCACGGACCAGCTTGCACAACTGGCATGTGATTTGGCCTTGGAACTTGGAAGATTCGCATATGTGGACTTTGGGTTCATCAGCAAAAAATTTATTCCTCTTCCTGTGCGTCAGACGCACAGGACGCACAGGACGCACAGGACGTAAACTCCCATTCTGGATGCGACGTCGATCCGACGCCGCGTCCAGAAGATTCACTCAACGTCCCGTTGCGTCCTGACAACGTCCTGAAACGCACCCTACGTCCTGTGCGTCCTGACACCTTCCGACGCTAGCCTATCATGTCCTGACGTCTTCCGACGCTCGGGTATCATGTCCTGACGCCTTCCGACGCTAGGCCATCGTGTCCTGACGCCATCCTAGCGTCTGTTGTATGCGCCTTCCCCGT
>Ga0307509_10000130_pt1 | contig 111098 bp, 85 predicted proteins | sample 10_EM_MG_FD_202245 | JGI IMG/M metagenome (GOLD analysis project Ga0307509, IMG submission 202245) | Populus trichocarpa ectomycorrhiza microbial communities from riparian zone in the Pacific Northwest, United States - 10_EM | ecosystem: Host-associated > Plants > Roots > Unclassified | place... | reverse complement strand
TCTCGATCTTCTCGTCTGGACATGCTGCTCTCCTTTGATGGAAAGCACTCACCTCATCAAACTGCGGCCCATGTGGGCAGGGCGTGAAAGTTCGATCGCTTACTCTCAACTGGTGAAATCCCGGATGAGCAACGGGAACCGGCCGGTGCCACCGTCATTATTTACACAACTAGAAAATGCTTTACGGATCCGGGCTCGTCGGGAGACAAATCGTGAAATGGACAGGCATGTATCTCTTGGGATTCGTCATCCTGCTGGGTGGCGTGCTGGCCGCACTTTGGAAATTGGGCATCCTGGCCAGCATCGGCACTACCTGGACGGTAATCGGCGTCGTGATTGTGGTCGGCATCGGGATCATGGTTGCGGTGTCCAACAGCGGCGCCAAAGAAAACATCGAGATACAACGGAAGTAAGCCTATCGTCTCGATGGTGTGCGCCGCGGGTTGGTCCGCGGCTATTCTTTACAGAGACGGCCTTGTTTCGGGGCCGGGTAACTCTTGTGGTCCACCGACACGGGTTAACTGCGACGGGCGAGACGGGGTGGCTCCCGCAGATACGACGTGATCGGCTGCCTTTCTTCTTTGGTGTGTAATTTTCGCGGCATTCTGTCGTTCCTGTGCACGTTGCAATAGAACTTGGGCGACAGCTTGACGCGCTTCGGTCTCGCTTGTGTTCGAGGGAAATTCAAAGACCTCGTTGGCATCAAACGGGTTTGCAAATTGGACGCGCGCGGTCTCAGCGGGAGGCGGGGACGGGCTCTCGGTAGCGGCTGAGCGGACAACGGGATTCCCGCTGACGGGATTCCCGCTGACGGGGAGGGTTGGCGCTGGAGTCGTCGCGAAGTACGCAATGGCCCCCGATAAAGCCGACGTGGCCACGATGCTGAAAACGACTGCAGGCCACGTGCTGCGCCTGTAGGCGGTCATGGCCACAGTAGGGAGTGTTTTCCGTGCTGTTGCGACTGGAAGTGTCTGCGGTTGAGCTGGAAGCGTCTCCGCTCGAATTGCTGCAGCAGCTCGCGAGAGCGACAACATCTGTTCCTTGCTGAGCTCCAGCTCAATGGTGTCCTCGCTTGCCGCATTTAACAAGGGCACATCCGACTCCCGCGAATTGATTTACTGCTCTATGTTCTAACACCACACGGAGACAGTAGTTCCCTTTTTTGGGATTAGTGCGCTGCGTGAAGCCTGTCGAGAGCTTAAACGTTGGCGGAGCAGTGCGAATGATTACGGCGGCAGCCGCGGGAGAAAATCGCGCAGAGCGCCGACGACCTCGGTAGGGCAGTCGAGCGGCGTGAAATGTCCGCCGGGGACGAGAACGAGGTTCGCGCTCAGCAGATCGGCCAGCGGTCGCGCGACGGTGTCGATCGGAAAGACCGCATCCTGCGTGCCCCAAACGACCAGGGCTGGGACACCACTTGTCCGCAGGGCTTCACCGATGTGTTCAGTTTGACGCGGATCGAGATCACGCGCAGCTCGGATGAGGCGCAGGCCACCGTCTCTTCCCTCATAAGCGCGCAGCATCTCGCGCATCGCATCGCTCGTGGCAAGCCGGCGTGATAGCACCGGGAAGAGCCGATGTGCGTTGGCCGACTCCCAAGTCTGAATGCTCGCAATGGCTTCCATTGCCCAGTTACCCGCATACACTCCGTCGAGTATTGCAACTCCGCGAACCAGGTGGGGCGCCGTCGCCACAATGATTTGCGCGGCGGCCGAACCAACATCGTGCGCAACAATCGCGACGCGCTCGAGACTCAGCGCGTCCAGCATCTCCAATATCCAGCGCGCTTGACTGGCCATGTCGATGGAAATGCCATCCGGGGCATCAGACGAGCCGTACCCCACGAGATTCGGCATGAGCACCCGATATCCGTCGGCCGCGAGCATCGGCGCTACCCGCGACCATAGGTAGCGGGTCGATGGAAAGCCATGTAGCAGCACCACTGGAAGCCCGGCACCAACCTCGTCCATGTCGATTGTCACGGCAGTCAGTGGAATCATTGGTCCTCAGCGCATGGAGCTTGACGAACTCAACAGCCTCGAGGCCGCTCGAAGAGCAATGGAACTAGAGCAGCACTTGCGAGTACTGCCAGCACAAAAAGCGAAACGAAATAGGCAATCAATTGCCAGGGGCTCACTGCGGGACCGATGACGAGCATCGGAATAGCGACCAAGCCCGCGACTGCCATCGCGGTGGCGATGGCAAACACCAACTTGGTCAGGAAGTCCGACCCTATCTTCAGGCCGTAGGACAGGCGCGTGGCGCCATACGCGAGAGCGAGGAGGCTGCTTGCCAAGATTACGACCAGCGCCGCTGAGAATATTGGATTCACGACCGCATCATGCGCCCGCTGGCGATCCATTGCCAATTCGCGGGCGAGCGAACACCGTTGCGCCGCCCGCTGTCGGCGGTCACGCGACCGCATACAGGAATTCGACGAAGGAGGCGATGGAACCGTCCAACCCTTGTAATTTCGGATTGCTCGATTCGATCAGATAGTACTCATCCGGGGCATGCGCGCCCGTACCATGTCCCAAGCCAAATCCTCCGGCCGGCAGACTCAACGGTGGGCTGGTGAACCGATATCCCGGCCATGACCCTGGATTGCGGGGCACGACGAGGGGTGTAGCGCCGAGCTTGGCGAAAGTCGCCACCACAGCCTTGAAAAACTTGCTGTTGGGATCGGTCTGGGTGGGATCGTAACCACCGCTCATGTTGACTTCGATGTCACCGAAGCCATGTTTCGCCAAGTGCGCCTTGAGCTTCGTCAAGGTATCCGCCGCGGTCATGTCGGGGACGAGACGCATATCTATTTTCGCCACCGCCCGATGCGGGAGCACCGTCTTTCCACCGGGACCCGTGTATCCGCCGACGAGACCTTCGATGTTGATGGTTGGACGAGAGAACAGCCGTAACAGCGAGGTCTGCCAGTCCTCGTCGTGTACCCAGCGTTCCACCCCGAATTCGGTCTTCAGCGTCGCTTCGGGAACAGCAGCCGCATAGGTGAGAACCATGGCCTTTTGTGCCTCGGAGAGCGGCTTGACGCGGTCGAAAAAACCTTCGACGGCCGGGGTGTGCCCGTCCTTTTCCACCAGCGTATTGAGCGCTTGTACCAGATGCCACGACGGTGAGTCGACCTGCGCCTCGAGACTCGAATGGATGTCCTTCTTCGGTCCTCGACCCCATTTTTCACCGCTTGAAACAAGCTCTAGTTCTACAACACCCTTCGCGCCAGCCTCCACTTGGACGCTGCCGTCGGCATCCTGGGAAGCTCCGGGTAACATGACACCGACGCAACCTTTCATGTGCGGGAATACATCTGGGCTGTTGACGATCTCCCCGAAATGCGGAGACGCGATCTCTTCCTCACCTTCGCAGACCAGGATCAGATTCACAGGCAGCTTCTTGCCGCTTGCCTTGAACGCCGCAAGCGCGCTGAGAAAGGAGTTCTGCGGACCTTTTTGATTCACCGCGCCGCGGCCGATACAGATCTTGCCCAGACCTGGTTTCTCTACCAGTCGTGCCTCGAGTGGTGGCGAGCTCCACTCCTCGACGACGAACTGCTTCACGTCGTACATGAAGTAGACGGCGAGTGTGGTCTTGGCGCCGGCATCGAGCCGTCCGAATACACCCGGTTTGCCGGAGGTTGGAATGAGCTTGACGCCCGTAAAGCCCGCGTCCTGTGCGAGCCTGGCCATGTATTCAGCGCCCTGCGGGTAGTTGCGGTTTTCTGCCGCGATCGACGGTAGAGCGATCCAGTCCTGAAGCCGTTTGAGGTTAGCGGCATGCTGTTGCGGTATTTGCGCCAATACAATGGATTTGTCCGCTTTGGCGACGGCCGCCATCACCCCGGCGGGGGCGGCAGTCAATATCGCGCTCGAGAGCGCGCCATGCACAAAATCACGGCGGCTCCAACGGTCGTCACTCGAATTGCCCATCTGATCTTCCCCTTCGGCTCGGCGCATTGCATTGCCCTTCTAGTTGTCTGCGGTACCCCGCATTTCGCCGATGATGTTATACCGCAGGAGGGGTACGCGCACGTCAGTTGCTCGCATCGAGCCGCGGCGAGCACCAGGACGAGTTGCAGCGGTGGCCAACCTAAGCTGCGCGAGGCCCTTGCGTAGCTGATGGGTTCGCGAGCCGGTAAGATCCGCTATGCCTACGATTTCACGCCGCCGGTTGATGGGGATTGCAGCGAGTCTCGCCGTGGTCTCCCGCGTTGCTACCCGCGCGAGCGCCTTGCAGGCTGCGGATTCTCCGCGGCGGCAACGGCGGCCAGAACCCCTCGTCGCTGAGCGAGTACCGGAGCTTTACAAATCGCTTCCATTCGAAGCTCAGCAGTTGGGCGGGATCTTCGCCGACCGCATGCTGGTCAATGTGGAGGGCAGGCTGCTTCATATTGACGAACAGGTGTTTCTCTCGCCCTTTGCGCATCGGGACGGTGAGGGCAACTTCGATGCAGCGTGGGTGGGGGAGCACGCAGGGAAATTCCTCGACGCTGCCTGCAACGCCCTGCGATACAGAGATCATGCAGGGCTGCGGCGTATCGCCGGGCGGATCGCGAAGACGCTCATGGCAAGCCAAGGGCAGGATGGTTACCTGGGTACGTATCCCCCCGATCGCCGCTGGGCGGGCTGGGATGTCTGGGTCCACAAATACAATCTCATCGGGCTGCTCAGCTACTACGAGTTGAGCGCAGATCCGGCAGTGCTGCACACCTGCCGGGGGATGGGAGATCTGATTGCCAGTACGTTCGGCGACACGCCGGGACAACGTGACATCATTGGTGCCGGAGAGCATATCGGGATGGCCGCGACCAGCGTCCTGGAGCCGATGTGCAGACTCTATCGATTTACTGGCGACCCACGGCATCTCGAGTTCTGCAAGTACGTGGTCCGCGCTTACGAACAGGCTAACGGCCCCCGCATTGTCTCGACGCTTCTGCAGGACGGCGGTGTCTACCGGACCGCCAACGGCAAAGCGTATGAAATGCTCTCGAACTTCAACGGCCTCGTGGATCTCTACCGTCTCACGGCGGATCGGAAACTGCTGGATGCTGTGCTCCGGGCATGGGACGACATTGTGCAACACCAGCTGTACCGCACGGGCACGGTCAGCGCTATGGAGCACTTCCAGCCGGAGGGACGTTTGCTGTCGCTGCAGTCTTCCAACGTTGGAGAGACTTGCGCGACAGTCACGTGGTTGCAGCTCAATTGGCGCCTGTTGCGCTTAACGGGAGAGGCGCGCTTCGGCCAGGAGATCGAGCGTACTGTCTACAATCATTTGCTGGCCGCGCAGGACGCGAAGAACGGCAACATCTCCTACTACACCGCCTGGGTTGGGCAGAAGGAGTTTACCGACGCCGTACTGTGTTGCGTCTCGAGCGGCCCACGCGGAATCTCTCTGATTCCGCAGTTGGCGTGGGGCGTGGCACGGGATGCACTGGTCATCAACCTATATACGCCAGGACGTGCGCGCTTCGAGATACGCGGTGCACCAGTCGAGGTGCTCTCCGAGACAGCATTCCCGTCGGAAGGTCATGTCACCCTTACCGTAAACTCGAAACGCGCGACGCGCTTCACGGTCAGATTGCGAGTCCCGGAGTGGGCAACCACATTCGAGGTGAAGACCGGCTCCCGGACGCTTACCGGAAGACCCGGGCAAATGCTGGACGTCTCCCAGGTATGGCACGGATTGAGTACGCTGGACATCCAAATGGACATGCCGACACGGATATGGCCGGGAGCGCCGACCTATGCTGAGTGCGTGTTGCTGCAGCGAGGGCCGCAGGTGCTGGCGTTGGAATCATCTTTGAATCCGGCTGTGCCCTATTTGCACCGAGTGGCGCTCGGTGATGCTTCAAATGCTTCGGTACGGAAATCGACGATCGCACCTGGAGGCTGGCAGGAGGGACAGATCTACGAGGTTGATGGCTCGGTTGGGCTACCGGATGATACGGATCAACTGCGTTTCGAGCGGCGGACGCTTCGTCTCGTACCTTTCGCCGATGCGAATAAGGGAAGCGTATGGATCACGAGGGCGGGTAGGGAGCGTCTCGACCGGCCCGCTGTTACTGCCTTTGCGCGTACGAGCTTGTCCGTTCTGTCGCTTGCCCTGGAGCGGACCGCTGGCCGGCCGGCTCCGACGGATATCCCGGAATTCGTGACGGATGAAAATCCAGAAACGTATTGCACCGTGAATCCCCAGGATCCGGGGTTGGCCAACTACCTGGGCGCGCCAGCCGGTAAGCGCGGCGATCCTGTGTGGTTCTGCGTTAGGCTCAGGAGTCCCGCAACGATTTCGCGGGTCGTGTTCAGGCATGGCGCGGTCAGCATCACCGGTGGCTGGTTTGACACCACGGACGGGATGCCGCGCGTGGAAGTGGCGACGATGCCCATTCCAACCTCGAGCAATGGTGCATTCGCGGATGACAGCAAGGTCACCTGGGAGTTGGCGGCTGTCCTCGATAGTTACCCTCGAGCGACTGCATCGACGCCTCCGAAGCTCGCTAACGGACAGGTGTTTGAGGTTCGCCTGTCGCGACCACTGACAGTCTATGGCATACGCTTGGTAGGCAGGCCTGGGGGCAACTATGCGAGCTGCGGGGAGTTGAGCGCGTACACCTAGGCGAAGGTGGTGTGATTGACGCTGCGCACGGCATCGATTTCAGTGCGCAGCGCCCGAGTAGAAAGGCTCGACGGCATCGACTTGAGCCTTGCGATATGCGCGACCGGCGCGGATCAGCGTCCCGAACTCCAGGTATGGGTCAGTCCCGCGATCGTACCGGGGCCACTGGGGCAAACCCGGTCCGTTGGGATCACCACTCGTCGCGAACCGAGTCCAAGCGCGCATCATTGCCAAAGACAGCTGCAGATCCGCCGGCGTCGGTGCCGGATGCTTGATGAAACTCGGCTGATCCAGCGAAGCGAAGACAAAGGGCAGCTCCTCGGAGTGGGTCGCAGGCAGCGGATCGCCCCCGACGCGCCGGGTAAACAGGTACGCAAACGTTCTCGGCTGAATCTGCGAGTTTCCTCGCAAGATCAAGCGCGTACTCTCGACAAACATGGCATCGCCAATGATCGCCGATCTTGCGCTTGCGGCAGCCGAAGCCGTGGTGACGGGGTTGACGCGCAGAATTTCCGGTGCAAGCGCGCCGAACTTCTCGTTTACCCAGCTCTGGTAATCAGCTGTGGAAACAGCGCTCCCTTCGTCGGAGAACATCCTGCCTTCGTCCGCATTCACTCCAACAATGACGGGGACGGCATTGACCGCGCCTGACTGGAAGACCTTGCGCGGTTGAGCCGGCAGCACGTAGCCGTCGACGATGGGTGAAGGAAACGCCGCTGCCATCACGTTGTGATTGGAGCGCGGAAAGAAGTCGCCGTTGTGAGCAAGGAGTTGCTCGGCGCTGAGCTGGCGCAACGAGTCAATGCTGGCGCCGACCGCAGCGCCGCTTTGTTCCGCAGCAGCGAGGCCTGGCAGAGGCAGCACAACGGCGCTCTGCAGTATGGCTTGTTCGAACAGCCCCTTCGACACCGGGGAGGTCATGAGCAAGGCAATCGATACGGCGCCTGCGGACTCGCCGAAGACCGTTATGCGTTCGGGGTCGCCGCCGAACGCCGCGATGTTGGCCTTGACCCACTTGAGTGCGGCGATCTGGTCCAGCAGGCCGTAGTTGCCGGAGGTCTTGTGGGGCGACTGCGCTGACAGCTGCGGATGCGCGAGGAAGCCGAAGATTCCTACCCGATAGTTGAAGCCGACGATAACCACTCCCTGCGCGGCGAGTTTCGCACCGTCGTACAAGGGATAAGCGGCCGAGCCGCCTATAAACGCGCCCCCATAGATGAACACCATGACTGGCCGGCGCGCGCTTCGGTAGTGAGCGGCGGTCCAGATGCTGACAGTCAAACAGTCCTCGCTGGTCTTTTGGCCCGTGGAAATCACATAGGGCGTTTGCATGCAATCGGCGCCAAAGCGAGTTGCGTCCCGCACACCAGACCAAGGAAGCGGTGGCTGAGGCGCGCGCCAGCGCAAAGGGCCAACCGGTGGCGCGGCGTAAGGGATACCCTTGAAGGTCAGAACCTCGCCGCCAGCTACCGCACCCACCACCGATCCCGTGGCCGTGTGAACAACCAGATCTTCCGCCGGCTGCGCAGCCCGCGAAGTAGTGAGCATCAACATCAACACCACTGCGCCTGACAATTTCACCGCAAGGCTCCCTGAGATTGCGGCGCCAAGGCATTCATGATCAAACCTTGAGTTACAGTCTCATCAACAGCCAGGCAGGCAGCGACATTGGGTTCGCCTGCCGTCGGCCGGGTGTAGCCGTGCTCGTCTACCGTGATTCTCAGCTTCGTGAGTGGACAGGTTGATGGTTGCAGAAGTGCTGTGACGGGTACCACATCGAACAGCGTCGGTGTGATCTGCCCCCATCCATTGAGGAGCCGCCACTGGTGATACAGCAGCGCCAAGGCATCGGAGGCGGGCGATCCGTAGGCGAACAGCCTGTCTCGCCGGACCTCATCGAACTTGATCTGCGTTGAATCGAGCGGAAACATCTTCACGAGGATCCGGGACTCGAGCAGGATGCGCAGACCCTGGGGTGACGAGACGACGTTGTATTCGGCGTGCGGTTGAGCTACGGGTATCGCTCCGCCCAGGTTGTAACCAGCATAGATCGAGCCGCCCATCAGCACGACCTGCTTGAGCTTGTGAATGGCCTCAGGACCGCGCCTCTGCAAAGCTTCGATATTGCTGAGCGGCGCCAGGGCGATGAGCGTGATTTCTCCGGGCCGCTTGCGTACCTGGTCGCGTATGAACTCGATCGCATCCGGCGCAGGCGTCGTGTCGAGGGCTCCCATGGCCCATTTCTTTTGCGTGAACGGTGTTGTATTCGGTGTCGCAGGTCCCTGCGCGACCACCACGTTCTGGCGTCCCAGTGTCGCCAGAAGCCGGCGAACCAACAGGGTTCGCGTACGCGTATCCCCCCAAGCGGTCGTGATGCCAATCACCTCCAGGCGGGGATCCTGGAGTGCGATAGCCAACGCAAACGCGTCATCAATATCATCGCCGACGTCGGTGTCTATGATGACGGGCTGTGAGCCGGACTGCACCGGGGCGGCAGTCGTTGCTGCTGCAGCGGCGGCCAGCGATTCAAGTTGTCCGAGCGCCAGTACCGCGGCGCAAACCAGCCAGATCGCCTTCGCAGTAAGATGCATTGCTGCAGCCACCCTCGTTGAGTCAGGCCAGGTAGATGAACCGGGCGACACACAGGACAGCGAGGATATACACCAGCCAGTCACCGCGCTTGGCCTGTCCCCGTACGAGCTTCAGAGCGGCGTGGCTGGTGATTCCGAAGGCCAGGCCGTTGGCGATCGAATAGCTCAGAGGAATCAGGATCACAGTCAGAAACGCAGGAATGGCGACTGTTGGATCGGCCCAATCGACCTCTGCAAGGGCCCCCATCATCATGGCTCCCACCAGCACCAATGCAGGCGCAGTCGCAGCCGTCGGAATAGCTTGCACGATGGGAGCGAAGAACAAGGTGCACAGGAAGAGCACCCCGACGACGATGCTGGTCAGTCCCGTGCGTCCGCCTACGGCCACGCCCGATGCGCTCTCTATGTAACTCGTAACGGGACTCGTACCGGCGACGGCGCCCACCATCATTGCAGCGGAGTCTGCCAGTAGAATCCGATTCAGCCTGGGAATGGTTCCGTCGGGGGCAACGAGCCCGGCTCGCTTGGTGACCGCCACCAGGGTACCCACGTTGTCGAACATATCCACGAACAGGAATACGAAGACGATCTCAATGAGCGATAAGGCGAAACCGCCTTTCAGGCTGAGCGCCTGTCCTATGTCGAGTTTGAACGCCGTGGCTGACAGGTCTGCGATGCTGTAGGCGCTGGGCTTGAAATGAGCAAGGCCAAACGTCCACGCGATGACGGCCGTCACCAGGATCCCAAGCAACATGGATCCCTTGAGCCCGCGCGCCTGGAGGGAGGCGATTATCAGCAGTCCCAGCAGAGCGATGGCCGCGGTGGGTGTGGTCAAGTTGCCCAGGCCGACCATCGTGCCTTGCTTGGCGACGATGATCCCGGCATCACTCAAGCCGATGAAGGCGATGAACAGGCCGACACCGCCTGCCACTGCCGAAAACAATGAACGTGGCAAAGCACTGATGATCAGTTGCCGCACGCCGGCCAAGGTCAATATCAAAAAGGCAACGCCGGACAGGAACACGCAGCCCAGCGCCGTCTGCCAGGGCAGGCCCATGCCTTTGACGACGGTGTAGGTAAAGTAGGCGTTGAGGCCCATGCCAGGCGCCATCGCAAGCGGGTAGTTCGACAGAAGGCCCATCAGGATGCAGCCGAACCCGGCCGCGAGGCAGGTCGCCACCGCCACGGCGGCGACCGGCATGCCCGCATCCCCGAGGATTACGGGATTGACGACGACGATGTAGGCCATCGTCAGGAAAGTAGTCAGGCCGGCAATGAGCTCCGTCCTGACCGTGGTCCCGTGACTCTCGAGGCCGAAGAAGCGTTCCAACATGCGGTGCTGGATACCGGGGTCAGAACTTCACGCTGATCTGTCCACCCACAATCATGGGATCGTTGATGAAGCCGGTTGTGTTCTCGAAGTCGATGGCGCCGGTGGTGCGAATCTGATTCGTGCAGTTGCGGCAGAATGCCGCCAGCTCGTATTTCTTGTCCGACCAGGTGTAGCCGATACGCAGGCCCCCCTGCGTGAGCGGGGCACCGACGAACTCCTTCGATTCATACAAGAAGAAGTTGATTTCACTGCGGTACGACCAATCGGTGTAGATGTAGGCTGCGGTCCCGTCACCCAGGTCCACGTCATAACGAAGCGACAGGTCTCCGGTCCAGCGCGCGGCCTGGGGCAGCGGATTGCCGTCGATCAGGGTGAGGCCTGGGGGGTTCGACGGGTTCGTGATTAGGTTCGTGATTGGGTTCGTGATGTTGCAGTGGATCTCGGGGCTGATGAAGGACCAGTTGAAGCACGAGCCCACGGCGAGGCTCTTGTCTTCGATGCGGGTCTGATTGAAGCTGCCGCTCAAGTTTACGGTCAGGTTGGGAATCGGCCGGACTTCGAAATCGAGCTCCGCTCCCTTGCCTTTCGAGTGTGCAGCGTTGATCAACGCGGTCTGGTTGGAGCTGCCGCCGACCGCAGTGAGCTGTTGGTGGCTGACATCGTAGTAGAAGACGTCGAAGGCAACGCGGGCACGGCGATCGAACAGCTCGGCCTTGATTCCGGCTTCGTACGAGGTGTTCTTTTCCGATTGCGCGACCTGGATGGCCTGGGTGCCGGTCGGTGCGCCAAAGCTCGGTGCTCGAAAGCCCGTCGCGACCCGCAGGTACACGTTGGTATCCGGCTGCACCTGCCAGCTGGGACTCACGTCCCAACTGACGTTGGAGGCATCCGCCGACTTGGAGAGCGGGCCAGTGAGGGGCAGGGGAGTCCCGTCGGCGTTCTTTGCATACGGCACGTCGAAGTTCTTGTGGTCCTTGGTATAGCGCACACCGGCGCGCACCTTCAGTTGCGGCATGAAGGTGTATTCGAGCGATCCGAAAACCGCCTCGGCGTTGTTCTTCTGGCGCGAGATGGTGGTGTCGGTCAGTGTCGCGCCCGTGATGTCGTAGTCGTTGCCGACGGCTTTGACATCTTCATCAAACAGGAAGATGCCGGCCTGGCCCTGCAGGGGGCCCTCGAGCCGCGAAACCGCCCGCAGCTCCTCGCTGAGCTGGTAGTGATCGGCGATCCCGCCGCCGGTCTCCACACCGAAGGGGATGAACCCGGGGCCGGAGCGAGCGGTCGGGTCGACGAGCCCGCCTGGCCCGTAGCCACCATCGATGTCGCCGATCGTGTTGTAGTGCAGGATGGACTCGTAGCCGGTGATCGATTGCAACGACACGTTCGGCAGATCCCACGTCACGTGGACGTTCGCACCAACACTGCTGTAGGACTGGCCGTTGTAGCCGTCGGCAAAGAATTGTGCAGGATCGAAGTCAGGCACGAGCTTGTTGCTGCCCAGTTGGATTATGTTGGCGCGGAACAGGCGCGCCGAGCCGTTCAGTACGCGCCCGTGTAAGTTGAACAGCACCCTGAGGTCGTCGCTGGGTTTGTAGAGGAGCTGCAACCGCGCGGCCCAGTCGTCGTAGCCTTCCAGCTTGGTGTTGTTGATGATGTCGGTGACCCAGTTGTCGCGATGCTGTCCCTGGGTCGAGGCGCGGAATGCGAGCTGGTCGTTGATCGGAACGTTGATCACGCCAGTGAAATTCGCCGTGTTATAGGTACCGTCCGAGAAGCTGGCGAAGCCGGAGAGCTCGCCCAGTACCGGTTTGGCGGATTCGAGCTTCACGACGCCGGCGGGCGTGTTACGGCCGAAGAGTGTGCCCTGCGGCCCACGCAGGACTTCGACGTCCGCCTGGTCGAACACCGGGAAGCCCTTGAGTGCCGGATTCTCCTGCACGACATCGTCGTAGATCAGGGAGACGGGTTGCGATGCGAACGAGTTGAAATCGGTGTTGCCGTAGCCGCGGATGTAGAAGCGCGGGAACGTCCGGCCGTTCGAGGATTCGATGTTCAGGCTCGGCACAGCAAATGCGAGCTGCCGGATGTCCTGGCCGGAGCTGCCGAGGGCTTCGAGCGCCCCGCCGCTCAGCGCGGATGCCGACATCGGGATGTCGAGGAGCCGTTCCTCGCGGCGCGTGGCCGTAACGATCACTTCTGCCACCCCGCCGCCGGAGTCCGTCGCTTCAGCAGGAGTCTCGGCGGCTCGCGTAACGGCCGGTGCCAACAGCAGCGCTGGTGCGGATGCCGTAGCCACCAGAACGAGTAACTGAGCGCGCGCGCGATGGCCGAGGTGGCTCTTTACGCAACGCAGCACTGCCGATGAACACCAGTTTCCGAGTTCCATCGCGATCTCCCCGCGGTTGCCTGCGCGAGACACCCCTCACGCGCGTGCTGATTGTTTGTTCGTAAGTCCGGTCTGCGCCGGTGGCGGTACGCGCCCCGGGCAATTCGTTGCATCCAGTTAGTAAAACGTTACACTAGACTTTGTGAAAAGCTACACCATGCACCGGCTCGCTGTAAAGGTGTGCGCTGTGGCGCGGACGCCGCAGTTCGCCGCAACCCATGGCAGCCGTGTCCGTTGTCGGCCATTGAGCGCCGCCGAATACCGTCCGGCGGCGTGACCCATGGCGACAGTCAAGGACATCGCCACCGCTGTTGGTGTCTCGGTCGCAACAGTCTCGAATGTCCTCAACGGCAAACCCAACGTTGGGCACATCATCCGCAGGAAGGTCCTGCAGGCCGCGAAACAGTTGGGTTACCGGCCGAATCGGTCTGCCCAGGCCATGCGCACCGGGCGCACGCGCGCCATCGGGCTCGTGCTGCCGGATCTGACGAACCCATTCTTTCCCGAGCTGGCCCAGGCAGTGGAGAACCGGGCACGCAGTCTCGGTCTGCTGGTCTGCCTGATCGATAGCCAGGGCAGGGCCGACGGCGAGAGGGACGGTTTCGCACTGCTGATGCAGCATGCCGTGGATGGGATCATCTGGTGCCCGCTTGGCCCACGTCCACCCGCGGCTCTCAAGAAGCTGGACCGGCCCGTCGTGCTGATCGATCGGCCGGGACCAGGGTATGCCGTCGTCCACTCCAACTACCAGATGGGTGGGCGGCTATTGGCGCAATATGCGCGGCTCATGGGCCACACGCGGGTCGGGTTGCTCAGCGGCCCCCAGGATCTCGAGAGCGCGCGGCAGCGGCGTGATGGCTTCGTCAACGCTGCGCCGGGCAAAATCGATATCGCCTGGGAGGTCAATGTTGGATTCGACGGCGTCCTGACAGCACAGGCCGTGGACGCCCTCAAGCGCCGCAGGAATGCGACTTTGATTGTCGCGGGCAATGACCTGATCGCAATCAGCGCAATTCGGTGGCTGTCCGAGCATGGAGTAAAAGTACCCGACGAGGTGTCCATCACCGGTTTCGATAACATCCGGTGGACGGATGTGGTGACGCCGCGCCTGACGACAATCGCGCAGCCGGTCGGTGCCATCGGGAAGAAGGCCGTCGAATTGATGCACGGTAGCATGTCGGGTGAGAAGATAACCGCGCGACACACTATCTTTGATGTAGGACTGATCGAACGTGATTCAGTGAGGCGCATCGGCCGCCGGTAATCGCGCCTTGCGCAGGAGAAGTCAGCATGGCAAGCACACCCCGAATCGCCGTCGTAGGCAGCGCCAATACCGATCTCATCACGTTCGCGGATACGTTCCCGCGACCCGGCGAAACTCTCTTCGGCAACGGTTTCGATCTTGGTTTTGGCGGCAAGGGCGCCAACCAGGCGGTTGCGGCGCGGCTCTGCGGGGGCGAAGTCCTCATGGTCGCCAAGGTCGGTAACGACCTGTTCGGCGAGGCGACGGTCAAGAATTTCGCCACGGTTGGAATCGATACCACGCACGTGCGGATCATTGAAGGGGTTCCCACCGGTGTCGCGCCGATTTTCGTCGAGCGCGGTGGCCAGAATCGGATCATTGTCGTCAAGGGCGCCAATGACCGGCTGACGCCAGCCGATGTGGATGCGGCCGCGGAGGATCTGCGCCGGGTCGATACGATCATCCTGCAGTTCGAGATTCCACTCGAAACCATTTATCACACGATCCGCTTCGCACGCGCCAACCGGATCCGGTGCATTGTCAACCCGGCGCCGGCAGTCCCGGCCCGGATGTCTGATCTCACCGGGGCGGACTACTTCATTCCGAACGAGACTGAAGCCGAGCTCATCACGGGACGGCCTGTGAAGACGTTAGAGGATGCGGCGGCGTGTGCGGCCGATCTGCTGCAGAAGGGTTTTCAACGTGTGGTGATCACGTTGGGAGCGCGCGGCTCGCTGTTTGCCAGCCAGGCAGGTCATATCCATGTAGAGCCTTTCACCGTGACGCCTGTGGATACGACGGGTGCGGGCGATGCGTTCATCGGGAGCCTTGCGGTGTTCCTCGCCGAAGGGATGTCGGAGAACGATGCACTGGCGCGCGCGAATCTGTACGCAGCGCTGTCTACGACCCGCGTCGGGACCCAGAAGTCATTCGCGACGCGAGCCGATTTCGAAACGGAGTGGGCGCGGCGCGCCCAGCGGGTTGGATAACAACTCGTAACACAACAAATTTCCGCGTCGCGAACCGGAGGGGGTGATCCAATGTTTGTGGTACATAGCTATCCGCTGGCGGTCCTGTTCTGTGTGCTCACCATGCTTTGCTGGGGCTCGTGGGCGAATACCCGCAAGCTCGCAAGCAAGGAATGGCGTTTCGAGCTGTTCTACTGGGACTACGCGCTCGGCGTTCTGTTGTTGACACTCGCCCTGGGCCTGACGCTGGGCAGTTCCGGCGCGGAAGGCCGTTCCTTCGTGGCCGACCTGTCACAAGCCTCGCGTGCAAGCATCGGGTCCGCATTGCTGGGCGGAGCGATTTTCAACCTGGCCAACATCCTGCTCGTCGCGGCTATCGAGATCGCGGGGATGGCCGTCGCGTTTCCCGTGGGCATCGGGCTTGCGCTCATTATCGGCGTGATCGTCAACTACCTTGCGGTTCCGGTGGGCAACGTGGCTCTGCTCGCAACGGGCGTTGGCCTGGTCACACTGGCAATCATCCTGGACGCGGTCGCCTACCGCCGGTTGCCGGGTGGGGCGGCCGGTGTCAGTACAAAGGGCTTGGTCCTGTCAGTCGCCTGCGGAATCTTCATGGGAATGTTCTACCGCTTCGTGGCCGCTGCGATGTACGCGGATCCCGCCGTTCCCGATCCTGGAATGATGGGTCCGTACGCGGCGGTTTTCGTATTCGCGGTCGGGATATTCCTCAGTAACTTCGTCTGGAACACGCTGGTCATGAAGAAACCCTTCATCGGCACACCCGTCAGATTCGCACAATATTTTGACGTGGGGCTCAAGACTCACCTGACCGGCATCCTGGGTGGCGTGATCTGGGGGCTCGGCATGTCCCTCAACATCCTGGCGTCGGGCCGGGCGGGATTTGCAATTTCCTATGGGCTGGGCCAGGGCGCCACCATGATCGCGGCCTTCTGGGGGGTGTTCATCTGGAAGGAGTTCCGGGATGCACCCGCCGGGACATCGAAGCTGCTGGCGGCGATGTTCGCGTGCTTCCTGGCTGGATTGGCGCTGCTTGTGCTCGCGCGCACATGAATGCCGGAGTGCCACTCGACCTCGACTGGATTGATGGTGTTCGGGTGAACACCAGTGCGGTGGAGCGCCGCACTACGACCCTGACCGCCCGGCGAACAGTCAAGAATGACTGGCAGGTGGCCTGGCTTCTGAGGGCCATCACCTGTATGGACCTCACGACTCTTTCCGGTGACGACACCGACGAGCGCGTGCGGCGGCTGTGCGCAAAAGCCATCCGGCCGGTATCTGACAACGTACGAGCAGCCCTGCGGATTCAGGACTTGCCGGTCCAAGTGGCGGCCGTGTGTGTCTATCATCTCTTCGTGGAGACCGCCCGACGCGCTCTGGAGGGAACCAACATCCGGGTCGCCGCCGTCTCGACTGGCTTTCCAACAGGCCTGAACTCGTTCGAGGAACGCCTCGCGGAAATCCGGCGCTCAGTCAATGCAGGGGCGCACGAGATCGATGTTGTGATCACGCGTGCGCATGTGTTCGGAGGCCATTGGCAACGTTTGTATGAGGAGATCGCGGCTTTCAAGGAGGCCTGTGGGCCGGCGCACTGCAAGGTCATTCTCGGGACCGGTGATCTTGCGACCTTGCGCAACGTGGCGCGCGCGAGTTGGGTCGCTATGATGGCGGGCGCCGACTTCATCAAGACCTCCACCGGCAAGGAAAGCGTCAATGCCACCCTGCCAGTCGGGCTGGTGATGGCGCGTGCGATCCGCGAGTATGCCGAGCGGACGGGCCTGGTTGTCGGCTTCAAGCCGGCTGGCGGGATCCGCACCGCCAAACAGTCCCTGGAGTGGCTGACGCTGATGAAGGAAGAGTTGGGGCAGGGCTGGCTGGAGCCGGACCGTTTCAGGTTCGGCGCCAGCAGTATGCTCGGCGATATCGAACGACAACTGGCTTTCCATGGCAGTGGGCGGTATTCCGCCTCTTACCACCACCCTGTGGCATGAACATGGCCAACACAACCCTTGTTGAGAAGTTCCGATCAATGGACTACGGCGTGGCGCCCGAAGACTCCGGTCTGGCGCTCGCCTGGCTGGACCAGTTCCAGCGCCGCTTCGGGCACTTCATCGGTGGCGCCTGGCGCGCACCCACGCAAGGCGGCTATTTCGAGACCTCCGACCCTTCAACAGGCGACAAGATCGCCGACATCGCTCAAGGCAGTGCAACTGATGTGGACGCTGCCGTGAAGGCGGCCCGCACCGCGCTTCAGGGTTGGCAGGCGCTTACACCGCACGCCCGTGCTCGGTTTCTCTATGCCCTCGCGCGCCAGGTGCAGAAGCACTCGCGCCGTCTCTCGGTGCTGGAGACGATCGACAATGGTAAGCCGATCCGAGAGAGCCGCGATATCGACATCCCGTTGGTGGCGAGGCATTTCTACTATCACGCCGGTTGGGCCCAGTTGCTGGGGCAGGAGTTCCCGGGTTACCAGGCATGTGGTGTCGTCGGCCAGATTATTCCCTGGAATTTCCCACTGCTGATGCTGGCGTGGAAGATCGCGCCTGCTCTGGCGGCGGGGAACACTGTTGTGTTGAAACCCGCCGAGTTCACGCCGCTCACGGCGTTGGCGTTTGCAGAGCTGTGCATTGAGGTTGGCCTGCCACCGGGCGTCGTGAATATTATCACTGGAGACGGCTCGACTGGTGAGGCCCTGGTCGTTCACCCTGATGTCGACAAGATTGCATTTACGGGCTCGACCGAAGTAGGCCGCGCGATCCGCCGGGCGACTGCGGATTCGCACAAGAAATTGTCGCTGGAGCTGGGAGGGAAGTCGCCGTTCGTCGTGTTCGAGGATGCGGATCTCGATAGTGCGGTCGAGGGGCTGGTCGACGGTATCTGGTTGAACCAGGGACAGGTGTGCTGCGCCGGCTCGCGGCTGCTGATGCAGGAGAGTATTGCGACGCAACTGACCCGGAAGCTTCAGGCCCGGATGGCCACTTTGCGGGTCGGGCCGCCGCTCGACAAGACAACTGATATCGGCGCTATTGTTGCGCGTGTTCAGTTGGAGCGGATCGAGGGCCTTGTCGCGCAAGGCGTAGCGGAGGGGGCATCCTGCTGGCAGCCGGACATTCCACTGCCGTCGCGAGGCCTCTACTACAAGCCGACACTGTTCACCAATGTTCATCCGACCTCCGTGGTCGCGCAGCAGGAGATCTTCGGACCGGTGCTCGCTGCGATGACCTTCAGGACGCCGGCTGAAGCTGTCGAGCTCGCCAACAACACAGCCTACGGATTGGCCGCCAGCGTGTGGAGTGAGAGCGTGAATGTGGCGCTCCAGGTCGCCTCACGGATCAAGGCTGGCGTGGTGTGGGTCAACAGCACCAACATGTTCGACGCCGCCAGCGGTTTCGGCGGCTATCGGGAAAGTGGGTTTGGCAGAGAGGGGGGACGTGAAGGGCTGCGGGAATACCTGGAGCCGGCCTGGTTCCGCAAGGCGCCGTTGTTAGGGCGTGGCGCGGGGGCGGGCCCCGCTCACTCAGCCGAATCGGCCCTCGACCCGCCTGCGGGCGCCGCGATCGACCAAAGCGGCGAGCCACCAATCGACCGCACCGTGAAGCTCTATATCGGTGGCAAACAAGTACGGCCGGACTCCGGCTACAGCATCGAATGCCGCAGCGCCAAGGGTGTGCTGCTGGGTGAGGTGCCGCTGGGTAATCGCAAAGACATTCGCAACGCTGTCGAGGCGGCGGGCAAGGCGCAACAGTGGAGCACCACGATGGCTCACAATCGCGCGCAGGTTCTCTATTATTTAGCCGAGAATCTCTCGCAGCGCGCGCAAGAGCTCGTCACCCGCCTCGCGGCGGTCGTGGGCAGGAGGCAGGCCTCGAGAGAGTTGAAACTCAGTACGGAGCGGTTGTTTTCGTATGCCGCATGGACGGACAAATACGAGGGCGTCGTCCACTCGCCACCGTACCGGAACGTTTCCCTGGCGATGAACGAGCCGATCGGGACCGTAGGCGTAGTCTGCCCTGAAGCAACGCCGCTGCTGGGTTTCCTGTCAATGGTGCTGCCTCTGGTGAGCGCGGGAAACTGCGTTGTAGCAGTGCCTTCGGCTGCGTATCCACTGATCGCGGGTGACCTGTACCAGATCTTGGAGACGAGCGACATGCCCGGAGGCGTCATCAACATGGTGACGGGACGGCCGATGGAGTTGATGAAGGTGTTGGCGGAACACGATGATGTCGATGCGCTCTGGTGTTATGGAGATGAAGCCCTGTGCGCGGCGGCCAAGCGGTTATCGGCCGGCAATCTGAAGCAGGTATGGACGAACGAGGGCCGCCAGATCGACTTCTTCAGTGAGCGGCACGGCGAAGGCCGTTGGTATCTCGACCACGCCTACCAGGTGAAGAATATCTGGGTACCCTACGGCGAGTGAGCGGGCGCTGGGGCCCACCCGTGCTAGCAGGGCGATGGGGCCGCTGCGGCGCGACGCTCAGTGCTTGGGCGTGGGCGCCTCGAGCAGACTCAAGGTCAGCCGCTCGAGCTTGCCCACGTCGGCCTCGAAAACTACGGTCACCGGCCGTTCGCCCACCCCCGGACCCTCGTCGACAGACCAACTCAGTGTGTCGCCGTAACCGGCGCTGAAGCTCGTATCGACATCCACTAGGAGTGTCGCGCTGCGTGTGGCGATCGAAGGATCCAACCACACGGCCACGGCGAGCTCGTCCCACATCGGATACGACTGTCCGAACTGCCCGAGATACCCGGCAAAAGGAGCCTGTCCCTTGGCGACGTCCCGAATGAACTCCGGCTTGAAGAAGGTTGCAGTCGTGGGGTCGATGGGAACCTCGGTAATTTTTTTCCAAGGCTCGTGCAGCACCATGGAGGCGGCCTCCGGATCCCACCGCATGTTGAACTCGCGGCGGGGCGCGTTCTCGTATTCAGCGGCAAAGGCATTGTCAGCGGTCGTGGGTTTGAAACTGCCTCCCATGAAGACGAGTTCCTTCGCCAGGGAGGAGAACTGGGGGTCGAGCCGCGACGCCAGCGCGAGGTTGGTCAGCGGCCCCGCTGCTATGATGCTGACCTGGCCGGGAAATTCATGCACCTTGCGCACGAGAAAGCTGGCCGCGCTCTCGTGTGCGGGTTTGATCTTCGGCTCACCGGCAGCGGCAGGGGGTACCAGGTAAGGGTCGGCGTGATAGGGGGTGCGACGCGACGTGCCTTCATTCGGCCAGACCTCCGTCCACGCTCCCTTGTAGAACAGTTTCCCGTATAGCGTCTCCCAGCGCTTGTTCCTGGCTTGCGTGTTGACGAGCGGAAACACGGCGCCGGGGTAGACCGGCACTTCAGTGCGTTGGGCGATTTCCAGCAGCCGCAACGTATGGCTGACTTCCTCGTCACGCCAGCCATCGCCACTCGGAATCGTGATGCCGAGCACTTCGGCGTCCTTGGACTGCAGCAGCATCAAGATGGCCTGCATGTTTGAGCCGGCCGGCCCGAACGCATCCTGATCGATAATCACCTTGCGTCGTGCACTGGTATCTGCAGCAAAGGTGACGCCGCATGTGAGGCTCATCAGGGCCACGAGCAGCGTGGAGAAGAGGGCGATCGGCCGCACACATGAGGTCATCCGAGGATCTCCGCTATGGCGCATGCAACCGTGGCGGTCGCTCGGCGCAGGTCGTTCAAACGCAGGCATTCATCCGCAGCATGGAGTTCAACAGGAAGTCTTTGAAGGCGCAAGCGGCGAGCTCGGCGTCATCCGGCGGCGATCCGCTCTGATTCGGCCATCACTGCGGCGAACGCTGTGTCGCGCACTTGGTCGCTGGCTGCGCGGATGTCAACACTCAGCTCACAGCGTCCGGGAATGCTACACCGAGAGGTACATCGTCGTTGAGCAGTACGGGCCCTTGTTCGCGCAAGTTGACTGCGTTCAGGGATTTCGTACGCGAGCTGGGACTGGTGGACTACGGGCGTGCCTACGGCTGGTCCGACTACTGTCGGCCCCAGCACACTCACTACAAGGGAACGGGTGCTCCGCAGACTGCCGCGAACTTTGAATGCCGTGCGCCGCGATGATTTGCAGGCGACATGACGTCGACAGCAGGGTGATCGCTACAGGACCACTGCGATCAGCACGCAGATGACCAGCGCCAAGACCAAAAACACACATGCGCTGAACGCAGCAGGCATCGCATCCGAGCTGAACTCCGGACCATCGCCGTAGGTACAGGATGTTTGACTCACAGGGGGCGACTCCGTCTCGGTTGAGGGCTCCGCTAGCTGCTCGGATGTGTCAGAACAGTTGGGGTTCATAAGCTCTTGCCGGGCAGATTGTCCGTTTTGCGTGTTCTCCACGCATCACTCAATATCGTATTCGCGTGGTCCCACACCCGCATATTCCGTTCCCGGCGGATGGCAAACCCGACATTTCGAGGTTCACACGCAAAAAGCAGGTTCCCGTAGGCGAGTTCCGTGGCAGGCGGCGGGATTAACGCGCAGGCCGATCATCTGCAGTTCAAGGCGCTTTCACTACTTATACGCCACATGATCCGCACTAGGCAATGCCCTGAAAGTAAAGACATTTTGTCCCCCGCAATGCCATGACTCGACGGCTCGGGGTGGGCGGCTCGGAGGCCTCCGGCGCGGCGGATTTCCTTGACACGCGCATGGGATCCGGTGTCTCTTCGCCTCGCTATCGGTGGCCATTCGAACGTCCAATAAGATGGGGTGGCACCGTGGTCAATCGCGACGAAAGGCCTATGGCCACTCGTGTCTGCAGCCTGACAACTGCAAATTGTCCAAGCGGGGCTATCAGTTTCCATGTGCGGAATCGTCGGTCAGTTCGATTTTTCCGACTCACCCGGCGGTGACGGGCGCGCGTTCGTTTCCAAAGGATGCGAGGTGATCGCACATCGCGGTCCGGATGATATTGGCATCTATGAAAGCGAAGATCGCCGTATCGTTCTGGGGCATCGGCGGTTGAGCATCGTCGACCTGTCACCCCTGGGTCATCAGCCGATGCAAAACGAAGACGGCCGAATTTGGCTGACCTTCAACGGTGAGATCTACAACCATCGACAATTTCGTGACGAACTCGTGCGCAAGGGGCATGTCTTCCGGTCCGCCTCGGACACCGAGGCGATCATTCACTTGTTCGAGGAGTACGGCGTCGATTGCCTGGGCCGCCTGGACGGCATGTTCGCCTTCGGTCTATGGGATGCCAATCGAAAGCAGCTCTTTCTGGCGCGGGATCGCTTGGGCAAGAAGCCGCTCTACTACATACGCCTTCCCGGGCAATTGCTCTTCGCCTCGGAGATCAAGGCGCTGCTGGTGCACCCGCGTGTGCGCCGCGAGCTGGACACGAATGCTCTCGATGAATTTCTCACGTTCTCCAACGTGCCCGCGCCGCGCACGCTGTTCGCCGGTATCAAGAAACTGCCGGCCGCGCATCGACTGATCTGCAACTCGCGGGGCGACATGGCCATCGAGCGCTATTGGTCGCCTCTTGATGGTTCCTGGCCGGGCGAAGTAGGCGAAGAAGAGGCGACCGAGCGTGTACGCGAGCTTCTGCAAGAGGCGGTGCGAAAACGACTGATGGCGGACGTCCCGGTCGGTTGCTTTCTGAGCGGCGGATTGGATTCCTCAACCAACGTTGCGCTCATGAGCCCCCTGCAATCCACGCCGCTGCGGACATTCTCCGTCGGCTTTCACGGTTTCGGTCCAAGCGAGAATTTTCACGACTTGCCCTTTGCCCGCCTGGTCGCTGATAAGTTCGGTTGCGAGCACAGCGAAGTGATGGTCGGCGCGCAGGAAAGCCAGGCGCATTTGCCAAATCTCGTGGTGCAACAGGACGAACCGATCGGCGATCCGGCCTGTTTGCCGATGCATTTCGTATGCAAGGCCGCCCACGCGGCCGGCCTGAAGGTCGTGCTGGTCGGCGAAGGCAGTGATGAGGTGTTCGGCGGCTATGATGATATGGTCACCATTCTGCACAAGACTATGCCGCGGTGGCTGCGATTGTTGCGTATGCCGAAACTGGCGCGGGAAGCGATCTATCAGGTCATGCGCCGCACGGCGGTACCGGCCGGCAGAGTCGACCTGTTGCGTCGCGCAGCCCGCGGGGAACCGTTGTATTGGGGCCTGGATGTCGTCTTCTGGGAGACAGAGAAGGCGGGGCTGTTGACGCGGGGGGCGCGGGACCGGCTGGCCGGGAGTCCGGCTGCGATCGTCCAGCGTTACTGCGACGCGCTCTACGCCGCGCACCCGGGTGCCGACGGATTGCAGCAGATGTCCTACGTCGAGCTTTGCAACCGTTTGCCCGAGCTGCTGCTCATGCGGGTCGACAAGATCTCAATGGCACATTCGATCGAGGCGCGAGCTCCATTTCTCGACTACCGGTTGTCCTCCTATGCGCTCAGTCTTCCGGCCGCACTGAAGATTCGCGACCGCGGCACGAAGTTGGTTCTGCGCAAGGCTGTGGCGCCGTTTCTGCCGCGCGAGATTCTCGATCGGCCGAAACAGGGGTTCAGGGTGCCCTTGCCGGAATGGCTGGCAGGCGACCTCGCGCCCTGGGCGGAGGGCTTGCTGGCGGACTCCACGCTGCGCAAGTTGGATCTGTTCAACTGGCCGCATATCGACCGCATGTGGAAAGCACACAAGAGCCGGCAGGCAGACTTCAGCTTCGACCTGTGGTGTTTACTCAATCTGTCGGCATGGTATGACCACTGGATCGAGCGGCGCGCTGCGTGAGCCGGTCCGCCATGCTGGTCGTTGATGGCCTCGGTCTTTCCGGCAAGACCAAGGCGCTCGTGGATCTCGCGATCGGGCTCGATCGGTCGCGCTTCGAGCCCTGCGTCGTCTGCTTTCGCACTGAGGGCAGTCCGCTCGCGGCTCAATTGCACGACCGTGGGGTGCCGCTCGAGCAAGTTCCGATTGAGGAGCGTCTGAGCATCGCCAACCTGTGGCGCATGATTCGCGTCATTCGCAGGCTGCGGCCGGATATTGTGCACTGTTACAACCCCAGAGCGATGTTGTACGGTGGCCTCGCGGCGCGCGTGCTGGGTATCAGGGCAGTGGTCGGCAGTCTCAGCGCGTTCGCCTGCATGGTGCCGGACCGCAGCCGCGCCTTCCTGCCGCAGCAACTCATCACCGCCACGCGGCGCAACAGGCTCCGCAATCGGTTCGTCGCCGGGCTCGTCCGCAGGCTCGCTGTCGTGTCGCAGCGACTGGGCGAGGAGTTTTGCGAGTTCAACGGTATCGCCACTTCGCGTTTGCGCTTGGTCCCGTACGGTGTGCCCATCGGTGAGCCCGCGGCGAGCCCCGTCCGAGCCTCGAGCAGGGCGCAGCTGCGAGCACAGTTCGGGCTCGCGGCGCAGGACATCGTGGTTGGAAGTGTAGGACGGCTCGTCGAACAGAAGGACTATCCAACGCAGCTCCGCGGTTTCGCGACGGCCTGGCGCACCGAGCCGCGGTTGATGATGATCCTGATCGGCGAGGGCCCCCTGCGCAGCGAACTGGAGTCGTTGGCGGGCAGCCTGGGTATTGCGAGCCGGATACGGTTTCTAGGTTATCGCTCCGATGTTGTCCGCCTGTTCCATGCCATGGATATCTTTGCTCTCGCCTCGAAGTTCGAGCCGTTCGGCATTGCAATCCTGGAAGCCAAGGCGAATGGCGTGCCGATTCTCTCGTCGGCTGTCAACGAAATTCCGGACATCTTGTCGCATGGAAAGTGCGGGCGGCTGTTCGAAGCGTCGTCGGCAGAGGGTTTTTCGCAGGCGCTGATCGATTTGATTCGTGACCCCGCCGGCACGCTCAACATGGCGGCCGAAGCTTATCGCGAGGCTGAGGTCAAGCACAGCCTCAAATCGATGATCGAGTCGTACCAGTGTTTGTATGATGAGATTTACGCAGAGACGCACGTATAGATTGCGCCCGCAAGTTTTCTCGAGCAGGAGTGCAGATGTCGGCAATTTGTGGTTTGATCGGATCGCTCGCCGCGGAAACAACAGCCGGCAGGAACCTGGAGACGATGCTCGCTGCACTCACCAGGCGCGCCGCCGGTGAGGCGAGCTCCTGCGCCTCACCGGAAGTTCGGCTCGCGGCCCGGCGCGGTCCCAGCGGTGGCGGTGTTGTTGCGTCAGGCGCGCAGAATCGCTACCGCGCGGTGTGCGACGGCTCAGTGTTCAACGGTGCGGCCGTCAGCGACTATCTGCGCTCGCGTGGCGCGAAGCTGGCATCCGCTGAGTCGACCGAGTTGCTTTTGGAACTGTTCATTATGGATGGCGTCGGAGCGTTCAGGCGCGTCGACGGGCAATTCGCAGTTGCCATCTGGGACAGCTTGCAGCGAAAACTGTACCTCGGTCGGGATTTCCTTGGCGTGATCCCGCTGTATTACAGCGCAAGCGCAAGCGGCGTTGCCTTCGCCTCGGAAATCAGATCCTTGATTACCCATCCGGGCGTGGGCCGGTCCTACGATTTGACTTCCGTGTCGAACTACCTGACATACCTGACCGTCCCCGGACCGGCGACGCTGTTCAAGGGTGTGCGCAAATTGCCGCCGGGACACATCGCCGAGTTTGACGAGCGCGGCAATGTCACGCTGCATCGGTTCTGGGACCTCGCGGATGATGCGATTGCAGAGCGCGACGACGCGCAGTTCTACATCGAACGGGTACGCGAGCTCCACAAGGATGCCGTGCGTAGTCGGTTGCCCGAGGGCGCCGTCGGTGCGATGTTGAGTGGCGGGAACGATTCCAGTGCTAACGTCGCGCTTATGGGCAAGATGGCGCAGACGCCCGAGCTTGTGCACACCTTCACGGTTGGACTCGAGGACGTGGAAGGCGATCCTGCCTACACCGATCTTGCCTACGCGAAAAAAGTCGCGGAATTCGTGGGAACGACTCACCACCAGCACCTGATGAGCACCGAGGAGTTCCTCAATTCCATCCCTGCCGCCACTGACGATCTGGACGATCTCGTGTCAGAACCATCGAGCATCTTCCTGCGCCGTGCGTTGCAGCTTGCGAAGGAAAGTGGCGTCAGAACGGTCATGACGGGGGAGGCCAACGATGAGTTGTGCTGTGGTCACGGTGAGATGATCGAGATCCGGCGAGGCTACTATCAACGCTGGCAGCCATATATGCGCAAGCCCGCGTTGGTCCGCAAACTCGCCGCGCTGCTGATACCGGCGATTTCGCCCACGCGCCGCGACATTCTCACCCGTGCGGCGCGCGGCGAGGAATATTTCTGGAGCTTCGAGATCGGCTGGCCGCAGACTGCGAAAGCGCAAATCCTGACTCCAGAGGCGATGCAGAGCCTCGGCTCAGATACCTCGGCCGAGGTCGTCGCGCGATGTCGCGCGCGTTTCGACCGCTCCGGGCACGCCAAGCGCGACTACCTCAATTTCATCGTGTACTCGATGATGCAGGATTACTACTTCGGCAACCTGATGCTTGGCAAGCTCGACCTGCTGGCCCGCGGGCTGGGTCTCGACGCACGCTGTCCGTATACCGAGCCGCGTTATGCCCAGTTCGTATTCAACATTCCGGCGCAGTTCAAACTTCGCGACAACACCGTGAAATGGTTTTTCAAGAAGGCTATTGAAGGCCTGCTGCCGGATTCGATCATTTATCGTCCGAAGCAGGGTTTCCGCACGCCGGTGGTGGAATTGTTCAAGGGGCGTCTCGGGGATTGGTCCCGGCCGATGCTGCTGGACGGGGGATTCACGGCCCAGGGAATCGTCAGCCGGCCGCAGGTCGCCCGGCTTCTGCAAGCGCATCGGGACGCAGAAGGTGATTACAGCAACAAGCTCTGGACTCTGATGGCACTCAATCTGTGGCATGAGCGCTGGCTGAAATCCTAGTTCGCAACGCACAGCCATGCCAGCGCACAGGGTCATTCACGCCGTCAGCAGCCTGCAAATCGGCGGAGCTGAGCGACTGGTCGTCGACCTCGCGGCCGTGCAGCGCCGCCAGGGTCTCGTGCCGACCATTCTGAATTTCGGGAGCAACGATGACCCGCTTTGCGCGGACGCGCGTCACCAGGGGATCGCAGTCACGAATTTGCGCGGCATCAACTCGAACTACGCCAAGACGGCGACCATCGCGCGAACGCTCAAAGGCAGCGGGCCTTCGGCCTTGCACATTCACAGTCCGTGGTGCCTGCCGCGACTCGCGTTGCTGCTTCCGTTCTTCAAAGGCAAGGTGGTTTACACGCGCCACGGAGCGCATGCCTACGACTCGATCGCGTGGAAGATCCTCCATCGTTGGACCCATTCGTACGTGGATCAATTGACGTTTGTGAGTGAGCAGTCGCGTGACGTGCATCTTCGCGCGTATGGCGCAAACGCGGTTGCGCATACGGTGTTGGAATTCGGTGTTGAGATCCCGCCGCGGCGCAACGGACCCCCGGCGCCGCATGCGCCAGTTCGCATAGGCTGCGTCGGCCGGTTGGTCGAGCTCAAAGCCCAAGGCATCCTGATAGATGCGATGGCCCGGCTTCGCTCCGCCGTGCCGCGCGAGCTGCATTTGTTCGGCGATGGCCCGGACCGCGCGAAGCTGCAGGCGCAGGCCCGGGAGGTCGACCGCGAGAAGATTCACTTTCACGGCACGGTGCTGGATCGCGCGGCGATCTATCGCGACCTCGATATACTCGTCGTTGCCTCGCGCATGGAGGGCCTGTCGCTTGCGATGATGGAAGCAATGGCGCGCGAGATCGCGGTCGTTGCGACGGACGTGGGAGGCAACTCGCGGTTGATCATGAACGGTCGCACCGGCCTGTTGGTTCCTTACGGTGACGCGGCGGCATTGGCGCGCGCCCTCGACGGGATGCTCGATAGTGCAGATCTTCGAACGCAATTGGCAACGGCCGGGCGATCGTTGATCGAGTCGGGCTTTTCGCTCGAAAAGACCGCCGCGAACCTGTTACCCATTTACGCTCTGCGGTAACCGCTCGCATTCAATCCTGCACCGTGTAGGGAGTCGAGTTAGACTCGGCCGATCGCTTGCCCTGGGGGGTGCGTGAACTGGCGCGTAAAGGGAATTGTACAGAAGGTCCTGTCGCTCATGCCCGCTGGCCAGCGGCTGAACAGCGTCCTCCAGATCCGGATGGGCGGGCTGCGGGATTTCGAAGCGAATGTCGACACCAAGATTGTGGCCGACTGGTTGGTTCTGGCCGATCTTCTACGGGAGTTGCGGGTGCCGATCGAGGGAAGCCATTTCCTGGAGATTGGAACCGGTTGGTTCCCGACGCTGCCGTGCTGTTTTGCAATTGCAGGCGCGAAAGGCTGTCACACCTTCGACGTGACCCGTCACCTCGATTGGGGTCTCACGGAACGCATGTTAGCGCGCCTGGAAGCGCATCTACCGATCATTGCCGCGCGATTGGATACGAATGAAACCGTGGTGCGCGAGCGCTGGAGACGTATGGCCGCAGCCACGGATCTCGGCGAGTTCTTAAGAATCAGCCGAATAGCCTACCACGCACCTGCGGATGCGGCGACGGCTAACCTTGCGGCCGCCAGCATCGACATAGTTTTTTCAAACAGCGTTCTCGAGCATGTGCCGGCCGTTTCAATCGCCGGACTGATGCGGGAAACACGCCGCGTGCTGCGGCGCGATGGCGTTGCCATACACAGCGTCAACTGCGGCGATCATTACGCGTATTTCGACCGCAAAATTACTCAAATCCACTATCTACGCTATGGTGAGCTGCACTGGAGCTTCTGGAACAACGCGCTCCAATATCAGAATCGGCTGCGCGCCAATGATTTCATCGAGATTGCCGAGCGTGCAGGCCTGTCCGTGGTACTGAACCGGCAGAAACCCCGGGCCGAGCTGCTCGAGCGGATCGATAGCATGCCGATCGCGAAGCCATTCCGCCGCTATTCCCGTGAGCAGGTATGCACGACCTCCGTGGATTTCGTCGCTAGGCGCCAAACTGAGTGATCCCGAGCCCCAGATGCGCCGATCAGGCCGTCAGCGCGCGAATATCTCGGGTATCGTGACGAGACAGCGGAACCAGTCCTCCGTCACTTCGGGCTCGATCGCGATTCGGCGCACGTCGTAGTCGGCCCAATCGTCAAAACGCCTGAAGCCGCCATAGTAGGTGAACGCATAGCGGACGCCGGCGTGGCGAAGAATACGAACCGACTCCTCATTGAAGGCCTTGCGTCCACCGAACGGATAGCTGAAGCAGGTAACCGGTTCGCACAGCTCGCTGGCAATACGCTCGATGCTGCCGACGATTTCGCTCTTCTGTCGTTCGGGGTTCGCCATGGACAACACGGGGTGCGCGACCGAGTGGCCACCGATCGCCATGCCGGCACCCCGCATGCTTCGTACCATGTCCCAAGTCATCCACAAATCGGCGCCCCGGCACCGGTCGGAGCCTGTGCCCTTGCCGATCGCCTCCAGAAACAGGTCGGCGGATTCGGACGGCACTTTCTTGAACTGCCTGAGGACGGCGGCGATGGCGGCATTGCGATCGGGCTGATCGTAGACCACTTTCTCTGCGAGAAAGCCCGGCACTTGGACGGAATCTAGCTTGCTGCTGCGCAGCATCCAGGCGATCTCGTCCCACCACGGCACGATCGTCGTGCCGATGAATCCGCTTGTGAGGAAGAACGTCGCCGCTACACCCTCCGCCTTGAGCACAGGGAAGGCCGTCTCAAAATTGTCCCGATAACCGTCATCGAAGGTGATCATCCCGAAGCGGCCGCGTCGCTTTCCGAGGACGTCCGGTAAATCGTCGGCCGTGATCAGATCGAGATGCGTTTTGAGAATGCGCACTTGCCCCGCAAATGCGTCGGCATCAGCGCTCCATAACGCTCGATCGAACGGGGACCGTCTCCCGTCCCCGATGCGGTGGTAGTTGAGTGCAACCACCCCTGACCAGTGGCTGACAGATTCGATTGCGTATCGGAGACCGGTCTTGCAGGCGATCTTGGCCGCCAGGGAGCGATTCACAGCCTCTTCCTCTGCAGGGCGCGCCTGCCCCGATTCGCAATTTTTCCGAGCACCACCAACGCCCGGCGGGCCCGCGCGCCCGACGATTCCCGCCAGCATCGAAGGGTGATCAACTCATTGGCGCCACGGGCCAAGCGTTCTTTGTACGCGGCAGAGCCACGCAGGAAATCGTAGGTGATGACTCCGCGTCCGGCGAGATATTGGATCAGCAGCAGGTGCGCCAGATTGCCGGGGCTATGCAGCGGCATGGCATCCTCGACGCGCACGCCTGCCTGATAAAAGGAAAATATCGGGCCTCGAACAAACCCGTACAGCACGGCCAGCGTATTCGAGCCGCGCGACAACTGCGCCAGGACCGCGGTACCGTCATTGATCCACGTGGCGATCAGCGAGCGGTGAAACTCCAAAAAACGGGGCGCGCCGAAGGCACCGACCTTCCCGCGTGCGGTCCAGCGCGACTGATGCAGCATCGCCATCTCGTCAAACACCGCTGGCGCCGATTCGGCCGTCGCCAGTGCGAATCGGACGCCGGCCCGCTCACCCTCGCGAATCAGCCGGCGCGCCTGACCCCGCGTATTCGCGGACAGGCGACCAAGATAGGCCTCGAAGCCGCCAGTCAGGTCGGCGATGGGGCACCTTCCCCGGGGGACTATCTTCGCCCCGGCAGGCAGCTGAGGCGACCGGGCCAGAAACGCATCGGACGGCAGGTCCATGAGCTCCAGGCAGTCCCACTTCAATTGTCGGATCCCGAGCCAAGCCGCATCGGCGCAAGCGCTTTCCTCGCCCGGAAGGCACATCAGGTTCATGTAATCCGGGCAGGTCTCCTCGAATTCCGCTTCGCCCGTGGAAATGAAGCGCAATTGCGCTACGCCATAGCGGCCGCGCGTCTGATAGAGAGGCAGCACGCCGATGAGGCGCGATCCGCGCCACCACGACAGGATGCGCAGCCCGAGCCGCCCGTACTCGCTCCCGTAGACATTCCACCAAGTGCGCAGCCAGTCGAAGGACAATGGAATCACGGCACACGCGCTGCGGGCGTACAGATCTTCCCAGTCCGCGCGAATCGAATTCCAGTCCGACTCGCTGACAATCAAGCGCGTTTCGAGTCCGTGACTCGAGGTTTGCATCCTATCGAATGACCTGTTTCAGTATCGCATCGGTCGGCGACAGCCGTGCGATCGAACCGTTGAAGTTCCAACGACCGAACAGGGTAAGGAAGGTCACGGTCGCCAACGGTCGAAATCCGGCCCGTTGCATGCCTTTGAGGGAAGGCAAGTTGCGCTCATTGGCGTCGATGATGAAATCATTGATTCCCTGCATTCCAAGCAGATGCCGTATCTGCAGCAACAGCGAGCTGTACAGCCCGCCCCCCCTGGCCCACTCAGCCGTATGAAAGTTGTAAAGATACACGGTCGATGGGCGCGAGGTCAGCCGCAAGTGTCCCACACGACGGTCGCGACTCGTGATCCAGCCGAAGCACGCCGTGGCATGCCCGATCTGCCATCCGATGAACTCGTCACCCCGTGCAAATCGGCGGGCGGCGCTGCCGGCCGGCTCACCGGCGGCGCGCATGGCGGCCACCGCGCGGGCCGTATCCGCAGCCGCACTGGTGCGGGAGATCCGAATCAGCGCGGCGTCCGGGGGCACACCGGGATCGGTTTCATGGCGCTGCGCGTGCATCATGATCAACCGCTTATGACAAAACAGGCGCTCTGCAGCGGCGCGGCCCCTGGACAACAGGATCACTCGAGAACTCCCAAGCCCCGGCCCCCAAGCCAAGATGGTTTCAGCAGCGACTATTCGGTAGCGCAGCCCAAGTCACAATGGCATCAGTCAAATGGCAATTCAACGGCGTGTTGGACTACCATTGTCTGAAAGAGGGGGCAGGCCACACTTGCTGGCCGCTTCCCAGCCGGCACTCCCAAGCATGATAAGTTCAATAGAGATCCGGGGCCAAGCGAGTATGACATGAGCATTTTTTCCCTGCTTCGCAGGGTGTCTGTATGGCGGTTGACGGCGCGCAGTACGCGGCTCGCATCGATTTGCCTGTCGCTGCTTGCGATGACGCTCGCGGGTTGCGTGGACAGCGGCTCGATCGCGGCTGCCAAACTGGCGTCTGCGCCAGTAGTTTCGCAAACAGACTATCGCATCGGCCCCGGCGACCAGCTGAAGGTTTTTGTGTGGCGTAACGAGGATCTGTCGACTGCTGTTGTCGTGCGTCCGGACGGGAAGATTTCCCTGCCCTTGGTCAACGACATGGTTGCGGCCGGTAAAACGCCGAGTCAGCTGACCGAGGACCTGACGAAAGTTCTTTCCGAATACGTTCGTTCCCCCAAGGTCAATGTTATCGTCGTCTCGTTCGTCGGCACGTTTTCGGACCAGATTCGTGTGGTCGGACAGGCCGTGCATCCCAAGGTGATTGCCTACCGGGCGGGCATGACAATCCTGGATGTCATGCTCGAGGCGGGCGGACTCGCCGAGCATGCATCGGGCAACAAAACAAAGGTACTGCGAGCCGTCGGCGGCAAGACGCAGAAGATCGCCGTAAAGCTCAATGATCTGCTGTACGAAGGGGACGTAACTCAGAATATTGCGATGTTGCCGGGCGACGTCGTGGTCGTGCCGCTCTCAATCTTCTGAGGTCCGTGACTTTCTGGCGCCGGGGTGCAACTCGCGGAATAATGAACACTAACAGCGACAAAGTTCTGCGCTATCTGCGCGATGCCTGGCGATCACGCTGGTGGGGTGTGTTGGTTGCGGCAGGCGCCTGCATGCTCGCCTGGGTGGTCATCTTTCTGATTCCGAATCAGTACGAGGCGCGCGCCAGCGTGTACGTCAATACCGCTTCGTCGCTTGCGCCGGTATTGAATGGGCTCGCGGTCGAGTCGGATCTGCGCTCGCAATTGGAACTGGTCAAGCAATTGCTGCTGTCGGATGAAATTCTCGCCACTGTTGCCGATGACGCCAGGCTCAACAAGGTCAACGCACGCGAGCAGGACCGCGCCTTGACGATCACCGATTTGCGGCAGCGCATCCAGCTGTCCGGGGGCCGCACCAACCGGGACAATCTGTATACCATCACCTTTCGCAACAAAGACCGCGCCACCTCCCTGGCAGTGGTGCGCTCGGTCCTGGAGCATTTCATCAATCGTTCGATCCGCACCAAGCTGGGCTATTCGGATTCCGCGGAGCGGTTTCTCGCGGCGCAAAAGGATGAATACGAAAAACGCCTGTCGGTGGTCGAAAACGACCTGGCGCAGTTCAAACGCAAGAACATGGGACTGTTGCCCGGGCAAAGCCTCGACTACTTCGCGAAGCTGCAACAGGCGCTCGATGCGCGCAACGCCGCCAGGGACCGTCTCGTCCAACTGACGATGCAGAAGGAGCAGGTCAGGAAACAGATGTCCGGCGAAAGCCCCTTGACCGCGCTGCCGACCCCGGGCGGGGCGGATAACGGCACCGACAAACCGGCGTTCGGCGGAACGTCCATCGATCGGCGTATCGCCGAGGCGCAAACCAAGCTCAACCAGATGCGGCTGCAATGGACGGACAAGCATCCGGAGGTCGTGGCGCAAACGGAGTTGATAGAGCGCTTGCGGCAGGAGCGCGCAGGTTATCTCAGTGCGTTGGGTGTCGCGGGCAAGACGCCGGGACCGGTGTCGATCGAAAGCAATCCGGTCTACACCTCACTGCGGCTCGCATTGAGTCAACTCGATCTGAAAGTCTTTGAGGTCAATGCCGAGATCGCCAGCCGCTCCGCGCAGATCGCCGAACTGGAGCGCATGGCCAATACCCTGCCACAGGTGGAGGCTGAATATCAGCAGCTCAATCGTGGTTATACCGTAATGAAGGATCAATACGAGGAAGTGGTCAAACGCATGGAAAAAGCCCGCCTGTCAGGCGAAGCCCAGCATAGCGAGGACATCGATTTTCGCATCATCGAGCCGGCCTCGGTCGGTGCGCGGCCGGCGGCGCCCAATCGCCTGCTGCTGTTACCGTTGCTGTGCGTCTTTGCGATCGCGCTCGGTGTGTGGGTCGCAGTAATCAAGTCCGCCTTGGACCCGGTGTTCTATTCGATCGAAGAGGTGATGCAACTGGTGGAGGCGCCTGTCCTGGGCGCTGTCGGGTTCACGGCTCCCGAGGCTCTCAAGGCGAACAAACGCCGCTCCGTATACGCGATGGCCGGCGTGGCGTTCACATTCCTCATCGGCTTGATGTTGGTCGTCGGATTCGAGATTGCAATCAATGGCGGCGCGCTGGCGGCGCTGCGGTAGTCGGCAGGTCGCCATGTCAGGACACAAGGAAATACATCCGGGAATCGGCTCACTTCCCGCTCTGGTCCGACCCGCGCCGGCCGGCGATGGAGTCGCCATGCCTGTGTCAGGTTCGATGTGGCGCGGCCGGCCGGTGCAATTCGGCGAGCCGCAGAGCGAGGCGAGTCTGAACGTCATCCCGGCCAGCGCCGAACGTCTGACCGAAGAGTTGCGGGTCATCAAGAGGCGGCTGCTCGGCATGCAGCGCAGTGCCAACAAGCCTCGCGGCAATATCGTGATGATCGCCAGCGCGTTGCCGGGCGATGGCAAGAGTTTCATTGCCTGGAATCTGGCCAAATCGTTGTCTGCCGACGCGGATCACGAAGTCATTCTCATCGATGGCGATTTCAGGAAGCCGCATTTGACGCGCAGCTTCGGCCTCGAGGGCGAGCCGGGCCTGCTCGAGGTCATGGCGGGGAAGGTGCCCCTGGCGGACGTCGGACATCCGACGGGAGATTCCCGGCTAACTTTCATTCCCGCTGGGAACGACAAGGAGCGGGCCAACGAACGCCTGGCCAGCAAGAGTACCCAGGCGTTGATCGACACGCAGTTCGCCAGCAAGACCGGCAGAATCGTGGTGTTCGACAGCGCGCCGATCCTGCGTGCATCGGAATCACAAGTTCTTGCCCAATCAGTCGGCAGAGTCGTCCTGGTGATCCGTGCGAGCCGTACGCCGAAGAAAGCGCTCGAGCAGGCCCTGCACGTCATTGGTGGAGCGGACAACTGCGCCCTCCTGCTGAACGACGCGGACGTGCCGCCCTTGGCCCGCTATTCAGCGGGCAGCTACGGGTATGGCTATGGACGTTCGAATGACGAATAGAGCGTGTTGGATTCGTGTCGCACTCGCCGGTGTTTGGTTGACAGTGGCAGCGGTTCGGGCCAATGCGGATGAGATCGGCTTGTTTGCGCTGACCGGTGTCTACAATACCAACAATGCACTCCGGTCCAGTGCTCAACCACGGAGTGACACCGTCGCGTACTTCACTCTGGCGAGCTACGGCAAGTGGGAGACTGGGCGATTGCGTACCTCGTGGGGTGTGGCGGAGGAAGGTATAAAATATTTCAACGGCTCGTTCGGTTCGAAACTTTACCCCAGCGCCTCCGTGCATGCCGAGTACAACGCCATACCAGACTTTATGAGCTGGCGGCTGGGCGACGTTGCCGGCCAGGTACTGGTGACACCGAGCAAGCCCGACACGCCGCTGAATCGCGCCAATTTCAATGTGTTTTCGACGGGCCCGGCATTTCACATTCCCGTTTCGCGCAATCTGTGGGTGGGTGCCGAAGGAATGTATTCGAATACCTACTATGAAAAGCAGACATTGAACGGCAACAAGGTGGATTCGGCTCTGGGCCTAAATAGAAATCTTGGCCACAAGACGGACGTCGGCCTGTACGTCGGCCAGTCGGAGGGAAACTACAAGGCCTTCGGCCGATTCAAGACTGAAAATGCAGCGCTGCGTTTCAGGGGCGAGGGGGCGTTCACCTCGATCAAAGCCGAGGCGGGACTCAATCGCTCGGTGAAGCCTGTCATGACCGGTGACCTGCCCTTTTTCGACATCGACCTGCAGCGCAGGTTTCACGACAGCTCATCGTTACAGATGAAGTTGCAGCGCAAGATCACGAATCCGTCCGAACAGTTCGGACAAATTGCCGGCACCGGGGGCGGTGAAACGGCCATTCATGGCGGCGGTGGCGCCGCCGACGTCCCCAACAACCTCGGCCTGTTCGACTCGCGGCTCGCCCGGGTCGCCTATGAAACCAAACGGCGCCGCACCGAGGTTCGCGTCGGGCTCTACTACCGCAAGGAGGATAGTTTGCCGGGGGCGTCGATTGTCGAGCATCGCCGCATCGAAGGCATCGACGGGATGTATCACCTCATCTACGGTTCCAAGACGGGAATAGTAGCGTACGGCTCCTATGAGATTCATCACGGCGAATTGTTCGCCGGTCGCGTTAACAGGGAGTTGGTTCTCGGTACGGAGATTGCCAAACCTATCTGGACGGTGGCCACACGCTGGGTTGTCACGATCGAACACCGACGTCGAATCGGCAATGATAGTTTTGACAACTATCGGGAATGGCGCATCGGCGCGTATTTGCGCTTTTCCAAGTTCGTCTACGGCCGCGAGATTGGGTGACGGACGCCCGGCTGCAGGCCACCCGAGCCGCAGACACGGGGCAATGTACCGGCATGCAACATGTTCCTGACTCTTCTCATCTACATCGTTCTGGTGATCGTGCGGCCGCAAGAGTACATGGATGCGCTTGCCGGCCTGGATCTGCCTCGGTACGTGCTGCTGTTCGCATTCGTTTTGTGGACTCTCAAGTCGCCCAAGCTGATGTCCGCGCCGCAGCAATGGCTCGTGCCGGTGTTTTGTGGGCTCGCGATACTTTCGCGTGCGGCACTTGGCTGGCTCGGCGGCGTGTTCCTGGCGTTGCAGGAGCTGGTGCCTCTCATTATGCTGTTTTATGTCTGTGCCAGCGTCGCGGAGGACCGCAAATCGCTCACCCGCGTGTTGCAGGTAATATGTCTGGCGGCACTGGTTCTCGTTGCTCACGGTATCAACGAAATATTGACCGACGGCAAGAGCTGGACCGGTTACGAGATGGACATCTACCCGGACGGTCACCGAATCCAGTACATCGGTCAGTTCTACGATCCCAACGACCTCGCGATGCTGTTTGCGGCGTGCTTTCCAATGGCCCTGTATCTGTCCTGGGAGACGGCAGGCAAGCTCATCAAGCTCTTCTGGTGGGGGGCGGCGGGCATGCTGGCTTACGGCGTGTTCCTGACCAACTCGCGCGGCGGACTGCTGGCAATCGTCGCGACGGCCGGACTGTGGAGCACACGGCGCCTGGGAAACGTCGCGACGGGCATCATTGCCGCCATCTTTCTACCGTCGCTATTCGCGGCGACGCGGCTTGCTGCCCTGTCCGCCGACGAGGAATCCGCGGCCGGTCGCGTCGATGCCTGGTACACCGCTTTGCAGCTGTTCATCTCGCGCCCGTTTACCGGGGTCGGCATGGGACTGTTTACGGAGCACAACACTTTGACAGCTCACAACTCCTGGCTGCTGGTGTTGGCCGAGATCGGTTTCGTCGGGTACGTCGCGTGGTTTTCGCTGGTCGCATTCTCCTTACAACAGATGTACGTCGTTGGCCACTACGTCGCACCGGTCGCGGCAAGTTCAGGGGCGGACAGCCGGGGGGGAGGGGCAGGGGATCGGGGCGAGCAGCCCCTCGCGCTCGTGATGTTCTATGTAAGCGTCGGATTGCTCGTTTCGGCATTTTTCCTGAGCCGCAGCTACATGTTCCTCTTTTTTATGTATTGGGGGCTCTGTGCGGGCGTTTACAACGGTGCGCGGGACCGCCGACCTGGAGTGCCTCGGGTCGGCGCCAAGGAATTTGCAGGCAGGTGGTCGATTGCGGCAGTCGTCTCGATACCTGTTTTCTATCTGCTGATCCGGATATTGTTGGCTGTCGATCATGAATAGCGGTGACTCTTCGGACGCGTCTGCAGGTCGTGTTCATCGCGTGCTGCTGATTGGCGCGGGTGCTATCTCCGAGCATCACGCACTCGCCATTTCCCGCACGCCCAACGCCTCGCTCGCCGGCTTCTTCGACGTTCATCGCGGTCGCGCGGCTGAGCGAGCGACACGGTTTGGCGTGCGCAATTACGACAGCATTTCCGAAGCCGCCTCCGACGGTGTCACCGCCGCGCACGTGCTGGTACCGCCTGCGTTCCATGCAAGCCAGGCGCTCGAAGCGATCGCTTGCGGTATGCACGTGCTCGTGGAGAAGCCCTTGGCGACCACCGAGGAAGACTGCAAGGCGATCGCCGAAGCCGCAAGGTTGCGTGGCGTGCAAGTCACCGTCGGTCATTCGTTGCTGTTCGATCCAGAGATCGTCAGAGCGCGCAAGATTGTCAGATCAGGATCGCTGGGGTCGGTGATCGGCGTCGACGTGATTCGCTCCTCACAGTACCCGTCCTTCGCGGGCGGCAACCTGCCGGCTCACTATGCGCTGGCGGGGGAGGGGTTCCGAGACCTCGGTGTGCATGCTCTGTATCTCGTCAGCGAGTTCCTCGGGGAAATTCGCGGTGTGAGTGCAATGCATCGATCTATGGGTGGTGACCCACTGTTGCCGTACGACGAGTGGAGTTGCACCGTTGACTGTGAGCGAGGGATCGCCAATGTACGTCTGAGTTGGAACGCGAGGCCGATGCAAAGCATCGTCCTTCTGCATGGAACTGGCGGCATGCTGCGTATCGATCTGTTTCACATGTTTCTTGCATTTCGGCGCCAGCGTCGTCTGCCGCAAGCCGCTATCCGTGTCATCAATACGTTGAGCGATTCGGTCCGGCCTATGTGGGAGATGCCCGCTAACACGATGCGGTTCCTCCTCAAGCGACGGCGTCAGTTTCAAGGCATTCACGGTTTAATCCAGGACTTCTACGGGCGGTTGGCGCGGGATGAGGCGCCTGCTATCAGCGTCGATGACGGCGCCGCCGTCGTAAAGTGGACGGAGTTCGTGGCCCGCGAGGCTGAGCGCACGTATGTCGGCTGGAATCAATCACATCCTTGCTCTTCGACCTGCGACGTGTTGGTGACTGGTGGGGCGGGGAAACTGGGTCGAGCCGTGGTTGCCGAGCTCGCGCGTTGCGGGCGACGAGTCCGCGTGCTGTCACGGCGGCCGCCGCTGGGCCCCCTCGCTGCGGGTGTGGAATATTTTGTCGGTGATCTCGGCGATCCGCAGGCCGTGGATGCGGCCGTTGCCGGCGCCGACGTGGTAGTTCACGCGGGCGCTGCCATGAGCGGCGACGCGGATCGAAATCGAGGCAGCACGGTCGTCGGGACGCAAAACATACTCGACGCCGTTCAGCGCCATGGCTGCAGGCGGCTGGTGCACATCAGTTCGCTGATCATTGTGGACTGGGCCGGGAACGACCGTGCCGGCCCTGTCAATGAAGACGCTCCCTATGAGCCGCATCCTGAATTGCGGGGTCTCTACACCCAGTCGAAGCTCGAGTCGGAGAGACTGGTGCGAGCCGCCGTTGCATCAAGTAAAGTTGACGTTGTCATCCTTCGCCCGGGGCAGATCTGGGGTGGCGACCAACCTCTGATGACCGACGTCGTTGCACGTCGCGCCGGTCTGTTCAACATTGTGCTGGGCAATGGCCAGTTGCGACTGCCGCTCGTTCACGTGGAGGACGTTGTCCAAGCCGTGCTCAAGTCGATTTCGGCCCCGGTGGATTCCGGCACGATTCTTCAGTTGGTCAGTCCGTGGCCGGTGACCCAGAACGATGTGTTGAAGCTGTGCAATCCGGGTGGCATCACGTTGCGCCTGCCGCGCTGGCTGGTCTTCGGGCTGGGCTGGCTGTCCGAGCGCGTGTTGGGCTGGTTGGGGCGTAAATCACCCTTCAGCGTCTATCGCATCCGCTCAGCGCTTGCACGTTTCCATTTCGACAGTGATCGCGCCCAGCGCATGCTCAATTGGACAGCGCGGGTCGATGCCAGACAGCAGGCGGTGAGTGCGGCGCCGCGGGTGCCAGTGTCATGACGCAATCTGCGGCAGCCCCGGCAGGCAGTCGTTTGGATCGCGCCATATTGTATTTCGGCAACGACTGGGATGCGGAAAACCGCACCAGCAGTCACCAGATAGCGTTGCAGCTCAACAAGCTCACTGAAATCGTCTATATCGAATGCCCGGGCCTGCGCCGGCCCGCCGCCACGGCCCGCGATGCGCGCAAACTCGTCAGCAAATTGCGCAAAGTGCTGGACGGGCCGCGTTCGGCGAACGGATTACGGGTCTACACGCTGCTGCAATTGCCGTTTCATGGCAGCGCAGTCATGCGCTGGTTGAACAGGCGCCTCGTCAACTGGCAAGTGCGGCGGATACGCAGGCAACTGGACTCTCGCAAACCGCCTGTATTGTGGTTTGTAATCCCACATGTGGCCTATTTGCCGCGGCTGCAGGCCGATTGTCAGACCGTGTACTACTGCATCGACAAGTACGCGGCGCTGCCGGGCGTCGACGTTCGGGCTGTTGAAGCGATGGATGGGATTCTGACGCAGACCGCGGATCTGCTGTTCGTCGCCTCGGAAAAGCTCTTCGAAGACAAACGCAACCGCCGCCCCGACGCCATCCTGAGTCCGCACGGCGTGGACTTCGATCTGTTCAGCCAGGCCGCCGACCGCACGCGTGGGGAGCGGCCGGCCGATCTGCCGCCCTGGCCCGGTCCGATTGTGGGCTTCTTCGGACTACTCGAAGATTGGATTGACTTGCAACTGCTTGCATTTGTCGCACAGCGTCGGCCCGAGTGGCTAATCGTGCTCATTGGACGTGAGGCCGTCGACGTCGGTCCGTTGCGTGGTTATTCGAATGTGCTCCGCGTTGGCCGCAAGGCGTTTGCCGAACTGCCACGATATGGAAGGTTCTTCGACGTAGGCGTTCTTCCATACCGACTGACTGAACAAGTGATCCACAGCAACCCGATCAAGCTGCGCGAATATCTGGCCATGGGAAAGCCCGTTGTGTCCGTGCGCTTTCCGCACGCTGCAGGCTTCGGTCAGCTGATCTACCTTGCTGATACGTACGATGAATTCCTGCACGCAATCGATAGGGCGCTGCGCGAAGACGACGATAGCTTACGGCGCGCGCGCATGGAATGCGTAAAAGACACAACATGGGCCGCGCGCGCAAGCACGGCATTACAACATCTGCGGGCGCTGTAGATCGTGTCAATGCCCAAGTTGCTTTTCAATATCTATGACGAGCGCGTGCGCGGCCGCCCAATGTTGCGCTATTTGCGCGAATACGAACAGCAGCAGTGGCTGCCGGTGCAGGCGATACGCGGGCTGCAGCTCGGCAAGCTACGTAAGCTGTTGACTCACGCCGCCGCAACGGTGCCGCATTTCCGCGCCATGGCCGCTGCGAACGGTGATATGGCGGCGCGCATTTCTTCGCTCAGCGATCTGGCCGATTTGCCGATCATGACGAAACAGCAGATTCGCGACCGGTACACCGATTTCGTCTCCGCGACCGAGGGTCGCGACAATGTGCGCAAAGCAACCGGCGGAAGCACCGGTGATCCTTTTCAGTTTCAATACAACCGGGACAGCGAATACCGGCGCCTCGCGGTGATGTGGCGCGGCTATCGCTGGGGCGGAGCCGACATCGGCGCACGCAGCGCGTTCATCTGGTCGTGGCCGTTTGCCGGCAGGAGGGGTTGGAGCCTGGCAAAGGAAAAGCTGTACCAGCGGATCCTCGGACGTACGTACTTCAACATTTTCGAGCTCGCGGACGACAATTTGCCCGAGGTTGCGCGCCGCCTCGCCAAGCTCCGTCCGGATGTCATCGTTACTTATGTTTCGGGCGGTCTGACCCTGGCCAGGTGGATGATCGAGAACCGCTTCGAGTTTCCGCCGCCGCGCGGCGTCATTACCGGCGCCGAAGCGCTTCATGAGCCGGAGCGTGCGATTTTGCGGCAGGCTTTCGGCGCGCCGGTCTTCAACACCTACGGCGGCCGCGAATTCATGCTGCTCGCCGCCGAGTGCGAGCAGCATCGAGGACTTCATGTGAGCGCCGACCACCTGATTCTCGAGACCGTCGACGAGCAGGGCAGAGCGGTGGTCGGCGAGCCTGGGCGGGTGCTGATTACGGATCTGCACAACTACGGCATGCCTTTCGTTCGTTACGCGAATGGGGATGTGGCCGCCATTGATCCGGAACCCTGCGCCTGCGGACGTGGGCTGCCGCTGCTGAAATATGTCGAAGGGCGCGTGGCAGACATTGTCCGGTTGCCGGACGGCAGGCGGCTGACCGGCCTGTATTTCGTGCACATGTTGAAGGACTTTCAGCGGATTCGCTTCTACAAGATTACGCAGCACCGCCGCGACTCGCTGCGAATTCAAATTGTCCCCAGGGAGTCGAATGCCGCAGGACTGATCGAGCAGGTCAAAGCCGTGCTCACTCCCGAATTGGGTCCGTCGGTCGAGCTTGCCGTCGAGTTGGTGCAGGACATTCCGCTGACCGGTGCGGGCAAGCGGCGTATCGTCGAATCCCTGGTGGAATCCTAGATGACCCGACTTCGCGGGCTGGTGCTGACCAATCTGTTCGCGACGCCGGATCAGCCGACGCGCGCTACGTTCAACCGACAGCAGTTTGCGGAGCTACAGAAGCTTCATGATCTTTTGATCATGGTGCCTGTGCCGCGACGGCTGCCTGGCGCGCCCGGCAACCATGCGATTACGCTTTGGAAGACGGCGTCCGGGTCTACAGCAATCGCATTTCCCGTCTGGCACCCAGCGATGATCGGACGCTTGTTCAATGCGTGGTGGCTGTACAGGGTTGCTCGGGCTGTGTTGTTGAAACATTTTCCCGAATGGCGTCCGCAATTCATTCTCGGGAGTTTTGCCTATCCGGACGGGGTCGCCGCCACGCTGCTCGGGCGCTTCCTCGGCGTTTCGTCGGTCATCAAGGTGCACGGCAGCGACATCAATCTGATGGCGCGCGATCCGATCATCAGACTGCAGTTGCAGCGGGCATTTCGTCGGGCTGCTGGCGTTGTCGCCGTGAGTCGCGCGCTGATCGATCGCATGCGGCAGCTTGAACTGCAACATCCGCACACGCTGTTGGTATACAACGGCATCGACAAAGCGGTATTTCGGCCTCTCGATCAGGCTGGGGCGCGCCGGATGCTTGGCCTGCCTGCACCCGGCCGCAACATTCTTTACCTGGGTAACTTGAAGCGCGACAAGGGGGTGTTCGATCTGTTACGGGCGTTCCAGCAACTGGCTGTGGAATGGCCGGATGTCGGCCTGGAGTTTGTGGGCACAGGGCCGGCCGCCAAGGAGCTTGGTGAGACCATAGCAGCCGCCGGACTTGCGGCGCGCGTCAAGCTGCGGGGGGGGCGCCCCCATGAGGAGATGCCGTATTGGCTCGCGGCATGTGACGTGTTGTGCCTGCCCAGTCACGCCGAGGGTGTTCCAAACGTCGTGGTTGAGGCGCAGGCGAGCGGGAGGCCGGTGGTGGCCTCGGCGGTTGGAGGTGTTCCGGAGGTGGTGCGCGCGGGCTCGGGATTGCTGGTACCGGCTCGTGACATCGATGCCTTGCATCGGGCCCTCGTGGAAGCTCTGAACACGAGCTGGGATGCCGATCAGATCGTGCGCACCTGCCCGGCGCCGAGTTGGCAACAGAGTGCGCAGCTGCTGGGCGAGTTCATTGCAAGTCGAATCCGCGGGGCCAGCTGATGCACGCGCTGTTCTGGAGCGCATTCGGTCTGCTGAGTTTCAGTTACCTGGGCTATCCCTTGTTGCTGCTTGCCTGGTCGCGCATCGCGGCCGTAGCGGCGCGTCCTGTTCCCTCGCCGTCTGTGAGCTCTATGCCACCGGTGGCGGTGGTGTTGTCCGCTTTCAATGAACAGGTGCACATCGCCGCCCGCATTGAAAATCTGCGCGCACAGTCCTACCCGCGCGAAAAGGTCACCATCTATGTCGGATCCGACGGGAGCACGGATCGCACGCTGTCGATACTCGACGAGCTGAAATCGCCCGACCTCCGCGTATTCGGCTTCGCAGCGCGGCGTGGCAAGGCCAGCGTGCTGAACGATCTGCTGGCTCACATCGAGGCGCCCGTTTGTGTGTTTACCGACGCAAACGTCCTCTTCGAGCCGGATGCCATCCAGCGGCTGGTTGACAGCATGCTCGAAAGCAGGGCGGGTGCCGCCTGTGGCGAACTGCTGCTGCAGGATTCTGCCGGTGACAACGTGGATTCACTGTACTGGCGCATTGAACGAATGATGAAACGGATGGAGGGCCGGTTGGGAGGGTTGCTGGGCGCGAATGGCGCCATTTACGCGATTCGCTCCGAACTGTACGAGCCGTTGCCTGCCGATACCATCATCGACGATTTCGTGATCGTCATGAGAATTGCCAGCCGCGGTCATCCGTTAGTCTATGCGCCTGCCGCGCGCGCGCTCGAGGACACGCCGGACAACATCGAAGACGAGTTCCGGCGCCGTGTGCGAATCGGCATAGGCAACTACCAGGCGCTGTTTCGGTATCCGCAGTTCCTGTTTCGGGTAAGTATGACGCGTGCACTGTGCTACGGCTTTCACAAGCTACTGCGATGGTTCGGCCCGCACCTGCTGCTTGTGATGTTGGTGAGCGCACTTGTGTCGTATGACGATCCTGTGTACCGGTCTTTATTCTGGGCCCAGTTGCTGGGCTATGCGTTGCTCCTCGTCGCGAACGCCGTGCGCGGTCGTGTGCGCCTGCCGAAATGGCTGTTGGGCGTGTTGCTGTTGGCCGGCCTGAATCTGGCGTTTGCAGTGGCCTTCTGGCGCTACCTGTGTAACGATGCGCAAGGGCAGTGGTCGCGCACAGCCCGGCGCATGACTCCTTGAAGAAGTCCGCATGAACGTTCTGCCAGCGATTGTCTTCTTCTGCGCGGTTGCTGCGGCGCTCGTCCTGGAGCTACTGCGCAGGCGTCACGTGCTGCAGTGGTTGCCGGGATACATCCGTACACGCCTCAGGCCCACCGATACAGTGGACGGGCCGACTCATATCATTTTCTGCTTCGTCGATCACTTTGAGCCGGCATGGAAGCGTCCGGGCCTGGAAGTCGAAAGTGCGCGGGTGGCCCGGTGGTGTCAGGACTATCCGCTGCTGGCGGGACGCTTTACCGACGCGGACGGGTGTCATCCCAAGCACACATTTTTCTTCCCGGAGGAGGAATATCGATTCGAGCATCTCGAGCGCCTGTGCCGACTGTGCGCGCAAGGATTCGGGGAGATTGAGGTGCATTTGCACCACGATGGCGACACGTCGGCAGGCCTGCGGCAAAAGCTCTCGAAGTTCACCCAGTTGTTGCATTCGTGTCACGGAGCGCTGACCAAGGACGTTCACACCGGTGAAATACGATGGGGGTTCATTCACGGGAATTGGTGTCTTGACAACAGCCGACCCGACGGCAGGTGGTGCGGCGTGAACGACGAACTGATCATCCTGAAGGAAGGCGGTTGCTATGCCGACTTCACTTTTCCCAGCGCGCCGAGTGATACCCAGCCTGCGACCGTCAATTCTCTCTACTACGCAACCGATGACCCGCAACGGCCGAAATCCCACGACACAGGCCAACCCGTGACCGTTGGCGGCCGGCCGGTCGGAGATCTCATGTTGATCCAAGGGGTCCTGGGATTCGATTGGTCCTCCCGCAAGTTCGGCATCCTGCCGCGAATCGAAAACTCGGACGTGCGCGCCGGCCAGCCTCCCACCGCGGCCCGTGTCGACCGCTGGGTCAGGCTCGCGCCGACGGTTCGCGGCCGCCCAGATTGGAAGTTCATCAAGATACATACTCACGGCGCACCGGAACCGCAGGCAGATGTATTGTTGGGCCTCCCGCTGGAGCGCATGTACGATTATCTGTCGAGGCGGTACAACGACGGTGTTCAGTACGCGTTGCACTATGTGTCGGCCCGGGAGATGTATAACATCATCAAAGCGGCCGAAGGCGGGGCAACGGGAGATCCGGGCAGCTATCGCGACTACGCGTTGGGACCGCCCACTTTTGCCCAGGCGCGTGCGGAAGTTTCCGCATGAATGTACTTAAGCGCGCGGCGTTCGGACTCGCGCGTAAACACATCGTATTCAGCCTGAAAGTGTCCCAGCCGACACTCTTTCTGACCTTCGATGACGGTCCGCACCCCGTACATACGCCGGCGCTGCTCGAAATGCTCGCCGGGCTCGGCGTACGGGCGTCGTTCTTTCTGGTTGGGAAATCTGCGACGGCGCATCCGGAGATTGTCGCGGCGATCGTGGCGGCCGGACACACTCTAGGCAACCATTCGTACTCACATAGAAAGCGCAGGACCATGACGTGGGCGGTCGCAAGATCGGACATTGCCAGCACGGATGCGGTGCTGGCGAGATTCGATGGGCGCTCGAAGCATCCGTTTCGTCCTCCGTGGGGTGAGGTGGCGCCCATGCAGCTCGTGCGCTGCATTTTGGCGCAGGATCAGCTGATTCTCTGGTCGCGGGACAGCCTGGATTACCGGCAAGATGCGCCATCGATTGTGGCGGATATCAGGCGCAGCCCCCCGGTTTCCGGCGACATCATCTTGTTCCACGACGATCGTGCCGTGGCGCAGGAGGCACTTGCGGTGCTCATTCCGGAATGGCAGGCCCACGGTTTCGCATTCGATGCGTTGCCTGCAATCACCTGATCCGGGCGCGGCGGCCAGCGGTTCGGAGGCGAACAGCGGGCGTCTGCCATCCCTGGACGGCCTGCGCGCGGTATCGATTGCGCTGGTATTGCTCGGTCATCTGGACGGCACCGCGAATTTTGGCCGGTTTCGCGTTTGGAGCGGCGACGTTGCGCACCTCGGTGTGACGATGTTTTTCGTCATTTCAGGTTTCCTGATCACACGATTGCTCATTGACGACGAGACCAGACAGGGTCGGGTCTGTCTCAGGCGGTTTTATTCGCGGCGCGCGCTGCGAATCGTTCCGGCCTTCCTGGTGTATGTCGCCGTGATGGCGGGACTCCATGTTGCGGGTATCGTTCATCTGCACACCGGCGACCTTGCGCACGCGATCACATACACGGTGAATTTCGAAGCCGACAGCTCCTGGCAGATCGGGCATTTATGGTCGCTGTCGGTGGAGGAGCAGTTCTACCTGTTATGGCCGTTCGCATTCATGTGTGCCACTGCAACAGGCAGGATCTGGATCGCTGTTGCGACGGTAGCAGTTGGTCCGCTCGCACGAGCGGCCGCGGCGTTTTTCCTGCGTGGCTCGCCTTACGGCGACTTGGAAATGTTTCCCATGGTCGCCGACAGCCTTGCTACGGGTTGCCTGCTTGCCTGTACGCAAGGCTGGTTGGAGCAGCGCCCCGCATACCTTGCGCTCTTCCGCGCCCCCTCGTCGTTGGGCTTGGTCGTGGTGCTGTTCTTCACCAACCGGTACATGGACCACACGCTGGTCGATGTGGTGAGATCCTGCCCGACTAACATAGCACTCGCGATATTGATTCATCGGTCGGTCGCAAGAGCGCACGACAAGGTTGGCCGGATCCTCAATTCCCCGGCCCTGACGTGGGCTGGCGTGTTGAGCTACTCCCTGTACCTTTGGCAGCAACCGTTTCTTGACCGACACAGCGCCGCATGGATCAACGCCTTCCCCCAGAACCTGCTGCTGGCGGTTGCCGCGGCGGTGCTCTCCTATTGGATGCTGGAGAAACCACTGCTGCGGATTCGCAAAAAGCTCAGGGGAACTGCTCCTGTCCGACCGGTCATGGAGGCTCAGTCGGCTCCGGTCTGAAGGACCGGTGAGCGCCGTCCCACCGCAGCTGCGCCGAGTTTCAGCAATGTCATTGTGATGGGTCGGGCGAAAACAAACGCGGCCACCCCGTAAATGACGGCGCCGCAGCCCATCTGGATAGTAAGAATCGCAACGATGGGCAAGCTGCTCGAAGCGAGCAGCCAGCCCACCGCGACGGTGCCCAAGAACATGGGCACGCACAGCATGAACGGGCGGGCCACGGCGGCCAGATAATCCCGGATGGGCATCCCTGTACCGACTCCCGCGGCGCCGATCGTGAAGGCCGCGTGAAAGGCGTAACCGATGCAGGCGCCGGCGGTTGCCCAGAGCGGGCCGCCGAGCAGACCGAACAGGGCCACGAGTGCGACGATGACCAAAGCCCGGGAAACGCTGGCGTACATGACGAGCCGCGGCCTTTGGGCGGCTTGCAGATAGGCGGTGACCGGCCATGCCATCGGCCGAAAAATGGTCATGACACTGAGAATGACCAACATCGGCGCAATTGCGGCCCATTTGGCATCGAAGAACGCGGCGACCAGGGTGGGCGCAACGGCGCCCAGACCCACGCCCAGCGGCGCGACAACCAGGGTCATCAGCGCGGCTGACTTGATCACCGCCGCATGCCGTTGCGCGACAGCCAGTTTGGAATACGAGGGCATGAGCACTTCTGCAATGTTGCCCGCGACACTCTGCACCGGCATTTCCGCCAGGCTGTAGGCGAGGGCGTAACAGGCCATCACCCCCGGTCCGAACAGCTTGGACATCAGAATGTTGTCCAGACGTGTCGAGGCGTGATCGGAAATCGAGGACAGCATGATCGGTGTCCCGTAACCGAGCAGCGCGCGGACATCAGGCGCATTCAACCTCGAGGGGACCAACCACTGTTCGCGCGGGGCCATCCAGCTGACCAGCAGGGTGGAGAATCCGGCGCGGACGATGGTGGCGATCATGATCGCCAGGGCTCCGAACTGTTTGACCAGCAAGAGCGCCACTGCCGTGAAAAGCAATTCCGCTGCACCGTTGATGGCGGCAATCACCCGAAACCGCAAATCCCGCAGCAGCAATCGCTCCGGTACATAGCGGAGGCGATCCAACATGTGAGCGGCAGCAAAACCGGGCACGTATAGCGCCACGTCCGGAATATCCAACCAGGCTGCGAGCGGTGAGCGGAATTCCACGACGACGCTCATGGTCGCGATCCCCAGCAGGACGTGAACGACCGCGGCTTGAAAGGCAACCTTGGCATCAGCCCGGTGTGCAATCAGATATTGGCCAAATGCGAAGCTCGTCGAGATCCCTGCCGTGACCACCGCGATGGAGGCACTCAACACGGCGCCGTAGGCGTCGGGCGCGATGAATCGCGTGAGCACGAGCGTGCCGACCAGTTGGAGCAAGCGGGAACCAACGCCGAAAAAGATGTTCCAGGCAACACCTTGCGCTGCTTTTTGTGCGATGGACAAGCGCTACCCGAAGTTCTCGCGGCACCACCCGGTGACCGCGCCGAGCAGAGCGGCGCGCGCATCGAGCTCGGTGAAGACATGATTTGCCGCAGGAAAATACATAACGTCCATGCGGCCGCGCAGCCGGGGAAACGACTCGTATAACTGCTCCCGGTCGTTATACCCCGCGCCGTTGGCGCCGGAAAAGACGCACAGGATTCGCACGCCCCGATCGAGCAGCGCGGAAAACTGACTGTAGAGCTCTTCCGGCAGCGGCAGTGCCCGGCCCTGCGCTTGCGTCGGAACGTTGGAGTCCCTCCCCGTCAAGCGGCGCATCAGTGTTTGCAGGTACTGTCTGGCTCGGCGGGCCGCGACACCTGCGGCCCAGGCAGCCATCGGGACGACAGCGCCCCGGAAGCTCGAAAGTTTGTCACCAAGTGCGCGCATGTGGCTGCGAATCGTGGCGTAAGTAGGCGGGTCAACCAGGATCAGGCCCACCACACGCTCATCGGCAAGCGCTGTGGCGAGGCCATTATCGGCGCCGGAGCACAGGCCGAAACAAATGAATTGCGCTACGCCGCTCTGAGCCGGCAGGCAATCCATGGCGCTGCGGGCATCGGCAATGGAGCTTTCGCGAAAAGTCAGGGTGCCGGGCAGGTTGCGGCTATCCCCGATACCCGATAGATCGATGCGCAACCCACGAAAACCCTCTGCTGCCAGCAGGCGGGCCAGCGTTACGTGAAGTCGGTGTGGTCCGACCCGATGCAGCACGCCGGCGTTGAGAAACATTATGTTCGGCCGGTCCGGTTCCGGGGATCCCCCGCCGGCCCGGGCAGGGGCCTCGGTGACGATGCCAATCACGTTCTGATCGGGCCCGATTGTGAGAACTCGTTCGGGAATCGACTGTAAGGTCGTCGTCATTGGTCAAAACGGGCAGATGGCGCTAGATTACAGTGCCCAGCTACGCTGTGGGTGAGTCCTATCACAATAAAAATATACCACTTCGGACCGGCTGACCGACCCCTGTTGGGTGCGCTTCATCTGTCTACGCGCTTGCGGCGCCGCAGTGTTGCGGTCCTGTTGTGCAATCCGATGGGTGAGGAAGCCACCCGGGCCCATCGCCTCTATCGCGTTATGGCGGCTCAGATTGAGCAGGCCGGCTACGCAGTGTTGCGCTTCGATTACCGCGGTACGGGCGACTCGGCGGGCGCAGATGACGATGCGACGCTGCACAGTTGGTTGAACGACATCGAATGCGCTGCTGGAGAGCTGCGCGCGGGATCCGGCGCGGCGCAGGTGCTCGTCGTCGGCTTGCGTGTGGGAGGTTTGTTGGCGGCGCTCGTCGAGCGGCGAGGCCAGTTTCGGTTTCAGCATTTCGTGTTGTGGGATCCAGTGGTCGAGGGACTCGCCTATCTGCAGGAGCTGACAAGCGCACATCGGGCGTTCATGAGTGAAGAGATCGGTGCGACCAAATGGAAGGATCGCTTGCAGATAGATGCACGTGGAGTTGCGGACGAGGCGCTGGGCATGCGGCTGACGGCGAAACTGGTAGACGAGTTATGCGCGGCCGACCTGACGGCGGCCTTACCGCGTGCAGGCAATGTAACAATAATCTGTACCCGTGAGTCGGCGGCAATGAATCGATTGCGGCAGAGCATCTCCGCCACGCCGTCGGCCCACTGGATCGACATGTGCAGCAGTTCCGATTGGAATTCGGACGCAGCACTTAACAATGCGACTGTGCCGATGGACGTCGTGCGGACGGTGGTCGCCCGCATCCAGGAATGCAGCCCGTGACACTCGTGCCGGATGAGATTACTCCCGATGCCAAGCGTCTCCTCGCGGAATGGAACGCAACCACCGCCCGCTACCGTCCGACGGCATGCGTACACGAACTATTTCGCGAAATCGCCTCAGCCCATCCTGACCGTGTTGCCATCGAATGGGCTGACCGCAGGCTGAGGTATTCGGAGCTGGATCGGCAATCGGACGAGCTGGCGGCGCGCCTCGTGGCCTCGGGCGCGGGTCCGGAATCGGTCATCGGACTGTGTATGCCACGGTCTGCCGGCGCGATCGTCGGCATCCTCGGCATTCTCAAGGCAGGCGCTGCCTATCTGCCTCTCGATCCGGCTTATCCGGCATCGCGGCTAGCCTTCATGACCGAGAACGCGCAGGTGAAGCTGGTCGTGGCGAGTCGTGATCATATCGGCCTGTTTGACGACCGTGACCTGACGACAATCGTCGTCGACACGGAGCCCACCGATAGCAGTTTGGGCATCAGCGTGAATCCACCGTTGGCCGGCGGAGCAGGCGCAGGCGCGGATCGCCTCGCGTACATTATGTACACATCCGGGTCGACCGGCGCGCCCAAAGGCGTGCAAATCGAGCACCGCTCGATCGTGCGGCTGGTGGGAAAAGTGGACTACGTGAGACTCGACGAGTCCACCTGTTTCATGCTCGCGGCACCGCTCGGGTTCGATGCATCGACCTTGGAGATCTGGGGGCCCCTGTTGCACGGCGGTCGGATCGTCGTGCTACCCGAGGCCGTTCCGACGGGCCGAGGCGTCGCGAAGCTGATTGCGGACTACGGCGTCAACACTGCTTGGTTGACCGCGGCGCTGTTCAACTCCATCGTCGATGACGATCCCGAACATCTACGGGGTTTGAGGCAGCTCCTGGTCGGGGGCGAGGCATTGTCGCCTCGCCATGTTCGCGGAGCACTCGACGCACTTCCGAATACGGAGCTTATCAACGGCTTCGGGCCCACCGAGTGCACGACGTTTACGACGACGTACTCGATTCCGCACGATCTGCCTGCAAGTTGCAAATCCATCCCAATAGGGCGTCCCATCACGGACACAGCCCTCTACGTGCTCGATGACAATCGTCGCCTCGTGCCCATCGGAGCGGACGGGGAGTTGTACGTTGGTGGTTTAGGTTTGGCGCGCGGCTATCTCGCGCGACCCGATTTGGATGCCGAGCGCTTTGTGCGCAATCCGTTCGTCGCCGGCGAGAAGCTCTATCGAACGGGCGATATTGTACGGTGGCGGGACGACGGTGTAGTTGAGTTTGTCGGACGCGCGGATCAACAGGTCAAGGTGCGTGGATTCCGAATCGAGCCTGGCGAGATCGAAGCGCGTTTGACGGAATTGCCCGACGTGCGGGCTTGCGCCGTTACGGCGCGCTCCGACCGCAGCGGCGCCAAGCGTCTCATCGCCTACGTTGTACCGGCAGCGGAACGCCTTGTGGTGTCTGACCTGCGCGATGCGCTGTTGCGTGAACTGCCCGAATTCATGGTGCCGGCGATATTCGTCGCGGTGGATGCGTTGCCGTTAACCGCCGCGGGTAAGTTGGATCGATTGGCGTTGCCCGAGCCGCCTACGGAGCGCCCGCAACTCGCACACGAGTTTCGCGCACCCATCGGCATTGTTGAAACCACGATTTGCACGGTCTTCGCGGAAGTCCTTGGACTGGATCGGGCGGGTTCGCTCGATGCGTTTTTCGAATTGGGCGGGGATTCTCTGTCGGCTCTCCGTGTGCTCTCGCGCTTGCGGCAGGCCGGGCTCGGCGACATTTCAGTGGCTCGCTTCTTCGCCGCACCCACCCCGGCGTCGCTCGCGCGAGACATGCAAAAGGATTCCGGCATCGCGGCAACCGCAACGGCTCGGCCTACCTCAGACGCGCGGCGCAGTGGCATCCCGGGCGAGCCCATCGCAGTGATCGGCATGGCTGGACGCTTTCCGGGTGCACGTGACGTGGAAGAGTTCTGGTCCAACTTATGCGCCGGGCGGGAATCGATTCGATTCTTCAAGCCCGAGGAGCTCGATCCGTCGATTCCAATGCACGTACGTGCAGATCCCCTCTACGTCGCGGCCCGGGGCGTTATCGATGACGTAGAAATGTTTGATGCGGGCTTCTTCGGCATCTCACCGCTCGAAGCGCAGTTGATGGATCCCCAGCAGCGGCATTTTCTGCAGATCGCCTGGCACGCCCTCGAGCATGCGGGCTACGTTCCCGAATCTGCCTCTGGCCGGGTCGGCATTTTTGGCGGCATGTACAACGCAAGTTATTTTCAACGCCACCTGCTGCCTCGGCCGGATATCACGCAGCGTATGGGTGAGCTGCAGACCATGCTGGCGAACGAAAAGGATTACCTGACCAGCCGCGTTGCGCACAAGCTCGGTTTATCCGGCCCCGCGGTCACCATCCAGACCGCTTGTTCAACTTCTCTGGTCGCCGTGGCGTCGGCAATGGATAGCTTGCGCAATGGCAATTGCGACATGGCACTCGCCGGTGGCGTTGCAATCACCTGTCCACCGCGCAGCGGCTACCTCTACCAGGAGGGTGCAATGGCTTCGAGCGACGGGCACACGCGTGCCTTCGATGCTGAGGCCAGTGGTACCGTTTTTTCGGATGGCGCCGCAATGGTCGTGTTGCGTCGGCTCACGGATGCACAAGCGGCGGGAGACACGATTTACGCGGTCCTGTTGGGAGCTGCCGTCAACAATGATGGCGGCCAGCGAGCGAGTTTCACGGCGCCGAGTCCAGAGGGCCAGGCTGCGGTGATCGCTGAGGCCCACAGCAACGCGGGTATCGACGCACGCACGTTGTCCTATATCGAAGCGCATGGCACTGCGACGCCGCTGGGTGATCCGATCGAGATTGAAGGTTTGACACGCGCGTTCCGTCAGCATACGGCCGACCGCGGGTTTTGCGCCATTGGCTCGCTCAAAAGCAACATTGGGCACCTCATCATCGCAGCGGGCGCCGCGAGCTTGATCAAGACTTCACTGGCACTTGCGCGCCGTACGATCCCGCCCTCGATCGGATTCCAACGGGCGAATCCGAAGATCGATTTCGAAAATTCTCCTTTCAGGGTTCAGTCCACCTTGGAACCCTGGGCAGGCGCTGGTCCGCGCCGGGCAGGCGTGAGTTCCTTTGGCTTCGGCGGCACCAATTGCCACGTGGTTCTCGAGGAAGCGCCCACTCCGTCGCCAACGGATCACTCGACGCGAACGCAGTTGCTGGTGCTATCAGCACGCAACTCCACGGCATTGTCGGAAGCGTGCGCTAACCTAGCAAAGACCTTGACGGATCCGGCAGCGCCCGATCTCGCCGACATCGCTTATACATTGCAGATCGGCCGTAAAGCATTCGCGCATCGTCGCTACTTTGTTGCACACCACTCGGCGGAAGCCGTGCAACTGCTAGCTTGCGCGGACGTGTCTCGCAGCGATGCACGCGAAGCGGGCACCGAACTCGCAGACTTTGCGCTGATTTTTCCGGGTCAGGGCTCGCAATATCCCCGCATGGCTCGGGGCCTCTATGCAAACGAGCCTGTGTTTCGCACGGTCTACGACGAATGCTGCAAACTAATCGCAGCAGAAATGGGTTTGGATGTAAAAACACTGTTCTTCTCTGACGACCCCCAGGCTCTGCTGGCAACGAGCGTGACCCAACCCGCCCTGTTTGCCATCGAGTATTCGCTCGCGAAACTTTGGCTGAGCTGGGGAGTGCGGCCCACTGCGCTCCTGGGCCACTCGGTGGGGGAGATCGTTTGCGCCGCGTTGGCCGGGGTCATGCAACTCGAGGATGCGGTTGGGTTGATAGTCGAGCGCAGTCGGCGCATGCAAGCCGTTTCGGCCGGCAGCATGTTGGCGGTGCGGCTGTCGGCTGCGGAACTCCAACTCCGATTGCCTGCCGCCCTGCAGATTGCCGCGGAGAATGCACCGAATCTATGTGTGGCGTCAGGTCCCACGTCCGACATCGAACGATTGAAGCATGAGCTTGACGCCGAGAACATCATCGCCCGCACGCTCGTCACGTCCCATGCGTTCCACTCGGCGATGATGGATGAGGTGGTCGAGCCCACAGCCAAGCGCCTTGAATCGATGCGGCTCGCGGCGCCCCGGATTCCGATCCTGTCGACGGTCACGGCGGATTGGATGACGCCCGCACTCGCGACCAGCCCCAGATATTGGGCCGAGCACTTGCGGCGTCCCGTGCGCTTTGGGCCCGCCGTCGCTCGGTTGCTCGAGGATCGTCGGCGAGTGTTGATCGAGGTCGGCCCACGCTCCGTTCTATCGACTCTCGCGCGTCAAACCGTATCGGGTAGGCGCGACCTGCCCGTCGCTATTGCTAGTCTCGCAGACAGTGCCGACGCAGAGGCCAATGCCGTCACCACGGCGCTCGGGCAAGCATGGGCTTGCGGCGCGCAGATCGACTGGCACACCTATTGGGCTGGCGAGCGCCGTCGGCGGGTACCTTTGCCGGGCTATCCATTTCAAGGAACGCGTTGTTGGGTCGACCCGCCCGCGCCCGCCGCCGCGCTGATTGAGTCGCCGGTAACGATTGCACCAACTATTACAACAAAATCGGAAGTACCTGCGATGCCCCCAATTCGCCGAGACCGTTTGATCGCGGACCTCCGTCAGCTCGTGGAAGAAGTCACCGGACTCGACGTGTCCAACGCCGACTCCGCCTTGCCGTGGCTGGAACTCGGGTTGGACTCGCTCGCACTGACGCAGCTTGCTTTGCAAGTGCAACGCAAACATCCGGTCAAACTGACCTTCCGCCAGATCATGGAGCAGTTCACGAGCCTGGCGAGCCTGGCGGACATGCTCGACTCGCAACTGCCAAAGGACGCACTCCAAGCCCGAACAATTGCACTTCCCGTAGAGGTTCCGCTGCCGCTGCCGCCGATTCCGGCGCCGGGCGCCGAAGTCTCTCCCTATGTCCGTCAGGTTATCGAACAGCAATTGCAGGTGATGGCGCGGCAATTGCAAATACTGGGTGGCGCTCCGGGCGTGCCCAACGTGGCTCCGCCTGCTGATACGCCGGCACGTGCGGATACGTCGGCGCGGGCTGATGGGGCGCGGGCTGATGATGACACCGTCACCCGCTACGACGTAAAGAAGGCCTTCGGTGCAATCGCCCGTATTCATACAACCACTGATGAGCTCACTGCTTTGCAGCGCACGCGCCTTGATGCACTGGTCGCGCGCTACAACGCACGCACGCGCCGTTCCAAAGAGTACACAGCCCGTCATCGTGCCCACATGGCAGACCCGCGTGTTGTGAACGGCTTTCGGCCGTTGACCAAGGAACTCACTTATCAACTTGTGGTCGAGCGTTCGCGGGGTAGCCGCGTCTGGGATATTGACGGCAACGATTACATTGACGTGTTGTCGGGCTTTGGCATGAGCCTGTTCGGGTGGCAACCGGATTTTATTCGTGAGGCTCTACATGAGCAGATCGAGCGCGGATATGAGATCGGCCCGCAGCATGTGTTGGCAGGAGAGGTGGCGGAGCTGTTCTGCCAGCTGACCGGTACGGAACGGGCGGCATTTTGCAATACGGGGTCCGAAGCGGTGATGGGCGCGATGCGTATCGCGCGCACCGTCACCGGTCGCAGCACGATCGCCATCTTCGCGGGCGCTTACCACGGCATATTTGACGAGGTTATTGTTCGCGGCACGAAAAAACTCAAAAGCATACCGGCGGCACCCGGAATCATGCCGGCCGCCGTGCAGAATGTACTCGTGCTCGACTATGCAACACCTGAATCCATGGCCATACTGCGCGAACGTGCGCATGATCTCGCCGCCATACTCGTGGAGCCGGTGCCAAGCCGCCGGCCCGATTTGCAACCCGTCGAATTTCTGCGGGAGCTGCGCAGACTGACAGAAGGTTCGGGTTCGTTGTTGATCTTCGACGAGGTCGTCACGGGATTTCGCGCTCATCCGCGTGGTATCCAGGGCCTCTACGGCATCCAGGCAGATCTTGCCTCCTATGGGAAAGTCGTGGGGGGCGGATTTCCTATCGGTGTGATCGCCGGCAAGCGCCAGTACATGGATGCACTTGACGGCGGGCACTGGGAGTACGGCGACGCCTCGATTCCAACAGTCGGGGTCACCTATTTCGCCGGGACATTCGTACGCCATCCGCTGGCATTGGCCGCAGCGAAGGCGGCGCTTCAGAGGCTGATTGCCGCAGGGCCGGAGCTTCAGGAACGCTTGAGCGCACGCACCGCCGCCATGGTTGCCGAAATCAATGCATTCATGAACGAGATCGGCGCGCCGTTGCGCCTCAACAGCTTCGCTTCTCTGTGGCGCAATGTCTTGACGGACGAGTTGCCTTACGGTGACCTCATTTATGTCATGTTGCGCGATCGCGGGATCCATATTCTCGACAACTTCCCCTGTTTCCTGACTACCGCGCACAGTGATTCGGACATCGCGGCGATCGTCGCTGCGTACAAGGATGCCGCAAGGCAGATGCAGGCGAGCGGCTTTTTCCCGGCTCGCCCCAACTTGCAGCTTGCCGCCCCGGCAGGCATTCGTGTCGTGCAGGCGACTGAAGCGCAGCGCGAGGTCTGGCTGGCCGATCGGCTAGGCAACGAAGCGTCCTTGGCTTACAACGAATCCGTGTCGATTACGTTGCGGGGCAAACTGGAAGTGTCGGCCCTGCAGCGTGCTTTGCAGGAACTGCCGCGCCGGCACGATGCGCTTCGCAGTACGTTTACGGCGGACGGATTGAATGTCCGGGTTGCTGAGCAGGCGTTTGGGCTCGATGTCCCGGTGCATGATTTGAGCGGAGTTGACACCGCCGCGGGCGAGGCGCAACTGGAGGCTATTCGCGAACGGCATGTTACACAGCCCTTCGACTTGGAGAGGGGGCCACTCATTCGCGCCGATCTCGTTCGCATGGCGGCCGATCGGCATGTGTTGGTATTCACGGGGCACCATATCGTGCTCGACGGTTGGTCCTTCTGGGTCGTCGTCAAGGACCTCGGCGCGCTGTACGCCCAGGCGACGGGCGAAAATGTGGGATCGATCGCGGTGGCGCCGTCGTTCGCCGATTACGCCAGCGAGTGCGCCAGCCGGCTGGAGTCCGCCGAAGTGCTGGATAACGAAAGGTGGTGGGCCGATCAATTTGCTGATTCCGTGCCCACGCTCGATCTGCCGACTGATCGTGCACGTCTCTGCGTGCGCAGCACGCGCGCCGGAAGGGAAGATCGCTTGCTCCCGGCCGAGCTGGTTGGGCAGTTGAAGAAGCTCGGTACCCGGCAGGGCGCAAGCCTGTTCGCGACGCTGCTCGCCGGATTCAATACGCTGCTGCACCGGCTGACAGCGCAGGAAGACGTTGTGGTTGGCATACCGGCCGCCGGGCAGAATGCCGCCGGACTGGGCGGGCTGGTCGGTCATTGCGTCAACATGCTGCCGCTGCGCGCATTGCCGAAACCGACGATGACTTTTTCCGAGCTGCTCAAAGCCACGCGCGCGGCAATGCTTGATGCATACGAGCACCAGAATGTGACCTTCGGCCGGTTGCTGCAGATAACGCCGGTTGCCCGGGATCCGGCGCGCCTGCCCCTCATCAGTGTGATGTTCAACATCGATCAGGCCCTGTCCGCACAGAGTGGGGCCTTGCGCGGGCTCGAGCTTTCCCTGGAGAGTAATCCGCGGCGCTTCGAGAATTTCGAACTGTTTGTCAATGCCGCGGATCTCGGTGCCGCCGGCATGCGACTCGAGTGTCAGTTCAACTCCGATCTTTTCGATCGCGAGACGGTGAGCCGTTGGTTGGCTGCCTACGAGACCCTGTTGCGAAGTGCCGTCGCGTCTGCGGACCAGACGCTGAACCGCATGGTGTTGATGCCGGCTGGCGAGCGCCGCTTGTTGGAGTCATGGAACGACACCCGCGCGGACTATCCCGTCGCTGCCCGTATCGAAGATCTGATCACCGTGGCAGCTGCGCAGCACTCGGCGCGAACCGCGGTTCGTGCCGGCGAGCGGGTATTGCAATACCCCGAGTTGATTGAGCGTGCCTATGGACTCGCCGCATCAATCCGCGATGCGGGTGTCGCGGGCGGGGAGCACGTCGGCTTGCTGTTGGACCGCGATGAACACCTGCTGCCATCGCTCGTGGGAGCGTTATGTGCAGGTGTCGCATACGTGCCGCTCGAGCCCGCTTTACCCGTCGAACGACTGAATTTCATGATCCAGGATTCCGACATCCGCGTGATCGTTACGACTCGCGCGGTGGCCGAACGACTTCCCACCGTCGTCAACTCTGTTCGAACGCTTTTCGCTGAGCAGTCCACACCGACGCGCACCTGTCCGCGCGCGGGTTCGCCGGACGACGTTGCCTATGTCATTTACACGTCTGGATCGACCGGCAAACCCAAAGGCGTGTGCGTACCACACCGCGCGGTCGTCAACTTCCTCACCAGCATGGCTCGCAGGCCCGGTATGTCGGAGCGGGATCGCCTCGCGGCGATCACCACCCTGTCATTCGATATCGCCGGATTGGAGCTTCTGCTGCCACTCACCGTGGGTGCGGAGGTTATCCTGGTGCCGCGTGAAGTGGCCATGGACGGTAGCGCGTTGCGCGGATTTCTCGACCGCTCATCGATCACGGTGATGCAGGCGACACCGGCAACCTGGCGATTGTTGGTCACTGCAGGGTGGCCAGGGGGTAGGGAGTTTCGTGCGCTCTGCGGGGGCGAGGCGCTTGACTGCGATCTTGCTGCGAGCCTGCATGCCCGGGTTGGCGAGCTGTGGAACCTGTACGGACCCACCGAAACGACCATCTGGTCCACAGCCGGCCGGGTAGAACGAGTAGACCGGCCGATCACCATTGGCACGCCTATCGCCAACACTACCGTGCATATTCTCAGCGCCGACCTGGAGCGCCAACCCGTCGGCGTGGTCGGCGAAATCTGCATCGGCGGCGCGGGCGTCGCGACCGGTTATCTGAACCGGCGAGAACTGACGGCCGAGCGATTCTTCGTCCACCCGACGCTAGGCAGACTGTACCGTACCGGCGATCTGGGGCGTTGGGTTCAAGCCGACGGGCACGGTGCTCTTGAATGTCGGGGCCGAGCCGATTTCCAAGTGAAGTTGCGCGGCTATCGCATCGAGCTTGGTGAGATCGAAGCCGCTTTGGCTCAGCATCCGGCGGTGGCGCAGGCCGTGGTCGTCGCGAACCACGCGGGCGCTGACGATATGCGCCTCATTGCCTATGTTGTCTGCCGAGGCCAGTGCCCGCCGGAGGCGGAATTGCGGGCGTTCCTGTCGCGAACGCTGCCCGATTACATGGTCCCGCAACGCTTCGCGACAGTACCGGTCTTGCCGCTCACAGCGAACGGCAAGATCGACCGCAAGGCTCTGCCGGCCGTGTCACCACAATCGCAGCCCGTCCCCAGCGCGGCTCGTCCGGCCACGCCGCTCGAAGATCAGCTCGCGAACGCGTTTCGTGAGACGCTTTGCGTCCCGCGGGTTGGCCTGGATGAGGACTTCTTCGCCTCCGGAGGGCACTCACTGATCGCATCGCAGATGGCGGCGCTCCTGAGCCAACAACTCGGGATTACGCTGCCGCTGCGCGCCATTTTCCAGCACCCGACAGTTGCGAAGCTTGCCGCCTGGATCGAAGCGCAACGACGCACCGTCGGCCGCGATCACGTGGCCGTACAACGCAGGAAGGAGTCCGGACCCGCGCCCCTGTCCCTGATGCAACAGCGGGTCTGGTACCTCGAGCAGCTTCAGCCTGGTCGCACGATCTTCAACGTTCCGACGGCGCATCGTCTGCGTGGCAAGCTCGATATCGGCATGTTGAATGCGGCCTACACGGCGATGGTGCGGCGGCAATCGGCGTTGCGAACCGTCATCAACGTGGTCGGCGGAGAACCTTCGCAAGTTGTTTTGGACGAGGTCGATACAGCCATTCCATTCGTCGACCTGTCAATGCTTGCGGCCGAGGCGCGCGAGCCCGAGGTGATGCGCCGGCTCGGTATTGATGTCAATGAAACGATGGATTTGTCCACGCCCATGCTCATCCGTACGCGCCTGTACAAACTGAGCGATGTGGAGCACGTGCTGCTGTTCATGCCGCATCACGCGATCTTCGACGGCTGGTCGTTCGACCTGTTCTACGAAGAAATGTCCGAGCTCTACGCGGCGATCGAAGGCGAGCGTGAGCCGCGCCTGCCGCAGCTGACGATCGACTACGCCGATTTCTCCGTGTGGCTCAACGATTGGCTCGCCGGCAAGGAATTGGAGCGACAGCTCAACTACTGGCGCAACAAACTGCGGGGTGCCCCTGAGTCGCTGGATATTCCCGTGGACCGACCGCGGCCGGCGAAGCAGACCGGTCTGGGCGATACGGCCTGGATGCGCATCCCACCCACGACCGTCGCCGCCTTGCGCAAGTTGAGCTTGGAGTTGGGGGCGACTTTCAACATGGCGTTGCTGTCGGTCTGGACGCTGGTGTTGCATCAACTGACGGCACAGGATGAGATCCTGATGGGCATGCCGGTCCGCGGCCGCAACATGCCCGAGTTCGAAAAGCTGATGGGATTTTTCGTCAACGCACTGCCACTGCGACTGCGTGTCGATTCCAACCAGACCTTCGGGCAATTTCTGCAAGCGGTGCGGACGGAATGCATCGAGGCCTTCGGCTATCCGGATGTCCCGTTCGAGCACCTGGTGCGCGTCCTCGACCTGCCGCGGGATGAGAGCCGCTTTCCGCTCTATCAGGCGTTCTTTTCCTATCAGGACGCGCGGCAGAGGCCGTCGGATTGGGGAAGCCTGCGTCACCAGAATGTCCCCGTCTTTCAACCTTCGTCGGCGCAGGACATCGGCCTGTGGTTCCTTGACGGCGGCAACGGCGTGGTGGGCGGAATCAACTACAACACCGACATCCTCGACCGGGCGACCGCAGATCGGATCCACGGTCGCTACCTGGGTTTGCTGGAGGCCATCATTGCCGATCCGCACCGCACGGTGCGGTCACTCATCCAGGTCAACGACAACGAGTTGCAACAGATCAGGCAGTGGAACCAGACCGCCATGGCGCTGCCTGATGCGGCAAACCTGGCGCAATACCTGGCCGCCGCCCTGGTCGCCGGAGGTGATCAAATTGCCGTGCGCAGCGCTGGCGAGGCCGTGAGCTATGTGGCGCTGGCCGCGCAATCAGCGCGGATCGCCGCGTCACTGCGCAGCCGTGGAGTCGCTGCGGGCGATGTCGTCGGTCTCATGCTGGAGCGCGGTCCGCAGGTACTTGCAGCGATGCTCGGGGCACTCGAGGCAGGGGCGACATACCTGCCTTTGGATCCTGCATTTCCCGCAGGGCGCATCGAGTACATGCTGCGCGATTCAGGTGCGCGTCTCCTTATTGCAAACGTCGACACATCGCACCTGGCTTTGGATGCGGTTGGCGTACTTCCGCTGGACCAGGCGTTGCGTGAGTTGCCGATTGGTTCGGCCAATGACCAGCCCATTTCCGTGGGCCCGGATGCTGCCGCCTACCTCATCTACACATCTGGTTCTACCGGGAAGCCCAAGGGCGTAAGCGTTCCACACGGAGCCGTCATCAATTTTCTCGAAAGCATGCGGCGCCAACCGGGTCTCAAACCTGGCACGCGGTTCGCGGCGGTGACGACGTTCTCATTCGACATCGCGTTGCTCGAATTGCTCCTGCCGCTGTGCGTGGGCGGCGAGCTCGTGATCGTCGGCCGCGAAGAAGCAGCCGACGGCGTCGCGTTGCGACGAATCCTGGAGGAGCAGCGCATCGACGCGATGCAAGCGACACCAGCCACCTGGAGATTGCTGATCGAAGCGGGTTGGCGCGGTAGCGCTCGCTTCAAGGCGCTGTGCGGCGGCGAGGCGTTGCCAATCGAAGTGGCGGAGGCATTGCTGGAGCGCTGTGGCGAGCTTTGGAACCTGTACGGCCCTACCGAGACGACGGTGTGGTCAACTGCGGCCAGGATCGAATCGGGGCAGGGCGAGATCTGCATCGGGAAACCCATTGGCAACACCCAGGTGTGGGTGCTCGATAGCGCGGGTGAAGTCGCGCCAGTCGGTGTTCCTGGCGAAATCTATATCGGCGGGTGGGGTGTCGCGCTCGGGTACCTCAACCAGCCTGAATTGACCGCGGAACGCTTCGTGCCGGACAAGTTCTCCAACCAACCGGGCGCGCGCCTTTATCGGACTGGAGACGTGGGGCGCTGGTGCAACGACGGCCGACTGCAACACCTCGGTCGAAGTGATCTGCAGGTCAAGATCCGGGGTCATCGGATCGAGCCGGGCGAGATCGAAGGGGTGCTGTCGCGCCATCCGGAAATTGAGCAGGCAGTGGTGGTAGCGCATGGCGAGGCTGGAATGGGCAGCCAACTCGTCGCGTATTGGACCGGTCGCGGCAAGCGGGAACTGCCGCCAGCCGAGTTGCGCGAGCTGCTGCGCGCGGACCTGCCGGATTACATGCTTCCAACCCTCTTCATTCGGCTGGATAAAGTGCCGTTGACCGTGAACGGCAAAGTGGACCGGCGGGCCCTGCCAACGCCGGCTGCGATCGAAGCGTCCCGACAGCTGAGCACGGCTAATGCGGCACGGTCCGAATCGGAGAAGCGCATAGCGGATGTCTGGTGCACGTTGCTTGGGATCACGAGGGTGAATATCGCCGACAACTTCCTGGACATTGGCGGTCACTCGCTGCTCGTCATGCGCGCGGTCGCCATGCTGGAGACGCAGACCGGCGTGCGGCTGAGTCCGCGCGCCTTCATTTTCCAGACTTTGGAGGCGATAGCGGCGGAATTGGATCGCGGCCTGGCAGAGCTCTCCGGGGGGCCGCGTCCGCAGGACCAGGGTCCGAAAGGAAAGAGTCCGAAAGCTCGCCTGTTACAGCGATTGGTCAGCGCGCTGACGACCCGGAATCGCTGAGTACGAAGTAGTAGCCGCTGTAAGCGTCGATATCCCGGCCGCGCGAGAATGGGATTTCGCAATGTTGCTCGCGATTGACCCAGTCATCGACAGCGCGATAGCCGAGCGCCGTGATGCCGCTGACGAATTCATCGCGGTTGAAGATCCGATACGGATGAAATGCCCGCCCGGTTGACTGCACCGTGACGAAGGTTTTGCCGTCGTAGAGCGGAACCTTATTCACGATGAGATGCTTTGGCCTGCAGCCTACGGCAGCGAAGATGGCAGGCAGCGAGATATCGAGGTACTGCAGGGATCCGGCGGCGAGGAAAACGTTGCAGTCGCGACCGTCTTCGAGATTGCTGGTAAAGGCAAGACCGCTGCTCTCCCGTTGACTGGCGAGCTCGACGCCCCCACGCACGATCGCCGGTAGGTCGTAAACGAGCCAGCGCAGGCCGGGTGGATACCCCAGATACCGGCTCCAGCCGTAGTAGCTGACCCCGACATGGCCCCCAAGATCGAAAATGAAGGTGTGGGGATCGACAATGCCGCGCAGCCAATAGAGCGGGCCGTAGTCGCTCTGGCAGGCCTTTTCGATCCGGTGCCGGTACAGGGTGACGAGTTCGACGTGGTCGTAGCCGATCCGCTCGCCGGCGGGAATGGCTCGTTCGGCCTCAGCGAAGCTGCCATACACGCCCCGGAATTTGTTCATCGGGCGCTGCGCGAATTCGCGCGCGTAGTCCCAGGCCAGGAATTGACTTAATACGGGTATGCGCCACGCATTGTTGGCCAGTTTTCTGCCGAATGCCGCGAACCCCATGGAGGCATCCTAACATTCGCGTTATTCTTGCCGCATGCCCGCGACCAGAATAAATATCGACAGGGCGAGCTTTCATCCGTGGCAGATCCAGGCGGTAACGCACGAGCTGGCGGATCACCCTTTATTGCAGCTCGAGTCCCTGGTAGCGCTCGGCCGCAGACTGGAGGCGCGCCGCCTGGTTCGCACGCACAGCGATGAGGCGACTGCGGGCAGTTCCTTCGCCGATGCGCCCCTGTTGCATCCCAATCGCAAGTCGGCCGAAGAAACCCTCGCGGGTATAGGCCATGCGAAGGCCTGGATGTCGCTGTTGAACGTCCAGGCGGATCCGCAGTACCGCCGTCTCATCGACGAAGTCCTGGACGGGATCAAGCCGATCATCGACCTGAGCGATCCGGGCATGAGCTTTCGCGCCGGTTGGATCTTCGTTTCCTCGCCGCACACGGTGACGCCGTTCCACATCGACCACGAGCACAACTTCATCCTGCAGATCAGCGGCCGCAAACGTCTGTATGCCTTTGACCCCTTCGATCGGAAAACCGTGTCGGAAGAGGCGCTGGAGCGCTTTCACGATCATCATTCCCGGCAGCTCGTGACCTGGGACGAGTCGTTCCGCGCGCGCGCGCGGGTGTTCGATCTCGAGCCCGGACTCGGTGGTTACATGCCATCCACCACCGGACATGTGGTCGAGAACGGTACCAACCCGTCGATCACCATCAGCTTTACGTATTACACGGACTCGACGCGGCGCCGGGAAATGTTGTATCGCGGCAATTGGCGGCTGCGCCGGGCTGGCATCCGGCCGCGGGGAATCGGCTTGTCGCCGGCTCGCGATGCTCTCAAATACGCCGGGTTGATGAGCTATTTCTATCTGCATTCGGCCTGCCGGCGCGCATTGGGCCGCGGCGTTCGTGACAACAATGAGCCTTATGCACCGGCGGGCTGACTGTGCCGCAGAGTCACCGCCAGGATCCGCTCACGATTGATCGGCGGTCAGGGCTGTCGCAACGTCAATTCGAATCCCAATACGTTTCAAGGTCGCTGCCGGTTATCCTCACCGAGGCTACCCGTCACTGGCCTGCCACGCGCAACTGGAGTTTCGAATACTTCCTGGCCCGCTTTGCCGACAAGGTCGTGCACTTTGACAAGCGCGACTGGGTGTTGGGGGAAAGAAGCTCATTGGGGCCGAGCTGCCGCCGCGTCGCGCATTTCCAGTTCGGCGCTCACCCCGTAGTGATCGGAAAGCACCGCGGCGATCACCTTGAATTGCAGAAAGCGCCAACGGGAATCGGCAACGATGCGGTCGATGCGCATCCAGGCGTGCCTGGGGGCTGGAAAGGTGTATCCCAATCCGGTGCCCACTGCGGCGAATCCATCACGGTAGTCCCCCAGCAAATGAGCGAATGCCCAACTCAAAGCCGGCAGGTTGGTGTCGCCCGCGATCAGCACCGGGATGCTGGACTGCCGCGCGTCTGTGACAATGGTCCGCAGCTGCTGCATCCGCAGTCTTGTGTTATCGATAACCACGCCACGGGTCTTGGCCTCGAACAGAGCCCCGCGCAGAAGTTGGTGTCTGAAGCCATCACCGCGCAGTTCTTCCAACCCGTCGCGAGGCGAGATCGGATGCACGTTGTAGACAGCTATCGGCCCTGCGGGCGTCACGATGTGATACCGCACGAATCGCGGCGATCGCAGGACACCCGCGTGCAGCAACTCTTGCGGTTCCATGAGGTCACGGATTGGAAACCGGCTTGCCACCCAGAACTGGCCCGATTCGCGAATGGCGTATCCGGTGAAACCCGTGCGCAGACTCTCGTAGTTGTTGGGATGGACTGCCTGCAGGACAATCAGGTCGGCATCCGCGGCCCGCAGCGACCGGATGACGGTATCGATCCCGAACGAGCCCGTGTCGATGTTGCAGCTGACGACCCGCAGCCGAAAGGCTCCGGGCGTGGCGGCGGGCGGCCAGCCGACCCGGAATCCCATAAGAACCAACAGCGCAGCGGTTGCCAGCACCTGGGTCCACAACAGGCGCCATGGTCCCAGCCAGACAATGCACGCGATGAGCGGGAGCAACGGCATCGCTAAAAGCAGGCGGGGCGCATACAGGGCGACAGTAGTTGCCCACCAGCGCTCCCCGATGAAGCGCAACGCCAGGATAGCGGCGATCAGCGCGATCGGATAAGCGATTGCCAGGTATCGCACTGGAGTCGCGAGCATGACCGTGCGGCGCCTGACCGCGGAGTTCTTATTGTTTGGCGATGATAACACGTTGGACGTCGTCATGGGGTCGCCGCCGCCGGCCCGCTGGTCTATTCTAGACCGGCCGGGCACCCGCTGCAGCGCCAGGCCAGATTGATGCAGCCGTATGCATTTTACCGAGAAGTTACCCATCAGGGCGGCCCTGGTCGCGTTGTTGATGTTGCTCGCAACCGTCGCGGCCGCTGCGGCGCCGGGTGTTGCAGCGGATGCGGCCGCCACGAGCGCCACCATACAGCTGGTCCTCGATAAGTCGATCTCGAGCTCGGAAGAAGCGCTCGTCACGTTCTCGATCCCTTTCGCCGCGGGTGTGTTGCACAACGTTGATGAACTGGCTATCAGGCGTGGAGATGCGGAAATTCCAGCCTATGTGGAGCCTGGGCTCCTCTGGCAAGGCCGCCGGCATGGCGTGCGTAGCGCCGTGGTGCAGTTACAAGGGGTGGCGCTGCAGGACGGGCGGGCTTTGCTGTCGTTCGATACGCGCCGGTTGAACAGCTCCACGGCTCCCGTGCCGCGCTTGAAAAAGCTGGCCATCACTTCGGGGTACACCCGGGCTGGGCCGCAGAAGGCGGGACTTGCGTATCCGCGCGTGTTCGCGTTGTTGCCCCCGGCCTACCTGGCAGCATCTGCACTGATCTCCCCATACAAACCGGGAGCGCCAGGGGATGCGTTCACGCGTTTCGCGGATTCCCATTTCGATGCTTCCGCGGGTACTCCGTTCGATTACTCGAAGAGCGCGGTTGCCGACTGGCTTTTCGACCGTGCCACTGCCGACTACAAGCGCTACATGGATTCCGGCCGCGTCGAACATCTGAAGGAAGCTTTTCTGGCGTTCCGGTTTTACATCCGGCATATCAAGCAAACGGATACACCGGGGACGAACTGCGCGACGCAGGGACGCGGAGGCTGGTTCGGGCTCGGACCCGAGGAGAAATGCAACGATACGAAGTACACGTATGTGGAACCGATCAAGCTGCACTACGCGCTCACGGGGGACGACACCTGGTTTGAGGGAACTGACTCAGTCAAGGCCCAGGTGGAAGCAATGGATGTGCAGACGACCCGCTCAAATGCCGAATGGGGCGGGTCCGACTGTGCCTCTGCGTCCAATCAGGAAAACTACAACTTCACAGAGCGTAAGTGCGGACTCGAGCTTCTCAACCACGTCAATGCCTGCACGATGTACGGTGGCGCCAGCTGCGCACGTGCCGCGGCGACCATCGCCTTTCTACAGGACTTGCAGCAGCGGCCCAAACCCTTTGATTTGGCTAACGGCTGGGTTCCGCTGCCCGGTTTCTTCCGCCACTCATGGCACAAGCACGAATGTGCCGCGTGCTCGGACTGGAACACTGCCGTGGGTGCGGGCAACCGCGATGACCGACGCTTCTCGCCGTGGATGAGTGAAAACATTGCCGACGCGCTGTGGCAGGCGTATTGGCAGCTCGATCCGACCCTGGTTGCAGACCACGACCAGATCGGTGAAATCCTGCGCAGGCTGGCGGTCGCCGTCGACAACTTCGCATTCACCACCTCTCCGCTGGGCAAGCGCGTACCGAACAACGACCTCGAACATGCGCCCGGCGGCGAGACCTGGCGGATCGACTGTAATACCGGCCCTTTACCGCTCTATTCGGCCTCAGACATTGCATCACCGGCGGCCTTGGTTGCCACTGAAAGCGCCGATGGATGGTTCTCCGACATGCACTCCCCAGAGCTGCTGACCATTCTGGCCGCGGGCTGGTATTTCGAGCGGGACCCGGCAAATCGAGCGAGTCTGCGCAAACGCGCCGAGTCGATCGAGGCGGGCTTCATCAGTCACTGTACGAACAGCAACGACACCCGGTTACGCGGAACACCGCGCGCCTGGAACTGGATGATGCGTTCCAATGGCCAACGGACCTGGGATTGGGTCACATCGAATCAAGCGGCACCGGCCCCCTAGAGCATGCCTTGCGCTTGGCCTCAATGCCGGGGGCAGGAGGTTGCATTCCGGGTGGCAAGGGCGAATTGCGCGAGCGACATGCGGCCGGCAGCCGATGGAGCGCGGGTGAGAACAAAGTAGAAAACCGGCCCTACGGTTACCGATGGATCGTACGCCACAGACGCCATGACGCACTCGGCGTGCGCTACGTAGAACGGCGCCAGATCGACACCCCAGCGTTCGGACAGATTCTCAGGATCCTGCGAGCCGGTAACAGTCGTGCGATGGTGAGGGGCGGTCGGCAAGGATGCGTGCTCGAACCGCGAGGCCACGGCGCGGAGGGTAGTTGGCCACATGTACTGCACGACGAAATCAACCGGATGGCGTGACAGGATGAACTCGTCAACTGCCCCAGTATCGAGGTACTTTTCCTTGTATTCCCACGAATTGATGAGGCCGTCGAGGTTCATGACCGGTTTGTGAGTGAACGCTCCCGCGAAGCCGGCGTCCCACGCCCCGCCCACCGCTCCAGAGTCAATGTGCTCCTCGACCCATCGCGAGCATCTCTGGGCTGCCTGGTAGATGTTGTATGAGCGGGCATCGAGCCGGTACATCCAGACAAATCCGGCGGATATCAGCCAGAGGGCGGCCGCGGCGCCCAAGGCGACGCGAATCGGGCGAGAGTGTTTCCAGCGAGCGAGGAGCATCCCCGAAATGAGGGCAAGCAACAGAAAGTACGGTTCCAGATACCAGATGCGCACCAGCTTCGGCGACAGCTCGCCCCGCACGCCGAAATTGTAGATGGCGATCACGAGGGCACCCACGGTCGCTGGAACCAGGACGGCAAGACGTGGCGACCGAGTGCGACGCGCAGAAATGAGAAAGCCCAGCCCCATCGCGCAAGCGACGCCCACCGCTGCCAATCGCGCGGCCGGCGAGCCGACCTCATCGGCGGAGAGGTGAAGTTTGATCGCTCCGCTCACGGGGGCGAGGTGGTGGTATGCGGTCCAGTGATATGCAAGGTACGGGAGCATTCCGCAAGCGAAGACGAGCAGTCCCCATGATGTGGTGGCAAGTCGCTGTGGGAGGCCGGCTGCCGACTCCTTCTGCCCCGGTAACATGAGCGGCATCGTCAGGAGCGCCAAACAGAAGAAGACGTTGTCCAACCGAGCCAAGGCCGCGAGAGTACAAACCAGGCCCAGGCCGACCGCGGATTGGAATTGGCGCGAGTTAGGTGCCTCACGCGTAGTCCACCACAAAGTCAGCGCCATGCATGAGAGCAGGAGCTCCAGGGCAGTCTCCTGGCCGCAAAGAACGATCTTGGCGACAAACGGGTTTGCAACACCCAGCGCCAGTGGCCAGAGAATATCGGACCCGCCGGTGTGGCGCAGTCGCGAAAGGAAGAGGCCGCTGCACCACAGCATCAGCACCTGGAGTGTGAGGACCACCCGCGCGAAAAGGGTCATATCGTCAGGCAGGACGGCAGCCATCATGGCCAGAACTGCCAACCAAAGCGGGTGATAGCCATCGGTTGGATTGATGCCGTCAAAGGTGCTGCCGCGACCGGCGGCAACGTTCGTCGCAGTTTTCAGGTAGTAGAACGTGTCATCTACCGTCATCGCAAGGTAGAACGCGTGCCAAACCCAGATCAGGACCAACCAGGCCCCACAAACAATCATCCAGGCCCAAAACGCGGGTGAAACGTGGAGCAAACCGCCCGCAGGCGCAGCGGGTAAATCTGTCACGCGCGCAACTATCAAGGTAACCCCGTATTGTTTTATTTCTTCTTGCATATCGCTCGAGGTGTGTCAATCTGCCGCAGATGCTTGTTGGAGCGATGAGATTTGCGATGCGGCCCAGTGTGTTCTGTTGTGCGATTTCCATAATCCTGGGGACCGGCTGCAGGCAGGAAGCCATCAGCGGCCCGGGAGCGACGGACCGCTCCGGGACCGGCAGATCAGAATTGGGGGCGCACACCCTGCTGACACACGATCAGGGCAGAGGCACCGCCCCTGCAATCACCGCGCCCATTACTACTGAGGTGAGCGGCAGTGTACTGCTCGCCGTGACCATGGGCCGTAATGCCAACTTCGTAGTGCCGACGGACAATCATGACAATGCATGGAATCCGCTCGGGAAAAGGAATATCTATGCTGGGGGACCGTTCTACACGGCGGTGTGGACGGCGGTGGCTGCCAAAGGCGGCCCGGATCACACGCTTTCTGTCGCCAAGCCCAGTGATCCGGTTGACGAGATCAGTGTTGCGCTGATCGAAATACGCAACGCCGGCATCATCAAAGCCGCGAAGTATGCCTATCCCAAGAGCGGTGACGGCACAACCGCGGGCAGCGTGACGACCGATGGGCCGGCGACGCTGGTTGCGATATGGGGTGGTGACGGTTCGGAGTTGAAGCATGCGGCGGTCCCCAGCGACGGTTTTCGCGTCGTCGACTCCTACCTCAACCTCGGTCCATCAAGCGGCGTGCAGATCGCAATCGCAGTCAAACAAGTTGCCAGCGCTGGGACGTACACCACCACCTGGACTGCGACTCCGGCCCAGGGAGCGGCCTGCTATCTGATCGCAATTGAGTAACCGGTTGTTGCGCAGTTCGTGGCGGGCGCGGTCCGACGATTCCAACTCGATCGTCCTGCTCGCAACGATCAGCGGTCGCAAATCGGGTCGTTTGTGTTCCGTCCGTGGGGCAGACCAGCGTTCTGCCCGATTGGTCAAAGACGCCCGTCGACTTCCTTGGCCGACAGAACATGTTTAACATCATAAAGGACGTGATTCTTTCGACAGAAGGCGCGTATTCCGGCAGCCCCAAGCTCACGGAACTCGCGATGGGCCACGGCAACGATGGCAGCGTCATACCGGCTGCGCGTCGGCTTGGAAACCGGCCGAATACCATACTCGTGCTGGCACTCACGCGAATTTGCCCATGGATCGTACACATCAATGAGCGCTCCGTATTTCTTCAGGTCGCGGATTACATCGATCACCTTCGAGTTGCGAATGTCAGGGCAGTTCTCCTTGAATGTCATCCCCAGCATGAGGATACGCGCGCCGTTCACGTGGATTCGCTTGCGGGTCATGAGCTTGACGATTTCAGCGGCAACATAGATCGACATGTTGTCATTCAAACGCCTGCCGGCCAGGATCATTTCCGGGTTGTAACCGATCTCCTGGGCCTTGTGGGTCAGGTAATACGGATCCACGCCGATGCAGTGACCCCCGACCAGACCCGGTCTAAACGGCAGGAAGTTCCATTTGGAGCCGGCCGCTTTGAGCACCTCCTCGGTGTCGATCCCGAGCCGGTTGAAAATGAGCGCCAACTCATTGATCAGTGCGATATTGACGTCGCGCTGGGTGTTCTCGATGACCTTGGCTGCTTCCGCCACCTTGATACTCGAAGCCCTGTGGGTTCCGGCGCTGATGATGGTTCGGTAGAGGGCGTCCACGAAGTCTGCGGTCTTGCTGTTCGATCCGGATGTGACTTTTCTTATGCTCGGCAGACGGTGGTCCTTGTCCCCCGGATTGATGCGTTCGGGGCTGTACCCCGCAAAAAAATCCCGGTTGAATCTCAGTCCCGATTGCTGCTCCAGAATCGGTATGCAGACCTCTTCCGTACATCCTGGGTAGACGGTCGACTCATAGATGACCACGTCGTCCTTCTTCAGCACCTGGCCGACGCTCCTACTCGCGCCGACGAGCGGTCGCAAATCGGGTCGTTTGAACTCGTCGATCGGCGTGGGTACCGTGACGATATAGACGCGGCACCGGCGCAGGTCTTCGAGCCGCGTTGTGAATACGAGCCGGTTTGCGGTTGCCAATTCCTTCTTGGTCACCTCCAGCGTGCTGTCATGGCCGCGTTTGAGCGCATTGATTCGCTCCGGCTTTATGTCAAAACCCACCGTGGCGAAGTGCCGCCCGAACTCCACCGCCAGCGGCAGACCCACATATCCCAAGCCCACGATACCGATACGAAGTTTATGTAGATTGAGCGTCATGTTCTTCTTAGGGTTCTTTTTTAAAGTCTTTTTCCGCGTTCTGACTCGTCCGACACGCACCCCATGAGTTTTACAATGTGTACGTGCAATGGGCGCGCAGTCAATCGAGTATTTGTATTCATACTGAAGATTGCTTTAGGCTGCCTGTAAAACCAAGCGGTCGCCAATTCTGAAAGGCCGCGGACGGGGGGTGACCGTACTGGTCAGTTATGCGCATTCGCGTGCTCGGTCAATATCTGCAGACTACCGTGGGCGCGCTCGCTCTGACCGAGTGTGTGGTCTTCGTGGCGACCTTTTACGGCGCAATCATGACCCGCTTCGGCCTCAACCTCAACGATCTGCAGGCGTTTGAGCGAGCCGTTGGTTTGCTGTTGCCGCGTGCAATCCTCTTCAGCGTCGTCATGGTGATCTCACTTTTGGCGTTCGGGCTCTATAGTGCGCGTCAGCGAGCGCCGGTAGCGGGCCTATTCATTCGCGGCGGAGCGGCGCTCACGGTGGCGGTCAGCCTGATGGCTGCGGCGTTGTATATCCTGCCGGGACTTTGGATCGACCGCGGAGTAGTGGCGATTGCCGCGCTCAGCGCAATTCCCGCCGCAGCGCTGTTGCGCCTGTTTTTCTACCGGGTCGTTGACGAGAACTTGTTCAAGCGGCGTGTCCTCATCTATGGCTCAGGCACCCATGCAACTGCGATTACCCGACTGCGTCGCCGTTCGGACCGGCAAGGATTTTTGATAGTCGGCTTTGTGCAGGCCGCCGACGAAGTCTGTGCCTTGCCGTCACATCAGCTCCTGGACATGCAACACAACCTGATCGATCTGTGCGGGGCGCGCCGCGTGGACGAAGTGGTGGTCGCAATGGATGACCGTAGACGCGGGTTTCCAACCGAAGAGCTGCTCCAATGCCGCTTCCGGGGGGTTCAAGTCACTGAGTTGCCGACCTTTCTCGAGCGTGAGACGGGACGGGTTCGGATGGATGTGATAAGGCCCAGCTGGATGATCTTCGCCGATGGTTTCAAAGGAGGAGCACTCCGCATGATCTCCTCACGGGCGCTGGACCTGCTGGTCAGCTCACTTATTCTGCTGTCGGCTCTCCCGGTCATGCTGTTGACAGCCATTGCGATCAAGCTGGAGGACGGTTGGCGAGCGGAGGTGTTCTATCGGCAGAAGCGGGTGGGTCTGGCCGGTCGGACTTTCTATATTCTGAAGTTCCGCAGTATGCGGATGGACGCCGAGCACAATGGCAGCGCCGTCTGGGCGCAGCGGGGCGATCCACGCGTGACGCAAGTTGGGGCCCTGATCCGCAAGCTGCGCATCGACGAGCTGCCCCAGATCCTGAATGTCTTTCGGGGATGCATGAGCTTTGTCGGCCCGCGCCCGGAGCGACCGCAATTTGTCACGGAGTTCGCGGAAAAGATTCCGTACTACGTACTACGCCACTGCGTCAAACCCGGGATCACGGGCTGGGCGCAACTCTGCTACCCCTACGGTTCGTCGGAGCGCGACGCGCTCGAGAAGTTGCAGTACGACCTGTACTACGTCAAGAATAAAAGTCTGTTGTTCGATTTGGCGATACTCGTTCAGACAGTGGAAGTCGTTCTTCTGGGCAAGGGTGCCCGCTAGCATAATCATTCACTCCGCCGCCGCTCCAACCAACACTTCACTCGCTCCTGTATCTGCGTGGCTGCAGGCGCCGTGCAGCCTGTAGCATTGCGGCTGGTCGGTCCGGCCGAGCTGACGCTCTACACGCAAGTGCCTGCTGGCGGTGAAGGCGTGTATCTTGTTCACCGTCTGGGGCTTTGCCGACGCGGAGTCATGGGTGCCAGGCGCCTTCCGTGGCGAGGGCAACGCCACCATCTATGACGTGAACCTCAACCCGAAGCCACAGTACACCGCTCTGCAGCAGACGCTATCTCTGGCGCCAGGCGCTCCGCGCCGTAGCCACAGCGGCGACCGCGATCACGACGGCGACGGCGATCACGATCACGATGGCGACCGCGACTGAGCGTGCGACCGGTGGCCAGCTGCAGGTGGTCGCAACAACGAGCCCGTCGCCCAGACCGGCGGCGGGCGACGCCGCTGAATAACTGGTGTATACCGTCGGAATCGTCACCCCAAGGTGGGCGGCGATCCACCCGGGAATATGCCGCAGCGCGGTGAACACTGCCCCGTACCCCAAGTTGCTTCGGCACCTGGCACACGTCCTTGCCGAAGAAGCCGCAAGCGTTCCAACGCTGCGGCCCATTTTGAACCGCGCTCATAAGCGCAAGTTCGACCGGGCTGCCGGGAATGTTCGCTTGTTTCACGGCATCTACCCGGACTTTGAGAGCGCTTCGCGCGACATTCCCCGGGGTTGGCTCGAGGGCTTCAATAACGAGGCAACGGTGCTGCACCTTGCCGCAGAACGGTTTCGTATCTGCGCATCCGATTACCCGATCATGTTCTGGCTGCAGAAGCTGCTGCCCGGATGCAACATGCTGTTTGATTACGGAGGCGGCGCCGGCATCAGCTACTTTGGCTATCAGAAGTACCTGGAGTATCCCGCCACCTTGTGCTGGCTGATCAGCGACGTGCCGGCAGTCGCCGCGCTCGGTACGCGGATTGCGGAAGAGCAGGGCGCACGCCATCTGCGCTTTACGACCTCTCTGGACGACTTACCGCAAGCACACATCCTGCTGGCGGCCGGTTCGCTGCATTTGATGCAAAGACCGTTTGAAATGCTTCGGTCGGCGCCAACGTTGCCACCCCACATATTGGTCAACAAGGTGCCCCTCGTGGACCTGCCAGCGGCAGTGACGTTGCACAATATGGGTTCGGCAATGTGTCCGTATCATCTTTTCAACCGCGCAGAATTCCTTACGGAGTTCCAGGCATTGAACTACGAGACGGTTGCCGAATGGGAGACTGAGTTGTTCGCCCGCATCCCGATTTTTCGCGAGTATTCGGTAAACGCCTACAAGGGCTTTTATTTCCGCAAGAGGACGGGCGGCTCGAGGCCTACTTTATTTCCCGAGTGATCGCGGCCGCGGCGTTCCCGGCCACGACCCAGCTTGCCGATCCAGCCACGACGGCTTCATCCTCGAACCAGAGGAATCCGAAGTTGTCGATGCACTCGGGGAAGCCAGGGGCGTCGTCGACCCCCAAGGTGATGCTCCCGCCCTGCGCGAACGGCAGCGGTTCTGTGTATCCCGCCACCAGGTCCCACTGCTCGGGTGTTGGCATCAGGCGCACGTCGCCGTTAGTGGCGATACGCTGGCCGTGGAGAATCATTTCCATGCCCGTATTTTTTTTGGTCTACGAAAACGGGATGGTATGTGCTGTCATAGAGAAAGACGCTGAATCCTCGAGTGTCGAGGTAGGCCTTGTCGTTCACTCGCATCGCCAGATCGGCGGCGAACAAACTCGACCCGGATGTCAGGACCAGGAGGAGACACACTCTGCTCAGGGTTGACATGGAGTGGGGTCGAGCTGCCCGTGTGGCAGTTGCTGGCGCGGAACGTGGCTCACAAAATTCCCTTGAACGCGTTCAACGTGCACCGGTATCTGCAGCAACGGTGACGCCGCATGCAGCAAAGCCCATCAGGGCCACGAGAAGCGTAGAGAAGAGGGCCAGCGGCCGCATACATGAGCTCATTCAACGATCTGCGTTATCGAGTCTGCTGTATGTAAATAGCGCGCTCATGGGAGAACGCCCTGAACCCGAAGACGCCGTGATAGCTGCCCATGCCGCTTTGATTGACACCACCGAACGGCAACTGGTTTTCCAGGTAATGGGAGAAGAACCCGTTGATCGTCACGCCGCCCGATGAAGTTTTGCTGAGTATCTTGTCGATGTTGTTCTGGTCGTTGCTGTAGATATAGAGTGCCAGCGGTTTGCCACGGCCTGAGATGTGCGCAATGACCTCGTCGATGTTTTTGTAGGTCACAACCGGCACGATCGGCGCGAAGATCTCCTCCTGCATGATTTGCATGTCCGCGGTCACATCGGTGAGCAGCGTCGGATGAATCGTGCGGTCGGCCTGCTCCAGTGTGCCGCCGACAGCGACCTTGGCGCCTTTCGCTACGGCATCATCGAAGAGCTTCTTGATGCGCACGAAATTCTGTTCGTTGACAATCTGGGCGATGCTTTCCTTCTTGATACTGCCGTCGTCCCGGTAGAGGTTCTCCTTCACTTTCGCCCGGAATGCCTCGATCAAGGCACCTTTCTGCTGCTCCTTGATGAAGACATAGTCGGGACTGATGCAAGCCTGCCCGCCGTTGAACTGCTTGGCAGCCGCCAGTTCGGCTGCAACTTTCGTGACATCCGTTCCGTCATCGACGATGACAGGCGATTTGCCTCCAAGTTCCAGAGTCACGGTGGCCAGGTTCTTAGCGGCCGCCGCCATGACCAGCTTTCCGACCCGCGTGCTACCCGTGAAGAAGATGTGACTGAACGGCAGGTCGAGCAACTGGGTAGCCACGTCGACTCCGCCCTCGAACAAGGCGACGTCGCTTTCCTCGAATGCCTGTTTGATTATCTTCGCGGCAACTCCGGCGGTCGCGGGGCACAGGTCGGTCAACTTGACCATGCAGCAATTTCCCGCCGCAATGGCTGCGGCGAGTGGACCCAGGGTCAACCCAAGTGGAAAGTTCCAGGGACCCAGGATGAGGCACACACCGCGCGCCTCATGGATGATCCGCGCCTTGTCGTTCTTGTTCTGGGACGGAACCACTTCAACGGGTTTCATCCATTCGTCGAGATTGTCGATGTTTCTCTGGATGTTGCCGATGACGCCGAGGATTTCCGTTACCCGGATTTCGGGTTCAGGCTTGCGGGTGTCCTGTTTCACTGCCGCCACGATTTCATCGGCGTGCGCCTCCACCGCCGACTTCAATTTCCTCAGTTTCTCTTTGCGTTGCTCGGCGGTAGAGGCCTTCGCCTCCCATTGATGAGCTTGCTGGAGAGCGAACACCCGTTCTATTGGCGTAGACACAGTATTTCCTTCTTTCGCTGGGCGGCAACCCAGATTGAGCTGTGAAGTGGATGGATCATGGCGATGGCGCGCGTAAGAGTCTAATCGACTGAAGAGGCACCTGGCGCAAGAGCCGGCTCGATCGTGGTCGTGGCCGGTCAGCGACCGTCTCGCCCGCCACCGACCGCCATCAGGCGGATCCTTGCTCATGCAGGGACATGCCGGCTCTACTCACACCGAGACTCCCGTGTCGCTCAAGGCGCTGCCCTCGCTCCGGTGGAATTTTCAGCCCCGCTCGTTGTGGACGAGGCTTGCAGTCGACATTTGCGCCGACCAGCGAGACCTCTCGCAGTGATCGTTTTGACGCCGGCCGGCGTGGCAATGGCGTTGCTGGCCGATCAGGCCTCGTTAATCGTGGTTGCTATGCGTTAACGACCGGTGCGCGCTCGCTCGACATGTGGTTAGTCTGAGATCGAGCGCGGGACGTTGTCGCCAACCCGAATCCCTGACGACTCATCATCAATGAGGAGCAAACCGTGACCCAACATGTCCTGTTCATCGTCACCAACTCCGCCGTGATCGGCCCTCACAGTCGCAAGACCGGCTTCTTTTTTGCTGAGGTCGCGCACCCATTCGACGTGCTCGACGGGGCGGGCATCGCGGTGGAGTTCGCGTCGCTCGCGGGTGGATGGACGCCGTATGACGCCTACGACGAGAAGGATTCTGCGCAGAAAAAATTCCTGGAAAGCAAGGCGTTCCGTCGGCTGAATCGGAGCCGCAAGTTGTCCGAGGTGGATGCCGCGGATTACGACGCCATCCTGGTACCGGGTGGTCTCGGGCCCATGGTCGACATCGCGCGCAATGCGCAGGTTCAAAAGGCCGTCGTGCGCGCCTGGAGCACAGGCAAGTTTGTGACCGCCGTCTGTCACGGTCCCTGTTCGCTGCTCGGCGTGGATCTGGGCGATGGCGTGCCGTTCGTGCGTGGCAAGAAGCTCACCTCGTTCTCCAAGAAGGAAGAGTACGACTACGCCCGCGAAGACGTCCCCTACGAACTTGAGGATGCGCTCAGGGCAGAGGGTGCCGAGTACTCGTCGGCGCCTAACTGGCAGCCTCGCGTGATCGTCGATGGGCGTCTGATCACCGGCCAGAACCCCGCGTCCGCGGGGCCACTGGCCAAGGAGTTGGTCGCGGCGCTCAAGAAAATTGCATGAAGCGGGTTCAACGGATGCCCTTTCAGAGGTTCACCGAGGTTCCGCCCCAGCTCTCAGGTTCTACGTCCGCGATCGTCTCGGTGAAGTTCCACCTATGGCCGTGAAAGTCCTCTGCATCGTACTGACGCTCACCAAACATGTGATCCGTCGGCTGCGTGAGGATCTTGGCGCCTGCCTGTCGCGATCTCGCGCAGTGACTCAGCGCGTCCTCAATACGCACCTGCACGATGATCGAATGGTTAGGAACGATGATGCCCTCGGCGATCGTAAAACAGCCCTCTCCGGCGCGCATTTGAATTCTATGATTGGCAATGCGCAATCGAACGGTGAAACCGAAAGCCTTGCTGAGCCACTCCGCCGCCACGCCAGGATTGTGGTATTGGAGGACGGGAATCACCGGGCAAGGAGGAACAGAACGGTTGGAGCGCATGAGTCTCTCCCGAGCAAGTGTGCGCTCAGATTAGCATCCTCGGGTTGGGAGACCGCGCCCGACTAAGCGGCAACGATCGGCTGTCCCGCGGTGGCGGGCTTGGACCGAGTCCGATTCGACAGCGTGGCGTTGCAAGCCCACTTGATCGTGGGATGGGACGGATGCAGAATGTAACCAACTCATGGTGAATATCATCACATATTCTAGCGTCAAAGCACGAATGCGCGACCCAGCCTCCAGAAGAGGGATTGGGTTGACCTGACGCGTCCTGAGAATGCGTGCAGCAATCGGACCAGGCCCTCGTTTTTGGGCCTTTTTTATTTCCGATTCCCCATCGCACAAATTCCAGGAGCAGGAGCATGACTGACATCAAGAAGACGCTGATCACCAGCGCACTTCCTTACATCAACGGCATTAAACACCTCGGCAATCTGGCCGGATCGCTCCTGCCGGCCGACATTCATGCCCGGTACCGGCGTCAAATTGGCGACGACGTGCTATTCATCTGCGCAACTGATGAGCATGGCACGCCGGCTGAGCTTGCGGCCACCGAAGCGGGTCTTCCCGTCGCTGACTACTGCGCTCAACAGCATAGAATCCAGGGCGACATTTACCGTCGACTCGGCCTTTCATTCGACCATTTCGGGCGCTCGTCGTCGGCGCAAAACCGAGCGTTGACCCAGCACTTCTTCAAACGCCTGGACAACCGCGGCTTTATCGAGGAGCGCACGCTGGACCAGGTTTATTCGCTGGACGACGGGCGCTTCCTTCCTGACCGCTACATCGTCGGCACTTGTCCACACTGCGAGTCCGACCGCGCCCGCGGTGACCAATGCGAAAACTGCTCTCGGCTGCTGGAGCCGACAGACTTGATCCGGCCGCGGTCTGCGGTCTCCGGCAGCACAAACCTGGAAGTGCGTCCGACCAAGCATCTTTTCCTGCGTCAGCAGGCCTTGGTCGTCGATCTGGAAACGTGGCTCGCTTCGCGCAAGGGTTGGCCGCTCTTGGTGACATCGATCGCGCGCAAATGGCTCGACGAAGGCATTCACGACCGCTGCATCACGCGCGATCTCGCGTGGGGTGTCCCGGTGCCGAAGGAAGGTTTCGAGGGCAAGGTATTTTACGTCTGGTTTGATGCCCCGATCGAATACATCGCGGCGACGCAGGAATGGGCCGACGCTGATCCTGAACGTCGCGATTGGAAGAAGTGGTGGTGGCAGGCGAACGACGTTGAGTATCTGCAGTTCCTTGGCAAGGACAATGTGCCTTTTCATACGATTTCATTTCCATGTACGCTGTTGGGTTCCGGCGAACCGTGGAAGACCGTCGACGTGATCAAGGGCGTCTCATGGCTCACTTATGAGGGTCAGAAATTTTCCACCAGCCAGCACCGCGGCGTTTTTCTCGACCAGGCACTTGATCTGCTACCGGCGGACTATTGGCGCTGGTGGCTGGCGGCGAATGCGCCTGAGGGCAGCGACTCGGCGTTCTCCTTCGAGCGTTTTGCCGCCGACGTGAACAATGATCTCGCCGACACGTTCGGCAATCTCGTCAACCGGGTGCTGAAGTTTGTTACTGCGAAATACGACGGCGTCGTGCCGGCAGCGGGCGAAGCGGGTGAACTTGAGCATTCTCTCGTCGCCGAATTAACCCAACACCTCGGAAATCTTAAGTCGCATCAGGACGAACGGTCGCTTCGCAAGGCAGCGGACGAAGTCCGCGTGATCTGGAGCATAGCCAATGCCTATCTGGCTGCGGGTGCGCCATGGTCGCACACTGTTCGGAAACCAGACCGTGCTGCCGTCGTCGTGCGCACTAGCGTGAACTTGCTGGCGTTGGCCGCGACGGTCGCATGGCCGTTCATACCGGCTACCTCTGAGCGCGTGCTGGAGGCATTAGGCAGCGACGCCAGGCCATCATGGCCGTCGTCGGCAGCCGAAGCACTAATAACGATCAAAGGAGGACGAAAGATCGACGTGCCACCCATCTTGTTCGAAAAGCTCACGGCAGAATGGATTGAGACCAACCGAGCCAAGTTTGCCGGAGTGCAACACCAAGACGTCGGCACACTCAAGGACACGTCAGCGACACTGCGTTGAAGTGTCGAGTGCCACTGCAGGTTCGACGGACGATCCCGACTGTTTCTCCTGCCCGTATGCGGACGGTCCGCTCGTTTTCCGGGTGTCATTGCGTACGGTGGATAGCATGGCGTCGCAACTACCAGATCAGTGGCATGCGCTCACCCTTCCAGAAGACCCAGCGGCGCTCTTCAAGATGATTGCCGTTGCCAATCTGATACGGATGCTGCTGTCCAGCATCCAAGTGGAAAATCGACAGAAAGCCCGCATAAGTTGATACCGCCAGCCGTCGGCCATCCGCAGACAGGTCAATGTCTCCGACGCTCGATCCGATGAACTGCTGCCATCGATACTTGCTTGTCGTATCGAATGCGCGTACGTATCCACTGGCATCTCCAATGATGAATTCATCGTTGCGGGCGACTGCCGCATAAACACGTGCTCCATCCTCGAGTTGAAACGGCTCGACGTCACTCGCATCCACCCCATTCCGCAGACCGGTGGTCGCGATGCCCAGAGTGCTGCCGTTATAAAAGTGGCACGAGTTCATGGCCAGGATGGCGTCGTCCGCGCTGAATACGGCATGGTGCGGATATTCGCTGGCTGGCGGCACTTGAAGCACCAGCCGTAGGTCGGAATCAAACACTAGATGCGAAGATGACTGTTCTCCGACCGCAATGAACGTGCCGTCGTTTGATACCGCCCCATGTTCCATATCGATACTGCACGTCAGCGGATCGGCCGGGTGCTGCTCGCGCAGCCAAAGATAATGCTCGCGAAGTTGCTCCAAGGTTGGAAGCAATCGCCTGACCGAGTTGGGCCCGAGCACGAAAATTCCATCGCCGCTGACGAGTAGTACGCGGCGGCCACCGGGAAAGGGTACTAAGCGCGTGGGCGTAGGGTGCTGCGCAAAGGGCGAAACGTCAAAGCCGTTCGGCACATCCTCTGTCCCGCGCGGCCAAGGGCAAAGCGCTGTCCGCCTCCCGGTCCAACCCTCGCGGATCTCGATCCCACTCGCGCGCGCGAAGGCAAAGTATTTGCGGTCTGGTGACCGACCAAAGGTACCGACGGTCGGCAGATCGAGGACTGTGTCTCCGCGGATGTGGACCGTCTTGGCACTTTCCTCGTAGTGAGAGCCTATTCGCGCAATCAGCGAGCCGTCGTCCAGGAACCGAACGAGCGGGATGCTGCGGCCATGTTTCTCAAGCCAGGGAATTACGGGTGCATGAGTCGGAGGCCAATCCTCGCGCAGTGAATCGAACGTACCGCGTCGATTCGATTCACGCAGAGCTTCGATGAAGTTCGGAACGAGATGCGCTAGATCCGGCTCTGGCGGCGCAGGACCTGCTTTTTCCCAGCCGATCGACAATCCGCACGCAACAAATTCATTTGTGCGTGCTGCGTGAGCGAGAATCTTGTCGCGCCATTCGATATGCGGTGAGCTCATGGGGGCCATTGTCGCCGAAGCCGCCCAGCTCGCAAAACCCATCATCGACATGTGCTGAAACGGCCGGTTCCGGTAAGATTGAGATATGTCCGAACACAAAGCCACGATCAGCTGGAAGCGGACCAGCGACGACTTCTTGAAGGGAAAGTATTCTCGCGAACACACTTGGACCTTCGATGGTGGCGCAGTTGTACCGGCCTCGCCGTCTCCGGCAGTAGTGCCAGCGCCGTACTCAAATCCGGCGAACGTCGACCCCGAGGAAGCCTACGTCGCATCGATCTCCAGTTGTCACATGCTGACCTTCCTCTACGTAGCGGGCCGCCAGGGCTTCCAGGTCGACAGCTACGATGACGAGTCGGTTGGCACCATGACGAAGAACGAACGTCAGGTCCCCTGGGTGAGCACGGTGACCTTGAACCCCCGCATCGCATACGGCGGTGCGAAACGACCCACGCCCGCGCAGGAGGAGCATCTCCACCATCAGGCCCACGAACAGTGCTTTATCGCTAACTCGATCAAAACCGAAGTCGTCGTAAATCCAATCAAGCCGGGCGCCTGACCGGATCAGGCCGCGGCCCATGATCCCGATTCTCTATTCGTTCCGACGCTGTCCTTACGCGATGCGGGCCCGCCTTGCGCTGGATGTCGGTGGGCAGGAGTGTGAGCTGCGCGAAATAGTTTTACGCGCGAAACCGTTGGAGATGCTTCAAGCGACCCCGAAAGGCACGGTGCCGGTGTTGGTGGTCGCCGACGGCGAGGTGATCGACGAAAGCCTGGACATCATGCTGTGGGCCCTGGCGCGCAGCGATCCGGAGCACTGGCTGACGCCTGATGCCGATTCGCTGCAGGGGATGTTGGCACTGATTGCTCAGTTCGATTCGCACTTCAAGCAGCATCTGGATCGCTACAAGTATCCTGACCGTTTTGACGGAGCAGACTCCCTGACCAGTCGGACCGAGGCATGTCTGGATCTTCGGCTATTGGAGAACAGACTGGCCCGCACTGCCTATCTGGCGGGCGAAGGAGTGTCGCTGGCCGACATGGCTATCGCACCGTTTGTGCGACAGTTCGCAAACGTGGATGCAGCCTGGTTTGCGAGTCAGTCGTTGCCCTCTGTACAGCGCTGGTTGACGACGATTGTGGCGTCAGAGCGATTTGAGCGCATCATGCGGCCGGTCCCAGTCTGGTTGCCGGGCACGCGCGGCGTATCGTTTCCGGTTCGATAGCGACGCCCGTCACCTGACACAACAGACGACCTATTCTTTGCGCCGGCAGATTTCCAGTGCAATAGTGATTCGTCCGAATTACGAAGTGATGATGGAGCTCCGCGACCATGCATACCTGGTTCGCCGATTTCCGCCGATTTCGACTCGGTCCAATGATGGACTGGACCGATGCCCGCGATCTCGGATGCTGACTCAACAAGTTACGCGCTCGTGAAATGCACCGTAGCCTTTGCGTAGCCTCTACTGGCGAGACCACGCGACGTGAATCACGGCACAACTCAGTTAGCTGTGGCCTCGGGCGTCCCCGCCTTGTCCAGGTCAACTCCGATGTCGAGCACGAAGTACTTCTGCACGACGCCTTCAGGGTTGAAGAGGATTCTGACCACCTTGCCTTCGCGTCGCGCGCAATGGGCTACGCGGGCCAACGAATGCATGTAATCCACGAAGCGAGGTATCCCAGCGACCACGAAGGAGAACCCGAGCAATCTGTTAAGTCTTAAGAATTGAGCGGTTCTCCTTTCACATTGCGCAGGACGAAGATCCCGCAGGCGAGACCAAAGGGTTGCTGACGTCTGGCTTCGAATGGTCTCGACACACCCTGCCGTGAACGTTCCTCGTGGTCCAAATATGGAAAGTGCTGAGCCGTGGAAAATCGCATGTATCCGCGTGGCGACAACTGTGGATGTCGGAACCGATAGCTAGAGGATTATTCTCAACGGCATCGAATTTCTTGATACGAGTACGCCTGCGCCGCACCGGCTCGTCAGTACTATTGGTGGCATGAACGCATCTGCCAGACACTCGGCTGCGCTGATTCTGCTCATACTGGCGTCCTTATTCTTTGCTGGACGTACGATGACCGGCCACGCAACTCATGAAGTGCGGCCGACGCTGCTCGATGCAAAGCATGCCGCTCCAGGCGAGGCGGCGGCTTCGATCGAGGAGGCAGCTCCCACCGAGGTCAGCCGTAACCGTCGTGAGGCGATCCACGATCTCGTCACCGAAGCGCAGACACTTCTGACTGGCGTTGAGCTCCAGTACGTTTTCACTGGAGACGGGAAGAATCAGGTGCTCCGCGGGCGCCCCGTCGCCTTTGCGCTGTGGAGCGAAACGAAGCAGGAGTGGATCGTCGCGCACATCGAGCTCCCGCGTCCACCGACCAAGTGGAACCCCAATGGAAAGCCCCTGGCTTTTCGCACTCTCACGCCAGGTATCGAGGCGCGGCACGTGAAAGGCACTGGTGCCGAGCGATTGATGTTCGCCTTCTCCCGAGACGGTGATCCGTTGAAGGTCTACGGACGCAAGTTCCCCGTATTCGACAATACCCTCATCAAGCGCAGGCAGTGGAGCGCCGTCGTCCAGACCGCAAACCCGATCGTCTATCTGCCCTTCACCGAAGACACCTTCGACCCTGCTTTCGTCAGAAGCGGGAAGGAGTTTCTGATGACCACGGCGCGCCAGGCGATCGCGGAGCTACGTCTTGCGAAGGTGCCCAGTGCGGCCTTTCGCGGAGAGTTGCTCGCCGATGTCATTCCTCCACAGGTCATTACGACACTTGCGGTCATCGAGCAAACCGATGACAAGGACTACATCCAGAAGCGGGCGCTTGCCTTCAACGAGGTGCTGAGCCAGTACGGGCTGAAGCGCGAGGAGGCCTATCGGTATAGCCTCTCGGACGCAAACGCGTTAGGGCCCATGCAATTCACCAACCGCAAGCGCAACGGGACGTACGCGTACGTGGTCAGACGCTGCCGCGGAGCAAAGCTCGACCCGGTCTTCGAGAGCGGCGCGACGAATCTGCTGAACGCCATGAAAGCGACGGCCTGTCTGCTGGATTTCAATCTGGCGGCGATGCGGGTGGATATCCGTCGCGCGTATCGTGCCAACCCGGAAGTGCTGGGCATCTTCCCGGTCGCCGCGTACAACGGCGGATCCCGGAATGTCACGAAGCTCTACCGTATCCTGACGAGAATGAACGTGACGCTCGACGCACTGAGCCGGCCGGGAGTACAGCTCACAAGCGCGTCGGTGGCTTGTCCCTGCGTCTGGAAAGCGGAGGGCATGGATGCCCGTCCGGTGAGGATCCCGAGATACAACAACGAGAACCGGTGGTACATCGAAAAGTATCAGAGCATCGTGAGTCTGTTTGAGAGTGCCGCTCCGAAATCGGCGTTCGCGCCGCCCTCAGCCGGCGTTCGTGAATGACGACGACGGATCGGCGCCGTTGCGCCGGTGATTCAGGCGGATACCTGAGCCCGCTGATCCGACCGCCTCTCAGAAGGACCGGAGTTCCAACGATGAGCTGTCCGGGAAAACGGGCAACGTCAGAGGCAGCGGACCTGCAAATGCTGACCCGTCTGGAAAATGGGGCAAGGTCACGTGTCTGTGCCGTATGCACGGGCGGTGATTGTGCCCCATCGGCAGACTCCGACGGATGAAGGAGCGCATTCTCAAACTATCGGACGGCACCGAGGTCATCCTCGTCCTGCTAATCGCCTTTGGAATGTTCCTGCCGGCGAACTTGGCGGCGCTAGTTTCACCCGAGCTGCTGACCCATCGGAATTCACCGCCCATCTCGAACAGTCACCTGCAAGGGTTGGTGCTGTATGAAGTCGTGATCCTGATGGTTCTGGCCACCTTCCTGCGAGCCCGGGGTTGGACCCTCGCGCGGTTGGGCGTGCAGCCGACGGTGCGGGACACGGTGTACGGCGTCGGTGTTTGCGTGGGTTATTACCTGTTCTATTGGATTCTGATGATGACGCTGGTCACGGTGTGGCCGACGTTTGCGCGACTAGCGATGTCAACGCATCTGGTCGCGGCCGATCTGCAGTGGCCGACCGTGGTGGCGGCCAGCACCGTCAACCCGGTCTTCGAGGAAGTCTTGGTCTGTGGTTACGTGATCACGGCACTGAAAGACCGCGTCGGTATCACGACCGCCGTGAACGTGAGCGCCGGCATCCGCGTCTTCTATCACTTATATCAGGGTGCGGTGGGGGTGGTCGGCATTGCGCCGCTGGCTCTGTTGTTCGCGTATGGGTTTGCGCGCACAGGTCGGCTGTGGCCATTGATTGTCGCGCATGCCCTGACCGACTTCGCTGGGCTCGCTGCCTCGATGTGAGTGGGGCTAGCAGATTCGACGGTGACGAGTCCATCGGAGTGATCGCAACCGCCGTATAGGCCAAGGTCGCACACCTTGGGCGTCTAAAAATTGCTTGACGTTAGTTGCTTCAACAGTTCGTCTCTGTTCTGTTTAACAAGGCATCAAGTTGGATCGCAAGACACGCCGGCGGATTCGGGCGCGGGCGACGGAGATTTTGGCAGAGAGGATGATTGACCTCCGCCGTCGCGGCACGTGTTGAGTGGGTTGGCGGCCTTGTGATGCTTGGCGTCTTCCTCGGGCTCTTCGATCAACACATCGTGCCTATTGAGTTCTTTCTGACGGACACAGATTGAATCCGTCGTATTGGAGGTCGGACGGGGTTGCAGATTGCACCCTTTGTGGGCGGTCTATCCGGGCGGAAAAAGTCGTGCATGTCGGGGCGCAAAGAACGCGCTCCGTCTCCGCGCTGTGCTCTTGCCTTCCCGTCTTCCAGCTTGCACTCGTGCGAGGGGCGGGGGACATACGCGCCAGAAGCGGGCTCGTCGTCGGCGATCTGACGTGCAGCGCGGACGTCTCGGGGAGAATTGAGGGCTTGCACTCGGGCTCGCCAGGACCTGGCGCTACTGCAACGGCGGTGGCTTTGACGCCGAACGGCCGTGCCGACTAGTGGCGTAAGCCAATGATTTAATTGGCTCCCTGGGTTGGAATCGAACCAACGACCAACGGATTAACAGTCCGACGCTCTACCGCTGAGCTACCAGGGAACACGGTCAAGGCTTCTCGAAGGCCGCGAATTCTCTGAAACCACGCTCAGATAGTCAAGGCGACGTTCTCAAGACGTGCGATGGACAGAATCAGGCAGGGCAACTGCTTTCGCCGCCGGCACCATGACCTTGATGGTTTCCCCCAGCAATTCCGGCCCGAAATTGCGGGATCGGTCGATAAAGAGCTGGGTGACCTCGAATCCGCGCGCGACCAGAAGGGTACCCTGGTGCGTCCGCACGTCCTGCATGATGACCATCCCGGGCAGCACAGCCTTCAGCGGGAGCTGGCGTGCCTCGTTTCGCCCCGAGCCGGCGCCGAGGTGTCGCCCGAACTGCTCGATCAGCTCTTCCCCATATCGCGGCGCGCGCCGACGCAAGGTCTGTACCGACACATCAACCGAGTGTCCCTGGGTGATCAGCAGGTCATATTCCAACACGAGCCCGAGTATCCGTGCGCCGAGGCCAATGGTCCCGTCACCCAACCGCCCGAGCGCCTCGTCGCTCCACGTCAGAGCGGCGAGGATCTGGATCACGGGGTCGAGGCGCGGCACATGCTCCAGCAAGGCCATGGCGACGTCCGGCACTCCGGAGGCGAGCGTCTGCTCCGTCGGTGTGAGCTGCTCGCCGTAGTAGAGTTTTTCCACGAGTTCGGTGGGCAGTGACAGATAACCGATCTGTGAGAGCAGTGCGGCCGCTTCCAATTGCCAATAGTCCCGGCAATTCAGGGTTTCCGCGAACTCCATTGAAAGCCGTTTCACGCGACTGCCGCGTCCGAAGGCCACTGGATTGGCGATTGCGAGCACATCCACCAGTGCCTTGATGCAGCCGATCAGGGTTTCCTTGAGTATGGATTTCTCGGCGTTGATCAGGCGGTGCTGCATCACGCCCGCTTCGACCGCCGTAATGAGTTGGTCCGGGGCACAGGGTTTGGATAGAAATCGGAATATCTGTGCCTTATTTACCGCATTCATCGCGGCGTCGCGCCCAGGCTCGCCGGTTAGAAGGATCCGCGTCGTTTCTGGATAGAAGACCATTACGTGATGCAACAGCGTCGCACCATCCATTCCGGGCATGCGCATGTCCGAGACGACGACGGCAGCGCCTCCCATCTGCTTGAGACTCTTGAGTGCCTCATCGCCGCTGAGTGCGGTGTGCACTTCGTATTCTCTACGCAGGTGAAGGACGAGTCCTTCGACGACCCGCGACTCATCGTCTACACATAGCACTCGGGGACGTTGTTGTGCGTTCATCATTCATCTCCCGCGGGTGTGGTCGATGCCGCGACCCGGCGCACCGCTTCGTTCCAATCGATAGGGGCGTTGAACAATTGCAGATAGTTCGCATCGACCTTGGGGTCGGGTGGAACGCCTGGAGGAAATACGCTCGCATCATCTGACGGCGCGAGTGCTTGCGCGATGGTCAGGGCGGCCAGCACGTCGAAGTCCGGCTGCGGCACGCGGCCCGGTTCATGATGGTGGGCCACGGCTTCCACTACGGGATAGGGCAGACCCCATATTCCCAACAGATACGCGCCGATCTCGGCGTGCGAGGCACCGAGAATCTCCTTTTCGGCCTCGAACAGAGGCATTTTCAGGCGGCTCGCACGCTCCACCGCAGCACTCAGCTCTTGTGGGCACTCCTGGACTAGCACCCAATAACCGATATCGTGAAGCAAACCAGCGAGCATGGCGTCATCGGCAAAGGAGGTCTTGTCGGCGATCGCTTTCGCGGCTGCGGCTATCGTCTGCACATGGGCCTGCAAGCGCGTCGCGTCGATGCATCCATTGGCGTTTCCCGGCCAACGCGAGAACAGCTCAACCGCCATCGCCAGGTTACGAATCGCTTTGAAGCCCAGATAGCTGACTGCCTGCTCCACGCTCGAAATGCGCTTTGCCAGGCGGAAGAAGGCGGAGTTCACGATCTGCAGCACGCGCGCGGCCAGCGCAGAATCGGCCGATACGACTTTGGCGACTTCTGACAGCGTGATGTTTTCGTCCTTGACGATCGACTGCAACGTAACATAGATGTTGGGCAGAGACGGCAGCGTGCGGATGCGGCCGACGAGGGACCTCAGGCGCGAGTCGTTGAGCAGATCATGCAGGCACAGGCATCGCTCGATGACGTTTTCGAGCTGCTTCGGTGCACAGGGCTTGCTTAGATACTGATGCGCGTAGGGCACGAGACGTATGGTCTGCTCGAGCTCGGCATAACCTGATAGCACGATGCGGATCATCTGCGGCCAGCGTTCGCTGACGATTTGCAGCAGTTGCGCGCCATCCATTCCCGGCATGCGCATGTCGGTCACGATTACATCGAACGGCTGCTGTCCCAACAAATCCATGGCGAGCGCGCCGCTGCCAACAAACTCCATTTTCCAGCGGTTGCGCATAGGCATCAGGCGCGAGCGCAATCCTTCGAGCAACGGCTGTTCGTCATCCACGAAAAGCATGTGTTTCATGTTGCGGCCCTGGACCCGCGACCTGTGACGGGCAGTCGCAGGATGAAGCGAGTTCCTGAGCCCATAGTGCTTTCGATGTCGATCCTGCCGCCATGCTTTTCCACGACAATGGAACGAGCGATCGCCAGGCCCTGACCCGTTCCGCGACCCACCGGCTTGGTGGTGAAAAAGGGATCGAAGACCTTTTCGAGGTTCGCGGTGGGAATGCCGCAGCCGTTGTCCGCGATGCAAATCGTAACTTCCGCGTCATCCGCGGCCGTCGTGATCGAAATCCTGCCCTGGGCGACATCTTTCCCCGACTCGCTGATCGCGTGCGCAGCGTTCACGATCAGATTGAGGAACACCTGGTTCAACTCACCGACATTGCACAGGACCAGGGGCAGCTCGCCGAAATGGGTCTCGACGCTGGCAATGTATTTATATTCGTTGCGTGCAACCGTCAGGGTGGTCTCGATTGCATGATTCAAGTCCGAGGTGGAGTGCTCCACGCTGTCCGGATGCGCGAACTCTTTCATCGCATGCACTATGGCGGCGACGCGCTCCACGCCTTCCAGCGTCCGATCGAATGCCTTGGGTATCTCCTGCGTCAGGAAATCCAGATCGATTTCGGTCTTCAGGTGTCTGATGGCAGGTTCGACTGCCGCGAGGGGCTCATGATTGGCGAGACGCTCAAAGGCGTTCGCATACTCGGTACGCAGTCTGTGCAGATCGGCGTGCGCGGCTTTGAGAAACAACACGCTGTCACCGATGTACTGGATCGGTGTGTTGATTTCATGTGCGACGCCGGCGGCGAGCCGGCCCACCGATTCGAGTTTTTGGGCCAGTCGCAGCTCGATTGCCATGCGCTCACGTTCGCGCATCTCGGTGTACAACTGCTCCTGCAAGTGTTGCTGCTCCAGCTGTTGCGCGCGTTTTGCGGTGATGTCCGCCCCAACGCCCAGGTAGTGGCGAGCGCCTCCTGATTTGATATGGATGGGCGCCATGTACATTCCGACATGGAATGTCGAGCCGTTCTTGTGCCTGGCCAACACTTCGGTGCTGATTGTTCTGCCGGATTTGACCGCTTCGCCAATTTTCTGAAAAGCTTCCGGGTTCAGTTCCGGCGGAACCAGGCATGCTGGGGTGCGGCCGAGCAGCTCGGCGGGCTCATAGCCATGGTCCCGCGCTATGGCGTGATTCGCGTAGATGATCGCCCAGCGCGCCCCTGAGATGTCGATGACCATGAAGTGGGTCGTGGTCGCATCCAGCACGCAGTTGCGCAAATCAAGATCGTCTTGCAGGCGGGCGCGATGCGCGCGCTCGGCGGCAAGCAATGCCGTGAACTGCTGGATCGCAAGGCTACTTTCGATCTCAGGACCACAGGCTGGAGTCGGGTTGGCCATTCGCGTTCCGATGCAACGGGCACATGCTGCGCAGTGTGCATCGAAAACGCGTGTGAGCGATCAAGTGTGCAGCGCACACTTCACAAAAAAGACGTGCTGCAACGCGAGTTGCGCCGGGATGGGCCCGGAAAGGGCTGGGGAGCGGCTGAATCCAACCGCTCCCAACAGATGTCAGGCCGTTTCCGCGACCGTCCGCCCGGCTTCCAACACTCGATCCATGCGCTCGATAGCCTTCTCCAGCGTCTGCATGCTGCAGGCGAACGAGATGCGGATGTGTCCCGGAGCGCCGAAACCGGAGCCCGGCACCACCGCGACGCCACCCTCGTTGAGCAGCAGGTCCACGAACTCGTTGTCGTCCCGGCAGCCGAGCCCGGCCATGGCCCGCGAGACGTCCGCGAATGCGTAGAACGTGCCGGCGCCCGGCAGACAGCTGATGCCCGGCAGCGAGTTGAGTCCGTGCACGACGAAGTCGTGACGAGCCTTGAACGCTTCATTCATCTTGGCGACGCATTCCTGGTCACCATTGAGAGCGGCCGTGGCGGCTTTCTGTGAAATGCTGCAGGCGTTCGAAGTTGATTGGCCCTGAATCGTGCTCATCGCCGTGATGAGCTCCTTCGGGCCTCCGCAGTAGCCAATGCGCCAGCCCGTCATGGCGTATGCCTTGGAGACGCCGTTGATGGTCACCGTGCGGTTGTATAACTCGGGGCAGACTGTCAGAAGGCTGCAGAACGGCTCGGATGACCAGTAGATCTTTTCATACATGTCATCGGTGCCGATGATGACCCGCGGGTATTCCAACAGCACTTCGCCAAGCGCGCGCAATTCGGCGCGCGTGTACGCGGCGCCTGTCGGATTGCACGGGCTGTTGAGCAACACGAGACGTGTCTTCGGCGTGATCGCCGCCGCAAGCTGGCGCGGCGTGATCTTGTAGCCCTGCGCATAGCCCGCAAATGGCATCACCGGCAGGCCATCCGCCAGCATCACCATATCGGGATACGACACCCAGTAGGGCGCAGGGATCACCGCTTCATCGCCAGCATCGAGCACGGCCATGCAAAGGTTGTAGATGGTCTGCTTGGCCCCAGAAGAGACCAGGATCTGGTTGCGTTCGTACTTGATGCTGTTGTCGCGTTGGAACTTGTCGATGATCGCGTCTTTGAGCTCGTTGATCCCGTCGACGTTCGTATAGCGCGTGAACCCGCTCTTGATAGCCTCGATTCCGGCTTGCTGAATGTGCGCAGGTGTATCGAAATCCGGCTCGCCGGCGCCCAGACCGATGACGTCCTTGCCTTCCGCCTTGAGGCGGGCGGCGCGAGCGGTGACAGCAAGCGTGGGCGAGGGCTTGACGCGCTGGACGCGTCGTGAAAGAGGTAGGGTCACGGGAAATCCTGTAATCGCTTTAAATCGGGCGGCGTGGCTATATTACGGGATCACGCTCGCGCCCACCATTCGGCTCGAGTCCGTTCGCCATCCCTGAGACACTTAATGGAACACACGCCTTTTAAACTGGAAGCGGGCTTCGAACCAGCAGGGGATCAGCCGCAGGCGATCGAGAAGCTCGTCGAGGGTCTGAACGACGGGTTGGCGCACCAGACGCTGCTGGGGGTCACCGGCAGCGGAAAAAGCGTCGGTTACGACGAGCCTTTGCTTATTGCCGAATGCAAAGCAGGTCAGGCCTCTATCCGCTTGGTGAAAGCGGGTCCGTTTATCGACGGGTTGATGCAGGCCAATGGGGTCGACGCTGAAGGGAACGCGCAGACGGAGCGATTCGCTGTCGCGGACAAGGCATTCCTTACTCCGGCGTACGATCCGCAACGCGGCACGACCGCGTGGTATCCAGTTGCCGCCTTACTCCGGCACTGTGCGCCAGCGCAAATGTTTCGCCTGGTCACGCGCTGTGGTCGTGAGATCGCCGTTACCGGTGATCATAATTTTTGGGTACTGCGCGACGGAGTGCCGACGCTGATCAAAAGCGAAGAAGCGCTTCCTTCCGATTTCCTGCCAGTGCCGGACATTGTTACGGACCTGCACGAGAACTTGACGTGCATCGACATTCTTCCGTACCTGGCCGATACCAAACTGTCTGTATTCGCTGAAGAGCCCATCCTGGATTACGTGGCCGCGACCGGTACTGATGGCTTCGTGGCAGCGATGAAAGAGTCGGGCATTCGTCCGTCAGCCAAGTTGTCTGCGATCCGAGCTGGGATCCGCGGTCGCGGTCTGAAGGTACCTCACTTCCTGAGTTTGCTTGCAAAAACAGAAAGTCTGGCGGGCCGGTTCGTTACCGGCGAGATCTATGTTGGCGGGAAATCGGCCCGCCAGCGGTTGCCGGCGCGATTGACTCTCTCCGATTCAGTGTTATCGCTTTTTGGCTTCTACATCGCGGAGGGCAATGCTCAACCTTGCTATGTGGTGCTTTCAAATCATCATCCCGTGATCCGCGAAAAAATCGAAGGTTCGCTCAAGGCACTGGGAGTCGGATTCTTCGTTCGGACCTCCAGTGACTACACAGTCGGCTCGACGGCACTAGCATCCCTGTTCTCAGCGCTCTGTGGCAAGCGTGCGCAAAACAAGCGCCTGCCGGAATTCTGGCCACGACTATCCGACCATTCTCTCGGCGTGCTGCTGCGTGCGTATTTTGATGGTGATGGCACCGTGGGTTCCTGCGGTGAGGTCAGCGCAACAACGGCCAGCGATGAGCTGGCATCTGATCTGGCTTACGCACTGAAGCGTTTTGGAATTCACGCTCGATTGAGGCGTGTGCGCAAAAGAGCGACTAATTCAGATCACCCAGGCGGCATCTATTCCAGCGTCGTGATCTCCGGCCAAACGGATTTGCGCTTATACGAGCAACATGTGGGCTTCGATCACCCTGAAAAGCTCGCTCGATTGCGCTCGTCTTTGCAGTGCCGTCCCGATACGAATGTCGATGTCGTACCGATTGACCCGGGCGCTCTCAAGTCGCTTCGCGGCGGTGTGGGGCTGAGTCGGAAGCGACTTGCTGCGCTGACCGGCTGTTCGCGGCCGATGATCAGTCTCATTGAAAAGGGCACGCGCAAGCCGAGCCGGGTTTTGCTGGTCCGAATTCTGGATGGCTTGGCTGCCGCGTTTCGAGGCGCAACGGTTGCCGATTTCTCCTGGTGGATCCAATGGCGGGCTTTGAAGTCCTTGTGCGCCGTTCGCTGGGCAAGAATCAAAAGCGTTAGTCCCATCAACTACGCACACCCGTATGTCTATGATCTGTCCGTTCCGGGCCCGGAGACCTTCCTCTCTGGGCGCGGCGGGGCATTCGTCCACAACACATACTCAATAGCCCAAGTAATCGAGCGAGTGCAGCGACCAACCATGGTCCTTGCCCACAACAAGACCCTTGCGGCGCAGCTCTACGGCGAGTTCCGGGAATTCTTCCCGCACAATTCCGTGGAGTACTTCGTCTCGTACTACGACTACTACCAGCCCGAAGCGTATGTGCCGTCTTCGGACACATATATAGAGAAGGACTCTTCGGTCAACGAGCACATCGAGCAGATGCGCTTGTCTGCGACCAAAGCGCTACTCGAACGCCCCGATTCCATCATCGTCGCGACCGTGTCGTCGATTTACGGCCTGGGTGACCCCAAGGCCTACCTGTCCATGATCCTGCACCTGGTCCGTGGCGACAAAACGGATCAGCGCCGTCTGCTGCGTCGCCTTGCTGATATGCAATACACGCGCAACGAATTGGATCTTACGCAGGGGACCTACCGCGTCAGGGGTGATGTCATCGACATCTTCCCGGCGGAGTCCGAACGGGAAGCGGTGCGGGTGGAGCTGTTCGATGATGAGATCGATTCCCTCAGCCTCTTTGACCCGTTGACCGGCGCCATTTCGCGCAAGGTGCCCCGTTTCACCGTTTATCCCGGAACGCACTATGTAACGCCGCGCGAACGACTCATTGGTGCCGTTGATCAGATACGCGAGGATTTGCGTACGCGGCTGAAAGACTTGCGCGACAACGGCAAGCTGCTCGAAGCGCAGCGGCTCGAGCAGCGGACCATGTTCGACATGGAGATGATGAAAGAGGTGGGTTATTGCGCGGGAATCGAGAACTACTCACGCTATCTGTCGGGTCGCCAGCCAGGGGATCCGCCGCCGTGTTTGTTCGATTACCTGCCGGCGAATTCGCTGCTGGTGATCGATGAGAGTCACCAGACCATTCCGCAGCTGGGCGCCATGTACAAGGGCGACCGCTCGCGCAAGGAAGTCCTGGTGGAGTACGGCTTCCGGCTCCCCTCAGCGCTGGACAACCGGCCGCTCAAGTTCGAGGAGTGGGAGCGGCTCGCGCCGCAGATGATCTTCGTGTCAGCGACGCCCAGCAAATACGAGTCGCAGCATTCGGCGCAGGTCGTCGAGCAGTTGGTACGGCCCACCGGGCTGATCGATCCGGAGGTGGAGATTCGTCCAGTCGGCACGCAGGTCGATGACGTCCTGTCCGAAATCAACAAGCGCGTTGAGGTCAACGAGCGTGTGTTGATTACGACGTTGACCAAGCGGATGGCTGAGGATCTGACCGAGTATCTGCACGAGCATGGCGTTCGAGTGCGCTATCTGCATGCTGATATCGAGACGGTGGAACGAACCGAGATCATCCGGGATCTGCGCCTCGGCAAGTTCGATGTCCTGGTCGGTATCAACCTGCTGCGCGAGGGCCTCGACATGCCGGAGGTTTCGCTGGTCGCGATACTCGATGCAGACAAGGAAGGCTTTCTTCGGTCGGACAACTCACTGATCCAGACGATTGGACGTGCCGCCCGACACATCAATGGCAGGGCGATTCTGTACGCGGACAGGGTCACTGGCTCGATGCAAAGGGCGCTGGACGAGACCGACCGCCGCCGCAAGCGACAGGTCGAATACAACATCGAACACGGCATCACACCGCGTGGCATTCAGAAGTCAGTGGCGGACATCATGGAGGGTGCGCGGGCTGCGGCACCAGGTCCGGCCGGCCGCAAACGAGGCGGGAAAGGGGAGACGCCGGCGCCAGCAGACCTGCGGCCCGAGACCATCGTGCGGCAGATCAAGAAGCTGGAAGCCGAGATGTTCAAGCGCGCCCGTAACCTCGAGTTCGAGCAAGCGGCGAAACTGCGCGATGAGATTGACCGGCTGAAGCAGCTGGAGCTTGGGTTCCCGCACAGTGCGGCCGGGTAGTCCACGCCCTGTCCCCCCGGCACGATTTCTGCGAGCCTCTTTGTATGAACGGCCGAGTCCAAGTCCCTGGAACCACCCGGTCAGCCCTGTTTACGACGGTCATTGTGGTGACCGTTCTGAAGCTGGCCGACGAGGTGTTCATCCCGCTGGCGCTGGCGATTCTCTGCACCTTCCTGCTGGCTCCCATGGTGCAGGCGCTGATCCGCTGTCACATCAATCGCGTGGTGGCCGTGGTTGTCTCGCTGGCCTTGGGATTGGCGTTGATCGTGGGTCTGGGGACCTTGGTTTTCAATCAGTTCGCTGACCTTACTAAAGAGCTTCCGAGCTATCAGCGGCAGCTGCGGATCAATCTCACCCAGCTGAGCGGCGTGCTTCGCGGCGGAGTCGAACAGACGACCCACGCATTCGAAGAGCTGACGAAGGAGATCGATCGAGTCACGCCCACTGAGCCCAAGCCGCGCGGCGTGAGCAAGGTGCAGGTCATCGAGCCGCCCGCCACCGCCCTGGAGATGATCCGGAACGTGGTGGGACCCATCGTGCGGCCAGTGGGCACCACCTTAGCGGTAATTGTGCTGGTCGCCTTCATGCTCCTGCGCCTACCAGACTTGCGCGACCGAATCCTGAGATTGCTGGGCTCGCGCTATCTGCACCTGACTACGGAAGCGCTCAACGACGCCGCGGGGCGTGTCAGCCGTTACCTGTTGATGCAGATCGTGATCAACGGTTGGACGGGACTGGCGGTTACCGCCGGCCTTTGGGCTCTCAACGTCCCGAATGCCGTGCTGTGGGGCGCGCTGACACTGTTACTGAGATTCATTCCGTATATCGGTGTGCTGATGGCGGCAGCCATTCCGCTTGCGCTGTCATTTGCGGTGTTTGATGACTGGACGCGCCCGCTGATGGTGCTGGGGCTGTACGCCGTGTTGGAACTGTTCGCCTGGTCAGTGCTCGAGCCGTGGTTGTACGGCTCCCATACCGGCGTTTCCCCGGTGGCGTTGCTGCTGGCGACGGGCTTCTGGACCTGGTTGTGGGGATTCGCCGGACTGTTCCTGGCTGTACCGATGACGGTATGTGCAGTAGTAATGGGAAAATACATCCCTCAACTGCAATTCCTGCAAGTACTACTAGGCGACGAGCCCGTCCTCGAAACCCACGAACGGCTCTACCAGCGCCTTCTATCCAGCAACCGAGACGACGCCGATTCGGTGTTGCAGGCTGCGCTACGAGACGCATCGTTTGTGCAGGTGTGTGATGAGGTCATTGTCCCGGCAATGCTGCGTGCCGAGGAGGACCACGACCGCGGCACCCTCACTGATGCCAGGCGTCAAATCATTCTCGAAAATATCAATGAATGGGTGGACGAACGTCTGGAGCTGATGACGCCCGTGAAGTCAGGCTTCGCGGACGCGGATGCTCCCAATGCACTGCCGGGCATCGTCTGCGTGCCGGCCTCCGACCGCGCCGACGAAATCATCGCCAAGCTCTTCGAAGTGGCCCTCATCGAACGCAAGCTCAGCGTCCGGATCATCGGGCCGCATGACGCCATCAGCACGGTCGAACCCCACCGTGTCGCGCGGGCGATAGTCATTTCGGCGCTGCCGCCAGAGGCTGTGACCGCAGCGCGGGCTATCTGTAAGCGCATCCGGCTGAGCCGTAATGAGACGCCGGTGATCGTGGGCTTGTGGAACGCCGCCGGTGACCTCGACAGGGCCCGCCAAAGGCTGGCGACGGCGGGCGCCACCCGGACGGTGGTCAGCTTCGCGGAATGCTTCGGTCTCCTGGATGCGGCCCTGGTTCCGGGCGCACCGCCGCAACCGCTTCCGGAAGGCCGGATGGGGGCTGTTGCGCAAACGTAAGTACTTGGAACGCTTGAGGTTAGCTTGCGTCAGCTGGGCACCTCTTGTATCGTTCGCGACCCCCAGTTTCGTCGGGGGGAATATATAGTCGCGTAGCTCAGTGGTAGAGCACCTCCTTGACATGGAGGTGGTCGGTGGTTCGATCCCACTCGCGACTACCATCTTATTGTTAAGGCTTAACTTTCCATGCCTGTCGTGACTCTGCCGGATGGCAGTCAGCGCCGCTTCGACCGCCCGGTTACCGTGGATGAAGTCGCTGCTGATATCGGTGCAGGCTTGCGCAAAGCCGCCCTTGCAGGGCGTGTGGACGGCAAGCTGGTCGACACCTCCCACCTCATTTCAACTGATGTCGATCTGGCCATTGTCACGGACAGGGACCCGGCCGGTATCGAGGTGATTCGCCACTCCACCGCCCACCTGTTGGCGCAAGCGGTGAAGCAGCTGTTTCCCGAGGCCCAGGTCACCATCGGCCCGGTCATCGAGGACGGCTTCTACTACGACTTCGCCTACAAGCGGCCGTTCACGACCGAAGACCTGACCGCCATTGAAGCGAAGATGCAGGAGCTGGTGAAGGCTGATCAGAAGGTCACCCGGCGCGTGTTGACCCGCGATGAGGCGGTGAAGTTTTTCAAACACCAGGGCGAGATCTACAAGGCCGAGATCATTGCCAGCATCCCCGACAAGGATGAGATCAGCCTGTACGGACAGGGTGACTGGGTCGACCTGTGTCGCGGTCCGCACGTGCCTTCGACCGGCAAGCTGAAAGCCTTCAAGCTGACCAAGGTCGCCGGCGCCTACTGGCGCGGCGACTCGCGCAACGAGATGTTGCAGCGGATTTACGGCACGGCGTGGGCGGACAAGAAGCAACTCGACGACTACCTGCATCGGCTGGAAGAGGCCGAGAAGCGCGATCACCGCCGCATCGGCCGTGAGCTCAACCTGTTTCATCTGCAGGAAGAGGCGCCGGGTGCCGTGTTCTGGCATCCGAAGGGTTGGGTGGTCTTCCAGAGCCTGATCGCCTATATGCGCGAAAAGCAGAGCGCGGCCGGCTACGAGGAAGTCAGCGCCCCGGAGCTCATGGACGCCACTCTGTGGCAGCAGTCCGGGCATGCCGAGAAGTTTGGCGAGAACATGTATCTCACCAAGACCCCGGATGAGCGCACCTACGCCATCAAGCCGATGAACTGTCCGGGGCACGTGCAGATCTTCAAGCACGGCCTGCGTAGCTATCGCGAGCTGCCGGTCCGCCTGGCCGAATTCGGTAAGGTGCACCGTTATGAGCCATCGGGCGCTCTACATGGCCTGATGCGCGTCCGGGCATTTACGCAGGACGATGGGCACGCTTTTGTTACGGAAGGCCAGATCACCGCGGAATGCGTGGCGATTACCAAGCTAATCCTCGACATTTACCGGGACTTCGGATTTGACGAGGTGCGCATCAAGTTCGCGGACCGTCCGCCCAAGCGGGTCGGTTCGGACGAAATCTGGGACCACGCGGAAAAGGCGCTGATTGCTGCTTCCAAGGCCGCCGGGATCGAGTACACGCTGAATCCGGGCGAGGGCGCCTTCTACGGGCCGAAGCTGGAATTCGTGCTCCGGGACGCCATTGGCCGCGATTGGCAGTGCGGCACCCTGCAGGTCGATCTCAATATGCCGGGCCGGTTGGGCGCCTATTTCATTGATGAGCACAGCACCCGGCAGACCCCGGTCATGCTGCACAGGGCCATGTTCGGCTCGCTGGAACGCTTCTTCGCCATCCTCCTGGAGCACCACGCAGGGCGCCTGCCAGCCTGGCTCGCGCCGGTGCAGGCGGTGATCCTGAACATTACCGACCGGCAGGACGAATATGTCCGTCGCGTGACGGAATCCCTGAGAAATCAGGGGTTTCGCGTCGAGTTCGACTTGCGAAACGAAAAGGTCGGCTTTAAGATTCGCGAACACACGCTGCAGCGTGTGCCGTATCTATTGGTCGCGGGCGACAAGGAAGTAACCGCAAATCTACTTTCAGTGCGCACAAGAAGCGGCAAGGACCTGGGCACGATGTCCCCGGAGACGTTCGCAGATCGTCTTCGCGTCGAGCTCAACAGCCGCGGGCGCCAGACGTTGGAGGGATGACGCATCGCTAGTGCAAGTAAGCGCGTTAGGCGCAATGAGGACATCACGTCGCCACAGTTGCGAGTGATCGCCGCCGATGGATCGCAGGCAGGTGTCATGTCTCGGTTCGACGCCCTCGAGATGGCGAAATCGGCCGAGTTGGATTTGGTTGAAGTTTCGCCGACGGCCGAGCCGCCAGTCGTGCGAATCATGGACTACGGGAAGTTCCTGTTCGAAGCGAACAAGAAAGCCCACTCTGCCAAGCGCAAGCAGAAGCAGATTCAAGTCAAGGAAGTGAAGTTTCGACCCGGTACGGGAGAAGGGGATTACCAGATCAAACTGCGTAATCTGATCCGCTTCCTGACCGAAGGTGACAAGGCCAAGGTAACCTTGAGGTTCCGCGGCCGAGAGATGGTGCACCAGGATATCGGCCGCCGTCTTCTGGAACGGGTGTCGGCAGATCTCGCGACTCACAGCGTGATCGAGCAGAACCCGCTCATGGAAGGCAAGCAGATGGTCATGGTATTCGCACCGAAAAAGAAGTAACAGCTGCACGGCCCGCGATGGCCTGAAGTTGTTCGCCCGCGAGCGGTTGGACTTGCGCGTCAGCGCGCCAAGTCGAGCCTGCGACCGGAAGCTATATAGGAGTTAGATCGTGCCCAAGTTGAAAACCAACCGGGCCGCGGCCAAGCGTTTTCGCAAAACTGCGAAAGGCTTCAAGCGGTACTCGGCCAATCGTCGCCATAACCTCGGTCACAAGGACCGGAAGGTCAAACGCCACGCGCGTTCAGGCGGATCCAGCCTCGTCCACGAAAGTGATGTCGGGCGTGTAACCCAACTACTGCCGCATCACAAATAAGGGGATCCTGTCATGGCACGAGTTAAACGTGGAGTGACGGCCGGTCGCCGTCACAAGAAAATTCTTGGCAAGGCGAAGGGCTATTACAACGCCCGCCGCAAGGTCTATCGCGCCGCCAAGCAAGCAGTCATCAAGGCCGGGCAATATGCCTACCGCGATCGCCGCCAGAAGAAACGTGAGTTCCGCGCGTTGTGGATCACGCGTATCAACGCGGCTGCGCGCCTGCATGGCTTGTCGTACAGCCGTTTGATCAACGGTCTGTTGAAAGCCGAGGTCGAGATTGACCGCAAGGTCCTCGCGGATCTGGCCATCCACGATGCCGCCGCTTTTGGCGCCATTGCGGCTCAGGCGAAGACAGCCCTAGGCATCGCCGCATAGCGGGCGGGTCGTGAACGACCTGAATTCCCTCGTCCAGCAGGCGCTCGATGAGGTCACCGGAGTCGGTGACCTCGCGACCCTCGACGAGGCGCGAGTCCGCTGGCTCGGCAAGAAGGGTACGCTCACCGAGCAGTTGAAATCGCTCGGTGCGCTTCCGGCTGCCGAGCGTCCTGCCGCGGGCCAGAAGATCAACGAAGCCAAGCAAAGCGTGGAGGCTGCCATCGTGGCGCGCCGCGCCTCGCTGGAACAGGCCGATATTGCCGGCAAGCTCGCCGCCGGCCGCATCGATGTCACTTTGCCCGGTCGTGGCGAAGAGCGCGGTGGCCTGCACCCTGTGACCAAGGCGCGATTGCGTATCGAGCAGCTTTTTCGCAGTGCCGGGTTCGACGTGGCCTCCGGCCCCGAGATCGAAGACGACTTTCACAACTTCGAAGCGCTCAACATCCCGCCCGATCATCCGGCGCGCGCGATGCACGACACGTTTTATTTCGCAGACGGGCGACTGCTGCGTACGCATACCTCGCCGGTGCAGATTCGCGCGATGTTGGCGCAGGGTGCGCCGATTGCGATTATTGCGCCGGGGCGCGTGTATCGCAGCGATCACGATATGACCCACTCACCGATGTTTCACCAGTTGGAAGGACTGGTGGTGGGTGAGGGTGTCAGCTTCGCCAACATGAAGGCGGCGTTGCACGGCTTCCTGCAGGCTTTCTTCGAGAAGGATCTGGCCATGCGCCTGCGTCCTTCGTACTTCCCGTTCACCGAACCTTCCGCCGAAGTCGACATGTCCTGTGTGTTCTGCGAGGGCAAGGGTTGCCGTACCTGCAAGATGACCGGTTGGCTCGAGATTTCGGGCTGCGGCATGGTGCACCCAACCGTGTTGAAGGCCAGCAATGTCGATCCCGAGCGCTACACCGGCTATGCCTTCGGCATGGGCATCGATCGTCTCGCCATGTTGCGTTACGGAGTCAATGACCTGCGCCTCGCCTTTGAGAACGACCTGCGCTTCCTGCGGCAATTCCGGACTTTTTGAGTCATGAAGGTTCCCTATTCCTGGCTGGCTGACTGGGTCGATATTCCGTGGGACGCGGCGGAGCTCGGGTCGCGGCTGACCATGGCTGGGTTCGAGCTGGATGCGCTCGAGCCCGCGGCCCCCGCGTTCAGCGGCGTCATTGTCGCGGAGATACTCTCGGCCGAGCGCCACCCGCAGGCTGACAAGTTGCAGGTGTGCCGGGTCTCGATCGGCTCCGGTGAGCCTGTCCAGATCGTTTGTGGCGCAGCCAATGCGCGTGCGGGTTTGAAGAGCGCGCTGGCGGTGGTCGGTGCGCAGCTGCCCGGCGGTCTCAACATCAAGGCCGCCAAGCTACGCGGCGTCGACTCCCAGGGCATGCTTGCCTCGGCCAAGGAGCTGGGGCTGGCGGACACCTCCGCGGGAATCATTGAGCTGCCGCCTGACGCGCCGGTTGGAACACCGTTGCGCGATTACCTGCAATTGGATGACACCGTCCTGGACCTGGCGGTGAGCCCGAATCGCGGCGATGCCATGTCCATTCTCGGCATTGCACGTGAAGTGGCCGCGTTGACCGGGAAAGGACTCAAGGGATCGCAGCCGGCGCCCCCGTTGACTGTCAGCGTGTCTGCGCCTGCGTCCGTCGGGGTTACCGCGGAGTTGAGTTTTGAATTCACCGGCGAGCACGAGGTCATTGAGACTTGGCTGTCGGAGGATGAGGCGACGGCGCCTGTAGGCTTGCCGTCGTCTGGCGCTCGCGGTGCAGGTGCTGCCGGCGCCGGGCGAACCACCGTTGCCGTCCACCTGGATGCCCCGTCAGCCTGCCCGACATTCGTCGGCTGCGTGATTCGCGGCGTGAACAACCAGACAGCAACTCCTGTTTGGTTGCGCGAGCGCCTGCGACGAGCCGGCGTGCGATCAATCAGTCCCGTGGTCGATGTCACCAATTACGTGATGCTCGAGCTGGGCCAGCCAATGCATGCGTATGACTTGGCAAAGCTGCGTGGCGATATCCGGGTCCGGATGGCTCACGCGGGCGAATCGATCACCCTGTTGGACGGAAAGGCCATCGAGGCGGCGCCCGACGTACTGCTGATCACCGATGCCGAAGGGCCCGTTGGCCTGGCGGGCATCATGGGCGGTCAGCGAACCTCGGTGAGTGCACAAACCACCGATGTGTTCTTCGAAATAGCCTATTTCGCCCCTCCAGCGATTACCGGCCGCAGCCGTCGTTGGGGCCTTGTCACTGATGCCAGCCAGCGCTACGAGCGTGGAGTCGATCCGACTCTGCAGCAACGGGCAATGGAGAAGGCGTTAGTGCTGTTGCGATCTTTCGCAGGCGGCACTGCGAGTGAAATCAGCGTCACCCAGTCCGCGGAAAACCAACCAACACGCAAGCCGGTACAGTTGCGGCGTGCCCGATTGGAACGCCTGCTGGGTGTGGGATTCCCGGATGAACGGGTTGCCGCGACACTCTCATCCCTGCAAATGAAGATCGTTGCCAACAATGAAGGCTGGCTCGCAACCCCGCCTGCGCATCGCTTCGACATCGCGATTGAAGCCGACCTGATCGAAGAGGCCGCGCGAATCATCGGCTATCAGGCCATACCGGAAAAGGATGCCATCGGGCCGCATCAGTTCCGATCTTCCCCCGAAGAGAAGCCTTCCGAGCACGTCATTCTCGAAGCCCTCGCCCTGCGCGGGTATCAAGAGGCGATCACCTTCGCGTTCGTCGATCCAGCGCTGCAGAAGCAGTTGTTTCCCGATGAGCACGGCCTGCCGCTGGCCAACCCGATTGCCAGCGACCTCGCAGTGATGCGGGTTTCGCTCTGGCCCGGCCTGGTCCGTGCGGCGTTGGAGAACCAGCGCCGTCAACAGGACCGCATCCGCCTGTTCGAGCACGGAGCGATTTTCGACGTCGCCGAGGACGGGGCGGTCCGCGAAATCGACTGTTTGGCCGGTGTTGCTTGTGGGGCCCGGTTGCCCGAGCAGTGGGGTGTTCCACGAGAGACCCGCGAGCCTGTCGACTTCTATGATGTCAAAGGGGACCTGCAGGCACTGTTTACTGCTACAGGTACCAGCGATTCGTTCGTTTTCGAGGCGCCGACAGCTCCTCTGCAATGCCTGCATCCCGGGCGCTCGGCCCTCATCCTGCGCCAGGGGCGGGCAGTTGGCTGGCTGGGCGAGTTGCACCCCTCGTTGGTCAAGGCACTTGACTTTACATTTACGCCGGTACTTTTCGAGTTGCGGCTCGATGCGCTGGCCGTTGAGAAACCGCTGTACCGGGAAATCTCGCGCTTTCCCCAAGTGCGTCGGGACCTGGCAGTGGTTGTGGATGAAACCGTCGCTTTAAGTGCCCTCCGCGAGCGTGTAGTCTTATCCGCGTCCAGCCTTCTGTGCGATTTAAGAATATTCGACGTGTACCGCGGCACTGGGGTAGAAGCGGGTAGAAAAAGCGTCGCTTTGGGCTTGATTTTTCAGGATATTTCTCGCACCCTAACTGATGAAGATGTGGAGCGCCTGATGGCCTCCATAGTCGCGGATTTGCGTGTGAGCTTGAACGCAAGAATACGAGAATAACGAGATGGCCCTGACCAAGGCGGAGATGGCGGAAGCGCTGTTCAATCAGCTCGGGCTCAACAAGCGTGAAGCGCGAGAGCTCGTCGACCTGTTCTTCGAAGAGGTGCGGGCTGCGTTATCCAACGGGGAGCAGGTCAAGCTATCCGGATTTGGAAATTTCGATCTGCGAGACAAAAACCAGCGTCCCGGGCGAAACCCCAAGACAGGCGAAGAGATCCCCATCAGCGCCCGTCGAGTGGTCACGTTCCGTCCCGGCCAAAAGCTGAAAGCACGGGTCGAAGCTTATGTTGGAGCCAAAGAATAACGCCCAGCTGCCGGCGATTCCGGGCAAGCGCTACTTCACCATTGGTGAAGTCAGTGAGCTGTGCGGCGTAAAACCGCATGTGCTGCGCTACTGGGAGCAGGAGTTTCCGCAGCTCAAGCCCGTGAAACGCCGCGGCAACCGGCGCTACTATCAACGCCAGGATGTCATTGTCATCCGGCAGATCCGCAGCTTGCTCTACGAGCAGGGTTTCACCATTGGCGGCGCACGCCAGAAGCTCGGTGGTGAAGAAGCGCGTGTGGATGTGAGCCAGAGCCAGCAGATCGTGAAGCAGGTGCGCCTCGAGCTCGAGGAGCTGCTGAAGGTGCTGCGGCGCTAGAAAGCTCTCGCCCCGCCGCGCGCGGAATCGGGGTATCATTACAGGCTCGCGCGGTGATCCCCGATCGCGTGGTTCATAGTCCTAGGTTCAGTGGATCCAAGAAGAATAATCGAGTCGGAGCGTGGCGCAGCCTGGTAGCGCACTTGCATGGGGTGCAAGGGGTCCCGAGTTCAAATCTCGGCGCTCCGACCAACTGAGTCAAGCAGTTACAGTTTGGCGGCTTAGCCGAATGAGACCGCGATCCGCAAGTTCGCCGCTGTCATCGCCGTCCTCGAGTACCGCAAGTCCGAAGAGCTCGTCGAGCGCATCTACAACACTGCCAGCGCCGAGGAGCTCGTGGCGGAAAACCTCAGCGACGACCATGCCATGAGGTTATGCGAGACCGGCTGGAGCGACGGCAAAGCGACGCACTTCGTCGAGTCGCCGCTCGTGCTCCTGGCCAATCCAGGGCCACTCCTCCGGGTGTGGGCAGGGATTCCACGGGGAGCGCGGTCATGCTCGAAAAGAGCAAGGTCATCCAACCCGTCGAATTTGCCTGTGCGCCCGTCAAGAATCCGCGCATGCATGGATGTCCGAGGCACACTCAGCTTTCGGACGGCGCTGCGTCAGCGAGCGAGCGCCCGATTGAAAAGCTCCCAGGATGAGGACCACAGGCTGGCCTACGAATTGGGCTGTGCGATTGCAGAGATGAGTCTTGACGAGAAAAGGGAGCTACTCGAGGTAATGCGCCGAATTCAAGCCCGGCGCAGATGACGACAAATGACATCGGATCCGACGCCAGCGCCGCCCCCGCTCATGAGTGGGCGGCGGCCTCTTCGAGCTGCTCCTCAGCATCAGACTAGATCTATAGCGACCGCGCAATAGCGCAACCCTACCTGTTCTATTCCAGACCAGATCGTTCCGTTGTAAGAAAATTCCAATCGGTTCCTGTCCCCGCGCAGGTATATCCCATTGCACTGCATATTCAGCTGCTCGACAACTACGCGATCCGGTGGAGCGGCGCGAAGAATCAAGGCAATATCCCCTGGACCCCGTCTCACAGTAATAAGCGGTCCTTCGCATTCAATGTCCCAGTTGTCCGCACCAACAGTCCACACATTGTCTTTTATGGTGAGCGTCGTTGCACCAGTCTCGTCGGCGAAAAGCCCCGAAAGGCGATAAGGCTGCATCGCGGTCTCCGGGGGTCTAACCGATAGTATCGGAGTAGTCCTAACGCGGATTAATTGATCACAGTTTTCAAACCTGTTTGAAGCTATCTCAACAATGAGTTGCTGCGGCCCAATGTCAAACGTCTCACTGGCAAAACCAACCTGTTTGCACCGAGGATTTGCGTTAGCCGCCCGGACGGTGGCCTCTGACAAGAGTCCGCGCCGTTTCTTTTGATTGCACTGCATGCATAGCAGGGTGATGCCTTCCGCGTCATGCGCCCTTGCATCTTTAAACTCGGGATCGAAATGCTCGTAGTCATAGATTGCGGCGCCATCGATGACGCAGCCGAAACCACAGCGCTGTCGGACCTCTCGCGCAATAGGATCCGGAATGTGCCTGGAGAGCCTGTGCACGTTGCGATGTGCCATCACCCCCCCTTTTAGGTTTGCGACTACAGCAGGATAACCACAGGTCGAAATGGGCGCTATAAGCGCCACGCCAATCGGTGTCCGGCCGGGGTCAATGCCATAGGGCCATCGAAACCACTCGCGCCCGCCTGAGGTGCCCACTCCGACCGACGATTACTCCAAAACCCACAACGCACAAACAGGACTGAACAAGAGCGGCGTCGTTCACTCGACAGCCCCGCCTGCAGGCGGGGGCGTTTTCGTTTACTCACCTCGGGCCCTACACAGCGTCTCAACGTAATCGACCAATCCATAAGCAGACTGCCCGGGGGGACTCCTTGGTAGAGCGTTGGTCAACTCTTTGATCGGTGGTTCACCCTCCACCGACTCATTGACGGCAACCCAGTCCAGCGCGAATCGGTAAATGATCGAAAGCACTGGCCCGTCGATGTAGTCATTGACGGTTGCCCCTCGCCCTGTCCCATGGGCGGGCCATCCCCCGCTGTAATATCTTTCAGCCGGGAAACCAACGGGTAGCTTCAACAACAGAAAGAACATCCGTACATAGCGCGGGCGCTCAACGGTGTCGAATATGACCTGGTGTGTCTTCTCGGTGAGGTGTGCTCGAAGAAATTGAGTACTCTTCAGAAGGTGTGCCGCAGCTTCCCAGTTACGCAACTTCCCTGTGCCCGGGTCCAAATCTCCGTGAGAATCCAACGTTTGAGCGATCAGATCGTAGGCATCCTGCAGTGCCTTGAGCGCATGTTTGAAAAGAACGTCTGACTGCGTGACGCGGAGCGTGGTCCTTGACTCATTCCATGAGAGCAGGGCTGCGCCGAAAGCGAGTAATGCAAAGAACGGTCCAAGGCTTCCACCAACGAACTCTCCGAAGCGGGCCCAGTCCTCGCTGTCTTGCGAAAGAGTCAACAAATGGTCGGGCGCAAATCTCCAGAAATAGACGCCCAAATCCAACGTCGTGAAAATCACGGCGATGGCGGAAGCCCATATGATAATTCTGCGGACGCCCATTCACTCGCTAGCTTGCCCGGTGCTATCGCCGCTGGTCAAGAAAGGGGGGGGGGCGCGCGCTCGAGAAACCACCTTACTTTTGTCCCTTAGCGCTAACGAGCAGGAGCGCCGCCCTTCGGGGCGGCGCCCTCGTTTTGAGCTTGCGCTGAGTCACGATTTAGGCATTCTGGGGGCTGTCGCACAAAGAGGCCCCATATCATGACCGCACTCACCCAGCCAACGAGGCCGCCAGTTCCGTCATCGACCTTGACGCGGCAAATCGTCGAGCAGCTCATCACGCGCGAGCGCGTTGAGTCAGCGTATCGCACGCAAATCGCGAGAGCCCAGCCCGTCCATCTTTAGTACCCGGCCGGCGTCAGCACCTTTCGAAGACTGAGCCGGCGCCGCCATGTCGGCTCAAGGCCGCCTCGCTCGTGGGCGGCCCCTTTTTTTGTGCGCAGTAAACAGTTTCAGTGCCGAGATATTCCCGCGAGCATTCCGGTGACGATCGTCCCGATGATTGCGAGAATGATAATGGCTGGGATAGCTGCGATGGCCCACTTGACCATGAATACGACCATCGAGCCAAACGGCATAGTCACGTCAACGATGCGTGCCTCAACAACAGGCGGTGTGGTTGGATCAACCATTTCGATGTTACTCCCTTGGCCTAGTTTGTTTTCGTTGTGATCTTCCGGTCAAAGTTTAACTGTGCCTGACGCCCCCGCTCCCCGTAGGTGTGCGAAGCATACGCCCGTGTCGCGTACAGTGACGGTACTTCCGACTTACTGAGGACCCCTATCGATGCGGCATCGCCGTGGAGTGTTATGAACCGGGCCATGCGCCGGTGACTCGCAGTTCCGGCGTGATGTCGGCGCTGACGGTCTGCGCCTCAACCGTCATCTCACAGCCCATGTTCATGCCCATCTCACGGACGATTTGACGTGGAACAGTCGGAAATTTCGCAGTCGCGAGCAGTAGTAGCCTTAGGATTAACCATGCTTCAGTGGGCTGCAGGCGACCGACCGGGTCCCCCTCAAGATTTGTAGGGTCAGCTCGCCGAATTGCTCTCGAAAGTCACGGACGACTTCTGCATCTGGAACACGGTTACCGACCGTTACAAGCTCGACATGCTTTGTGGCTTATCCATGAAAGCCAGCAACGAGGGATTGCCGATTTCTCCCGCCTCCCTTCTAGCGCCCGGCCTGCGCCACATCGAACGGGTGCGTCTCGGCGTGCACTAACACAATCTTCCACGCAATCGTCGTGCGGCGCTTTTCTCACGAATGGAGATATCGGATGCTCTGGACGAGAGTACGTATTTCACAGGTCAGCCCGTCACCTCACCGAAGCATACAGCGTCAGTCATTTAGCCATTGCTGTATGAGTGTCGATACGAGTTGCGGTCTCGTCAATTCGTACGACAAGCTCATCCATGATCGAAATACCTTGCCCATTGGCGTGTTGAGATCGCTAGGTCATACATCTGTAATTTTCACTGACTTCTGCATTTTTTGGGGGGCGAGTGCCCCAGCCCAAAAAAAGTTGGCATCCTTATTGCGGTTCAAATGTATTTGTGTTTAGGCTCCAGCTACGCAAAACAGTGACAAACAACAGTGTATGAAACAATTACCGCGGCTTTGCGGTAATGTCCGTATCCGAATTGCACGGAGAAAATTAACACGCCGCAGATAGGATCTCGTTTCCGGCAAGGTGTGTGGTCGCGAAGCATGGAAATCAGCGACGGAGCAAACGCAATTGCTGTCACTCACGAATTTCGCGAACGCTGCTGATGTGATCCGTCATGTTGTGCGCAGCGTTCTTGGTTTCGCACACGCCGCGGGTTTGCCAGCGGCAATTGAGTCCGGAATACGGCGACGCCGATCCTGCCAGCGGCCGGCCACATGACTCATTAGCCGAATCGTCATGTACATCTCGAATTCCGTTATGCCGTCTTCTCGCGACAATGGGGTCAAGAATGGTGGCCGGCTAGA